>JACCDL010047982.1_pt1 | contig 24158 bp, 19 predicted proteins | sample 7441931 | NCBI WGS metagenome assembly JACCDL01 (sample SAMN15323437, study PRJNA562643) | freshwater metagenome | isolation source: river surface water | place: USA:Blue River Watershed | collected 2017-08-16 | reverse complement strand
GAAGAGATCAAATTGACCGATTGCTTCTGCCCGCTTACTTTCGATTACGGCATCGATCGCCTCTAGGTGAATTGCCACTAGTGCCTTTCGATGATGGCCAAGATCATCAAATGCACCCGCTTTAATGAGTGACTCAATAGTCTTTTTATTGCAGACCTGCGCGTCAACTTTGGCGAGGAAATCACCGAAAGAAGTAAATGCCCCTTTTATCTCGCGCGCACTCTTGATTGATGCCACTACGCCTTCGCCAACATTTCGAATAGCGGCTAAGCCAAAGCGAATATCTCTTCCTCGTGGTGTGTACTCAGAATTTGATTCATTAACATCCGGAGGCAAAACGTTAATACCCATACGTCGGCATTCGGAGAGATAGAGGGCAGATTTATCTTTATCGTCGCGAACGCTGGTAAGAAGTGCTGCCATATATTCAGTTGGAAAGTTCGCTTTGAGATAGGCGGTCCAGAAAGAGACAACTCCATATCCAGCAGAGTGAGCGCGGTTAAATGCGTAATCTGAGAACGGGATCAGAACTTCCCAAAGTCTCTTTATTGCAGCGCCACTGAATCCATTCGCTTTCATTCCTGCTTCAAAGGGAATGTATTCCTTATCTAGAATCTCCTTATTCTTCTTTCCCATCGCCTTACGCAGGAGATCTGCTCGACCGAGTGAGAATCCAGCCACCTTCTGCGCAATCGCCATTACTTGCTCTTGATAGACGATGAGGCCGTAGGTGTCGCCGAGAATATCTGCCAGCGGTTCACGTAGTTCTGGATGAATTGCTTCAACTGGTTTGCGACCATTTTTGCGATCCGCATAGTTGTTATGTGCGTTCTCACCCATAGGGCCTGGTCGATAAAGTGCAATCACAGCTGAGATATCAGCAAATGAATCCGGCGCCATGCTGCGAAGAAGTGCGCGCATAGGTCCACCGTCGAGTTGGAAGACGCCTAACGTGTCACCTCGTCCGAGTAATTCAAATGTTTTAGCATCGCTCAACGGTAAATCTTCAAGAACGACATCAATTCCAAGATTGAGTTTGATGTTCTCAAGCGCATCATCTAATACTGAGAGATTTCGAAGGCCCAAGAAATCCATTTTCAGGAGCCCAGTTGCTTCGCACGCACCCATATCAAACTGAGTGATGATCGCGCCATCTGCCTCGCGACGATGAATCGGAATGACATCGAGCAACGGTTCGCGCGAGAGAATAACGCCGGCAGCATGTACGCCCCATTGACGTTTAAGTCCTTCTAATCCACGAGCAAGATCAACAACTCGTTTCGAGTCAACGTCAGTTTCATAGAGTGTTCGGAACTCTCCAGCCTCACCATGTCGTGGGTCATCCTTATCAAAGACTCCACCGAGAGTGATGTCCTTGCCCATCACGGAAGGTGGCAACGCTTTGGTTAGTTTTTCGCCAATAACGTAGGGATAACCTAGAACGCGAGTGGCATCTTTGATCGCCTGCTTGGACTTAATTGTTCCGTAGGTAATGATCTGTGCGACGCGGTCATCACCATACTTCTGTGTTGCGTAGCGAATCATCTCTGATCTGCGACGTTCGTCGAAGTCAAGATCGATATCCGGCATAGAGATACGTTCTGGATTGAGAAAGCGCTCGAAAAGTAATCCGTGTTCGATGGGATCTAATCCGGTGATACCAAGTGCGTATGCAACGAGTGAACCTGCGGCAGACCCTCGGCCAGGGCCAACGCGAATACCAACTTCACGTGCATGTGAGCAGAGATCTGCGACAACAAGGAAGTACCCGGGAAATCCCATCTTGATCATTACATCGAGTTCGTAATTAAGTCTGGTGATGTGCTCTGGAGTTGCACGATCCCCCAAACGCTTCTTTAAACCCTCGTGCGAAAGCGTTCGAAGCCAAGAATCCTCAGTCTGGCCAGCTGGGACTTCAAATTGAGGCAGAAGATTTTCGCCTTCGCGCAACGTCACATTGCAACGCTCTGCAATAAGAAGAGTGTTATCGCAGGCCTCTGGAATATCTTTGAAAAGCTCACGCATCTGCGCTGCTGTCTTTACATAGAATTCACTATTATCAAATTTAAAGCGCTTGGGATCAGCCAGCGTTGACCCCGATTGGACGCAGAGCAGCGCCTCATGAGCGGGTGCATCTTCATGGAATGTGTAGTGAAGATCGTTAGTTGCAAGGAGCGGAAGCTTGAGCTCTTTTCCAAGCTTGAGCAGGTCAGCCTTGACGCGGTTTTCGATTTCGATTCCGTGATCCATCACTTCAAGATAGAAATTTGCTGCCCCGAAGATATCTCTGTAATCACTTGCGGCACGAAGTGCTTCACGGTAATTGCCCATGCGAAGCCTTGTCTGAATCTCTCCACCAGGGCATCCTGTAGTTGCGATTAATCCATCTGCATAACGAGAGAGGAGCTCGCGATCCATACGCGGTTTGTAGTAATAACCTTCGAGTGAAGCAAGAGAAGAGAGACGGAAGAGGTTTGCAAGGCCTTGATTGTTTTCAGCCAAAATTGTCATGTGGGTGTAAGCACCACCACCTGACACATCGTCTTCACCGCCACTTGCCCACTGCACGCGCTTCTTCTCATGGCGTGATTCAGGTGCGATATAGGCTTCGATTCCGATAATCGGCTTGACTCCGACTTTTGTTGCCTGCTTATAAAAATCAAATGCTCCAAAAACGTTTCCATGATCTGTCATAGCTATCGCTGGCATTTGCTGACGCGCAACTTCAGCCACCAAGTCGCCAACGCGTGCAGCGCCATCGAGCATTGAGTACTCAGTGTGGACGTGCAGGTGCACAAATGAATCTGAAGGATTGCCGTTCATAGGCTCGCTAAATTAGCACTTATGGAATGACGGCATCGGATAGCAACGCCAGGCAAGCCTGAAGGTCATCTGGATATGGAGCCTTGAACTCCATCTGCTCTTCCGTGATGGGATGGGCAAAACGAAGCTCTTTAGCGTGCAGCCAAGGTCGTGCCATCTGTAGCGATTTGGCTAGAACTGGATCTGCCCCGTAGGTAATGTCACCGACAAGTGGGTGGTTGAGTGCGCTGAAGTGGACACGAATTTGATGTGTACGTCCGGTTTCGAGTTCTACCTTAACCATACTCACCGCTCTGTAATACTCGATGAGTTCGTAGTGAGTGATGCTCTCTTTACCGTCTGCAACAACTGCAAATCGATGATCAACTTTTGGGTGGCGATCGATTGGTGCATCAATTGTTCCAGTTGGTGGATCAATGTGTCCTTGGATAAGTGCGTGATAGGTCTTATTAACGCTGCGAGTACGAAATGCTTCCTTTAACACCGTAAATGCACGATCTGTCTTTGCGACAACCATCAAACCACTAGTGCCAACATCGAGACGATGAACAATTCCAGTGCGTTCTGCAGCTCCTGATGTTGAAATGGTGTAACCAGCGGCAGCAAGTGCTCCCACCACCGTAGGTCCATGCCATCCTGGACTAGGATGAGCTGCACAGCCCACTGGCTTATTGATCACAAGAATATGGTCATCGTTATAGACCACATCTAGTCCTTCTAATGGTGTGAGTGGAATTGGATCGCGCTCGATATTTTCAGGCAGCAGCACATCTATCACTTGTGAAGCAGTGACACGATCTGATTTTTCTAGCGCTTTACCTTCACAGGTGATGTCGCCATCTTCGATCAGTCGCACAATTGCTGAACGAGACAATCCCAAAACACGCACGAGCGCGCTATCAATGCGCTCTCCGGCGACACCTTCAGGAACGCTAAGCGTTCGCAATTCTCTAGCCATGGTTCTCCTCGATTACTTCTGCACGCCTGGTGGAGCAAAAGGAGGAATCTCCTTAGCGATTAAGAATACTGATAGTAATGCTGCACAGACTATTGCCATATCCGCGATGTTAAATACCGGAAAGTTTGGAAGCTCAATCCAATCGATGACATGGCCATTAAAGAGAGATGGCTCTCTGAAAATTCGATCTGTGAGGTTTCCGAGTACGCCGCCTAGCGCTAGACCCAAAACGGCTGCCCACCTGCGATCGGTGATCTTGATTGCGTAGTAGGCAATAACAGCTATGGCAAGAACTGCAAGAATTGTGAAAATGAAGGTAAAGCTTGTGCCAAAGCTAAATGCGGCGCCCGGATTAAATACTAAACGAAGTTGAAGGATTGATCCGATGATCTCTATCGGCTGAACTTCGCTCACATTACTTAGAGCCCACACCTTTGTTGAATAATCAATTAACCAGATGAGAGCTGCAATAAAGTAGAGGCGCTGCCAGTTGTGAGTAAGTCTTGCCAGAGGCACCTTTAGCGTCGCTCTTCTTTCTGCTTACAGATCATGCAAAGCGTTGCGCGAGGAAATACCTGTAGCCGCTCTTTACCGATTGGGTTTGCGCAATCTTCGCAATTTCCGTACGTCTTGCGATCTATGCGATCAAGAGCGCGTTCTGTCTGCAAAACCATGTCACGGGCATTAATTACAAGAGACATTTCATGTTCGCGTTCGAAGGTCTTGGTGCCAGAGTCTGCTTGATCATCACCGGCACCTTCACCAGAATCCGCAATCAACTCTTCCATCTCAGTTTCGATTAATTCAAGTTCGTGCTTAAGGCGAAGCAATTCTTTTGCAAGTTCGACACGAATCGCCTTGAGCTCTGCTGCACTCCATGGGGTCTCCCCTGCCGCTGCCGTGACAGGTGTTGGTGCGGATTTAATTGGCTTAAGGGGCGCAACCGTCTTTCCACTCTTTACTGGACGTGGTGGAGGTGGCATCACAAGACGACGCTCTTCGACAATAGGTGCTGCAACTGGTGCAACTACCGTTGCAACTGAAACTGTCTGTGACTTCTCATCAACTGTAAGAGTTGGTTTTCCCGACTTTGATGGGAATGGTCGGCCTGGTGCACTTTTCTTTGCTGGAGATTTTGCAGGGGCTTTCTTCGCCGCAATTTTCTTGGCGGGAACCTTCTTCGCAATTTTCTTCGCTGGAGCTTTTTTGGCCACCTTTTTTACTGGTTTGGCTGCAGCTTTCTTGGCAGGGGCCTTTTTAGCAGGAGCTCTCTTCGCAGGCTTTGCCGCCTTTGCAGGCTTTGCCGCTTTCTTGACTACCCTTTTTGCTGACACGCCGCGCACCTTATGCGCTTTTTCGACTTCTACCAAATATGCCACTCGTTGTAGAGGCTGGAATCTTGTGATGCTCAAAGTGCAGGCGCCGATTACGGCAGGTCAAGTGCCCTGCATTAGACTCAACACCCTCATGAGCTCACAATTTCGCCCACTCGCAGCCCAGATTGACCTGCCTGCGATGGAGCATTCAATCCTTGAAATGTGGGCGAAGCAATCAATTTTCGAAAGATCACTCAAGGCCCGTGAAGGCGCCGCCCCGTGGACCTTCTATGAAGGACCACCGACTGCAAACGGAATGCCTGGGACGCACCACATTGAAGCTCGAGTGTTTAAAGATGTCTTTCCGCGATTTCACACAATGAAAGGCAAGTTCGTTACACGTAAAGCAGGGTGGGATTGCCACGGCCTTCCTGTTGAAATTGCCGTAGAGAAAGAGTTGGGATTTACAGGTAAGGGCGATATTGAAAAGTTCGGAATCGCTCCATTTAACGACAAGTGTCGAGAGTCTGTGACGCGACACGTAGATGCATTCACATCGATGACAGAACGCATGGGTTTCTGGGTTGATTTTGATCAAGCTTATTGGACGATGTCACCAGAGTATGTTGAGAGTGTCTGGTGGTCGTTGAAAGAGATCTGGAAGAAAGGTCTTCTCGTGCAAGATCATCGAGTCGCACCTTATTGTCCGCGGTGCGGAACTGGGCTTTCCGACCACGAGTTAGCGCAAGGCTATGAGACAGTCACAGATCCCTCAGTCTTTATTCGTTTTCCAATTACCTCGGGCGACTTAGTCGGCCTCAAAGCATCTCTCCTTGTGTGGACAACAACCCCCTGGACGCTAGTTTCAAATACTGCCATCGCAGTTCACCCAGAGGTTGATTATGTCGCAGCGCGAGTAACCCATGAAGATGCCACTGAAGTTCTTGTTGTAGCAGAAGCGCTAGTAAGTAGCTTGACCGGAGAAGTTGAAATTCTCAAGACATTCAAGGGATCAGCTCTTGAGCGAGTGAGATATTCGCGCCCGCTAGACTTAATTGACATCCCTGATTCACACTTTGTTGTCTTAGCAACCTATGTGACCACCGAAGATGGAACAGGTCTTGTGCATCAAGCGCCTGCATTTGGAGCAGATGACTTACAAGTTTGTCGCAGTTATGGATTACCTGTTGTTAATCCAATTGCTCCCAACGGAACATTCCTGCCAGAGGTTCCTCTTGTGGGTGGCCTCTTCTTTAAGGATGCCGATAAACCGCTTGTGAAAGAACTCAAATCTCGCGGCGTACTTTATAAACATCTTCAGTACGAGCATCCATATCCACATTGCTGGCGCTGTCACACAGCGTTGATTTATTACGCGCAACCATCGTGGTACATCCGCACAACATCAATCAAGGATGCTCTCATCCGCGAAAACGAGAAGACCAACTGGCATCCAGAAACAATTAAGACTGGTCGTTATGGAGATTGGCTTAACAATAATATTGATTGGGCGCTTTCTCGGAACAGATTCTGGGGAACTCCCCTACCGATCTGGCGTTGTGATAATGAGCATGAAGTCTGCGTGGACTCTCTCAGGGAACTTGGTCAGGTAGCTGGCGCAGATTTACTCGAGTTAGATCCGCACCGCCCTTATGTTGATGACATCACATTTGCCTGTAATGAGTGCGCAAGCACGATGGTTCGTGTTCCAGAAGTGATTGATTGCTGGTTTGATTCGGGTGCAATGCCTTTTGCTCAATGGGGATACCCGCACAAAGAAGGCTCGAAAGAGAAGTTTGAGGCCGCCTATCCGGCTGACTTTATTTGTGAGGCAATCGATCAAACGCGTGGTTGGTTCTATACGCTGATGACAATTGGAACCTTAGTCTTTGATGAATCCTCGTATAAGAATGTGCTGTGTCTAGGACACATTCTTGATAAAGATGGTCGCAAGATGAGTAAGCATCTCGGAAATGTCCTGGAACCAATCGCGCTGATGGATAAACACGGTGCCGATGCGGTCCGTTGGTACATGCTCGCTGCCGGATCTCCCTGGTCTGCTCGTCGCGTAGGCCATGATGCAATCAGTGATGTGGTCCGAAAGACACTCTTGACGTACTGGAACACAATCTCTTTCCACTCGCTATACGCCCACGCATCAAACTTTGATCAGGCGCAGTCACCCGCAATTAAAGATCGCTCGTTAATGGATCACTGGATTTTATCTGAGCTCAATATCTTGATCGAGGAAGTCGATAAGGCCTACACCGAATTTGATTCACAACAAGCAGGTCGTGTTCTAGCAGCCTTCATTGACGATCTCTCCAACTGGTATGTACGCCGCTCACGTCGACGTTTCTGGGATGGAGAAAGCGCAGCACTTGCAACACTTCACGAGTGCCTAAAGACTCTGACTCAGCTTCTTGCTCCGATGGTTCCATTTATCTCAGAACATGCGTGGCAAGAATTGATCCGCCCAGCAGATCCGCAAGCCGCGGCGTCAGTTCATCTCACAGATTTTCCTGTCGCGAATCCACAGTTAATCAATCGCACGCTGAGCAAGCAAGTTGCCATGACGCGCAGAGTGGTTGAACAAGGTCGTGCTGCTCGTGCAGAGTCTGGAATCAAGATTCGCCAACCGCTTGGACGCGCACTTATCTCGGCACCTGGTTGGGACAATCTTCCCGACGAAATGAAAGATCAGATTGCGGATGAGCTCAACGTTTTAAGTCTTGCTGATATCGCAGATGCTGATGGAGATCTTGTGGACATCTCGATAAAGGCAAACTTCAAATCTCTCGGTGCAAAATATGGCGCAGAAGTTCAATCAGTTGCCAAACTCATCGCTGGAGCCGATGCGACTCATCTTGTGAAAACTTTGCGCAGTCAGCAGAGTGCAAACGTCGGTACCTATGAGATTGACCTTGGTGACCTCGTTGTCACTGAAGTTCCAAAGAGCGGTTGGATGGTGGCAAGCCATGATGGCGAGTCCGTTGCCCTTGATTTAACGCTGACTCCCAAACTGATTGAATCTGGCATAGTGCGTGAAGTGATTCGCTTTATTCAAGAACGACGTAAGAGCGATGGATTCGATATCTCTGATCGCATCACTGTTACATTTAATGCAGAGCCACAAACCCTGGCCGCAATCTCTGCTCAAATTTCTCATATCTGTGCTGAAGTGCTTGCAACTTCACTCACACATGACGACTCAATTGCGATGGGTGAGAACGAACTAGGTCTTGCTCTTACTCTCAAGAAGGCTTAAAGAACCACTCGAACGATAGTTGATGCAAAATTGAGTGCTAACAAGAGCACAATAAAAGACAAATCCAGTGAAACTCCACCAATTCTTAGTGGCGGAACAAAGCGCCCAACGAATTTCATCGGTGGATCAGTAATCGCATAAATAACTTCAAAGAGAGCAATCAATCCACTCTTGGGGCGCCAGTTGCGCGCAAACATTCTTGCGTAATCAATGATGAGTCGAGCGAAAAGAACCCATTTGAAGAAGGTAAGTGCCGTCAGGATCAGATCTTTGAACATCGAAGTTAAGTATTTTTACTTAGCTCTGATTAAAAAAACTTGCTTGCGCATATGCGGCTTTATCTTCAGTACGAACGCTCACATTTGCAGGAGAGATGAGGAAAACACGGCTTGCGATTCTTTCAATACCACCTTGTAATCCGAAAGCTAATCCGCTTGCAAAATCAACAAGACGCTTGCGTTCAGACTCATCCATATCATCAAGATTGATGATGACGGGATTGCCTTGGCGATAGTGCTCTCCCATTTGACGTGCTTCTGAATATGAACGCGGGTGCAGTGTGACAATGTTGTACGAAGGCTCAATATCTCCAACTTGGTCAACCTCAATAGCGGTGCGACCACCAAGAACAGTGACGCCAGTGTTTGCAGTACTTGTTGCAACAGAGGTGACAGGTGAAACCCGAACATCGCGACGTGTAGGCGTTGGCTTTGCTTCTTGGGTAGCACCTTCTGGGCCATCAACAAGGCCGAGGTACTCCATTACTTTATTGAGTGCAGACATGTACGTAATTTTACGCTTGAGTAGCGCGGGTTCCGAGTATTTGGCTGCCTACCCGAATGTGTGTCGCTCCATGAGCAATTGCAATTTCATAGTCACCGCTCATTCCAGCCGATAATGATTGCGCCATTGGAAATTCTTGACGAAATCGCGAAGCGATTTCCGCCACCTCAGCAAATGCCTTAGCCGGTTCGGCCAGCACAGGCGGAACGACCATCAATCCAACAAGATCTAGGTGCTGTGAGGCGACCACGGCGTGACCCAAAGCCAGTAATTCATCTCCACAAACCCCCGCTCTGGAGGTGTCGCCGTCGAGGGATACCTGAACAAAGACATTTAAGCGTTTTCCAGAAATTTCTCCAACAGCGCGATCAAACTTTGCAACGTGCGAGAGGTCATCCAATGAGTGAACTGTCTGCGCCCAGGAAGAGATGGCTGCGATCTTGTTGCTCTGAATCTGACCTTGGAAGTGCCAATGCCCCTTAACCAGTGCTGATTTTTCTGCCCCTTCAGCGTTTCTATTCTCCCCAAAATTCGTCACACCCAAGCGGTACAAGATTTCGACATCGCTGACTGGATAGGTCTTTGTAACGGCAATGAGTGTGACTTCCTCTGCACTCCGCGAAACCTTCCGCGTGGCTTCAATGATACGTGAATGAACATCGGCAAGCGAATGCGAAAGTTGCGCCATTCGATCAAGATCACTCATAGCCAGACAACCCCCACTTGACGTCCAGTCACACCATCTCTGCGATACGAGTAAAGATTCTTATCTTCAACAGTACATCTACCTTCATCAAGAACTTGAACTCCCGCTTCCAGTAATTGCTCAATGAGGGCTCGCGAAAGGTCAAGAGCGAAGCCACCTTCACGAGTCTGCGAAATTGCGAGAGGGAATTTTGCTGATACTTCATCAAATACATCTTGGGAGACTTCATAACATTCACCGCAGATTGATGGACCAACGATGGCTGTTATTTCAGAGGAATCAATTCCACGCATCTCACGAATTGCAGCCATAGCAATTTCATTCATCAGACCTTTGCGACCTACGTGAACTGCGGCGACACTCTTAGAGTTTGAGAGCAGAAGTGGAATGCAATCTGCCACCATGACTGCTAGACCAACACCCTTTGCTTGAGTGAGAAGTCCATCAGCTGATGGAGCGGGAATGATTTCATTTCCAACGTGAACTACAACATCACCATGCACTTGATCCATAAACTGAAGGGGAAAGCCAAGATCACGCTCAAGGTGCGCTCGATTTGCAATTACGGTGCTGTGGTCATCGCCTACATGGATTGCTAGATTATTAGAAAGAAAAGCACCGGCGGATTTACCACCGGTGCGATCCGTAAATCTGTATTTCACTATTATTTCATAAAGTCTGGCACATCGATCTCGTCTTCAGCAACGAGTTCTTCAAATGTGACGCGCTTTGTTGGCTTGCTATCGTCAAGATCCATTGCGACTACAAGGGGATCGTTACCTGGAAGTGGGTTCGCCACTCCGCCAAGAGTTGCAGCATCTATAACAGGGACGGAAACCTTCTTAGGCTCTCCCCCATCAAATCCTGCTGCAATGACAGTGATGCGAACTTCATCGCCGAGGGCATCATCAATTGTTGTTCCAAAGATGATTCGTGCATCTGGATGCGCAGCAGCTTGTACGAGTTCACATGCTTCATTGATTTCAAAGAGTCCAAGATCAGATCCACCAGCAACTGAGAGTAGGACGCCCATTGCGCCATCGATTGATGCCTCTAGAAGAGGACTTGAGATCGCCAGTTCGGCCGCCCTAATTGCACGATTCTCTCCGCGCGCTGAACCAATTCCCATAAGAGCAGAACCGGCATCTGTCATCACAGTTTTAACATCTGCAAAGTCAAGATTGATTAATCCAGGCTGAGTAATGATTTCAGTAATTCCCTGAACTCCACTGAGCAGAACTTGGTCTGCGCTCTTAAATGCATCGACTGCTGTGATATTCCGGTCTGAAATTGCAAGAAGTCGATCGTTCGGAATAACAATGAGTGTGTCAACTTCGCTGCGAAGAAGTTCAATACCTTCTTCAGCTTGGCGCATACGAATTTTTCCTTCAAATGAAAATGGACGAGTGACAACACCAATCGTGAGTGCCCCAAGATCGCGTGCAATCTTTGCAACGATCGGTGCGCCACCTGTTCCAGTGCCTCCACCTTCACCCGCAGTTACAAAGACCATATCCGCGCCACGAAGAATTTCTTCAATCTCTTCGGTGTGATCAATTGCAGCTTGTCGTCCCTTTTCGGGAGCAGCGCCTGCACCTAAACCTTTTGTGGATGCGCGACCAATATCTAACTTCACATCAGCATCACTCATCAGCAGATGTTGTGCATCTGTATTAATTGCGATGAACTCAACGCCCTTAAGACCGACATCGATCATGCGATTGATCGCATTGACTCCTCCGCCACCAATACCAACAACTTTGATGACAGCTAGATAATTCTGCGGTGCAGCCACGTGAGTCCTCCTTATGAACTATAAACCTCGCCTTGAGACTTACGATTCACCTCTCTAATGGCCGTCAACTTAGGGTTATCGCAGGCTTCAATCAAATACCGACTCGAACTAATTCCTCATCTACAACTTGAGAGTTATTTGTAATAAATATTTCGCGATTTACTTAACGATGGGTGCATATGGCGCAACCACATCGATCACTGTAATTTGCTTATTTTCTGGCATCTTCAGAATTTTGTTAATCACCGAAATCTTCAACGCCATATCTTGGCTATCGCCCCACCGTATGCGGATTTCTCGACCTTGGATATTGGCGTTGAGGGTGAAGGTATTGGATGAAGTTGCCATCATAGATGTGATCTGAGAGCGAAAATTCTCAGGAAGTTGGGTGAAAAGCTGGTTAGCTTCCAGCGCACTCTCTGGGCTCTTCGCAGAAATCACTGGCAGATTACGATTTGAGTATCCGGGTATTGCAAAGAGCTGACCTTCGCCATCAATTGTCTGACCCGGAACTTGGTCTGAATTGAAGAAGGCTAGTGGCTCTCGAGCAATCACTTCGATTCTAACCAGACCGCTGATCCAGTTTCTAGAAATTGCGACGTTTTTTACCCAGGTCGATTTTTCGATCTTTCTAGCCGCCGATTGTGGATTCACGCGCGCCAGTTGTTGGCCCGCAGTAATCTGACTTTTCTTCTCTATTTCAATCTGTATCGCTGCTGTCGGTGCTCCAGATACCTCAATCCCCTTTACGGTAAAGATCGAAGACCAGCCAAGGATGTACGTGAGTACAAGCACAATCATAAGAATGACTATGAGTGGAGTCGATATCAACTTTCGTGTGCGCACTGACATTAACGGGTGGTCGAGTTTTCAAATCGTCGTTCAAGGCCTTGGGCAATTATCGGTGCCAAGGAATTCACATCTCCAGCGCCCAAGGTAAGAATTATATCTCCAGGTTTTGCTATAGAGATGACTTCCTCTGATGCTTCAAGGAAATTTGGAATAAATTTTCCGCGCTCCATCCTTTGCGCAATCAGTGATGCGCTTAAACCGGCTATCGGTTTTTCGCTCGCTGGATAGATCTCTAGCAGAATTGCAAGGTCTGCAAGATCCAGTGTCTTCGCAAATTGATCAAGAAATGCCTGGGTTCTGGAATAGCGATGAGGTTGAAAGATCACGAGTACGCGACCATCACCGGCATATCGACGCGCAGCAGTTAATGTGACATCAATTTCAGTTGGATGATGACCGTAGTCATCAATCACTCGAATGCCAGCAACGCTGGCTTTAAGTTCGAACCTTCGACCTGCGCCTTGAAATGAGGCTAAACCTTCAAGAAGCGCTGGTGCAGGCTGGCCAAGTGAAAGTCCCATAGCCAGAGCAGCTGCAGCATTAAGGAGATTGTGATGACCTGGAACACGCATTTCAATCGTTCCAACTGCTCGCCCCTTCCACAACGCCCTTGCTGTTGATCCACCGGGTAATAGTTTTACAGTGTCAATCACAAGATCAGAGCTTTCATCTAAGCCGTAAGAAACTTTTGTGGCCGCAAATTTCGTCTCTGAAATCTTGACCGCGCCAGAATCATCCTTGCAATACACGAAGAAGCCATCTGCGCTTACTGATTGTGCAAATTCACTAAAAATTTCCATAACTGATTCTTCAGTTGCAAAAAAATCAACATGATCGTGCTCCACATTTGTCACGATTGCACTAAAGGGGCGGTATTCCAAGAAGGAGCCATCGGATTCATCAGCCTCGGCTACGAAATACTCCCCTGTGCCACGATGAGCATTCGAGCCCGAAGCGGTAAGAGTTCCCCCAATTGCAAAGGATGGATCAACGCCACAAGATTGAAGCGCAACTGTGAGCATTGAAGACGTCGTTGTCTTTCCATGCGTTCCTGCAACAGCCAAGCTCTTACTTGCTGACATAAGAATCGCGAGTGCTTGTGCACGTGTGAGTAGCGGAAGACCCAATTCTTGAGTTCGCTTAATCTCTGGATTACTTGCCGAAATCGCGTTTGAATAAATCACGATATCGACGCCATCAAGATGCGCGGCATCGTGGCCAATATGCACTTCTGCACCAAGGGTACGAAGTGCCAAGACTACGGATGAATCTTTTGAATCACTGCCAGAAACAGCAATTCCGTGAGAGAGGGCGATGCGGGCTAATCCACTCATACCTGCACCAGCGATTCCGATGAAGTGAATTTTCTTCTCACTCCATTGCTCGAGGGACTCTGGAGTCATCGCTTATCTTTCACTCGTTGAAAGTTTAAATTCTGCCAACGCTAGAATTTTTGCCGCGGCCTCTAGGTCGGCAAAATCTGGAAGATCACTGAACTGTGCACTTAGCGCCAACATGGAGTCCATGTTATCCAGTAACCATGTGGGAGTGAATGATTTTTGATCAAGAACTCGTGCACGTCCCATCTCAACGAGATGATCTGCATTAACCGATTGCTCCCCGTTTCCGATTGGCAGTGGGATAAATAGCGCATATTTTCCAAGTGCTCTTACCTCTGAACAGGTAATCGCTCCACTTCGGGCGATGACTAAATCTGCGGCGAGGTACGCACTGGCCATATCTTCGATGTATGAAAAGACAATATATTTTTCATCACTGATAGGAAGTGCATTCGATGCTCCAACAGAATGAACAATTGTGATTGATCGATCATTGATCTCTCTTCGAGTGCGATCAATTATTTCGTTTATTGCTAGTGATCCTTGCGAGCCACCAAAAACTAAAATCACTTTATCTCCAGATCTCACTCCTAGATCACTCTTTGCCTTATCTCTGAGTTGACTCCAAGTGCCTTGGTCTGCGTTGCGATTAGCGCGCAGTAATGTAGAGATGTCATCACGAAGAGGTAATCCGGTGATTAAGCCTTCCGCAAATGGACCGTTGCTTACTGGCGTTCCAGTAGCCAGCGCATCCGTGAAGCGAGCACCTAGTCGATTTGCCCAACCAGGTGCTGCATTAGCCTCATGAATGACAATTGGAACATCAAGTGAATACGCAGCTAAGTACGCCGGGGCGCACACATAACCACCAAAACCAATGAGCAGATCAGAACCGTCAAGAATTTCTTTTGATTCTCGAAAAGAGCGACGAAGCGAACTAGGAACTTTCAGGAGATCAGGAGAGGGCGATCGTGGAACTCGCACACGCGTAATGAGTTGAAGATCAAAGCCCGCTTCAGGAACGAGCCTTATCTCTAACCCCGACGATGTTCCAAGAAAGATGATCTGGTCGGTTGGATGCGTCTTCTTCCACAATCGCGCAACTGCCAGAGCAGGCTGTATGTGTCCGGCGGTTCCCCCTCCGGCAAAGACGATTTTTCGCGATCGCATTTATCGACGGAGCCTTTGTGCGACAAAGTTCTTAACTTCTAATTTTATTTCTGGATCACGTAAAGCACTGGAGGCAATAAATGCAATAGCGAGATAGGTGGCGATGAGTGCTGAGCCCCCATATGAGAGCAGCGGCAGGGTAACTCCCACAACTGGAAGAAGGCTCACGGCAGAACCGATGTTGAGAACCGTTTGAATCGCGATCCAACTCCCGATTCCTGCACATGCGAAGCGTGTAAATGAATCTGATGATCGCATTGCAATACGGAGCGAGCAGTAAATTAAGGTACCTAGGAGCGCTAAAATTAGGAGTGTTCCGAGCAATCCAAGTTCTTCGCCAATGACGGCAAAGATAAAGTCAGTGTGCGCTTCAGGAAGATTGCCCCACTTCTGCCTGCTTCCACCAAGACCGACTCCAAATATTCCACCACTTGCCAACCCTAGGAGACTATGCGCAGGTTGCCAGCCTTCATTTTTATACTGCGCAGGGTCGAAGGGGTTGAGAAAAACACTCCAACGAGCTGCGCGATATTGAGTAGTGGCAATTAGGAACCCAACCGCTACTGCTGCAGTTGCAGTAAGTGTTCCAACAAGACGTAATGGAATTCCTGAGACAAAGAGCAAACCACCAAGAATTGCCATCAGAACTGAGGCGGTCCCTAAATCTCGACCCCACATCACAAGCGCACTTGCCACTATAAATCCTGGTGCAATAAGTGCTAACACGTTAATTCTGATGAAGCCAGCATTAAGGCGTGTTGCCAAGAGTTGTGCTGCCCATAAAATCAGCAAAAACTTCGCAATTTCACTTGGTTGGACATCTACAACTTTGAGGGAGATCCAGTTTTGATTGCCATTAACTGATTTTCCGATTCCAGGGATTCGCACAATGAGTAGGAGAATTACTGAGATAACCAACCCGAATTTGGCAAGTTGTTTCCAACGTTCAAGAGGCAGGCGCGAAAGAAGTATTGCCATTGGAATACAAAATGCCAAAAAGATGAGTTGGCGAATGAATATGGCTACAGATGAACCTTTCGTTTCTAGTGAGTAGATTGAAGAAGCAGAGAAGACCATTATGAGACCGATAATTGAAAGCAACGCGGTTGAAATTAGAAGTCCATAAAATGGAGCAGCTGGACTTTGTAACTTGCTCTTAGTAGGTGCTTTACTCACTTTGTAGCCTTCCGTACTGCATCAGCGAAACGATCGCCACGATCGGCGTAGGAAATAAACTGATCCATTGAGGCACACGATGGCGCAAGAAGAACTGTATCTCCCTCGACTGCACAAGCCTTGGCAGCAGCAACGATTTCTTCCATGAAGGAATTTGAAGTTCCTCCACGTTGATAATCATTTGGCGGATCTACGGGGATGACCTTCACGTGTGGAGCGTGTTCTCTCAGCGCTGAGGCAAAGAGTTCACGATCTGTTCCAATAAGAATTGCCGCTTTAATTCGAGTGCGTGCGCGTTCGACGAGAGCATTAACATCAGCTCCTTTTGCCAAGCCTCCAGCGATCCAAATAACACTCATAGCTGAAAGGATTGAGGCAGTTGCTGCATGTGGATTAGTTGCTTTGGAATCATCAATCCAGGTGATGCCATTCTTCTGTGCGATGATTTCGATACGATGGCGACTAAGTGTGAAGTCAGATAGCGCTGAGCCGATTGCCTCATGAGGCACTCCAACGGTTCGGGCTAGGCCAGCGGCTGCCAGCGCATTGGAAACATTATGTGGAACCGTTGGCTTGACATCCGTCAACTCCGCGATCATCGCTGCCTCTTGCGGATCTGATACAAAAGCCCGATCTACAAGAAGCTCTTCAACGACGCCAATCTCTCCCGGTCCAGGTGTATCAAGTGAGTAGAAGACTTTTCTTCCGTTCCAATGAGTTGTGCGAGTAACAACTTCCTTATCGTCTCCATTAAGAATTGCCGTCATTGAGCGATCAAGAATCGAAACTTTTGCTTGGGCATAACTTTCAAAACTTCCATGCCAATCAGTGTGATCTTCGGCAATATTGAGAATTGCTGCCGCGACAAACTCTGCGCGTTCTAACCAGTGAAGCTGAAAACTAGAGAGTTCGAGTACAAGAACGTCGTACTTCTCTTCACTTTCGACACACTCAATAACTGTCTTGCCCACATTTCCGCAAGCAACGGCATTTAGTCCACCTGCTCTTAGCGCTGCTGCTGTCATCTCAACGGTAGTTGTTTTTCCATTGGTTCCTGTAAGCGCTATCCACTTCTGGGCTGGAGTTCGCTCTTCTTTAAGTGCCCAGGCAAGATCTATCTCATTGAGTAATGTGACCTGCGCGGCCTTTGCTTGTGCAATGAGTGGATGGCTCTCTTTCCAGCCAGGGGAAATTAGAACAAAATCGAATTCAGAAACATTTACCTCTGTTGGTTTGATGATGTAAAACTCGTCATTGGAGATCTCTGATTCATCAACCAGGGTGACTTCCGCTTCTCGCGCAACGAGAGCGCGTGCAGATGCAGAACCAGTTACACCTGCACCTAGCACAAGGACTTTCTTATGTAGTAATTCTCGGGATGTGGTCATCTGTTTTTTAATGCAGCGCCTCTAGCCTGCGATCCAATCTGCATAGAAAAGACCCAAACCGGCAGCAACACATAGGCCGGCAATAATCCAGAAGCGAATCACGATCGTTACTTCTCCCCAACCCATGAGCTCAAAGTGGTGCTGAAGCGGAGCCATTTTAAATACGCGTTTTCCACCAGATAGTTTGAAGTAAAGAGTCTGGATAATCACTGACATTGTGATAATTACAAAAAGGCCACCCAGAGGGATTAATAAGAGTTCGATACGAAGCATGGTCGCAATTCCAGCTAACGCACCGCCCAGTGCTAGTGAGCCAGTATCGCCCATAAAAATCTTGGCAGGTGAAGCATTCCACCATAGGAATCCCGTGCACGCTCCAGCAAAAGCAGCAGCCAAAACTGCAATGTCGAGAGGGTCTCGTACTTCATAACAATTAACTCCAGGAGAAACCGCACAGCTCTGCCCAAACTCCCAGACACCAATCAAGATAAATGAGATGAATGTTAGAACTGATGCACCTGATGCAAGCCCATCAAGGCCATCTGTGAGATTTACACCGTTGCTTGTTGCAGTAACCATGAGAGCGACCCACACAACTACCAAGACTGCACCGAGAGTTATTGAGGTATCTCTGACTGTTGAAAGTTGTGATGAGATTGGCGTTAATCCATCTGAATCTGGAAACTTAGTTCCAAAGTATGCAAAAGTTGAAGCTACAACGACTTGGCCAAATAATTTTTGTCTCGAAGTTAATCCTTGCGACTGTTTCCTCGAAACTTTGAGCCAATCATCCAAAAAGCCAACAAGACCGAGTGCAACTACTAGTGAAATGACCAGCGCCGCCGAAGCTGTGATCGCATTTCCGCTAATTAGGTGTGCAACGAGATACGCCGAGATAGCACCGAAGATAATGATAATTCCACCCATGGTGGGTGTTCCGCGCTTAGTATGGTGAGAGGAAGGGCCATCATCGCGAATGATCTGGCCATAGCCCTTCTTTGCTAGTGCGCGAATGAGTAGTGGAGTGCCAAAAAGTGATAGTAAGAGCGCAATTCCGCCAGCAGTCAGGATTGTCTTCACTCTTCGCCTCCCCCAACTTCACCAGCAATAATCTTTGCCTTTACAACTGCTTCAATTTCTTCTGCAAGAATTTCAAATTTTTCAGACCGTGAGGCCTTCACAAGAATTACATCTCCCGGTTCAATCTGTTCAGCAATAGCGCGGGCGCCGTCGCGATCACAGAAGTGCAGAATTGTCTGATCGCCAGCCTCTTTAGCAGGTTCATACTCCGGTGCATCCACACAGACAAGATGATCGATTCCCATCTGAAAGGCAAGGGTGCCAACTTGTTGATGGGCTGAGGCTGAAGACTCGCCGAGTTCAGCCATTTTTCCTAGAAACGCCCAAGCCCGTCCCCCTCTTTCCTGCGCAAAGAGAATTAGCGTACGCAGGGCTGCCTCTACTGCATCAGGACTTGCGTTATACGAATCGTTAATAAGAAGCACCTCAGAGAATTCGTGAATTTCCATACGCCATTTACTTTCGACGAGTGCAGTAGAGAGCGCAGTAGCAATAGATTCGATTGAAAAACCTAGTGCTGTACCGACTGCAGCACATGCCAAGGCATTTGAGATCTGATGTTCTCCCACTATGCGTAGACCTACCGAAGCGCGGCCATTAGGAGTCACCAGATCAAAGTGTGGACGACCTTCACGCAATTCAATTTCTGTAGCTCTCACATCATCTGAATGTCCATTACCAAAAGTGAGAGTCCGCCCAGCATGAAGTGCCTTCATCGCTTTTGTGAAGGGATCGTACTGACCCAGAATTGCGATGCCAGAATCCGAGAGCGAAGAAATCAACTCTGACTTTGTCTTAGCAATTGTTTCGATCGATCCAAATTCGCCGATATGCGCCATGCCTACTCGAAGAACTACACCAATATCTGGTTGCGCAATCGCTGCAAGGTGCGAAATATCTCCTGAATGTCGGGCCCCCATTTCAATGACTGCGTACTTCGTCTCTGAGGTGCAGGACAAGAGAGTCAGAGGTACTCCTAATTCATTGTTGTAATTGCCTATCGGAGCAACAGTCTGACCATGCTGAGAAAGCATGTGGCGAAGAAGATCTTTTGTTGTCGTTTTTCCTTGTGACCCAGTTATGCCGATTACTTTTAATTCTTTCAACTCTGATCGCATGTATCGCGCCAGTGATGTAATTGCGATTGTGACATCTTCAACGAGAATGTGGCGTTGCGAAACGGTGCGTGTTGTTATCGCAAGAACGGCACCATGCGAGAAAGCATCCTCAACAAAATCATGCCCATCTACTTTCTCTCCGCGAATTGCCAGAAAGATTCCACCGTGCTCTACATCGCTCGATTTCAGAGATGGACCAGTAGTTACGAGCACATCCTCACCCGATAAAGATCCACCAACAACCTGAGCAATTTGTGATGCCATCATTGCCTTCATTGTTGCTCCTCCAGAATTTCTGCGAGAACGATACGATCATCAAAATCAATCGTCTGACCATTTATCTCTTGGCCGTTCTCATGTCCTTTGCCAAGAACAAGAAGAGTGTCACCGGCGCTACAGAGTGAGGCTGCATACGCAATTGCTTCACGGCGATCAATAATCACTCGTGATGGTTCAGAGATCAGCAGATGTGCGGTCATATCGCGTAAAATCTTTTGAGGATCTTCACTACGTGGATTATCACTCGTGAAAATGGCAATTCCCGATGCTTGTAATAGAGCGCTTCCCATTAAAGGTCGTTTAGAAGAATCGCGATCTCCCCCACACCCAAGAACAGCGACTACCTTTCCGGATGTGAACTCTGTGGCAGCTGCTATCACATTATGGACAGCATCTGGAGTATGGGCATAATCAACTAATGAAGTGAAGTTTTGGCCACGAACAATTGGCTCCATTCGACCTGGAGCACCGTGAAGCTTAGGAATAATCGCGGCACAATCGAGTGGGTCAATGCCGCACTCAATGGCTATTGCTAGTACCAAGAGAATGTTATCAAGATTGAAGTATCCATGAAGGGGAGTGGAGCTCTCAATCAAGACTCCACCTACACCTCGAGCGGTAAAGGACGTTCCAGTAGAATCTGAGTTGATGGAAGTGAAATGCCAACTTGCTTTTGGATTGTGGCGGGATAGGGATGTTGCAGGAATTCCACATTCATTGTAGAGGCGTAGTCCAAAATCAGAATCAATATTCACAAAGGCTTGGTCGGCAAATTCCAAAGAAAAGAGGCTAGCTTTGGCTCTGAAGTAACTCTCCATATCTTTATGGAAATCTAGATGATCTTGTGAAAGATTTGTAAATCCGACCATAGCAAAGCGCGCACCAACCATTCGCTGCATCACCATTGCGTGACTAGAAACTTCCATCACAAGATGTCTGAGATGACGTTCGCTCATAGTTGCGGCGAGGGCTTGTAGAGCATCTGCCTCAGGAGTTGTTCTCGCACTAGCAATTCGATCTCGACCGATACGAGTCTCCACAGTTCCAATGAGTCCACTTTCACGACCAGCCTCTTGAAAGAGTTGGTAAAGCAACGTGCTCACAGTTGTCTTTCCATTGGTACCTGTGATTCCAATGCTGACCATTTCCTGCATAGGTTTTCCGTAGAGACTTGCGCTAATTACTGCCCCAGCAGTTCGTGCATTCGGAACGACAATCGCTGGCAAACCTTTTGTAAGCATCGCCCCATGTGCATCAGTCAGAATTGCACGTGCACCTAAGGAAATAGCACGATGAGCAAATTGTGCACCGTGGGTTTTTTCTCCTGGATAAGCAAGAAAGAGATCACCTTCGATTACTGCACTATCAAGTGATGTCGCCCCGGAGAACGTGAGAGCTGGATCAAGATCAATCTTTGCGCCGATGAGGTGAGAGATTTCTTCAACTGTAATGGTGTGATCAAGGAGTGGGCGCATGGCTCATCCCCTCGAACTCGCTTGCGAAACCTTTATCGCCTCTGACTTTTTCGCCTGTCTGGCCATTTTATCGAGTTCAGCCTTGTTGAGAGCTACAGGTAGAACTTCAGATCCAGTTGGTGCGATGTGTCGACTTTGTAGAACGAAAGTCATCACTTTCTTGAATACAGGCCCACCAAGTACGCCGCCATAGTGTCCGCCCTTTGGATCTTGAATCGTTACATTTATGACAAATGCTGGGTCATCAGCAGGTGCAAATCCAATGAATGAAGCGGTATATCCGCTATAGCAACCACAGCTGTCGTTATAGCGCCACGCTGTTCCAGTCTTTCCGGCAACTCGATATCCCGGAATTGCCGCACTTGGCGCAGTTCCGTGGGAGGAGACAACGCTCTCCATCATGTGGCGCATCTTAGCCGCGGTGGATGCGCTCACAACTTGAACGCCTTTTTCATTTTTGAATTGTGTGAAATTACCCGATGAATCGCTCGTTCCGGCAATTACTGTTGGAGAAACTCGAATTCCATCATTAGCAAGTGTTGCGAAGATACTTGTTGCTTGCATCGCATTTAGAGAATATCCCTGACCAAACGCCACTGTTGGAGCAGTGGTGCCAGACCAATCATTAACTGCCAATAATTTTCCGACATTCTCACCCGGAAGGCCTGCCCCGGTCTTTGATCCAATTCCAAATTTAGTCAAATATGAGTGAAGCGTGTCATTACTCATGGTTTCTGCAATTTTAATTGTTCCGGTGTTGCTCGATACAGCAAGGATTCCTGCCGTAGTTAACTTTTGAAGTGGGTGTGGATCGTGATCTCTAAAGTATTCACCACCACGACGAATCTTGTACGGAACATCAAAGACGGTCTCTGGAGAAATTTTGCCTTCTTCTATCGCTGCAGCCAGCGTCATTACCTTTCCAGTAGATCCAGGTTCGTAGACATCTTGCACTGAGGGGTTTCGCATCAAATTGAGAGAGACATTTTTTGTGTCATTTGGGTTAAACGTTGGAGCGGTGGCATGCGCTAGTATCGCGCCTGTTTTTGGATCCATAACAATTACGGTGCCACTACTTGCGCGAGCTTTCTTTACGGCTTCGGCGATTGCCTTTGTTGCAACCCATTGAACGTCTCGATCGATTGTGAGTCTTACAGTTGTTCCAGCCTGAGCTGCAACGATTTCGGATTGTGAGCCTGGAATTTCTGCGCCGCGTCCACGGGCATATGAATATGCACCAGGAACTCCGGTAATTGAAGAATTCATGCTTTGCTCAATACCTGAAGCGCCGATTCCATCTTTACGTACGAAACCTACGAGAGAGGAGACAAGATTTCCTGATGGATATTCGCGAATGTAATTACGTTCGGGGAAGAATCCAGCAATTCGCTTGTCATACTCCTTATTGCTTAACGTTGAGTTGTACTTATCAATAGCTAGTGAGAGTCGATTCCATGTACTTGGCTCGGCGCTTTCAAGGACCATCGAGTAGCGCTTGACTCCTGTGATCGCGATCGTGACCTCTTCTTCGGTGAGTCCAAGAATAGGTGCCACAAAGGCTGCAACCCGAGCATGATCTTTAATAAGCTTCTGATCCACAACAATGTTGATAGCAGAGACACTTCGCGCAAAAGCTACTCCATTTATATCGGTGATGTCTCCTCGCGGTGCAGGAATAACTCGAGTCGACTCCATTTCATTTGCCGCTTTAAGGGTGTATTCAGCCGATTGAATACCCTGAATCTGCACTAACCGCGCAGCAAAGACTAGAAAGATAATCAGTAACAAAATAAAGAGAGTACGGATGCGTTTGACTAATAAATCAAAATTACCCACGTGTTATCCCATTTTCATTAGAGACGACAGGGATTTCTTGAGAAAGATCAAGGAATGTTGGATCTTCAGACGGGCTCATACCAAGCGTAGCTGCCTGATTAGCAAGTGCTTGCGGAGACGAGTAAGTCTCCATTTTGCGTAGAATTGCTTCACGTTGATCAGCAATCATTTTTGACTCATATTTTAATTCTGATAGAACGAATGCATCTTGTGCCAACAATGTGTTAATTCCCAAGAGTGCAAGAAAACCGATAACTGAAACAATTGATACAAACTTAGCGAAATACATGTGAGTGGCTTGGGTGCCCTCAGATGTTTTTGGAACAATTTTGAGAAGTGCACGTGATGAATGTGTGACGACACGGTCACGAGTCTGTTGAGCGAGAGCGGCGATCGACATCAGGCAGCCACTCTCTCTATTGCACGAAGGCGGACAGAAGTTGAACGTGAATTTTCATCTTGCTCGGCCTGGCTTGCTTTTTCGCTCGCTTTAATGACAAGCGAAAACTTTGCAGCAAATTCTGGAAGATCCACTGGAAGATTACGAGGACTTTTTGAAGTTGATGCCTCAACGAAGAATTCCTTAACAATCTTGTCTTCCAGTGACTGAAAAGACATAACCACTACTCGCCCACCAACTTCAATCAAATTTAATGCTTGTGGAATCGCGCGTGTGATTGCTCCAAGTTCGTCATTGACGGCGATGCGCAGCGCTTGGAAGGTACGCTTTGCAGGATTTCCTCCCGTGCGACGAGTGGCAGCAGGAATACTTTCTTTAACCAATGTCGCTAATTG
>JACCDL010006397.1_pt1 | contig 24193 bp, 27 predicted proteins | sample 7441931 | NCBI WGS metagenome assembly JACCDL01 (sample SAMN15323437, study PRJNA562643) | freshwater metagenome | isolation source: river surface water | place: USA:Blue River Watershed | collected 2017-08-16 | reverse complement strand
GTGATCGTGCGAGAAGCCGATCGCTTGCAAACCCTGGTGGACCGCTTGTTGGCTCCGCACCGTCGCCCGCACGTCGTGGGGCCGGTCAATATCCATGAGGTGTGTGAGCGGGTGCGCTCACTCATCGTGGCTGAATTTCCCCGTGGCTTGCAGGTCATACGGGACTATGACATTTCGCTGCCCGAGTTCCAGGGAGACAAGGAGCAGTTGATTCAAGCGGTGCTGAATATCGTGCACAACGCAGCGCAAGCCTTGAGTGAACGTATCGCCCGCGAAGACGCCACCATCAGGTTAGAAACCCGTGCAGTCCGTCAGGTCACGATTGCCAAGCAACGGCACCGATTGGCATTGGAATTGCATGTCGTAGACAACGGTCCTGGAATTCCTGAAGAAATCAAGGACCGGCTGTTCAGTCCCCTGGTATCGGGTCGCGATGGTGGTTCGGGTTTGGGGTTGAACCTCGCTCAAACCTTTGTGCAACAACACAAAGGGCTGATCGAGTGCGACAGCGAGCCGGGACACACTGATTTCAAGATCATGATTCCGTTGTGACCCTGTGTGCCGAGATGATGTAACCGAGTGGCTGCTATGAAACCGATCTGGATAGTGGATGACGACCAGTCCATCCGCTTTGTGCTTGAAAAGGCATTGATGCGCGAGGGACTGCCCACGCGCAGCTTCACCAGCCCGCGCGAAGTGCTGCAGGCACTGGAACATCCGGGTGATGAACCCGGCCCGCAGGTGCTGGTCAGCGATATCCGCATGCCCGGTGGTTCGGGCCTGGATCTGTTGGGCAAGGTCAAGGAGCGCTTGCCTGTGCTGCCTGTGATCATCATGACGGCGTTCTCCGACCTGGACAGTGCTGTGTCGGCCTTCCAGAGCGGCGCTTTTGAGTATCTGCCCAAGCCCTTTGACCTTCCCAAAGCCATCGAACTCATTCGCCGGGCGGTCGAGGAGAGTCAGCGCGAAGAAGTGAGCGCGGTGGCCCAGGAGGAAACGCCCGAAATGCTCGGGCAGGCACCCGCCATGCAAGACGTCTTTCGCGCCATCGGCCGACTGAGCCAAAGCCATGTGACGGTCATGATCACGGGTGAATCCGGCAGCGGTAAGGAATTGGTGGCACGGGCGTTGCACAAGCACTCGCCACGTGCGAATGGACCGTTTGTGGCCATCAACACAGCGGCCATCCCGAAGGATCTGTTGGAGAGCGAACTCTTTGGCCATGAGCGCGGCGCTTTCACCGGTGCGCAGGCCATGCGTCGTGGTCGCTTTGAGCAAGCTGAAGGGGGCACGCTGTTTCTGGATGAAATCGGTGACATGCCGTTTGACTTGCAAACCCGTTTGTTGCGGGTGCTCAGCGACGGCAACTTCTACCGAGTGGGCGGTCACAGTGCCATCAAGGCCAATGTGCGCGTCATCGCGGCCACCCACCAGGACCTGGAGCAACGGGTGCGTGAGGGCGGCTTTCGCGAAGACTTGTTTCATCGCTTGAACGTGATCCGCCTGCGTCTGCCCGCGCTTCGTGAGCGACGCGAGGACGTGCCCATGCTCACCCGGTACTTCCTGCAACGCTCAGCACAGCAACTCGGCGTGGAGTCCAAGCGCATCAGCGATGCGGCCATGTCACTGCTGATGCACTTTCAATTCCCTGGCAATGTGCGGCAGCTGGAGAACGTGTGTCACTGGTTGACCGTGATGGCGCCAGCGCAAGTGATTGAACCCAAGGATCTGCCACCCGAGGTCGCCATCAGCGCGCCACTCAAAGGCGATACCCTGCCCACGCAGTCCGTGAGCGACGGCAACCCGGTAGGCCTACCGACGGAAGGCATCGAGTCACTCGGCATGGTCATGCCCGTCGCTGTCAGCGAGAGTCGTGTGGCCGTGCCTGCAAGTCCGGTAGTCCCCACCATCGGTGAGGGCGTGACCCCCGTGGTGCTCAACATGCCAGGGGCCGACTGGGAAAACGGCCTGGAAGCCGAAGCCATGGCGTTGTTGGCATCGGGGCGCACCGATGTGTGGGATGTGCTGAGTCGTCGCTTTGAGGGACGCTTGATCGCCACGGCGCTGGTCAACACACGGGGGCGCCGCATCGAGGCTGCGCTCAAGCTGGGCATTGGCCGCAACACCATCACCCGCAAGATCCAGGAACTCGGGCTCGAGTAAACACGACCCGTCTGTTGCCCCGCTCGTCACACCACAGTGACAATCACCGGGGCGTGGTCGCTGGGCCGTTCGTTTTTGCGCGGCGCTTTGTCAATGGTGCACGACTGCACCTGCGACTTGAGCGCATCGCTCACCAGGATGTGGTCAATGCGCAAGCCGCGGTTGCGACGAAAGGCAAACTCGCGGTAGTCCCACCACGAATAGGTTTTCTCGGGCTGTTCAAAGAGGCGATACGCATCGTGCAGCCCCAACGCGAGCAGCTGTCGGAAATGGGCGCGTTCCTCATCGGTGCAGTGGATGGTGCCAGCCAGGGCCACCGGGTCCCACACATCACGGTCATCCACCGTGATGTTGAAGTCACCCATCAGCACCAGGCGGGGATGATGCGTCAACTCCTCGCGTATCCAGTCGTGCAAAGCCTGTAGCCAGCGCATCTTGTAGACAAACTTGTCGCTGTCCGGCGCCTGGCCATTGGGGAAGTAGGCACCAATCACGCGCACCCCGTCCACCGTGGCGCAGATCACGCGCGCCATGTCATCAGCAAAACCGGGAATGTTGCGCACCACGTCGGTGGCGGGTGTGCGTGAGAGCAAGGCCACGCCGTTGTAGGTTTTCTGACCAAACCACTCGGCGTGGTAACCAGCATCCGTGAAGGCCTGGTGTGGAAACTTGTCGTCAGTGGTTTTGGTTTCCTGCAGCACCAACACATCCGGTGCGCTGGCCAGGGCGTCGGTGGGCTGTTGCAACCATGCCAGCACCTGGGGCAGGCGCACCGTGAGGGAGTTGACGTTCCAGGTGGCGAGTTTCATCAATCAGATGTGCATCACCGCCATACCGCCCACGGCCACACCGATCGCCCCCATCACATACATGGCCTTCTTCAACCAGTCCTTGCGGGTCAGGAGTGCAATGGCCGCCAGGGCGATGGAGACTTGCAGGGCTGTGGTGGCCTGCGCCCAACGATGGTGCTGGTGCATTTCGGCGTCAGAGCGCTCGTCCCAGGCCTTGGCTTCGGCTTCCAGCTTCTCGGCGTCTTTCTTGATGTCGCCTTTTTCGCCCTTGTAGCGCTTGATCTCGCCCTCGTAGAACTCTTTCTTCGAGGCCGGGGCGATTTCCAGCGCCAGTTCACTCAGGTTCTGCTTGCTGCTTTTGGCCTGGTAGTAGTTCCACTGGTTGGAGGCCTCGGTTTTCTTGATGGCTGCGTTGTTTTTGTAGAGGCCTGCATTGGCTTGGGTGGCGCCGCCCATGTAACCGAAGATCGCACCCACCGTGGCGATGATGGCGGTGAACATGGCGATCTGGTTGGTCATGGAGGAGGAGCCGGCGTCATGGCCGTGACCGCCGCCCTGCGCGGCGTGCTCGAGTTCGTGATCGTGGGGGCCGTGAACGTGAAAACCGTGACCAGACATGGTTGATTCCTTTCAAAAAACGAAGCGTCACTTCGTGATGCGGTTGAACTCTAGCAAACCTGCGTGACATCCGGTATGGGGATTCACGCTGAGACATCCTCAGCGGGCGCGCTGGCGTGTCACAAAGCTGTAATCGGTCCCATTGGCTGCGGTGTGACGGCTGCGCGCCACTTCCGGCCAGATCTCGGGATCGATCAGTGGCGCCACGGCGTCGCCTGGCACCTGCACATGCACCTCGGTGATTTCCAGGCGGTCTGCATGGGGCAAGGCCATGGCATACACCTCGGCGCCGCCGATCACCCACAGATCCTGGCCCGCAGGGCAATGCGCCAGGGCTTCTTCGAGCGTGGCAACGCGCGTGGCCCCGTCGGCGAGCCAGTCGGCCTGACGCGTCAAGACCAGGTTGAGCCGACCCGGAAGCGGGCGAAACTTCGGCGGTAACGAGTCCCAGGTCTTGCGCCCCATCAGCACGGGGCAACCCAGCGTGAGTTGTCGAAAATGCGCCAGGTCCTCGGGCAGGTGCCAGGGCAGGGCGTTGTCGCGCCCGATGACGCCGTTGTCGGCGCAGGCGTATATGAGGTTCAACGCCATGGGGGCGCTCAGACCGCGACCGGCGCCTTGATGGCATCGTGGCAGCGGTAGTCACGCACCTCGAAGTCTTCAAACGCGTAATCGAAGATCGAGTCGGGGCGGCGCTTGATATGCAGCGTGGGGTAGGCGTAGGGCTGGCGAGAGAGTTGCAGCTCCACCTGCTCGTGGTGATTGCTGTAAATGTGGCAGTCGCCGCCGGTCCAGATGAAGTCGCCCACATCCAGGTCGCATTGCTGCGCCAGCATGTGGGTCAGTAGCGCGTAGCTGGCGATATTGAAGGGCACACCCAGAAAGATGTCGGCGCTGCGCTGGTACAGCTGGCAGCTCAAACGGCCACGTTCGCCGGGGTTCTGGGGCGGTGCGACATAAAACTGGAAGAACGCATGGCAGGGCATGAGCGCCATTTTGGAGAGTTCGGCCACGTTCCAGGCGCTCACGATGATGCGACGAGAGTCGGGGTTGGTGCGCAATGTTTTCACCACATCGGCGATCTGGTCGATATGGCCGCCATCGGGCGTGGGCCAACTGCGCCATTGCACGCCATACACCGGACCGAGGTCGCCGTCCTCGCGCGCCCATTCGTTCCAGATCGTGACGCCACGGTCGAGCAACCATTGGTTGTTGCTCGATCCCGTGAGGAACCACAGCAACTCGACGATGATGGAGCGCAGGTGCACCTTCTTGGTGGTGACCAGCGGAAAGCCTTCGTTCAGGTCAAAGCGCATCTGGTGGCCAAACACGCTGCGCGTGCCCGTACCGGTGCGGTCGCCTTTGGCCACGCCATGGGTGTAGACATGGCGCATGAAATCTTCGTATTGGGAACGGACGGGGCGGTCGGTCATGAGGCGCTCGCTGAATGATGACGAGGATTGTAAAAGTGAGAGCGGGAGGGATGGGTCCGGTGCTGCAGGGGTGGGCGCAGTTCAACGCGTGCGAATCACCCGGCCAGGATTCAACAGCCCCTGGGGGTCCAGCGCGTGCTTGATGCGCGACATCAGGCCCAGGGCCACCGGGTCTTTGTACTTGGGCAGCGAATCGACCTTCAGACTGCCCACGCCGTGCTCCGCCGAAATCGAGCCACCATGGCGGCTCACCGCGTCATAGACGATCTTGTTCACCTGCGGCTCGTACTGGCGCAGGAAGGCGGCGGCATCGCCCCCCTCGGGCGTCTGCACGTTGTAGTGCAGGTTGCCATCGCCCAGATGGCCGAAGTCCACCATGCGAACACCCGGGATGTGCTGCGCCAGCAAGGCATCGGTTTCTTTCACAAAGGCTGGGATGGCCGAAATGGGCACCGAGATGTCGTGCTTGATGTTGAGGCCTTCTTCAGCCTGTGCCAGCGTGATGCTCTCGCGGATATGCCACAGGTTGCGTGCTTGCGAGAGGCTCTCGGCCACCACGGCATCGGTGACCAGGCCCTGGTCCATGGCCTCTTCCAGCAAGGCTTCGAAGCGGGTGCGCGCGTGCTCTTCCGACTCGCTGTCCGAGTTTTCGAGCAGCACACACCAGGGGGTGTCGCGAAACAGGGGCACGCGCAAATGCGGGAAGTGCCGGTCCACCAGGCTGAGCGCAAACTGGTTCATCACCTCAAAGCCGGTCAGCCCCGCGCCCAAGTAGCGGTGGGCCAACCCCAGCAACTCAACCGCCTGCTCCATGCTGGGCACAGCGGCCCAGGCGGTGAGGCTGGCGGCGGGCAGGGGGAAGAGCTTCATCGTGGCGGCAGTGATGACGCCCAAGGTCCCCTCGCTGCCGACAAACAGGTCGCGCAGGTCGTAGCCGGTGTTGTCCTTGCGCAAACCGCTCAACCCATGCCAGATCTCGCCGTCGGCGGTGACCACCTCCAGGCCCAGGCACAGTTCACGCGCGTTGCCATAGCGCACCACCTGGGTGCCGCCCGCGTTGGTGGACAAGTTGCCACCAATCGTGCAACTGCCCTCGGCCCCCAGGCTCAGTGGGAACAAAAAGCCCGCTTGCTCGGCCGTTTGCTGCAACTGTTGCAGGATGCAGCCGGCCTCCACGGTCACCGTGGAGTTGCCCGGGTCGATGGCGCGCACGGCGTTGAGCCGTTGCAGGCTCAGGACCACCTGGGTGCCACTGGTGTCAGGCGTGGAGCCCACCACCATGCCGGTGTTGCCTCCCTGGGGCACGATGCTCACGCCAGCGGCCACGCAGGCCTTGACCACCGCGGCCACGTCCGCCGTGGAGCCGGGCCGCGCCACACACAGCGCCTTGCCGTGGCTGCGCTTGCGCCAATCCTGTTCGTAGGCGCTGAGGTCGCCGTCGGTCAATACGTGAGAGGCGCCGATCAGCTGGCGCAGTTGGTCGATGAGGGCGGTCATGTCAAAGTCGTCAAGGGGTGACGGATGAAGTAGCTTCAGGGGCTGCGGGGGGCGTGGCGGCGGTGGCCAGGGCTGCCGCGTGCCGAAAACGCCAGCGCACATGCAAGGCGCAGGCGGCAAACAGGATCAGGCACAGCAGCACCTCCACGCCAGCCCACAGCTGGCTGGGCCAGGCGTCGGAATAGGCGCGCACCACCCCTTCGGTGAAGTACAGCCACACCAGCAGACTGACCCAGCGGTAGGTGTAAAGCCGGTGCTTGAGCAAACCGGCCAGCGGCAGACACAGGGGCAAGGCCTTGAGGGCCATCAGGCTACCACCCGGTCGCAACGGGGCGAGCCACAGCTCCCAGGCCAGGCACAGCACGATCAGCCCCACCAGGCTGCCCACCGCCAATTGGCGCGAGAGGGCGAGTTCAGGTGTGGCCGCCGCCGCTGCCGTGGCAAGCGTGGGGTCGGCCAGCGCCGAAGTGGCAGCAGCAGGGGGGGGCGCGGTGTTGGCAGCCGTTGAGGATGAGGGGGGCTGAGAGGTGGTCAATGAAAGGGTCCCCGTGGAGTTCCAGGACAGTGGCATGATCAGGGCCATGATTGTCCCGCATCTGCAACGCTTTCTCGCGGTCCTGCCCCGATTCCCCTGGCGAGCGTTCTACAACACCCTGCGCGAGCGTTTTCGTGAGCACCGGCTGGGTCAGGCTGCCGGCAGCCTGACCTTCACCACCACCATCGCCCTGGTGCCGCTGTTTGCGGTCACGCTCTCGGTGTTGACGGCCTTCCCCATGTTTGGCCAGTTCCAGACCGGTCTGCAGCGCTGGTTTGTGGAGAGCTTGGTGCCCGACAGCATTGCACGCCAGGTGATGGGGTATTTGACCCAGTTTTCCAGCAAGGCCAGCCGGTTGGGCACGGTGGGTTTTCTGGTGCTGGTGGCGTCGGCGGTGATGCTGATGTTCACCATTGACCGCAGCCTGCAGACCATCTGGCGGGTTCGCCAGTCGCGCACCCTGGCGCAACGCGCGCTGCTGTATTGGGCGGCGATCACCCTGGGCCCGGTCATGATGGCCGGCAGTCTGGCGATGATGTCCTATGTGGTGTCGGTGTCGCGCGGGGTGGTGAGTGCCATGCCCGGCGGACTGCACTTGCTGCTGGACAGTCTGGAACTGACCTTGCTGGTCGGCGGTGTTTCTGCCTTGTACCGTTTTGTGCCCAACACCCAGGTCCCTTGGCCCCATGCGCTGGTGGGGGGCTTGTGGGTGACGGTGGCCACCGAGGTGGCGCGCCAGCTGCTCACCTATTACCTGGGGCACATGCCCGCCTACTCGGCGGTGTACGGAGCGTTTGCGACGGTGCCCATTTTGCTGGTGTGGATCTACACCGCCTGGGTGATTGTGCTGAGCGGCGCGGTGCTGGTGGCCAGTCTGCCCAGCCTGCTGTCAGCGCCCATGCGCCGCCTGGACAGCCCGGGGGCGCATTTTGAACTGGCGCTGGAGGTGTTGCACCGCTTGCAGGAAGCTCGCCGCACAGGCCGCCGGGGGTGTGAGGCCCAGGCCCTGGCCACCGAGTTGTCGGTCGACCCCCTGGATGTGGCGCAGGTGCTCGAGTCCTTGCAGGCGCTCGACTGGGCCGGCGAGATGGCGCAGGACGCGCAGCGTGCCTCGCGCTGGGTGTTGTTGGTGGACCCCGAGCACACCCTGCTGCAACCGCTGATCGAGCGGATGTTGCTTGCGCCTGGCGGGCGCAGTGCGGCCTTGTTGCAGCGCTATCAGACGGTGACGATGGGCGAGATGTTGCGCAGCCCCTGAGGTTGCTCTAGCGCAGAAATTCCCGCAGCGCCTGGAGCGTCTCCTCGGGCGATTCGTTCATTTGATGGTGCCCCATGGGCACGGTCACCACGCGAACGGTCTTGCCGTGTTCGCGCGCCGCCTGGATGAGTGGCTGCGAGGCACGTGCCGGGGTCATCTGGTCCTGGGCGCCGTTGATGAACAGCACCGGGCAGGTGATCTGCGCCATGGCTTTCTCGCCGCCACGGTAGCTGTCGCAGGCCACAAAACCGCGGTGGAAGACATTGACCTTGGGGTTGCTGTTGATCACCCGTTGCCCCAGCGCCAGGTTGGCGCCATAGACCCAGGTGCCCGGCCCCAGGGCCGAGGGAGGGGCTGACAGCGTGGCACGTGAGAACACGTTGACCATCTCCAGCGCCTTGCGCGGCGCGTTTTGCGACCACTCCAGCAATGCCGGCGAGACGGTCATGGGGGAGGCTGAACCCACCAGCACCAGGTGGCTGGTGCGATCCTGCAGCCGCGCAGCCGCCTCCAGGGCGATCAGCGATCCCCAGCTGTGCCCCACCAGGGCAGCGCGTTGCACACCCACCGCGTCGAGCACACCGCCGATGAAGTCGGCGGCCTCCTCCACGCTGGACGGTGCATCACCCGCGCTGCGGCAGTGGCCGGGCAGGTCCAGCGCCAGCACGTTCCAGCCGTGGTGGGCCAGGTAGCGGCTTTGCAAAATCCACACGCTGTGGTCGTTCACCACCCCGTGGATGAACACCACCGTCGGTTGGGCCGGGTTGAAGGGCTTGCCCCCGGTGTAGGCGTAGGTCTCGTGCCCCTTCACGGTGAACTTCATGCCGTACCTCCCGCACGTGCTGCGGCCTTCTCAGCCGCCTTCAGGGCTCGCTTGAGATCGTCGATCAAATCGGCCGGATCCTCCAGCCCGATGGACAAGCGGATGGTGCCCGGGCCAATGCCCGCACCGGCCAGTGCCTCGTCGGTCATGCGGAAATGGGTGGTGCTGGCGGGGTGAATCACCAGCGAGCGGCAATCGCCCACGTTGGCCAGGTGGCTGAAGATTTTCAAACTTTCGATGAAGGCACGCCCTTGCTCGCGGCTGCCCTGGATGTCAAAGCTGAACACCGAGCCCGCGCCGCGCGCGCCGTGGCGCAACAGTTTCTGGGCCAGCGCATGGCTGGGGTGGCTCGGCAAGAGCGGATGCCCCACGCGGCTCACCATCGGGTGGTGGGCCAGAAACTCCACCACCTTCTCGGTGTTGGCCATGTGTCGCTCCATGCGCAAGGGCAGTGTTTCGATGCCCTGCAGAATCAGCCAGGCGCTGTGCGGACTCATGCACGCGCCAAAGTCGCGCAACCCCTCGCGTCGCGCCCGCAGCAGGAAAGCGCCGACGGTGCTCTCCTCGGAGAACACCATGTTGTGGAAGCCTTCGTACGCCTCGGTCAGTTCGGGGAACTTGCCGCTGCGCTCCCAGTCGAAGGCACCGCTGTCGACCACGACGCCACCAATCACGGTGCCGTGACCGCTCAGAAACTTGGTGGCTGAGTGGTAGACCAGGTCGGCCCCCAGTTCGAACGGTTTGATCAGGTAGGGCGAGGTGAGGGTGGAGTCCACCAGCAGGGGCACGCCGGCTTCATGGGCCATCGCCGACACGGTAGGGATGTCCAGCACATCGAGTCCCGGGTTTCCCACGGTTTCTCCAAAGAACAGCTTGGTGTTGGGCCGCACGGCAGCACGCCAGCCATCGATGTCGCCCGGCTTCACGAAAGTGGTGTCAATACCGAAGCGGCGCATCGTGTAGTGCAGCAGGTTTTGCGAGCCGCCGTAGAGCGCCGTGCTGGCCACGATGTGTGAGCCCGCGCCCATCAGGGTAGCGACCGAGAGGTGCAACGCGGCCTGCCCGCTGGCGGTGGTGATCGCGCCGATGCCGCCTTCGAGCGCAGCCACCCGCTGCTCCAGCACCGCGTTGGTGGGGTTGCTGATGCGGCTGTACACATGGCCGGCACGCTCGAGATTGAACAAGGCGGCGGCCTGATCGCTCGACTCGAACACAAACGAGGTGGTGAGATGGATGGGCACGGCCCGTGCGCCGGTGGATGGATCGGGCGTGGCCCCAGCGTGCAGCGCCAGGGTGTCGAAATGGGGGTCGGAGTAACCAGACATGAAGACCTCAACAAGCGGACAGAGATACCCCCTCATTGTGGGCTATATTGCAGGCTGCAGGAGAGATCATGAAAGTCAGCGACATCCTTCGGGTCAAAGGAAGCACCCTCATCACCGTTCGGGCCGACGACCCGCTGGCCGACGCCGTCAACACCATGGCCGACATGGACCTCGGCTCCCTGGTGGTGATGGATCACGGCGAACTGGTGGGCATGCTGACCTTTCGCGAAGTCATCCAGCGCCTTGTGCAAAACGGCTGGGCCATTGGCTACTCCAGCGTGCGCTCGGCCATGGACGATGCCCCGCTGACCTGCACCCCCGACACCGAACTCGACGAGGTGCGCCGGATGATGCTCGAGTGGCACGCCCGCTACATGCCGGTCATGAGCAACGGCTTGCTCATGGGGGTGATCAGTTTTTACGACGTCGCCAAAGCCGTGGTGGACAGCCAGAACTTCGAAAACAAGATGCTCAAGGCCTACATCCGTGACTGGCCCGAGGGCAAAGGGGCAGACGGTGAGCGGTAACACCTTCGGCAGCCTGTTTGCCGTCACCAATTTTGGCGAATCGCACGGCCCGGCCATTGGGTGCGTGATTGACGGTTGCCCCCCTGGCCTGGTTCTGTCCGAGGCCGATATCCAGCCCGAGCTCGACCGCCGCCGCCCCGGAACCAGCCGTCATGTGACGCAGCGCCAGGAACCAGACCAGGTCCAGATTCTGTCGGGTGTGTTTGAGGGGCGCACCACCGGCACCCCCATCGCCCTGCTGATCCAGAACACCGACCAGCGCAGCAAGGACTACGGCGAGGTGTTGCAGACCTTCCGCCCCGGTCATGCCGACTACACCTACTTCCACAAATACGGCCTGCGCGACCCGCGCGGTGGCGGACGTTCCTCGGCGCGTTTGACCGCCCCCATGGTGGCCGCCGGCGCGGTGGCTAAAAAGTGGCTGCTCGAGCAACGCGGCATCACTTTTCGTGGCTGCATGACACAACTGGGCGAGATGCCCATTCCGTTTGAGAGTTGGGACCACGTGCCCCACAACCCGTTCTTTGCCCCCTGCGCCGAGGTGCAGGCGCTGGAAGACTACATGGACCGCCTGCGCAAGTCGGGCGACTCCTGCGGCGCCAGAATTCGTGTCACCGCCACGGGCATGCCCGTGGGCCTGGGCCAGCCGTTGTTTGACAAGCTTGACGCCGACATTGCCTGGGCCATGATGGGCCTGAATGCCGTCAAGGGCGTTGAGATCGGCGCGGGTTTTGACAGTGTGAGCCAGCGCGGCTCGGTGCACGGCGACAGTCTCACGCCGCAAGGGTTTGTGGGCAACAACGCGGGCGGCGTGCTGGGCGGCATCAGCACCGGCCAGGACCTCGAGGTGAATATCGCCATCAAGCCCACCAGTTCGATCCTCACGCCGCGCGATTCCATCACGCTCTCGGGTGACGCCACGCAAGTGGTCACCAAAGGACGCCACGATCCGTGCGTGGGCATCCGTGCCACGCCCATTGCCGAGGCCTTGCTGGCCCTGGTGGTCATGGAGCATGTGTTGCAGCATCGCGCGCAGTGTGGCAATGTGACGCCTCCCGCCGCCCCCATCGCTGCGCACGCTGGTCGCTGAGCGCATGAGCGCTGAGCCGCGTTCGCCGGCACGACAACTCGTTCCGTTTGCCGCGCTGTCGGCCAGCTACTTTGCGCACATCGGGTTTTTCAACCCGTACCTCTCGCTGTGGTTGAAAGACCTGGGCCTGGCGGTGTGGCTGATCGGTCTGATGTTGTCGGCACAGTCGCTCACCCGCACCTTCGCGCCCTATGTCTGGGGCTGGCTGAGCGACCACACCGGTGACCGGGTGCGTCTCATGCGTTGGAGTGCGGGGGTGGCGCTCGTGATGTCGCTGGGCCTGGCCTGGCACGAGAGCGTGGCCTGGATCGTGGTGGTGCTGCTGCTGATGTTCATCCACACCAGTTCCATGATGCCCATGGCCGAGGCGGCGATGTCGCACCTGGTGAGCGCGGGGGGGCAGTTCGACGTTCGGTTGTATGGCCGTGTGCGTCTGTGGGGCTCGGTCGGGTTTCTGGTGACGGTGATCGTGGCGGGTGCGTGGTTTGAGCAACGCGGCATGCAGGACTTCCCAGCCCTCACCTGGCTCACCTTGCTGGCGGTGAATGTCAGTGTGTGGTGCTTGCCGCATCGACCTGAGGTCACGCAGGGGGCTGAGGACAAGCCGTCGGTCCTGCCGGTGTTGCTGCAAGCGCATAACCTGAGTTTTTTTGCCAGTGTGTTTTTCCATGTGCTGGCGCACTTCAGCATCTACATCTTTTTCTCGCTCTACCTGGATTCACTGGGTTACGGCAAGCTGATGATCGGCGTGCTGTGGGGCGTCTCGGTGGTGGTGGAGATTCTGGCCTTCTACACCCAGAGTCGCTGGTTGCACCACTTCTCGCTGACCGGGTGGTTGCTGGTGTGCAGTGCCGTCATGGTGGTGCGCATGCTCATGACGGCCTGGGGCGCCGAGTCGCTGCTGTTGATGCTGGTGGCGCAGTGCTTGCACGCGCTCACGTTTGCGGTGCACCACACGGCCTGCACCGCCTGGCTCACCCGCCACTTTCCCGAGCGCTTGCGTGGGCGCGGTCAAGCGCTGTACTCCACCATAGGGTACGGCTTGGCCGGGGTGGTCGGGGCGGTCGGGGGGAGCACCCTGAGCGGTGACTGGGGTTTGCAGGGCGTGTTCTGGGCGTCGGTGCCGGTGGCGTTGCTGGGCACCTGGTTCGCCTGGGTGTTGCGCCGTCACGCACCCACCGATCACCGCTTGGGTTGACCTGGCGGTCCGTGCGCTGGCACGCATGCGTCGCCTGTTGCTGATGCCGACGGGCCAGCACAAGGACACCCAGGGCGAGGCCTCCCTCCACGGCTGGCTTCATAAGTAAGCTTTTGGCCCCTTCACTTCCAGTTCCACCCATGTTGACTCCCGCCCAACGCCAGCAGGCTGCCGAGCAGCTGTTCAATGCCGACACCCAGCGCCATCTGATTCCCCAGCTCAGCCAGAGTTACGAGGGCATTGAGCTGGAGGATGCCTACGCGATTCAGGACCTGTGGTTGACAATGCGCATCGACCGCGGAGCGCGTCTGGTGGGGCGCAAGATTGGCCTGACCTCCCGCGCCATGCAAATGGCCTCCAACTTCAACGAGCCGGATTACGGCTACCTCACGGATGACATGCTGCTGCCGGACGGCGCACAGATCGAGGCGGCGCGCTTCCTCTCGCCACGCCTGGAGGTGGAGTTGTGTTTCATCATGGGCGAAGACTTGCAAGGCGCGGGCTGCACGGTGGCCGACGTCATGCGCGCCACCGAGTTCGTCACCCCTGCGCTCGAACTCATCGCGTACCGCACGCAGGTGCCACGCGCCATCGTCGACACCATCGCCGACAACGCGGCGGCGGGGGCCATGATCACCGGCGGTCGTCTGGTGCGCCCCTTTGATCTGGACATCCGCTGGGTGGGCGCCACGCTCTCCAAAAATGGGGTGATCGAAGAGTCCGGTGTGTCTGCTGCGGTGATGGGTCACCCCGCTGCCGGCATCGCCTGGCTGGTCAACAAGCTGGCCCGTCATGGCGTGGGCCTGAAGGCCGGACAAATGGTGCTGGCCGGCTCGTTCACCCGACCGGTCAATATCGTGGCCGGTGATGTGATCCAGGCGGATTACGGCCCCCTGGGCTCGCTGGGGGTGCGCTTTGTCTAAGGCTTTGCAGGGCAAGGTGGCCTGGGTCACGGGGGGTGCCAGCGGCATTGGTCTGGCCTCGGCACGGGCGCTCGCCCTGGACGGTGCGACCGTGGTCATTTCCGGGCGACGCCCCAGCGAAATCGACACCGCCATCTCAGCGGCGCATACCGAGGGCATACGCCTGCACGGCATGCCGCTGGATGTCTCCGACGCCTCAGCGGTGGAACAGGTGCACGCGCGCATTGCCGCCGAGTGGGGTGCCGTGTCGGTGCTGGTGTGCTCGGCAGGCACCAATGTGCCCGCCCGCTTTTTGAAACGGCTCACCGCGCAAGACTTTGGCAAGGTGGTGGACATCAACCTCAAGGGTGCCACCCATTGCGCCTTGGCGGTGCTGCCGAGTATGCGTGCGCAACGCGACGGCGTGATTGTGGTGGTGTCGTCCTGGGCGGGCCACGAGTTTTTGTCCTTCACCGGGGCCGCGTACAACGCCTCCAAGGCGGGCCTCACCATGCTGGCTCGAACGATCAACCATGAGGAAGGTCGCCACGGCATCCGCTGCACCCTGGTACAACCCGGCGAGGTGTTCACCCCCATTCTCAAGACCCGGCCTCGCCCGCCCAGTGCAGAGGACTGCGCGCAAATGCTGCAAATGCAAGACCTGGGTCATCTGGTCCACCACGTGGCCACCTTGCCGGCCCATGTGTGTCTGAACGAAGTGGTGATTTCACCCACGCACAACCGCTTCGATGTGGGGGCGGATGACCTGGTGCCGCGACTCGATGCGTGAGGGTTGACCCAGCCGCTGGGGGCTGTTGAGGCTCAGTCCTTGGGGCGGAAACTGATGACCATGACCGACGGCACGCGACCATCCGTGTCGAGCGGCAGCTTCTCGGTTTTTTCCAGCGCTTTGATCACAGCGTCGTCCCACGATTTGTGACCGCTGGTTTGTATGACGCGTTTGGACAGGATGGTGCCATCGGGCGCGCACTTGACTTCCACCTCGGCCATGGGGTTGCCAGGGATGTCGTCGCCAAACACGATGTTGGGTTTGACCTTGCCACGGATACGCCCCGCGTAACTCGCCGAGGGCCCCGAGGCCTTCAAGGCGGACCCCGTGTCGCTGGGGCCACCGGTGGCGCCCGCCATGCCGGCAATGCGTTGGAGGTTGGTCTGACGTTCGGCTTCCAGGCGCTTGGCGTCGGCGCGCTCCTTGGCCTCCTGCTCGGCCTTTTGTTGTTTGGCCTTCTCTTTTTTGTCCTTCTCGAGCTTCTCGCGCTCCAGCTTTTCTTTGTCCAGCTTGGCCTGTTTTTCTTTCTCGAGCTTTTCTTTCTCGAGCTTTTCTTTCTCGAGCTTTTCCTTCTCCTTCTTCTCTTTTAGCTCTTTGTCCTTGCGCTTCTGGCGCTCCTCTTCCAGTTTCTTGTCTTGCTCAAGTTTCTTGTTTTTTTCGCGCTCAATGGCCAATTGCGCCTCGCGCTGGGCTGCAGGGGGCGTGGGTTTGGGGGTCACCTTGGGAGGCGGGGGCTCTGGTGCCGCTTGTGGGGCGGGGGGCGGGGGATCGGGTTCTACCGCACGCGGTGCGGCCGGTGTGGGAAGGGCCGACCACAATTCGGCCTCCACCGCCACGGAGGTATCGCTGTTATTCCACTGGATGCCCCAGGTGAGCGCGGCCACCAGCAGCAGATGCACCAGCACCGCCAAGCCGAACGAGCTTGCGCCGTCTCGGGGGGGCGGCGGCGCGAATTCGAGGTGCTGGGCCAGGGCGGTCATGCCAGAGGGCGTGTTCAGTTGACGAGTTGCACCGACAGGCCCACACGCTGTACGCCGGCGCGTTGCAGGCTGTCCATCACCTTCACCACCGTTTCGTAAGCGATGGTGCGGTCGGCGCTGATGACCACCGGGGTATCACGCGCTTCGCCGATCAGCGGCAGCGTTTGTTGCGCCACATTGTCCAGCGTGGCGGCCAAGGTCGAATCGGTGCTCGGGCCTTTGCCGGTGCTGCGCGAGCGTATCGTCAGCTTGCTGTCCTTGGTGATCTCGATAGTGATGACGCGATCGGGCACGGTGGCCGCTTTGCCCACACTGGGCACATCGATCACGCTGGGGGAGATCAGCGGCGCTGTCACCATGAAAATGATCAGCAACACGAGCATGACGTCAATGAACGGGACCATGTTGATCTCGTTCATGCTGCGGCGACGGCCGCGTCCACGTGACACCACGGAGGCCATGACGCGGCTCAGTGACCCGACGTGGACTGTGCGCCCACGTTGCGTTGCAGGATGTTGGAGAACTCCTCGATGAAGGTCTCCAGCTTGATCGACACGCGGTCGATGTCACGCGAGAAGCGGTTGTAGGCCAGCACCGCCGGGATGGCGGCAAAGAGGCCAATGGCGGTGGCGACCAACGCTTCCGCGATACCTGGGGCCACCTTGGCCAGCGTGACTTGCTGCAGCGCAGCCAACCCCGTGAAGGCGTGCATGATGCCCCACACCGTGCCAAACAGGCCGACGTAAGGGGATACCGAGCCAGCCGAAGCCAACAGCGTGAGGTTGGATTCCACCGCGTCCATCTCGCGCTGGAAGCTGGCCCGCATGGCGCGGCGTGCCCCATCCATCAGCAAGCTGCTGTCGCTGATGCGGCGCTCCCTCAGTTTTTGGTATTCGCGCATGCCGCTGGCGAAGATGCGCTCCATGGGGCCTGCCAGCTTGGCGTTTTGTGTCGCGGCCGAGAAGAGCTCGTTGAGACTCTTGCCCGACCAGAAATCGCGCTCAAATTCATCGTTGAGCTGATTCACGCGTTTGAGTGCCAGGACCTTGCGGAAGATGGCAGCCCAGCTGACCACCGACACACCCAGGAGCAACAGCACCACCAACTGCACCACCCAACTGGCGTTGAGCAGCAGGTGAACGATGGAGAGGTCTTGATTCATGAGAGACGATCCAATATTGATGCAGGTATTCTCGCAGGCTTGAGGGTGGCGGCATCCACCCAGCCAATGCGAATGCGGCCTTCGCACAACAGCGTACGAGGGCCGAGTTCTTCGCGCCAGGCCGATTGCCCGATAAGCAGGCTCGCGCGGCCTGCCTGCAGCACACCGGCGGTGACCTGCAAATGGTCATCGAGCACGGCAGGGCGGTGGTATTGGACGGTGGTTTCGCTCACCACGAACATGCCGCCGGTCTGTTCGCGCAAGACATGCTGGCCAATGCCCAGTGAACGCAGCCACTCGGTGCGAGCGCGCTCGAAAAACTTCAGGTAGTTGGCGTAGAACACGATGCCACCGGCATCGGTGTCCTCCCAATACACGCGGATGTTGAAAGCGTAGCTCATGGCGTGTCAGGCCAGCAACTGACGCAAGCGCTCGACCGAGGTCTGCAGCGTCTGCATCGAACTGGCGGTGGAAAAGCGCACGAAGCGGGCCGTGTCAGCCTGCCCGAAATCGCGTCCCGGCGTGATGGCCACATGCGCGCGGCGCATCACCTCAAAGGCAAAGTCCCAGCTGTCCTTCACGCCCAGCCGGGCGCAGGCTTGGGTGCAATCGGCCCAGGCATAAAACGCCCCGTCGGGCATCACCGGCACGGACAGCCCGATGGCTTGCAGGGCAGGAATGAAGGCATCGCGCCGCGCCTGAAACTCGGCGCGGCGCGTTTCAAACACGCGCAGACTCTCGGGCTCGAAGCAGGCCAGCGCCGCCTGTTGCGCCACCGTGCTCGGGCAGATGTAGAGGTTTTGTGCCAGGCGCTCAATGGCGGGCACCAGGGCCTCGGGCACCACCATCCAGCCCAGACGCCAGCCGGTCATGTTGAAGTACTTGGAGAAACTGTTGAGGCTGATGACCTGGTCGTCCAGGGCCAGCGCGCTGTGACCGAAGGTCGCGTCGTAACTCAGCCCCAGGTAGATCTCGTCCACCATCGTGATGCCGCCTCGCGACTGCACCTCGGCGTGGATTCGCCGCATCTCCTCGGGCGCAATCGACGTGCCGGTGGGGTTGGAGGGCGACGCCAGCAACACGCCCCGGGTCTGGGGGCCCCAGTGCTCGCGCACCTGGTCGGCGCTGAGTTGAAAGCGCTGCTCGGCACGGGTGGGCAGCAACACGGCTCGCCCGTCTGCCGCGCTCACAAAATGCCGGTTGCACGGGTAGCTCGGGTCTGGCATGAGGATTTCATCACCCTGCTCGATCAAGGCCAGACAGGCGAGCTGCAGTGCCGCGGACGCGCCCGCCGTGATGACGATACGCTGAGCGGGAATGTTCAGGCCAAAGTGCGAGCGGTACCAGTCGCTGACTCGCTCGCGCAGCGCCGGCAGGCCCAGGGCCGAGGTGTATTGGGTGCGGCCATCGCGAATCGCGCGCTCGGCGGCGTCTTGCACCAGGGGTGGCGCCGTGAAATCGGGCTCGCCGATGTTGAGGTAGAGCATGGGCGCATCGGTGTGTGCCACCTGTGCGCCCAATTCGGCGGCGGCCTTGGCCACCTCCATCACGTAGAACGGTTCAATGCGCTCGGCGCGTGAGGCCAGGCGCATCACTTGCGAGCCCTGGCGTCGGCGCGATCGGCGGCCACCTCGACAGCGCGCAGTTGCGGGGCCAGTCCATTGAGCACCCCGTTGACATACTTGTGACCATCCGTGCCGCCAAAGCGCTTGGACAGTTCGATGTATTCGTTGAGCACCACGCGCCAGGGCACGTCCAGGCAATGCTGGAATTCGTAGGCGCCCATCCACATGGAGGCGCGCTCAATCGGGGAAATTTCGGCCAGGGGACGGTCCAGCAGGGGTTCGATCAGGCGATCCAGCGACGGGGCATGCTCCGAGCAACCGTAGAGCAAGGCGTCATAGTGCACCGCATCGGCCTTGCCAAAGCCAGCCAGGTCGCGGGTGAAGGTGTCCACGGCGGCGGCTTCATTGCGCCCCACCAGCACCTGATAGAGGGCTTGCAAGGCAAATTCCCGCGAGCGGCTGCGGGCGCTGCGCGTGGGGGCCCGTCCCCGTGGGGCAACGGCCGCGGCAGCGGTGGGTGCAGGGGTCTCCGGGGTCATGGGGTCATGCGGGGCATTCAAATCAGGCGCTCCATCAGGCGCGCCATCTCTACCGCCACTTGCGCGGCATCGCGTCCCTTGTCGTGCTGGCGGGCCAGGGCTTGTGCCTCGTTTTCGGTGGTCAGGATGGCGTTGGCGATGGGCACGCCGTAGTCCAACCCGACTCGCGTGACGCCCGCGCCCGATTCGTTGGCCACCAATTCAAAGTGGTAGGTTTCGCCCCGGATGATGCAACCCAGGGCAATCAGAGCGTCAAAGGTTTGCGCGCCATCGCGGGTGGCCAGCGCTTGCAGTGCCAGTGGCACCTCCAGCGCGCCCGGCACCATCACATGCTCAATCTGGTCGTCGCTCACGCCCAGGCGTTGCAGCTCGGTTCGGCAGGCCTGCGCCAGCGCGTTGGTGATGTCGGTGTTGAAGCGCGCTTGCACGATGCCGATGCGCAAGCCAGCGCCTTGGACCGTGGGGTCGGTGGAAGAAGCGTGGGGGGTGAACATGGGATCAGTCCTTGGCCAGGTAGCCGTCGATTTCAAGTCCGTAGCCGGTCATGCTGGGCATACGACGCGGATTGCCCATCAGTCGCATCTTGTGCACGCCGCAGTCGCGCAGAATTTGCGCGCCAATGCCGTAGCTGCGCAGGTCCATGCGACCGCGCTCAGGCGCATGCGAGGACTTGGCGGTGCCCTCAAACTGGGCCAGCAGTTGATCGGCGTGTTCACCGCAGTTGAGCAGCACCATCACCCCCAGGTTTTGAGTGGCGATGTGCGAAAGCGCGGAGTCAAAGCCCCAGGAGTGCATGCGGCGCGAGGGCTCGAGCAAGTCAAACACCGACAAGGGTTCGTGCACCCGCACCGGGACCGTTTGGTCCGTGTTCCATTGGCCCCGTACCAACGCCATGTGAATGCCGCCGCTGGGCAGATCGCGGTAGGCATGGGCGGTGAATTCGCCGTGGGCGGTCTGCAGGGTGCGCGAGCCCACGCGTTGCACCAGCGACTCGGTGCGGCTGCGGTGCTCAATCAGGGCGGCGATGGTGCCAATTTTCAGGCCGTGCTCGGCGGCAAAGAGTTGCAAATCGGGCAGACGCGCCATGGTGCCGTCGTCTTTCATGATCTCGCAGATCACGGCGGAGGGCGAACACCCCGCCATGGCGGCGAGATCGCAGCCGGCTTCGGTATGGCCGGCACGCATGAGCACGCCACCGTCCACCGCCTGCAGCGGGAAGATATGGCCTGGCTGCACCAGGTCGGTGGGCTGGGAGTGGGCGTCAACCGCCACTTGCACCGTGCGCGCGCGATCCGCCGCGGAGATACCGGTGGTCACGCCCTCGGCGGCCTCGATGGAGACGGTGAAAGCGGTGCTGTACACCGTGCCGTTGCGCGCCGCCATGGGGGGCAGCTTCAGGTATTCACAGCGCTCGCGCGTGAGTGTGAGGCAGATCAGGCCGCGTCCAAAGCGCGCCATGAAGTTGATCGCTTGCGGGGTGACATGGTCGGCGGCGAGCACCAGATCGCCCTCGTTCTCGCGGTCCTCCTCGTCGACCAGGATCACCATGCGGCCAGCACGCAGTTCGGCGACGATCTCCTCGACCGGTGAAATCGTGACGGGTTGAAGGGAGGAACTCATGCAGAGGCTTTCGGGGTCAGACCGACGTGCAGCATGCGCTCGACATAGCGCGCCACGGTGTCGATCTCCAGGTTGACGGGGTGTTGGGCCCGTAGCGTGCCCAGCGCGGTGTGGGTCACGGTGTGCGGAATGAGGTTGATGCTGATCTCGGTGCCTTGGGCGTTGTCACTGACCTGGTTCACGGTGAGGCTCACGCCGTTCACGGTGATGGAGCCTTTGTAGGCCAGGTAGCGCGCCAACTCGGCGGGCGCCTGAATGCGCAAGGCCCAGCTTTCGCCGACCTGCTCGAACTGACTCACATGACCAATGCCGTCCACATGGCCGGACACGATGTGACCACCCAGCCGGTCGTGGGCGCGCAAGGCCTTTTCCAGATTGAGCGAGGTGCCGGGCTGATCCAGCCCGGCCGTGCGGGCCAGCGACTCGGCCGAGATGTCGATGGTGAACCGGTGCTGGGCCACGTCCAGCGAGGTGACGGTCATGCAAGCGCCGTTGAGGGCAATGCTGTCACCCAGCCCCACGTCGTCCAGGTACCCGGCAGGCGCCTGTACCGTGAGGCGTTTGCCGTGATCCAAAGAGCGACCCAGGTCGTGGACGGCGGCGATGCGCCCCACGCCGGTGATGATTCCGGTGAACATTCCTGTATTTTCGCAGAGAAGTGATGCCCTCGGGCGACGCTAGGCTTGCAGGGGACAAGTCAATCGACAAGGAGCCCTTGCTGAGCCCATGACGCACGCTGTGGAGAAGCAGTTGGGTGCCCCTGTCGCCCCCGGTGAGCCTGGCGTCAGGTCAACGCAGGCGGGCGCGCAGGCGCAGGTCAGGACCGAGGGGGGTGATGTCCTCCCAGGTCAAGGGCAGGGCGTCCGAGAGGGACTCCAGGGGCCCCAGGGCCGTCATGCCGCGCCCCTGGCCGATCAGCAGCGGGGCCAGGTACACCAGCACTTCATCGACCAGGCCCGCCTGGAGCAAGGAGGCGTTGAGCTTGTGGCCGGCCTCGACATGCACCTCGTTGACCTCGCGCCGCCCTAAATCTTCCATCAAGGCCTGCAAATCCACTTTTCCTCGCGGGTTGGGTTGTGCCGTGAGGTGAGCACCCGCTGTAATCAAGGCCTTTTCGGCGGTTTGGGCACCTGAGGCGTGATAGATCCACACGGGACGCTGGGGTCGGAACAAGGCCGCCCGAGTCGGTGTTTCAAGACGGCTGTCCACCACCACCAAGGTGGGTTGGCGGGGCGTGTCGACCAGGCGCACGTCCAGTTGGGGGTCGTCCTCCAGGACCGTGCCGATGCCCGTCAGCACGGCACAGGCTTGAGCACGCCAGGCGTGGCCATCGCGACGCGCCGGTTCGCTGGTGATCCACTGGCTCACGCCGTTGAGCAAGGCGGTCTGGCCATCCAGGGACGCCGCGATTTTCATGCGCACAAAAGGCAGGCCAGTGGTCATGCGCTTGATGAAGCCGGGATTGAGTTCGCGGGCGGTCGCTTCGCCCAGCCCCACGTCCACTTGCAGGCCAGCGGCGCGAAGCCGTTGCAAGCCATGGCCCTGCACCAGCGGATTCGGATCCTCCATCGCCACCACCACGCGCGCCAACGAGGCGTGCACCAACGCATCGCAACAGGGACCGGTGCGTCCCTGGTGCGAGCAGGGCTCCAGCGTGACATACGCCGTCGCACCGCGAACATCGTGGCCACGCGACTGCGCATCGCGCAGCGCCATGATTTCCGCGTGAGCCTGGCCCGCAGCTTGGGTGTGCCCCGTGCCCAGCACCGTGCCGTCAGGACGGGCGATCACACAGCCCACCCGTGGATTGGGCGAGGTCAGCCACAGGGCTTGGCGCGCCAGCGCCAGTGCCTGGTCCATCCGGGTGCGGTCTAAGTCGGAGGTCGACATGGTGGGGGGATTATGCAGGGCGGACCTGGACCAGGGCGTACACGGCAATCTGGGTGTGTGTGTTTGGGTGTAGGTCTAGGTCGAGGTGTAGGTGTGGGTGTGGGTGTGGGTCACTCTATGGCTGGATCAGCGGCTCCAGCACACCTGCGCACTCCAGCTGGCCAGACGAACACCGCGGGCACCTGCCTGATCCAGACTCAAGGTGCCGCAGGGGTCCGAGGCCTGTGCGCCCAGTGGGACGGCCAGCACGGTGTAGCCTGGCCCGCTGAGGGTGTAGTTCAAGCGGTAGCTTTGGCTGGGAACCGTCCACGCGCTGTCTGGCAGCGACTCCGGGTAGCGGCCTTGCGCAGCAGCGTATCGCTCTAGCCAGTGGGCGGTTTGCAACAGCGCCAGGCGGGCCTCGTTGCGCCGCGCGCGCTGCATCCACTCTGTCGCCGAGGGCAGCGCCCATTGGGTCAGCAAACCCACCAGGCACAGCACCAGCAACAGTTCGATGAGAGTCCACCCGCTGCAGGGGGGCGGTGGGGCTTGTGTCATGGGAGCCACTCTCGCCACTGCAGCACACGAGGCGCGTTGGCGCGATCCGGGGCATGGGTGTTGGCCAGCCACAGCACTTGCTGCACCACCTGGGTGCTGGACAACCGTCCCTGCGCATAACTGGTGATGCGGTACACGAGGGGCGGGGTACCCGGCGTCCACTCGATGAGAGAAGCGGCAGCGGTCGATGTGCTGTCAAAAGGCATCACCTCCACCCAGTACGCGGCCGTGCCCGGGTACAACTGCCCGACCAAGGGTGCAGAACCCGCAGTGCGTGGGACGAACTGTCCGGGGCTGGCTGCGCCGGCCAGGCGAGAGGCCCACAGGCCGATCGTGCCGAGGGTTGAATCCTCACTGGGCATGAAAAGGCAGATGCCTTGCTGACAGGGCAGGGCCTCCAGTACTTGCAAGCGAGCGATCAAGGTGGGCCAGGCCGAGATGCTCTGAGGAAAGAACGCCTGGGTAGACCCCTGAGGTCCCGGCGTGTGGCGCGAGTCGGGTGTGGTGGCAAGTATGTCCTGTTGCGCCTCCCGAATGAGGGCACGGGCAGCTTGTCGGGCCTGAAGCCGATCTGCATCGGCGCCGGCCAGCGTCTCGCGGGTGATGGCGCTGCCCCAAAGGTTCAGCACCAAGCTGGCCATCAAGGCCATGAGAAGCAGCAGCACGGGTAAGGCCATGCCACGCGCCGATAACGGGCAGGCATGGCATCGTGTCAGTTCGACATGGAGCCGCTGTCGGGTTGCGAGCTTGCGTTTCATCCATCCCCTTGGCTGGACAGTCGCAAGGTGCTGCGCTGAAGCTGACGCAGACGCCCGTCCGCCACCACCGTTTCACCCTGGCAGCCTTTAAGGCTGGCGCTGGCTTGCCGCACCTTGTTCGGGCTGGCCCAGCGCACACAGACGCTGACGGCGCGCACCTCACGCCAGTCGAGTACCTGATCTGCGCTTTTC
>JACCDL010142930.1_pt1 | contig 24246 bp, 24 predicted proteins | sample 7441931 | NCBI WGS metagenome assembly JACCDL01 (sample SAMN15323437, study PRJNA562643) | freshwater metagenome | isolation source: river surface water | place: USA:Blue River Watershed | collected 2017-08-16 | reverse complement strand
TGGCCATCGACCTGGCTTATTCCCGTCAATTTGGCGAACATTTTTCATTAGGGATGGCCTTAAGGTATATTAACTCCAATTTGCAGGATATTTCCTTTGCTCAAATGGGACAAAATGCGGTAAATGCGGGTTCATTAGATGTTTCTGCTTATTTTCACAAACAAGTTCAGTTCCTAAACACAACAACCGACTTGAGTTTCGGACTCAACCTCTCAAATATTGGTAATAAGGTTCGTTTTGTGGGTTATGCTCCACAAGATGCCTCCTCCACCTATTTTCTGCCAGCCAATATGAGATTAGGGACCGCTTTGGCCTTCCGTTTGCCAAGTGAAGATAAATTCACCTTTGCGCTGGATTTAAACAAACTCTTGGTTCCTACTTCACCCATCACCGATGAGGATGGCAATATCCTCCAGGGACAAAGTTCAGATCGTTCGGTTATTTCAGGAATGTTTAATTCCTTTTCAGATGCTCCCGGAGGATTTTCGGAAGAATTGCAAGAGATCAGCTATTCGCTCGGTTTAGAATATAGTTTTAAAGATAAATTCCCGATCAGGGCCGGCTATTTTTATGAACACCCGAACAAGGGCGACAGGCAGTTTCTCACCTTGGGGACGGGTATTTATGGTAATAAATTTGATTTAGATTTATCATATATTCTTGCTAACCAGACAGAAAGTCCATTAGCAAACACCTTACGTTTTTCGATGTCGTATTATTTCGGCCAAAATCAAAAGAATAAATAATGAAGATTAGAGTAGGTTTTGGATTTGATGTTCATCAATTGGTAGATAATCATCCTTTTATTTTGGGTGGAGTTCGGCTGGAACATCATGCCGGCGCATTTGGCCATTCTGATGCAGACGTTTTGGTGCACGCCATCTGCGATGCCATTCTGGGTGCAGCTAACCTGCGTGATATTGGCTTCCATTTTTCAAATACCGATGAGCGCTGGAAAGGCGTGGATAGTCTGATTTTATTGAAAGAGTGTGTCCGCTTGATCGGCGAGAAAGGTTGGAAGCTGGGTAATATTGATGCCATGGTTTGTTTGGAAGCTCCAAAAATTAATCCGCATATTCCGGAAATGAAAAAACGCATTGCAGCAGCCATTCACTTGGATGAAGAAGATATTTCCATCAAGGCTACCACCAATGAGCAAATGGGTTTTATTGGCAGACAAGAAGGATTGGTAGCATATGCCGTTTGCCTAATCGAGAAATCATGAATTCAAATAATATAAAATGATAGTAACCACAACAGCTAATATCGAAGGAAAAAAAGTAGTTAAATACCTGGGTATTGTAACCGGAGAAGCCATCATTGGTGCCAATATTGTGAAAGATTTTTTTGCGGGTGTGAGAGATATCGTAGGCGGCAGGTCGGGTTCTTATGAAGAAGGTCTGAGAGAAGCCAAAGACATCGCTCTCACAGAGTTGCAACAAAATGCCGCTGCATTAGGTGCAAACGCTATTTTAGGTGTAGATCTGGATTACGAAACTATGGGGAGTTCGGGCAGCATGCTGATGGTTTCGGCGAGTGGAACCGCCGTGATTATTGAATAGTTCAAGCATCGGCTCTTATTTTTCCGGCTTGATTGCCGAAAAATCCACCCCGCATTTACAATTGCTTCCGCAGGCACTTTTTGCTTGAAAACTTCGGTAAATGAGGCGACCCACATACCACAAAGCGGCTGTAAATAGTACCGAGACAATGATTTCCTGGGTTTCCATGATTTTACAAAGGTAAGATTTTGGCTTATCAATTTTTTCAAAATCCGTTCAAATGATGCCAAAGCATTCAATTACGGTTTGAAAAGCCTACCTTTGCAGAAATTTTTTTATTACCATTTCATGCAAAAAATCAGGAATATCGCGATCATAGCGCACGTTGACCACGGAAAAACAACCTTGGTTGATAAGATTTTACATCAAACCAATTTGTTTCGCGATAATCAGCAAACCGGCGAACTCATTCTCGATAACAACGATCTGGAACGGGAACGCGGTATTACCATTGTTTCAAAAAACGTTTCAGTTAATTACAAAGACGTTAAAATTAATATCATCGATACACCAGGCCACGCCGACTTTGGCGGCGAGGTAGAACGGGTATTGAAAATGGCCGATGGCGTTTTACTTCTAGTAGATGCCTTTGAAGGTGCCATGCCGCAAACTCGTTTCGTGACTCAGAAAGCGCTTTCATTGGGTCTGAAGCCGATTGTGGTGGTAAACAAAGTAGATAAGGAAAACTGTCGTCCGGAGGAAGTTTACGAATCGATTTTCGAACTATTCTTCAATTTAGAAGCAACCGAAGATCAACTGGACTTTCCTGTGATTTATGGTTCTTCAAAAAATGGCTGGATGAGTACTGACTGGAGACAACCTACTTCAGATATTACTACCTTGATAGATGCCATCCTGGAGCACATTCCTGCCGCTCCCTTCAATGATGGTACCCTGCAAATGCAGATCACCTCATTAGATTATTCCTCATTCGTAGGGCGTATTGCCATTGGCCGTGTAGCACGTGGTGTAATTAAGGAAAACCAGCCGGTTTCTTTGGTGAAACGCGATGGAACGATTCAAAAATCAAGAATTAAAGAATTATATACTTTCGAAGGCCTGGGTAAAATCAAGGTTTCGGAAGTAAAAGCCGGTGATATTTGTGCCGTGGTAGGAATTGATGGTTTTGAAATTGGCGATACCATTGCCGATTTTGAAAATCCGGAACAATTGGAAGTTATCAAAATTGATGAACCTACCATGAACATGTTGTTCACTATTAATAACTCTCCATTTTTTGGTAAGGAAGGAAAATTTGTGACTTCACGCCACCTGCGTGATCGTTTGTACAAAGAGATGGAGAAAAACCTGGCGCTCAAGGTGGTAGAAACCCCTTCGCCGGATGCTTACCTGGTTTACGGACGAGGTATCCTGCATTTGTCGGTTTTGATCGAGACCATGCGTCGCGAAGGCTACGAATTACAGGTGGGTCAGCCACAAGTAATTGTGAAAGAAATTGACGGAGTGAAATGTGAACCTGTGGAGACCCTAATAGTAGATGTACCTGGCGATGTAGCTGGTAAAGTAATTGAATTGGTGACTCAGCGCAAGGGCGAATTGCTGGTAATGGAGCCAAAAGGAGATTTACAGCATTTGGAATTCGAAATCCCTTCTCGTGGTATCATTGGTTTACGTAACAACGTTTTAACCGCTACCGCCGGAGAAGCCATTATGGCCCACCGATTTAAAGCTTACGAACCTTGGAAAGGAACCATTCCTGGCCGCTTGAACGGGGTTCTGGTTTCTATGGAAAAAGGACAAAGCACCGCTTATTCTATTGATAAACTCCAAGACCGTGGTCGCTTTTTCATCGATCCGGGAGTAGATGTTTACGAAGGTCAGATCATGGGTGAGCACATCCGTGATAATGATTTGGTGGTGAATGTGGTAAAAGGCAAGGCATTAACCAATATGCGTGCTTCGGGAAGTGACGATAACGTTCGCATTGCACCGGCCATTAAATTTTCTTTGGAAGAAGCCATGGAATACATACAGGCTGATGAGTATATTGAAGTAACACCTGCCAGCATGCGTTTGCGTAAAATTTACTTAACGGAGAATGAACGCAAAATCAATGCTAAGAAATTTGCGAATTAAGCAGTGAAATTCTGTGATAAAAACAGCGCTTTCGGTTAATCCGGGAGCGCTGTTTTTTTATACATTTGTTATACATGAAGATTCCGGCAATACCAGGTTTCGATCAACAAGCATTCGAAAAATATTTCAAGAATACCGGTTGGCTCTTATTTGGTAAGGTGCTCAGCCTGGTGGTTGGCTTCTTAATTGCCCGATATTTAGGCCCTGCAGCTTTTGGCGAACTCAGCTTTGCCGATGCTTTTGCAGCAATTTTTGCGGCTATTGGCACATTGGGACTCGATAGTTTCATCATCCGAGAAATCATCCAGCATCCAGATAAAAGAGACGAAATACTGGGCACCTCTCTGGCAATGCGTTTAGCAGCCAACCTGATCATTATTCCACTTTCACTCATTACCTATTTAATTTTTCATTATTTCAATGGAAATCCGGGTGGGAGTTCATTGGCCATTCTGGTCAGCATCTGTGCTTCGGCTTATCTATTTAAATCTTTCAATATCATCGATTCTTATTTCCAATCGCAGGTAAAGTCTAAATACGTGGTTTTGGTGCAAAATTTTTGCCTGCTTTGTTCTGCAGTAATTAAAATTGCTTTGGTGTATTGGGGAGCTCCGGTTATTTATTTTGCCTGGGCCTTGGTTTTAGATAGTGCCCTGCTGGCTCTGGGTTTAGTTTGGATGTACCAAAGGCAACAAATGCGGCTACAGAGCTGGACTTTTAATTGGGACCGTGCCAAATCGCTGCTTCAGCAGTCATGGCCTTTAATTCTCACTGCCGTGATGATCTCCATTTACATGAAGATCGATCAGGTGATGTTGAAGTCCTTGGGAAGTAGAGAAGTGGGGATTTACAGTGCTGCCGCCCGTATCAGTGAATCCTGGTATTTCATTCCGGTGGCTATTGTAACTTCGGTCTTCCCGGCCATCATTCATGCCCGTAAAACCGATATCGAACGATATCAAAAACGACTCCAGAATCTGTATGATTTATTGGTAGGCATCAGTGTTCCAGTTGCCATATTGATTAGTTTCAGCGCCAATATCATCATTAATCTGTTATATGGCGAACAGTATGCGGGTGCCGGCGATATGCTCTCCATCCACATTTGGTCGGGTATTTTTGTTTTTCTGGGGAGCGCCAGCAGCCAATATTTATTGGCCGAAGGCTTTACCATGATCTCTTTTGCCAGAACAGCAGTAGGAGCCATTGTAAATGTAGTACTCAATTTGTGGCTCATTCCACTTTATGGTGGCTGGGGCGCTTCGGTGGCAACATTAATCGCCTATGGCGTATCTACCTTCTTTATACTGTTCTTCCCGCATACCCGGCAACAGGGGATGCTCATGTTAAGATCTTTATTATTTATATCCATCATTCAAAAAATTACTAAACGTTGAAAGCAAGATATTCTAAACTGAGCCTGCTCAATTGGAGAAAACTGAAAGCCTTATTGTCATTCGGCACGAAGGGTTATTTAGCCGATATTGGATGGATAGATTCCTTTAACCATCAAACTCCTGTTGATGTAAACGGAGAGCCCTTACCTTGGGTCACCTACTCATTCATTGATTTTATTAAAAACAGGATATCGAATCAACACCAAGTCTTTGAATATGGTTCGGGTAGTTCTACCCTCTTTTACGCTAAAAGGGCAAAATCGGTAGTTTCGGTGGAACATGATCAAGCTTGGCTCGATAAGATCAGTGCTCAAAAGCCGTCTAATTCTGAAATGATTTTTTCTGCCATGGAGCCCAATGGTGCTTACAGTAAAATGCCGGTAATAACGGGGAAGCAATACGATATCATCATTGTGGATGGCCGAGATCGGGTGAATTGTTGTATCAATGCATTACCAGCCTTGAGCAAGCAAGGGGTTTTAGTTTTAGATGATTCGGAGCGTGATTTTTATCGCCCTGCGATTGATTTTTTGATGAAATCTGGTTTCCGTGAATTGAACTTTAGTGGAATTTCTCCAGGTCTATTTTATTACAAAAGCACTTCGGTTTTTTACCGAAGCCAAAACTGCTTAGGCATTTAATCAAGCAAAAAAAGAGGTCGGCGTGTTAATACTTATCTGTAATTTACGTTTAGCTCAGTAACATGCAAAAATTTGCTCCCATTGCTTTATTCGTTTACAATCGGCCGGAACATACCCGCCGAACGCTTAAATTTTTGCAGCAAAACCACTTGGCTGCCGAGTCGCGGCTTTTTATCTTTTCAGACGGTGCGAAGCAAAAGTCTGATGAGGCCAAAGTGAATGAAGTAAGAGCGTTAATCAAACAGGTGGAAGGGTTTAAATCGGTGGAGCTGGTGTTGCGAAACAATAATATGGGCTTAGCCAATTCCATTATCAGTGGAGTTAGCCAGCTGTTGAATGAATATGGTAGAATCATTGTTTTTGAAGATGATTTGATCAGCTCCCCTTTTACGCTTCAATATTTCAATGAGGCATTGGACCGCTATCAGCACGAAGAAAAGGTCATGCATATTGGGGCATACATGTATCCACTCAAACCAGAGCAATCGGAGCAATTACCAGAGACCTTTTTTTACAGAGCTGCAACCAGTTGGGGCTGGGCAACCTGGGACCGAGCCTGGAAGCATTTTAATCCAGATGTAAATGAGCTGATGAATCAATTCAGTCCGGAGATGAAACACCAGTTTGCCATAGAGGGCAGCATGAATTATTGGAAACAAATGCGTGAACTGAAATGGGGCAGAAATAATTCCTGGGCAATTCGATGGTATGCTTCTATTTTTTTGAGAGGCGGATTAACACTCAACCCGGCTCATTCCATGGTGAGCAATATTGGCCACGATGGTAGCGGTGTTCATTCGGGAATCAACGAGATCTACAATGTCAGTATCCACCCGAAACCCGTTTTATTCTTTCCGGATGTTGTAGAGGAAAATACATCAGCCTATGAGGCCATCAAACAATTCCTGAGTAAGCGTAAGGGAACTTTAATGCAGCGCTTGCTACGTTTCTTACGTCAGCAGTTCAGATTTTAAGGCATTCTTGCCTCTATCAAGATATAAGGAGAAAGACTCTTTGATTCGAAAGGGATGATTTTCGTGAAAACTTTTCCAGCGAACCAGGCAGTTTTAAGCAACCTTTTTACAAGTAGGTTTTGCTGCTCCCAATTTTCAAGCCAGGTACTGAATCTGCCGTAATAAACCGACTGAACTACCTCTAGGCCTAAATCTTCCACTATTTTTTTCAATAATTCCGGGTCCATACATCCAATTTCATGCTTTTCGTAATTACCGGGATCAAAAGTTTTTTGCACCCACCCATTAAACCCTCTGAAATTAGGTAAGGTAATAAATAGGCTTCCTCCAGGTTTCAGAAATTGAACATGTCTTTGGATGATGTCCTTCGTATCTTTAAAATGCTCAATCAATCCGCAGGATAATACCAAATCATATTTTTCTTTGGGTGCGTGTTTGAATAGATCTGTCTCTATGATTTGAATCTCCCGGCTATCCATCTCATTCACCCTGCAAAGCTCAGTGATGATACCTGGATGAATGAAGTAATCGAGCAAACAAGCCTCAACCCCAAGGTGTTTTTTCAAAAAAATGGTATAATAACCCGGAAACCCTCCTAATTCGATGGCATTTTTAACCTGTCTGTTGATGACGATACGCCTTAGTTGCTCATGAAATAAATAATTGGCAGGAATTGGCTGTACCAATCCTTTTTTTGATTCCCAATAATTCGTCCAAAAGTTCCGGTCGGTCAACTCATTAGTCATGTGGCTAAAATAACAATATGAAAACGATAAATATGTATTTTTGATTCGATTTGAAAGTTCTGCATCTCAATACTTACGAAAATAATGGCGGTGCCGGCCGGGCATCAGCCCGTTTGGTAAAAGCCCTCCGTTCACAAGGTGTAGCCGCAGAATTATGGGTCAATTACACTTTCGAAAAAGAGCGCAAAGCATTTAGCTTTTCAAGCGGTTTTTTTGCAAAATATCTTACCGCATTTCAGATCGTGGCCGAAAGGCTTTTAACCCAACTTTCACTTAAGCCTGAAAAAACACCTTTTAGTATTCCATATTTTGGCAGAAATCTGGCGGAGCATCCAGCACTTAAATCTGCTGATATTATTCATCTCCACTGGATTAATCATGCCTTTATGCGTCCGGTTGACCTGGCTAATTTGAAGAAACTGAATAAGCCCCTGGTTTGGACCTTTCATGATAGTAATGCCTTTACCGGCGGCTGCCATGTTCGATATCAATGCGATAACTTTGAAGAGGAGTGTGGCAATTGTCCCTTGCTAAAATCTGCTGGTCCGAATGATCTTTCTCATCGCATCTGGCAATCCAAGTTCATGGCCTACCAGGGTTTAGACTTCAGCGTGGTGGCGCCCAGCCGATGGATGGCTGAATCGGTGAAGCGGAGTAAACTTTTGGCTGATAGAAAGGTGCAACAAATCCCCAATACCTTGGATACCGAAGTATTCAAGCCCTACGATAAATTCGCTGCAAGAGAAGCTTTAGGCCTTAGCAAAGATCAATTCCTGATTTTGAGCGGATTTATGCCCTCCAAAAATGATAAACACAAAGGGACTCCCTATTTATTGGATGCATTGTCTCAATTGTCAAAAAAAGATAATTGCGAATTATTAATTTTCGGTAACCGTGATGAGCGTACCATGCCTGATTTTCCCTTAAAAACTAATTTTTTAGGAACCATCAACGAAGAGGAGCGATTGGCTCTGGCTTACAGTGCCGCCGATGTGTTCATCAGTCCTTCACTAGAAGACAATTTGCCAAATACGGTGATGGAAAGTTTGGCTTGTGGCACTCCGGTTGTGGCTTTTAAAACGGGCGGTATCCCAGACATGGTGCAGCATCAGTATAACGGTTATTTGGCCAATTATCAATCGGCTGCTGATCTGGCCAAAGGCATAGACTGGGTCTTCCATCACCCAGAACCTAAAAAATTGGGCATGAATGCCAGAAATACAGTTTTAAGCCAGTTTTCTGAAGCAATTATTGCAGAAAAACACCTGGAGTTGTATCAATCTTTACTCAAATAAAACATGTTCCAGCCCAAGTTAAGTATCATCACCATCGTATATAATAATGTTCGGGATATTGAACGGACCTTGCAATCCGTTTTAAATCAAACGTATCCTAACATTGAATATTTGGTAATTGATGGCGCTTCCAATGATGGTACCCTGGAAATCTTGAAAAAATATGAGTCCAGATTATCGAAGTTGATAACTGAAAAGGATGAAGGTATTTACGATGCCATGAATAAAGGCCTGGCTGCGGCTACCGGCGATTATGTTTTATTCATGAATTCGGGAGATGAACTCTACGCTCCAGATACCGTTCAAAAAGTGTTTGCCACCGCTGAAGATGCCGATATTTACTACGGTGAAACCGAAATGTATGATGAAAACTGGCAGAGTTTGGGCCGACGTAGACATCAGGCTCCCGCAAAATTTACTTGGAAAAGCTTTCGTTTAGGAATGAGTGTAAGTCATCAGGCGATTTATATTAGGCGTAGTTTAACCGAAGCTTACGATCTGCAATACCAGCTCAGTTCAGACATTGATTGGGTGATCAGGGCGGCTAAAAAAGCGAAAAAAATTGTGAGAGTAGAGGCTTATGTGGCTAAATACTTGGTGGGTGGAATGTCTAAAAAACGCCATATTCAAAGTTTAAAAGAGCGATTTGCAATTTTTACCAAACATTATGGATTGATACCCAACTTGTTTAACCATTTCATCATTGCCATCAGCTTAACGTTTTATTATTTAAGGCATCGCCAAACGAATGATTAACAAAAAAGCCCCGGATTGCGGGGCTTTTTTGTTTATGCTTCAGATTCTTCCTTCTGCTCCTTAAACACTGCAAATCCCAAGCCTGCGATGAGCAGGATTGAAGCCAACAATGATATTTTCTCACCGGTGTAATAAGAGGCCGGCTCAAACTTGAACTCCAGTTTGTGATTGCCACCTGGCAAAGCTGCCGCTCTCAAAATATAATTTGCACGGAAATGAGGAATCTCTTCACCATCAACATAGGCTTTCCAGCCTTTATCGTACCAAATTTCGGAGAATACAGCTACCATGTCTTTACCGCTGGAGTATTCATAGCTCAAATGATCGGGGCGATAATTTACTAGTTTGATAATGCCATTCGGATCGAATCCTACTTTTTTATCATCAATTAACGATTTGAACTCTTCGCCCACAAATGCTTCGTTTCTTGGATCGAAACTGCTGATGGCGGTCATTTCTTCATCGGCATCTTTTACAAAAGTAACATTGGATACAAACCAGACATTACCACAGGCTGTAGCTCGATTTTGCATTTTTTGCGACTGGCTTTGCGGATCGTTTAGGATCACGTATTTGGTGTTCAGCATGTCGAGCACATCTTCGTTGATGGCATTGTTAAATTGCTTGTCGAGCACTTCCTGGTAACGCTTCAGTTTGGCCGCGTGGTAACCACCCACCGTTTTGTGGAAATAGGATGCATTGGCACTCGAGAAGGTAGGAATACTGAGATCCAGCACACGGTATCCCAAATTGGTGTCTTTTAAAATGAACTGATCTACTTCTCTTGGTTCAAATTGTTGTTTTAAAACGGATGATTCAACAAAATTCTCATTATTCAAATAACGACGATCCACACTCCACAAATCAACCAGGATAGCAATCCCCAAAAACAAGATAGCCAGGCTCTGATTGAGCTTGTTTTTAATCATGGCCCAGATTAAACCGGCTGCAATCAAAACAAAAACCAGCGATCGGAATGCATCTGTTCTGGCCATGCTGATGCGGTCTTTCACCAGACTTTGTGCGATAGACTCCGCAAAATTCCGGTCCCCACCAGTCACCTGACTCAATTGCTCGATTAAACCTCCATGCGTAGAAGAGGTAAAGCTGAAGAACAAATCGGGCAATGCCAGTAAGAATACAATTAATCCACCTGTGATGTAGAGGGAATAAAGAAACTTTTGAAATAACTTCTGATTATTTTCCTTCGCCTCAGTTAATTCTTTAACCGCCAGAACCGCCAGTAGCGGGAATAAAAATCCGGCGATCACCAAGATGGATTCCACCGCTCTGAATTTATTGTATAGTGGGAAATAGTCGAAGAACAGATCCGAAACTAGTGGCCAGTTTTTACCGAATGATAAAAGCAGGCTCAATAAGGTGGCAGACACGACCCACCACTTCATACGTCCTTGTACAATAAAAAGACCTAAAACAAATAGAAAGCAGATGACAGCTCCAAAGTAAAAAGGACCCGATGTAAATGGTTTTTCTCCCCAATAAGTTGGTAATTGTTTGGCAAAGCCAACAGCCTGTTCGCTAGGTACACCTTTTGAGCTGAGTAGTTTTACTACTTCTGATTTTTCATCTAGCTGACTGGCGCCTCCACCACCGTAGAAATTAGGGATCAGGAAGGTGATATTTTCACCCACACCTTGGCTCCACTGATATGCATATTCTTTATCTAAACCATTTGATGGCTGAGATTTGCTGTAAGTTAAATTCGATTTCCCACGAATGGATTCTTGTCCGTATTCATAGGTGGTCCATAGCATGGCTGCGTTTACTGCAACAGCGATCAATACCGAGCCGGCCAAATAAAGTGCTGGCTGATAAAGGCTCTTTAAATTTTTATGCTTGATGGCATGGTAGATCTCTATCCCCACAAAAATCAACAAAGCGATGAACAGGTAGTAAGTCATCTGGATATGGTTGGCTCTGATCTCCAATGCCAGTGCCAGTGCCGTAATCGCTGCTCCTATCCAATACCTTCCGCGAAGCGTTAATAAAATCCCCGCTAAAATGGGTGCAAAAAAAGCAATGGCCAGCGCCTTATTGCTGTGCCCTGCTTCAATGATGATGAAATTGTAGGATGAAAATGCAAAGGCAATGGCACCTGCGGCAGCCAGCCAAGGCTTCACCCTTAGCACATTAAACAGTAGGTAAGCTCCCAGTAAGTAAAGGAGCACCGTATCTATTGGATTGGGGAAAATGGTTTTAAAGAAGGAGATGATGTAAGTGGTTATGTTGTAAGGATACTGTACCCAGATTTGGTAAGCTGGCATCCCGCCAAACATGGAATTCGTCCACAAAGGAGCTTTGCCATCCAGGGCTTTGAAATCCATAATTTCTTTCTGCATGGCCTGAGCCTGCAGCACATCATTTTGGAGCAAGCCTTTTCCTTGTAGTGCCGGGCTGAAATAGACCAGACAAAGGGTAATAAAAATTCCGATAATAATCAGATGGGTGGCATTGCGTTTGAACCAGTTATTCATGCTTTTTCTACTTTATGAATTCCAAAAATAGAAAAAAGCATAAATTAAAGCCTGCTTATCTGCGCTTTAATAGTAGAACATCATTTGATCTCTTCGAAATCAACAAATTCTCCTGCTTGCTCAGCTTTGCTGCCTTTCTTCTTGGGAGGTATATGATCTACCTGAATGGTGCCTTCTTTACGCTTGGGTTCTTGTGGAGGAGCGTAGGCTTCCTGCGCCTTCTTTTGCATTTTTTTAATCAGCTGTTTAAATAAAAGCGGTAAAAAAAGACGTAATAAAACACGTAGAATCCAAATGACCAGAATGAAGTAAAGTAGGAATTGAATGAGCCCCATAGTGTGGATTTTGGAACAAATTTAGATGAAATTATTGGCTTCGCTTTTAGTCAGTTTAAAAATCATCTTCTTCAATGATCTCTACCACCCGGCCAATCTGACCATCTTCTAAACGAACTTTTATTCCCCTGCTGTGAAAGGCAGCGCTGGTGAGTAAATTTTTCACGATTCCTCGTGTACGTTTGCCGCTTCTTTGGTCCTTTTTAAGGATGATGTCTACCATCAGACCCGGATAGACATCTTTTCGATTCTGACCGTTCATTTACACTCCTTCTTTTTCTTTCAGGATATTTTCCAAAGCGAACATTTCATCCCTCAATTTAGCGGCTTGTAAAAAGTCCATTTCCTTGGCGGCGGTATTCATTTCCTTTTTCGTCTTTTCAATGGCTTTTTGTAATTCCGATTTGCTCATGTACTGTACAATCGGATCGGCTGCCACGCTGGCGGCATGGTCTTGCTCAATATAGGCTTTTGGTGCACCGCCTTTAAAATCCAGCACCGATGTTTGTTCCATAATGGCTTCTTTCGATTTACCCACTGTTTTAGGGGTGATGCCATGTTGTAAATTGTAAGCAATTTGCTTCTCCCGCCGGCGATTGGTTTCATCAATCGTGATCTTCATGCTTTTGGTGATACTATCTGCATACATGATCACTTTACCGCGGTCGTTACGGGCTGCCCGCCCAATGGTTTGGATTAATGAGCGTTCCGAACGTAAAAACCCCTCCTTGTCAGCATCTAGAATGGCCACCAAAGAAACTTCGGGAAGGTCCAAACCCTCTCGCAATAAGTTGATCCCCACCAAAACATCAAATTCACCTAAACGCAAACCACGTAGAATTTCTACCCGCTCCAAAGTTTTCACTTCTGAGTGGATATAGCGTACCCGGATGCCGAGTTTGGTCATGTACTTGGTCAATTCTTCGGCCATGCGCTTGGTGAGGGTGGTCACTAAAATTCGGTCGCCCAATTTGACGGTTTTATCCACTTCATCCAATAAATCATCTACCTGATTAATGACTGGCCTTACTTCTATCACCGGGTCCAATAAACCGGTTGGCCTGATCACCTGTTCTACCACCACACCCTCGGTTTTTTCGAGTTCATAATCGCCTGGTGTGGCACTCACATAGATGGTTTGCGGAGCCAAACTTTCGAACTCATTGAAATTAAGCGGCCGGTTATCTAATGCTGCAGGCAGACGGAAGCCATAATCCACCAAAGAGAGTTTGCGTGAACGGTCGCCGCCATACATGGCACGGATTTGAGGCACGGTAACATGACTTTCATCAATCACCATTAAATAATCATCAGGAAAATAATCGAGCAAACAGAAGGGGCGCATGCCGGGTTTCCGGCCGTCAAAAAAGCGGGAATAATTTTCAATACCACTGCAGTAACCCAATTCACGCATCATTTCCAGATCGTAGCTTACTCGTTCTTCCAGGCGTTTTGCTTCTAAATGCCGCTGGTCTGCCAGTAATTGATTTTTTCTGGTTTCCATTTCCTCCCCAATCTCCCACATAATTTGCGTCATTCGGTCCTTAGGTGTTACGAATAAATTGGCCGGGAACAAAGCCAAATGAGTCGTCTTTTCGAGGGTCTTTCCCGAAACCGGATCGATGCTGCTCAGCTCTTCAATATCGTCTCCAAAAAATGAAACCCGATAGGCAAAATCCAGATAGGCCGGATAGATGTCCACCGTATCTCCCTTCACCCGGAATGTTCCCCGCTTAAAATCGCTGGTGGTACGCGAATATAAAATCTCTACCAATCGGTGTAAAAAGGCATTCCGGCTGATGCGGGTACCCACTGCAAAACGGAAAATGGAGTTAGCAAAATCATCCGGATTCCCCATACCATAAATACAAGAGACAGAAGAAACCACAATGAGGTCTCGCCTCCCCGACATGAGGGCAGAAGTGGTCCGGAGGCGTAATTTTTCGATCTCTTCGTTGATGGAAAGATCTTTTTCGATATAGGTATTGCTGGAAGGGATATAAGCCTCCGGCTGGTAATAGTCGTAGTAAGAAACAAAATAGTTGACAGAATTTTCTGGGAAAAACTGCTTAAACTCACCATAAAGTTGTGCCGCCAGCGTTTTATTATGGCTCAGGATGAGCGTAGGTTTTTGGGTTTGCTGGATAACATTGGCAATACTGAAGGTTTTTCCCGATCCGGTGACACCCAAGAGCGTTTGGTAATGCTCCTCTTGGCGCACACCTTCTACCAGTTGCTTGATGGCTTCAGGCTGATCGCCGGTGGCCAGGTAATCGGAAGTGAGTTTAAATTCCATCTGCCTGTAAAGATACGACGCGGTTTAACACATTAAGTCCAATAAAATTGTAAATTTAGCTATGCCCTTTATTTTGACTCAACAGCCCTCCATTGGCAATCATTTTTTAGCCGAATTACGTGATGCGCAAATTCAGCAGGACAGCATGCGCTTCCGAAAAAATTTAGAACGCTTGGGCGAGATTTTTGCCTATGAAATCAGTAAAACTTTAAGTTTCAGCCAAAGTGATATTGAAACTCCCTTGGGTACGGCTACGACGCCTTTGTTGAACGAAATGCCTGTTTTGGCAACTATTTTGCGAGCTGGTTTGCCACTTCATCAGGGTTTGCTCAATTTTTTTGATGGAGCTGACTCCGCTTTCATCGGGGCATTTCGTAAAACGCATAAAACCAGAAAATTCACCATTGAATTAAAATATTTCACCTCCCCAAATTTGAATGGCCGAACCTTGATTCTGGCTGATCCGATGATGGCCACCGGGCAGAGTATCGTGCTTTGCTGCAAGGAATTGATGCGTCAGTATAAAATAAAAGACCTACACATTGTGTCGATTATTGCTAGTACCGAGGGTTTGGCTCATGTGCAGGCTCATTTGCCCAAAGCGAAAATTTGGTTGGGCGATTTGGATGATGAGCTTACTTCCAAATCATACATTGTTCCCGGTTTGGGCGATGCCGGTGATTTAGCCTTTGGAGAAAAGGTTTAATTGTGCAGCTTTGTAAGCCCGCATGAAGTACAAACATTTATTTTTCGACCTCGACCATACCATTTGGGATTTCGACCGGAATGCAGAAGAAACGCTGCACGAGTTGTATCATACTTATCGACTAAAAAACCTCGGAATTCATTCGCCCGATGCATTCATTGAAACTTATACCCTCAAGAATCACCAGCTTTGGGCCGATTATCACCTGGGTAAAATATCAAAAGAGGAGTTGAGAGAGACCCGCTTCAGTAAAACTTTCCTGGATATGGGTTTGCATCCCGATCTCATTCCGCATCAATTTGAAGATGATTACGTGCGGATTTGCCCAACTAAAACCAATCTTTTTCCAGAAGCGCATGAAACCCTGGCCTATCTTCAGGATAAATATATTTTGCACATCATTTCAAATGGTTTCAAAGAATCTACTGAAATGAAAATCGAGCTAACCGGTTTAGTCAAGTATTTTGGAAATATCTTCATCTCTGAAGTGATTGGCTTCAACAAGCCTGACGCTGCTATTTTTAAGCATGCATTAGGACAGGCTGGAGCTGAAATACACCACAGTTTAATGATCGGCGATAGCCTGGAGGCAGATGTGCGTGGCGCTTTAAGTTTTGGGATGGATGCGATTTATTTCAACCCGGAGAAGAAAGAAAAACCGGAGGACATCCCTGAGCAAATTCATCACTTGAGTGAATTAAAACAATTATTATGAGTATGCAACAAATGGCTGATCGGACTTTGAAGATCATTGATCGGTATGAACAATTTTTAAACCAGCTTGCTGAGTCAGATTTTCAATTGAACCCTGCTGAGGGCGTTTGGTCTTACTCAGAAGTATATTCTCATATTTTCACCGCTAACCATGCCTGCTTAATCGCCATTCAGAATTGCATTCAAGGCAAAAGTATTGAATCCAAAGAGCCTGCCAGTATTTCTGGCCGCCTGATCTTATTTTTTGGAATTTTCCCTCCCGTAAAAATTAAAGCACCTGAACGTATTGCGGCTATGGTAAAGAAAATTACGAAGGAGGAGGCGCAAATTCAATTGCAAAAGTTCAGGGAAAATTTGATGGAATTGCTCCCGAAAATGGAACAAGCTTCGCCTACACAAAAGGCCAAGCATCCCCGAATGGGTCTTTTCAATGTACGACAATGGTTACGATTCATTGAAGTTCACACTTTACATCATGAAAAGCAGCTTTATCGGGTAAAAGGCATGCTTGAAAAATCTCGATAAGTTCACCTAAGCTTAACTATTTATTTACATTCAGCAGCTTTCTTTGCTGAAAAGAATATTACTGATGTTAAGTGATATAGCACCCTTTGTTTTTGGTAGTTTATTGCTCTTGCTGGTCGGTTTTTGGTTCAGTCCATATGAATTAAAAATCGAAGAGCACGAGGACGAAGAAATCTTGTTTTTGTAGATTTTTTATCCTGCCCTTCGCAGAAATTATCTTATAATTGTTTTGATCTTCGTATCCGCATATGATCAAACAATTCAGGACTTTCCATCCCTTTAATATACCGCTACTGATACTTGGCGCATTGTTTTTGCGCTTTGTTCTTTGGGATGAATCGCTTGCTGCCGCTGATCTTTCATTTCATCAGTTATACCAGCATTTACTACTGGATCATCCTCCTTCACTAACATTGGGCGGAGGAACTCATTTTATTCTTAGTTTAAGCATTCTGATTGTCCAGGCATTTTGGTTCAATGCAATTGTAAACACGCATAATTTGATTGGTAAAGCCAGTTTTTTACCTGCTTTGCTTTTTATTATTTGTGCAAATATGCTGCATTCATTTGTTTATTTAGGACCGGTACAAATTCTCAATTTCTTTGTCATCTGGCTATTGAATCAATTCTTCAAAATGTATCGGGTGCAGGAAATCAGACCTTTGATTTACAATGCCGGGATGATCATTGCGCTGGGCACGATCATTTATACCTCTTTTGTTATAATGCTGCCACTCATCTGGATCAGCTTGCTGATTTTCAGACCATTCAATTGGAGAGAATGGATGCTTGGCCTTTTGGGGTTCTTCACGGTTTTCTTCTTTCTGGGTTTTTATTATTTCTGGAATGATGCACTTGCACTCAGTCAGTCAGCTTGGACCGATCCTGTTGGCCTTGCTCCAATTAAAACTTTCAATTATTGGATTTTATTACCCTTGGGTATAGTGAGCATATTGAGTTTCATTCAATTGAGAATGAACTTTTTCAAGAGCGTGGTGCACATCCGAAAATCGTATCAGTTATTGTTCATGTTCTTTTTGATGGCCCTGGTTTCAGCCAGCCCGAAGTTGGGGGCAATGAGCAATCATTATTTATTGGCGGCGGCACCCCTGGCAGTCTTGTTCTCCTACTACTTCATGCATGCTGCAAAAAGATGGATTTATGAGGGTGTTTTTTTGATTTTGCTGGCCTCTATTTTCATTTTTGAGTTCTTTCCCAGCTTTAACTTTTTTTAACAGATCTGGCCTCCGAAAATTCACTAAATTGAATAGCTTTGTAGTATGAAATTTGGTGTAGTTACCTTCCCCGGATCCAATTGCGATCAGGACATGATCGATGTGCTGAGCAATATCATGGGTCAACAAGTAGAAAATTTATGGCATAAAAATCACGACCTCAAAGGTGTAGATATGGTGATTTTGCCTGGAGGGTTTTCTTACGGCGATTACCTGCGTTCCGGTGCCATTGCCCGTTTCTCGCCTGTGATGCAGGAGGTAATTGCTTTTGCCAAAAAGGGAGGATACGTAATGGGGATCTGCAATGGATTTCAAATTCTTACCGAAGCGGGCTTGGTCCCCGGAGCCTTATTGCACAACCGAAACCGTAAATTCATTTGTAAGAACATCTATCTCAAACCCGAAACCAATAACAGTTTGGTGAGTGCCGAACTCGATTTAAATAAAGCCCTCAAAATTCCGATTGCTCACGGAGAAGGTAATTATTTTGCCAAGCCCGAAGTGCTCCAAGCAATGAAGGATCAGGATCAGATCTTGTTCCGCTATTGCGATGAAAATGCACAAGTAACGGAAGACGCTAATCCGAATGGTTCTATTGACAATATCGCGGGGGTTTGTAATGAAGGCAGAAATGTATTTGGCATGATGCCACATCCCGAAAGAGCCGCCGATCCGGTTTTAGCCAATCAGGATGGTTTGGGAATTTTTGAATCAATTTTAAAAATGGCCCTCGCCTAAGCCTGTGAATAACCTGGTCATCGATATCGGGAACTCAGGTCTCAAGTTGGCGATTTTTCATCAACGTAAACTGGTCCATAAACTCCATCTTCAGCAAATAGACACCGATCAGCTCCGACAGCTCGTTAAAGATTATGAAGTTGAAAACAGCTTAATCTCATCGGTTAGCCAAGATGCGGAAGCAATAGCAAACCTGCTCAAAACCATTACCGTTTATCAGCCTTTTTCATCCAATACGGCATTGCCTTTAATCAATCTGTATAAAAGTCCCGAAACATTGGGCTCCGATCGCCTGGCCGGCCTGATGGGGGCTCGCTATTTATATCCGGAGCAGCCAGTTTTGGTAATAGACGCCGGAACCTGTATTACTTATGATTTGATTGATGAGAAAAGCAGGTATGAAGGCGGCAGTATCAGTCCGGGAATTCTTATGCGCTTAAAGGCCCTGCACCATTTTACCGGTAAACTTCCTTTAGTTGATTTTGACCCAGATTTTGAGGATTTGATAGGTAGGGATACCCGCCAATCCATTTTATCGGGTGTGATCAATGGTGTTTTGGCCGAAGTGGAAGGTTTTATCCAAAAATATAGTCAGCGACAGGCTCATTTGCGGGTGATACTCTGTGGTGGAGATGCCCGTTTTTTTGATACTCGCCTTAAAAATAGCATCTTTGCCAACTATCTTTCTTGTGAACCCGATTTAGTGCTAATAGGTTTGAATGAAGTTATCCATCATCAATATGATCAATAAATTAAAATATATAGGCTTGTGCCTTCTTGTACTATCAACGGTGAATATTTTTGCCCAAAATACCACCAATTCACCTTACAGCCAGTTTGGATTAGGAGATCTAAAGCCCTCATTGATCGCTCAAAATATTGGCATGGGTGGTTTGGCCATGGGTATCCGAAAACCTGGGGGCTACAACAACATTAATGTTTCAAATCCGGCTTCCTACAGTGTGATCAATTTGAGTTCTTTCGATATTGGTGGAACATTAGACATTAGAACATTAAGTAAATCAGATTTGTCTCAGCGCACAACCAATGGCACCCTGAGCCATTTATTGTTCGCCATTCCGGTCAATCCAAAATCGGCACTAAGTTTTGGGTTAATGCCCTACTCAGATCTTGGATATCAATATCGAACACACAAGGTATTGGATACGGTCAAACTTGATCAGATTTACAGTGGAGAGGGGGGATTATCAAGAGCTCATTTGGGTTATGGTTATCAGATCAACAATAACCTTAGCTTGGGGTTTAATGTGGCCTTTATCTTCGGAAATTTAAAAAATAAGCAATCGACAGAGTTCCCTGAAGATCCCACTGCATTGAGTTCCAGAAACCAAATTGAAAAAAGTGTAAATGGATTCAATTTTCAGTATGGTATTCAATATATTGTGAATCCTAAAGGGAAAAATATCCTTACCATCGGATATTCCGGCAGTACTTCTTCCCAACTCAAAACAAACGGTTCATTGGTAAGTTTCCGTTATACTTATGATGTAATTAACCAATCCGAATCTGCTCCAATTGATACCATTCTTTATGATCCTGCTGTCACATCTAAAATGCGTATTCCGCAGACACATGCCATCGGTTTTGCCTTGGAGAGAACCAATAAGTGGCTCGTAGGTGCTGACCTAAGCTTTAGCAGGTGGTCGCAATTTAGTGATGGAGGGAATAATGCGGGTTTAAATGATAGTTATGGCATCGCCCTGGGAGGTCAATACACACCCGACATTACAGCAGTTTCAAATTATTTCAAGCTGATAGATTACAATCTGGGCTTCCGATTCAATAAAACTTATATTAAAGTTCAAGGCCATCAAATTAATCAATCTGCCATTTGTTTTGGTTTGGGTATGCCCCTTCCATCCAACAGAACAGCATTTTACAAGATCAATTTTGCTGCAGAATGGGGTAAAAGAGGAACTTTATTGAACAACTTGGTCCGTGAAAATTACCTCAATGTCCGTTTAGGTTTTACGCTCAATGACCGGTGGTTCATCAAACCTAAATACGATTAAACTTTCAATTTTAGCGGAATGAAAGTCCGTTTCATTTATCTGAGCCTGTTTTCCTTAGGCATTTTCTTAATCAGTTCTTGTGAGAACGATCTCAGGGAGGTGGAACGCATTGCATCGCAAAAATCACAGATCCCAATGGATCGTACCACTGGAGTAGAGCTCATTTACAGTGATGGGGCCGTGGTTAAAGCGAAATTAATTACACCAGAATTGCTTCATTTCAAGACAAATAGTCCTTACTATGAGATGAAAAAAGGGGTCACCATTATTTTTTTGGATGCCAATCAGCAGGAATCGAGCCGGGTGGTAGCCGATTATGCCATCCGTCGCGAAAATGAAAAAAATATGGAACTCCGGAACAATGTGGTAGTTACTACCCGAGAGGGCAAGACCTTTAAATCGGATGAACTGATTTGGGATGAAAATTTACGCCGATTCTATTCTAACAAAACTGTAGCCATCAAAACAGTTTCGCAAACTATCTTCGGAACGAAATTTTGGGCAAATGAAGATTTCAGCTATTATGAAATAGAACAGTCTACCGGCAATTTTAATGTAGGCCAATAATCATAAGTTTTTAGCGCTGAATCACAATTTTATACCAATTTTTCTGAAAATTTGTATCTTGCGCCTCTTTTGAAGAAACTAAAGCTAATCATATGGGAATAATGGGTTTCCTGCGAAATAGAGCAGGTGTTATCATTGTCAGTTTAATAGGACTTGCTATCGTTGCATTTTTAATTAGCGATGCCGTTCGTTTGGGTAGTCCATTTTGGAGTGCCAGCAATAATCAAGTTGGTGAAGTAGCAGGAGAAACGATTGACATTCAATCCTTCAATGCTAAAGTGGAAGAAAATGCCAATAATTTTAAGCAACAAATGGGGCAATCTTCATTGAGCACTCAAATGATGGCTTATGTGGTAGAAAACACCTGGAATCAAACAGTTTCTCAGATCTTACTCGAAAAAGAACTGAATTTGCTCGGCTTACAAGTTGGCAAAACAGAACTGAATGACATGATCAGTGGTAAAAATCCTGATCCACAGGTATTACAAGCCTTTGGTAATCCACAGACCGGACAGATCAACCGCGATCAGTTGAATCAGTTTTTAAACAACATTGATAAAGAAGATGCTGCCAGTCCAATGCGTCAGCAGTGGGGCAATTTCTTACTTAATCTTACACAAAACCGTTTGAGCGAGAAATATTTCAACCTAGTTAAAAACAGTTTATACGTTACTACTTTAGAAGCTCGTGAAGATTACCAACAGCGGAACAAACTCGCCAACTTCAAGTACTTAAGTTTAGATTATACTTCGATTCCCGATCAGCAAATCAAGTTGACAGACGAGGATTTCCAAGATTATTACGAAAAGAATAAATATCGTTTCAACAATAAAGTTGAAACCCGCAGTTTCGAATATGTGGTGTTCGATGCCAAGCCATCTAAAGCAGATTCAGCAGAAATCAACGCAAAGATTGTTAAGTTGACCAATGATTTCAGAGTAAGTGCCAACGATTCCTTATTTGTAAGCATTAACTCTGATACCAAAACACCAATTGCTTATGTACGTAAAGGTCAATTAGAGCCGGCTTTAGATTCTGCAGTATTCAAAGCAGCAGCAGGGACCTTGTTAGGCCCAATATTTACCGGTACTTCTTATAAACTGGCCAAAGTGCTGGATGTGAAAGTAGGCCCGGATTCAGTTTCGGCCAGCCATATTTTGATCAACCCGGCAACAGAGGGTGGTTTAGATAAGGCAAAATCTAAAGCCGACTCTATCCGCAACCTGATTGCCAAAGGTGCAAGCTTTGCAGCATTAGCCAAGCAGTTTGGTACCGATGGCAGTAAGGACAAAGGTGGCGATTTAGGAACTTTTGGAAGAGGTGCCATGGTGCCTGCTTTTGAAAATGCAGTTTTCAACGGCAAAACCGGCGACTTAAAAGTAATTACCACCCAATTCGGTGTGCATGTCATTAAAATTAATGCTCAAAAAGGATCTTCTAAAGTGGTGAAAGTAGCTTTGGTAGATAAATCATTGAGCAGCAGCAGTAAGACTCAGCAAGCGGCATATGCCAAAGCTTCTGCTTTCTTAAATAAAGCAAACGATGCCAAAGCTTTTGATGAATTAGCTAAGCAATCGGGCTATAAAAAACTCATTGCACAAGATGTGGTTGGAACTCAGGCTGATCTTGCTGGTTTAGAAAATCCTCGCGAAATCATCCGTTGGGCATATCGTGCCGATGTTGGTGACGTATCTGATCAGGTTTTTGAAACTGGCGACCAATTTGTGATCGCGAAGCTTACCGATGTAAAAGAGAAAGGCACACTTTCTTTAGCGCAGGTTAAAAAACAAATTGAGCCTCAGGTATTCAAAGAAGTTAAAGCCAAACGCTTGGAAGAAAAATTGAACCAGGCCTTGGCCGGAGCTTCCAGCTTAGAACAGGTAGCTCAAAAAGTGGGTAAAATAGTTGTTCCTGTTGAAAATCTGGTGTTTGCTAATCCTATCTTACCGGGTGTGGGCCAAGAGAACAAACTTGTGGGTGCAATCTTTGGAGCACAGCCCGCAAAATTATCTAAAGCAATTAGAGGGGAAAGCGGCGTATACGCTTTTGTGGTGAACGGGTTTTCAAATTCTGCACCACTATTAAATCCTGCTAAACAAAAACAACAATTGGCACAGTACCTTTACCAGCGTGGTGGCGGTGCAGCCTTTGGGGTTTTGCGTGATCAGGCTGATGTGAAAGATTACCGCGTAAAATTCTTTTAAGAAGCTTATTTCTTAACTTTATATCCGGAAAGATGATTCATCCTTCCGGATTTTTTATTTTCAGCTATGGACCTCGATTTAAATCTCAGAAATAAAGTTGCTGAAAGCGGCATCGTGAGTGTGGATCTGTCTAAATTTTATCCAACAGGTGAACGCATACTGTACGATATCAAGGACAATTTGTTTCAGGGATTGATCTTACGTGAAAAAGACTTTAGAGAATATGTAAAGTTGCACGATTGGGCATCATACCAAGGTAAACACGTAGCTATTTATTGCAGTGCCGATGCCATTGTACCTACTTGGGCATATATGTTGCTGGCTACCAAATTGAGTCCTTATGCTGCAAGTATTGTTTTCGGTGATTTGAATTTATTGGAAACAGTCTTGTTCGACAGGGCGCTGGCCAGTTTAGATCTGGAAAGCTATCGCGATCAAAGGGTCGTGGTGAAAGGTTGTGGTGAGATTCCGGTTCCCGATTCGGCGTATGTAAGCCTGGCAGCCAAGTTAGTGAGTGTAGCAAAAAGCGTGATGTATGGAGAGCCTTGTTCAACTGTGCCGCTATTTAAAAAGAAAGATGTTTAAATTCATCCACATGAAAAAAGTCTTTTTGTTTCTATTCCTGCTATGCAGTTTGGCTGTAGTCCAAGCGCAGGAATTGAAGAATATCGCCGAAGTAGCCTTCCAACCCGGTGAAGAACTCCTATATAAACTCAGGTATGGTATTTTTACCGCCGCCGAAGCAAAACTCAGGATCATTGATACCGACCTTAAGTTTGACGACCGACCGGTATTTCACCTCATAGCTGAGGGCCGAACTTCGGGCACATTTGATATCTTTCATCGGGTTAGAAACAGATATGACTCTTACATCGACCGAAAAGAGTTAACTCCTTACCTGTACACCGAAAATATACACGAGTCGAGTTA
>JACCDL010337391.1_pt1 | contig 24281 bp, 23 predicted proteins | sample 7441931 | NCBI WGS metagenome assembly JACCDL01 (sample SAMN15323437, study PRJNA562643) | freshwater metagenome | isolation source: river surface water | place: USA:Blue River Watershed | collected 2017-08-16 | reverse complement strand
GGTACTAGTTCTGGTGGGCAGCGTGAATTCGTTCCGGTGCTCGCCCGTGCAGCAGTCGGTGTTGGGATCTCGGGGCTTTTTATGGAGACCCATCCGAATCCCGCGAAGGCGTTATCGGACGGTCCGAATGCCGTGCCTCTGCACCGAATGAAAGACCTGCTGGCACAGCTTGTGGCGCTCGATAAGACCGTCAAGGGTCAGCCGTTTCTTGAAAATGACTTTAATTAATCTCTGAAGGAAAGCTGGAATGACTGCAATTGTTGATCTCATTGGCCGCGAAATTATCGATAGCCGTGGCAATCCCACTGTGGAGTGTGACGTGCTGCTGGAGTCTGGGGTGATGGGACGTGCTGCTGTGCCGTCGGGGGCATCGACAGGTTCGCGCGACGCCCTTGAGCTTCGCGCTGGGGATAAGTCGCGTTATCTCGGCAAGGGCGTGATGAAGGCGGTCGAGCATATCAACACCGAGATCTCTGAAGCACTGATGGGGCTTGATGCGAGTGAGCAGTCTTTCATTGATCGCACCTTGATTGACCTTGACGGAACGGAAAACAAGTCGCGTCTGGGGGCGAACGCCATGCTGGCCGTCTCAATGGCGGTGGCGAAGGCGGCAGCCGAGCAGGCGGGCCTGCCGCTGTACCGCTATTTTGGGGGATCTGGTCCGATGCGCCTGCCAGTGCCGATGATGAACGTGATCAATGGCGGTGCCCATGCGAATAACAATCTGGACATTCAAGAGTTCATGATCATCCCGGTTGGGGCGCCGACATTTCGCGAGGCGATTCGTTATGGTGCAGAAGTCTTCCATAGCTTAAAGAAGATTATTCACGATCAGGGGATGTCGATTGCGGTTGGGGACGAGGGCGGTTTTGCGCCGAACGTGGCCAATCACGAGGCGGCCATTCAGATGGTATTGAAGGCCATTGAACAGGCGGGCTATGAGCCGGGTCGTCAGATCGCGCTGGGTCTCGACTGTGCGAGTTCCGAGTTCTACAAAAACGGACGATATGAACTGGCAGGCGAAAAGCTCAGTCTGTCATCGCAAGAATTCACGCACCTCTTAGCGGGCTGGGTCGATAAGTATCCGATCATCTCGATTGAAGATGGCTGTGCCGAGAATGACTGGGACGGCTGGGCCTATATGACCGAGGTGCTTGGGAAAAAAGTGCAGCTGGTGGGTGATGATCTCTTTGTCACCAATACGAAGATTCTTCGTGAAGGCATCCAGAAGAAAATCGCAAACTCAATTCTGATTAAGATTAATCAGATTGGAACGCTCACCGAGACCTTTGCGGCCATTGAGATGGCCAAGCGAAGTAACTACACGGCCGTGGTCTCCCATCGTTCTGGTGAGACCGAAGACACAACCATTGCGGACCTGTCGGTTGCGACCAACGCCTTGCAGATTAAGACAGGATCGATGTCGCGAACCGATCGCACGGCAAAGTACAACCAGCTGCTGCGGATTGAAGAGGATCTTGGCGATTCTGCGGCCTATCCTGGTCTAGATGCTTTTTACAACATTCGTTAACTGATCATTGATTCCATGAGCAGGCCGCCGGGGGCGCTGTCACGATTCAGAAAGCCCAAGCTCGCCACGATTCTTTTCGTGGCCCTGCTGCTGGTGCAGTTCCCATTGTGGTTTGGTCAAGGCGGCTGGATTCGCGTCTGGCGTCTTGAGCAGCAGATGGATGCCAAGATTGCCGAGAACCAAGCCAAGCAGCAGCGCGTGCGGGAGCTTGAGGCAGAGGTGCGCGGTTTTAAGAACTCGCCGCGTGCGGCAGAGGAACGTGCGCGGTACGAGCTAGGCCTGATTCAGCCGGGGGAGCGTTTCGTGCAATGGGGAACGCCACAGGCGCAAGAGCCTGCTAACACCGCCGCAAGTCCTGCAACAAGCCAGAAGGGACCGGCAAAGCCGGGTGCAGGAGCCGGTGTTAGTGCACCGTCGACGAAGTCGACTGGGCAGGCGGCAGATCGGCCTTAAAGAGTTCCGCGCAGTCGACCGCATCGAACTGATAACCGGTGTTACAGAAGTCACAGTTCACTTCCACATGACCCTGCTCGGCCAGAATCGCATCGACCTCTTCACGACCAAGTGTGAGCAACATTTTTCCGACTCGTGTTCGCGAGCAGGGGCAGCTGAACTGAACAGGTTTGGTCTCAAGTAGTCTTGGCTTTTCTTGCCAGAAGAGCTGATGTAACAGCGTTTCTGCATCCTTATTGACGAGTTCCTCGTCGGTCACGGTATCGGCAAGCGCAATCAGTCGCTCCCATTCCTCGTCTGTGTTGTCTTTTGAAGGCATCCGCTGTAGCAGTAGCCCCGCCGCGCGATCGCCATCACAGGCAAGCCACAACCGAGTGGGAAGCTGCTCCGATCGATTCATGTAAGCCTCTAGGGCTTGTGCAACGCCTAACTCATGGAGGGGTACGATGCCCTGATACGGCGCCTGAGAGGCGACCTTTGGATCCAGCACCACGCTAAACCGCCCCATGTTGCTCTGATTGACGAGCTGGGACCAGTTGGCGCCCGTAGGGACAGATAGGGTCTCAGACATCTTCACTGTGCTGCGAAAGCCAAGGCTGCTGTTGCACTCTGCAACCGCAAGGCGTACTGGCCCGTCACCATGAATCTGAAGAATGACAGAGCCTTTGTATTTCAGGCTTGCGCTCAACAAAATGCTTGCCACCGTCATCTGGCCGAGGAGTGAGATGACCTCTGGGGCCTCATCGTGGCGACAGGTGACATCGAGCCATGATTTCTCGATCTGAACGAGGTGGGCCCGGGCGGTGCCGGTTTCGAAAATGATCTTTAACAGGTGATCAGCGATGGGCTTAGTCAATTCTGGTGAATTCCTTACGAAACATTCTGGCGCGCTCGACATAGGTCTTCACGCCACGTTGAATATCAGCGATCTCGGCTTCAGTCAGCGGTCGAATCACCTTTGCCGGTGATCCGAGCACAAGAGAGCCGTCGGGAATGGTCATGCCGGTTGTGACAAGTGCACAGGCACCGATCAGGCAGTGCTTTCCTATGACGGCGTTATTTAAGACCACGGCCTGAATGCCAATGAGGCTTCCCTCGCCAATCGTGCATCCGTGCAGCATGGCCTGATGCCCAACCGTTGAGTGATCGCCGAGCGTCAGGGGGCATCCAGGGTCGGTATGAAGCACCGCGCCTTCTTGGACATTTGCCCCTTCGCCGATCACGATGGGTTCGTTATCGCCGCGAAGCACGGCGCCAAACCAGATGCTGCTGTCGGCTTTGAGTTCTACCTTTCCCATCACAGAAGCGGATTCGGTGACATAGGCGGTTTCATGAATGGTCGGGCGATGTGCGCCAATCGCGTAGATGGCCATAGGGGTCCGTTGTCAGTGGAAAAGAGATCGGTCAGGCAAACCATGGTTTTTACCATGCCTTGAGAAATTTACTGGAAAATGAAGCCATGTCCATTTCATTTCCTCACGACATCAGCGTTGACCTGCATATGCATTCAACGGCATCCGACGGGGCGCTCAGTCCGCAGGACCTCGTGCGCTATGCCCATGCTAACGGCGTGCAGATGATGGCACTGACCGATCACGACACGATCGCAGGGCAGCATGCGGCCCGCGAGACGGCGCAGGGGCTTGGCATCCGATATGTCTCGGGTGTGGAGATCTCGGTGACCTGGGGAGGCGAGACGATTCACGTGGTGGGCCTCAATTTTGACCCTGCATCGCCTGGGCTTCACGGACTTCTTGCTGAGATCCAGCAGGGGCGTCAGGAGCGTGCGGTGTTCATGGCGAAGGGCCTGGTCGATCACGGACTTCCGGATGTCTTGGAAGAGGCGAGAAGTTACGCCAAAAACCCGGAAATGATCGGCAGGACCCACTTTGCCCGGGCCATGGTCGCTCGGGGAATTTGCGCCGATGTTGGGGAGGTCTTTCAGCGCTATCTCGTCCCCGGTAAACCGGGCTATGCCCCGCATGAGTGGACCAGCCTCACCCGTGCCGTGACCGAGATCCGGCAGGCAGGAGGGGTCGCCGTCATTGCCCATCCGGCACGCTATCGGCTCAGTGCGACTGGTCACTGGGCTCTGATCGACGAATTTAAGACCCTAGGGGGCTCGGCCCTGGAGATTGTCACGGGCAGCCATACCGAGCAGGAGGCCCGGCGGTTTCAGCGGGTGGCGGTGGACCATGGCCTGTCGGCGTCCCTTGGGAGCGATTTCCATGCCGTTGGCGAGAGCCGTTATGACGCCGGGGCTGTTCCCCGGCTGCCTGACGCCAGTCGGCCGGTCTGGCTTGACTGGGCGCACTGATAAAATCCCCGGCAAATGTATCCACAACGCGTTTTATCTGGGATGCGGCCCACTGGGGCGCTCCATCTTGGCCACTACCACGGGGTGTTGAAGAACTGGGTTCGGCTTCAGTCCGAATATGAGTGTCTGTTCTTTGTCGCTGACTGGCATGCGCTGACGACCCACTATGACGAGCCTCAGGTGATCTCGGAGAGTGTCTGGGGCATGCTGACCGACTGGCTCGCTGCTGGGGTAGACCCTGCCCAGGCCACGCTTTTTATTCAGTCGCGTGTTCCCGAGCATGCAGAGCTTCACCTTCTGCTGTCGATGTGCACGCCGCTGGGCTGGCTTGAGCGTGTGCCGACCTACAAAGATCAACAAGAAAAGCTCAATGAGCGGGACCTGGCGACCTACGGCTTTCTGGGCTACCCCTTGCTGCAGGCCGCAGACATTTTGATCTATCGCGCAGCGCACGTTCCGGTTGGTGAGGATCAGGTGCCTCACGTTGAACTGACCCGCGAGGTCGCGAGACGGTTTAACCACCTCTACGGTCGCGAGCCGGGCTTTGAAGAAAAGGCCGAAGAGGCGGTGAAAAAGCTTGGCGGGAAACGGGCCCGTCTGTATGCCGAACTACGCGATCGGTATCAGGAGCAAGGCGATGAGGATGCGATTGAGCAGGCCAAGGCGCTGTTACAGGAAGCGCAGAACCTGACGATGGATGATCGCGAGCGGCTTTTTGGATACCTTGAAGGTGGGCGACGTCTGATTCTGGTGGAGCCTCAGGCGCTATTAACCGAGGCGTCTCGCATGCCGGGGTTAGATGGCCAGAAGATGTCAAAGAGCTATCAGAACACCATCGCGATGCGCGAGGATACCGACAGCGTCGTGCAGAAGATGAAAAAGATGCCCACTGATCCTGCACGGGTCCGTCGAAGTGATCCGGGCGATCCGGCGCGCTGCCCCGTCTGGCAGCTGCATGAGGTCTACTCGGATGACGCACGTCGCCAATGGGTTCAAGAGGGCTGTAAGTCCGCCGGTATTGGATGTCTTGAGTGCAAGCAGCCCTTAATCGATGCCGTCTTAGATGAGCAGAAGATCTTCCTAGAGCGGGCACGCCCCTATGAAGAAGAGCCTGATCTTCTACGAAGCATCGTTGCCGATGGCTCCGAGAAAGCCCGTGATCTTGCGCGTCAGACCATGCGTGATGTTCGCGAGGCCATGGGCCTTGATTACTCATAACCGTGTCCGCTAACCCAAGAGGGAATGACATGATCACAGGAAGCATCGTCGCGATCACCACTCCGATGCATCCCGATGGCAGCCTGGATCTGGCGAGCTATCGGGCGTTGATTGACTGGCACGTTGCTGAAGGCACTGATGCGATTGTCGCTGTGGGTACCACGGGCGAGTCGCCGACGGTCGATGTTGATGAACATCTTGAGCTGATTCGTGTCGCGGTTGATCAGTCTGCAGGGCGAATTCCGGTTATCGCCGGGACAGGCGCAAATTCCACGCTTGAGGCCATTGAGCTCACCCGTGAAGCGGCCAAGCTTGGTGCCACCGCATCTTTGCAGGTGGTGCCTTACTACAATAAGCCCCCACAGGAAGGCCTGTATCAGCACTTTAAGACCATCGCGGAATCGACGGATCTGCCCATCATTCTCTATAACGTACCGGGTCGCACGGTTGCGGATCTCGCCCACGATACGGTGCTGCGGTTGGCACAGATTCCAAATGTCGTCGGGATTAAAGAGGCCACCGGAAATATCGAACGCGCCATCTGGCTCATTCGCGAGGCCCCCGAAGACTTTGCGATCTATAGTGGTGATGACGGTACGGCCGTTGCACTCATGCTCTTGGGGGGACATGGAAATATCTCGGTGACGGCGAACGTTGTTCCGGCCATGATGTCCAAGCTCTGTCGTCTGGCGATGGCCGGTAATGCCAAGCAGGCTGCAGACCTTCAGGCAAAGCTCATGCCCTTGCATAAAGCGATGTTTGTCGAAGCCAACCCCATTCCGGTGAAATGGGCCTTGGCGGCGATGGGTCGTTCGCCAGCGGGTATCCGTCTTCCGTTGGTTCCCTTATCGGCTGCCCAGCAGCCGGTGGTGGCATCGGCACTTAAGTCACTAGGAGTTCTTTCATGAAGCTGTTGTCGCGCGGTCTGGTTGTCGGTTCCATCGTGGTGTTGTCTGGCTGCAGCATTTTTTCGGATGGCCAGGAATACAAGTCGGCGCAAAAGACCCGACCATTAGAGGTGCCGCCTGACCTGATTACGCCGGGCAAAGATGATCGGTTTGCGCTGCCGTCATCCGGGGTTGCTAGTCGTGCCGAATTTGAGCGCAGCCGCACGGAGCCGAAGGCGGCCACCGTCTCGACAAACGTGCTTCCTACGGTGCCTGGCATGCGCATTGAGCGTCAGGCCGATCATCGTGTGCTGGTGGTCGACGCCCCTGCAGAGAAGCTCTGGCCAGTGGTTCGTCAGTTCTGGGTCGATAGCGGTTTCACGCTCGCACGCGAGAATCCCGAGGCAGGCGTGATCGAAACTGAGTGGCAAGAGAATCGATCCAAGATCCCGGAAGACGTGATTCGTCGCACGCTCGGTCGACTGATCGATCGTATCTACGATACGGGTGAGCGTGACAAATTCCGAACCCGGCTTGAGCGGGTCAATGCGAATCAGACTGAGATCGTGATTAGCCATCGTGGCATTGTTGAACTGGCCACGGTGACTGAGACCGCGTCGAAATCAACTTGGACGAACCGCCCCTCCGATCCACAACTCGAGGCGGAGTATCTTCAGCGGCTGATGGTGCGTCTCGGCGCAGACCAGACACGCGCCCAGTCACAGACAACTCAGGCGTTAGCGTCGGCATCGCCGAAGGCCAATGCGGTCCGCTCGCAGGACGGCAGTCAGATCGAACTCTTTGAGTCTTATGACCGCGCTTGGCGCAGAGTCGGCGTGGCGATTGATCGACTGGGCTTTACCGTCGAGGACCGGGATCGCGCCAAGGGTATTTTCTTTGTGCGCTATCGCGACCCAACGGTCGACCCGTCATCGAATAAGAAAGGCTTTTTCGGAAGGCTCTTCTCGTCTGACAAGATTCCTGATTCCGCTGAGCAGTATCGTGTCCGTGTTGCGGCCAACGGTGAGGCGGGTGCGCGTGTGGTGATTCTTGATAAGGCTGGCAATCCATCGCAGGACCAATACGCCAAGCGCATGTTGTCACTGATTTTTGATCAGCTGAAGTAGGCTTGCGATTTACCAGTCTCTCAAGCGGCAGTGAAGGCAATGCCCTGATCGTGGAGTCTTCGGACCCTTTGGGGACCGAAGACCCAACGCGTCTTTTGATCGATTGCGGTCTTGGGTTAAAGGAAGTCGCGCGTCGTTTGGAAACGCGCGGCCTTGCGCTGACTGACCTTTCTGCCATATTCGTTACGCATGAGCATGGTGACCATGTGGGTGGTGTGGCTCGTCTTGCGCGAGCGGCGCAGCTTCCTGTGTTGCTATCGCACGGCACCCGTGTGGGCTGTTCGGCTGATTTCTGGTCGGGTGTCTCCGTCTACGAGGTTGACAGTCATGCGGTGATTCCATTGGCCCATCTGACCTTGCATTGCTTTCCGGTACCCCATGATGCGCGTGAACCCGTGCAGCTCGTGGTGTCTGACCAGCGTGGGAGGCGGCTTGGGGTACTCACGGATCTTGGTCGTTCGACGCCGCATGTCGAATCCATGCTCAATGAGACTGACGCATTGTTTCTCGAGGCGAATCACGATGAGCGACTGCTGGCGGAGAGTGACTATCCCGCTAGCTTAAAGGCACGAATCGGCGGAGATTATGGGCATTTATCAAATCGTGCCTCGGCAGCGATTCTTGCTGCGATTGATCAGTCTCGGCTGCAGCGGGTCGTTGCGGCACATCTTAGTCGCCACAATAATCGGGAGGATCTTGTACGCGAGGCGTTATCGCCGGTCTTGTCATCGCATACAGCACTGACGGTCGCCAACCAGGCCGAGGGCTTTGACTGGATCGATCTGCAGTAACGCGATGCTGTCATCACTCGTTCAGAAATAAAAAACGCCGACAATTGCTTGTCGGCGTTTTGCTCACTGTGCACGAACGTCTTGCAGATGACTCTGCAAGACGCATGCTCAAGAATTACTTCTTGGCAGGTGCAGCAGGTGCTGCGGGAGCAGCGGCAGGAGCAGCAGGTGCAGCGGCGGGAGCAGCTGCATCAGCAGGCTTCTGCTCAGCGGCAGGAGCAGGAGCGGGAGCGGGAGCAGGAGCAGCGGCTTCTTGTTTCTTACCGCAAGCAACAACACCCAGTGCCAAGATCATGGCTGCGAGAAGTGACTTCTGCATTTTCATAGTTCCTTAGAGATCAAAAATAAGAGAGGATGTTTTCTTAAATACATCTTCGTCAGAAAACCCCTTAATGATAGCTGATCCAGCCCGCGAGATACATTTCATAGAGCGTGGGCATCAGGACTGTCAGCCCCTTACAACAGCGAAGGGCATCGCCCGACACGGCCCGTTCGTTTGCGAAGGTTTTCATGATCCGCTGCACGCTCGAATCCTTCGGAAGTCCGAGTGGCTCGCCGTTGGCGAAAAAGCTTGATCCTTGGTACAGGACCCGGCTGCTACAGGCGAGCCGAAGGCCCTGGCGGCAGGCGTTTTTCTCGAACTTTTCGGCGTTATCGGGTCGCCGAGGCGGTTCAAAGACGGCCTCCTGGGCCGGTTCGCTCAGGACCCGGGCGACCCCCTGGGAGATGGCCTTGCGGCTTGGAAAGTCTCTTAGGACCTGGTCGGTGAGCTGATCCAGAAGTCGTTGCGGAACCTCTGCCGGGGTGTTGGTGGCCTCGAGCCATGGGTCGCTCCAGTTTCGGTCAGCCAGTGTGTCCAAGTGCCCCGCCCAGACGGCATCGGCCAGGGCAATACGCGCCGGGGCGCGAAAGCCGACGGACCAGGTCATGCAGCCGTCGCCGACCGCCGTGCCGCGATGGGCCACATTCGGGGGCAGATACAGCAGATCCCCTGGTGCCAAGACCCAGTCTTCTTCGGGGGTGAACTGCTTGAGGATTTTAAGGGGGGCGTCTTCTTGCAGGGTCGGATCAAATGTCTCGGCAATCTCCCAGCGTCTCTGGCCACTGGCCTGAATGAGGAATACATCGTAAGAGTCGACATGGGCGCCGATGCCACCACTTGGTCCCGCAACGCTGATCATTAAATCGTCCAGTCGTGCCTGGGGGATGAATCGGAAGGCATCGAGAAAGGCATCTGCTGCGGATAGTCTCGTATTCACCTGTTGGACCAGAACCGTCCAGTGCGATTGCGTCGGTGCGGGAATCTCGTTGGCGTCGAAGGGTCCGTGGGTGAGTGTCCAGCGCTGCCCCCTAGGGCTCCTTTGCACCAGCCGTGACTCTGCCCGATCGTCGCAGGCCAGCGCGAGAACCTCGTCGATGGAGACTGGTGGAATGAAGTCTGGGAATGCGCCGCGAACCAGAAGTGGTTTTTTCTGCCAGTAGCGTCGCATGAACTGATCGGGGCTCAGCCCCCCAAGCCAACTCACGGGCTGATGCCGTTCGGGTCGAGCAACTTGATGGATGAGCTTGGGTCTGCGAGGCATAGGCGTCTGATGATGAGAAGGGCTGTGGTGAGCGAAACGGTTGAACGCTTAGAAAAGGCTTAACTGTGGCTTTGCGGGCGTCGTCTGGTGAATCTGCTGCTGCTTATCAGTGGCCAGTGTCATGACCTCTTCGGGAAGTCCTGCAAGCCGAGCCACTTGAATACCAAAACTTCTGCTCGCAGGGCCGGGCTCTACCTTGTGGAGAAATACGAGCGTGTGTTCGTGTTCAACCGCGCCAACGTGGACATTGACGACGCCGTCACATGCTGTTGGAAGTGCGGTCAGTTCAAAGTAATGGGTTGCAAAGAGTGTCAAGCACCGATTATTTTGCGCCAGTGACTGGGCAATCGCCCAGGCAAGGGCAAGACCATCGGATGTCGATGTGCCGCGGCCGATTTCATCCATTAACACCAGGCTATGGGGCCCCGCGTGGTTCAGAATCAGTGCGGCTTCGGTCATTTCCACCATGAATGTGGAGCGCCCTCCGGCAAGGTCATCAGCCGCGCCAATGCGAGTAAAGATCCGATCGATTGACCCGATGCGTGCGGCTTTGGCAGGCACCGGGGCGCCCATCCGTGCAAGGATAGTCATCAGTGCAACCTGACGCATGTAGGTCGATTTGCCTCCCATGTTGGGTCCTGTGATGACCTGCATGCGCTCGCTCGAAGCAAGCCGCGTATCGTTGGGAGTGAAGTCAGGGGTTGTCAGTGCGAGCACGGGGTGTCTGCCGTCGACGATATCGATCACGGACTCATCGACGAGTTCTGGAAGAATCCATCGCTCTTGACTGATCAGAGAAGAGAGCCCGCACAAGCAATCGAGCGTTGCAAGCGCCTCTGCGGCGGACTGGAGCATTGGGATCCACGGGTCAAGCTGCGCGAGCAACTCATCAAAGAGTCGTTTCTCAAGCGCTAAGGCGCGCTCCTGCGCAGAGAGTGCCTTTTCTTCAAATGCCTTCAGCTCGGGGGTAATAAAACGCTCTGCATTTTTGAGCGTCTGTCGGCGTTGGTAGTCATCGGGGGTTTTGGAGAGTTGGCCGGCGGTGATTTCGATGAAGTAGCCGTGAACCGCATTAAACCCGACCTTCAGGTTGGCGATCCCTGTTCTTGCACGCTCTCGTGCCTCGAGCTCCAGCAGAAAAGCGCCACTGTCAGTACGAAGCATGCGAAGTTCATCAAGCGCCGCGTCGTATCCTTTGCGGATGACGCCACCATCGCGAATCTGTGTTGCGCAGTCCGGGTCAATCGCCCGCTCTAGCAATGCGATGCAGTCCGACAACGTGGGCGTTCCGGTGCTGCTGGGGTTATCGCAGATCGCGGACTGAATCGCTCTAATTCGACTGGGGACGTCTCCTGTGACCCCTGCAATTCTTGTGCTGATCTCACGCGCAGTACAAAGAGACTGCAACAAGGCCAGGCACTCGCGCGGACGGATATTTCGAAGGCTAATCCGACCAGCGATACGCGACACGTCAGAGACGGCGCGAAGCTGCCCCGATAACGCCTCGGTGAGCCCCTGTACTTTTTGCTGATCAGCAAACCAGGCAATCGCAGTCTGGCGTTCAATTAGCGGCGTGTTGTCACGACAAGGCGCAAGTAACCATTGGCGCAGCATACGACTGCCGGCTGCGGTCATACAGCGATCAATCGCCGAGAGGCAGGTGGTCTGTTGTGATGACTCTGCAAGTAGCGGGCTGACGAGCTCTAGCGTTCGACGGGCCACGGCATCCACGAGGACCGTTTCCTGCGTGCGGTATTGCAAGGGTGCACGCAGGTGGTTGAGTGCGCGTCCCTGGCTTTTCTCGGCGTAACCGATCAAGGCCGCAATTGCACGGAGTGCAAGGGTCTGCTGATCGAGCTCAAAGGCGGATAGAGAGATGACCCGGAGGCGTTGCTTGAGTAGCTCAGTACCTCGGCCGCTATCGAACTCCCATGGCGGCCGGCTTGTGACCACGATCTTATGGGTGGCGAGCTCATGACGGAGCGTGCTGGACTCGGAGACAAGTAGTTCTGCAGGCGTAATCTGTGCAAGCAGCGATAAGACCTCTGTAGCCGTTGACTCCGCCCAGAAAAACTCGCCGCTTGCGACATCACACCAGGCGAGCGCTGCCTTTGTTCCTTCGAGTTCGATAGCTGCAAGCCAGGACTGGGCGCGATCAGGGATGAGTCCGGCTTCGTTCATTGTGCCGGGAGTGATCACTCGAACGACTTTGCGTTCGACGGGACCTTTAGATGTCGCCGGATCGCCAATCTGTTCGCAGATCGCCACCGACAATCCTTTGGCCACAAGCTTGGCGAGATATCCTTCAACGGAGTGCACCGGCACGCCCGCCATTGAAATGGGGGCACCGTTACTCTGGCCACGCGTTGTTAGCGTAATCCCAAGAATGCGCGAGGCCTGCTGGGCATCGTCATAAAACAGCTCGTAGAAGTCCCCCATGCGATAGAGCACCAGCATATCGGGGTACTCCGCCTTGACGGCCAGGTACTGGCGCATCATGGGCGTGTGCTGAGATGACATGGGGGGGTCTCGTGAAGGGAGTTAGACCGCGTCAATTAGCGCGCGTTATAAAGCCGCAGCAGCTCCAGTCCTTTTTTGGGCTCAGGGAGCTGGTAGCGCGACAACATCGTGACCATCTGCCCAAATATCTTCGGAGAGGCGCCGATGATGTTTTCGTGAAATAGGTAGTTCTCTTCTCCTTTGAAGTTGCCGATCAGACCACCGGCTTCAGTGATGAGCAGAGAGCCTGCGGCGGCATCCCAGGGCATCAGCCCAATTTCAAAGAAACCATCGAGTCGGCCACAGGCAACATAGGCGAGATCGAGTGCCGCTGCGCCGGGACGTCGAACACCTGCCGTTTTTTGAGTGAACTCTTTAAACATCGCGACGTACAGATCGAGCGTGGAGAAGTCGCGAAACGGAAACCCCGTGCCAATCAGTGATTCGTCGAGTCGATCGCGCTGAGAGACGCGAATTCGTCGGTCATTGAGCATGGCCCCTTTCCCCTTAGAGGCGACAAAGAGATCGTTATGGACCGGATCATAGATGACCGCCTGAGTGATCTGTCCGCGATAGGACAGGGCAATTGACACTGCGTACTGGGGGAATCCGTGAATGAAGTTTGTTGTGCCGTCGAGTGGATCAATGATCCATACGTATTCGGACGCGCCGGCAGCGCTCTTCGTAGCGGCGCCGGCAGTGCCCGTCTCCTCGGCCAGAAAGTCATGGTCGGGATAGGCGTTGGCCAAGACCTCGATGATGGCAGCCTCTGCCGAACGGTCAACCTCGGTGACGAAGTCGTTAGGCGCCTTGCGACCGACTTTCAGAAGGTCTAAGTCGAGACTGGCACGGTTAATGATGGTGCCTGCGCGGCGGGCAGCTTTCACTGCCGTGTTGAGCAAAGGATGCATGGTCGGGTCTTTTAAGGAGCGAGAAAAAACAGGGCATTATTGCGCCCATGGATGATTTTAGGCGTTTTAAGGAGACTCTGGCGCGGATTCGGTTCGTTCTGGTCTCGCCCACCCACCCCGGTAACGTCGGGGCCAGTGCCCGTGCCATGCAGGCGATGGGGTTTCGCCAGCTCTGGCTTGCGGATGCAGAGGATCCCAAGATCGCCCATCGGGCCGATGCCGTCGCGCTCTCCTCTGGGGCGGCCCAGGTGCTCACGGAGGCAAAGGTGGTCAATCTCTCGGAGGCGCTCGGCCCCACGACATGGAGTTGTGCGCTGAGTGCACGGGTGCGTGAGTTTGAGCCGCCGAGGTTATCGCTTGAAGCGGCGAGTGATGCCATCTTGGCGCACCTGTTATCGGACGATCAGGCACAGGCGGCGTTTGTATTTGGATCTGAGCGAAATGGGCTGACGAACGATCAGCTGCTCAGCTGCCGTCATGTCTGTAGTCTCGATGTGGATGAGAAGTTCAGCTCACTGAATCTCTCTCAGGCGGTTCAGGTGGTGGCTTATGCCACGCGTCGCGCCCTGCGCGAGCGGTTTCGTCAAGGGCAGATAGATCTTGCGGCGGTGGTCGAGGACCTTTCCCGTGTTGCGGGAAATCAGCGCGAGACCGCACGTCCGGCAGATCACGCTGCAGTGGAAGGACTCCATGCCCATTTGGTTCGTGTGGCGATCAGAATTGGGTATCTCGACCCCGAAGTCCCGGGGCGATTTGAGGAGCGACTCAAACGTCTTTTGGCCCGCAAGGAAATGTGGGAGGACGAAGTCCAGATGCTCAGAGGGCTTTGTACGGAAATCGAGCGACGCACCTGATACCCTTACATCCTATGTTTGAGACGCTAAGAGAAGATGTCCGCGCCATTTTGGAGCGAGACCCTGCTGCCAGAGGAACCTTTGAGGTGCTGACCTGTTATCCGGGGCTGCATGCGCTTTGGTTGCACCGATTTGCACACTACTTCTGGAAGACAGAGGTGTCGGTGTTTCAGTGGATGGGTCGGTTTATCTCCGTGATTGCCCGTTGGCTGACAGGGATTGAGATTCATCCCGGGGCACGACTCGGTCGAGGGGTGTTTATCGACCACGGAATGGGTGTGGTGATTGGTGAGACCACGGAGATTGGTGATCACTGCACGATCTATCAGGGAGTGACCCTGGGCGGTACGTCGTTGGTCAAAGGCAGTAAACGTCATCCCACGCTGGCATCGCGTGTCGTGGTTGGCGCCGGGGCGAAGGTGCTCGGCCCCTTCACGGTAGGCGAGGGCGCAAAGATCGGTTCCAACGCAGTGGTGATCAAAGCGGTGCCAGCAGGTGCGACGGTGATCGGTATTCCCGCGCGGGTCGTGGATGAACAATACGCCGACTCCATGGCACGCCAGACCGAAGGAGACCGCTTTGCGGCCTATGGCGTGATGCCCGGCGCCCAGGACCCCGTTGACGTCGTGTTACACCAGCTTGTGGATGAGCTGAAACGACTTCAGGACGAAGTCGATCGTCTAAAGCGGCCTTAGGCTTACGCCACGCTGGTCGACCCAAAGACCACCGCCACGGCGGAGACCGCTTTGGGTGTCCATCTCCCAGTCTGACAACACCCAACGCACTTTCCCATTGGGCATCGTCGTCTGCCCCGGTCGGTGGGTGTGACCGTGGAGTAGCACATCGGCCGCGAGCTGGTCAGTTAACGTGACTGCGGCCTGCGGCGTGATGTCCATAATCGTCATCGTCTTGCCGCTTTTTTCGGTCTCACTCTGCGCTCGAATATTTTGCGCAATCGCGAGTCGTTTCGCTAAAGGCTGCGCCAGAAAGTTACGCTGCCATTCGGGCGCTCTCACCTGCGCCCGAAACTGCTGATAGTCTGTATCAAGTGTGCAGAGCTGATCGCCATGACTGATCGCGATCGTCAACCCCTCTTCAATGACCAGCAGACTTGGATCTAACATCCGCAGACCGTCAAATGGCCTCAGGAATGCCTCACCCACGAGAAAGTCCCGGTTGCCTGCCATAAAACGAATCGAAATTCCTTGCGATCGAATCTCGCACAAGGCCTCACTGACCACTCTTGCGCAGGCGCCTGCCTGCGGGTGTTGCTGCTGATCGTCTCCCACCCAGGCATCAAACAAATCGCCGAGGATGAGCAACTGATCAGGGCGTCGATCCGATGCGATGCAATGGCGGTGTAGCCATTCGATCAGTGCCTGCGTGAGCGCTGGCGTTGCCTCACTCAGATGGACGTCTGAAAACAGAAGGGCCGAGCGTGCCGTGATGGTCTGATTGGACGTCGGCAGAGCTCGGCCATTCATAGGGTTATTCGCTGACGGTGACCTTGGTGATCACGACAGGCTCAACGGGTACGTTCTGGTGGAAGCCGTTGTTACCAGTTTTGACCTTCTTGATCTTGTCGACCACATCGGCCCCAGAAGTGACCTTCCCAAATACGGCGTAGCCCCAGCCACGCTCAGTGGGTGCTGTGAAGTTCAGAAACTCATTGTCTGCGACATTAATAAAGAACTGCGCACTCGCCGAGTGAGGATCGCTGGTGCGGGCCATCGCAATGGTGTACTTCATATTCTTTAGCCCATTATCAGCTTCGTTTTTTACCGTCGCTTTTGCTGGCTTTTGCACCATCTTGTCAGTAAAGCCGCCGCCTTGAATCATGAAGTTATCCATGACGCGATGAAAAATGGTGCCATCGTAATGCCCTGACTTGGCATAGGCGACAAAGTTCTTCACCGTATCGGGCGCTTTTTTGGGCTCAAGTTCAAGGGTAATAGTGCCCATCGAGGTCTGCATGGTGACATTCATGAGTAGATTCTCCGGTTGTTCAATAAAAGAAAAGGGTGAGCTTAGCGGTTTGTCGTGACGCGGGCGTCGCGTAAGGCCGGCGTCTGGCGCAGGTGGTTTAGTTTTACATCAACACTGGGTGCGGGCTGATTGGCCTTCGCCGCGCGTTCATAACTCTCGATGGCAAGTCGCGTGTAGATGTCTGCTAGGTTTTCGTGTGCCAGGGCATAGTCCGGTCGATTCTGGATGGCGCGTTCAAGGAGCGTTCTCGCTTTTTGCAGGTCGCCTTCTTCGACATAGATTGCCGCTAGGTTGTTGTATGGCTCTGAAAGTTCTGGGAAGTCCTCTGTTAATAGCTCAAACGTCGAACGGGCCTCGATACGACGCCCGGTCTCGGCAAAGAGGACCCCTTGAAGGAATCGCCATTGAGGATCGCGTGGACGCGATGCCAGTGTTGCCGTGATCAGATCGTTTGCGTCCTGCCACTGGCGACGTGCGAGCAGGTCTCGCGCTTTGGCCACGTCGGCCGAGACTTCGGGTGCCATTGGGCGACCTGGCATGAGTCCCGCTTTCGCAGGCGTTCCTGTGACGCCCGTCGTGGTCTGGGCAATCAACGGCAAGGGCAGTGTTGCGGTGAGATAGACTAAGCCTGAAACAAAAAGAGATCTCCGCCAGCATGGCGTCTTAGCAGGTGTTTTCTCTCCCAGGCAGGGCGGCGGGTTCGGGGTCATTCCCATAGAATGCAGGCTTCGCGTCGCGTTGAAATCATTGGTAATAAGGCCAGTCTAGCACGGTGAAATCTTGAAGATTTTCAATACCTTAAGTCGTTCCAAAGAAGAATTTAAGCCCATCGAACCCGGCCATGTGCGCATGTATGTCTGCGGCATGACGATTTATGACTTCTGTCATGTGGGGCATGCGCGAGTATTGGTCGTTTTCGATGTGGTCAATCGTTGGCTCAAGGCCCAGGGCTATCGGGTGACCTATGTCCGAAACATTACGGATATTGACGACAAGATCATCAAGCGTGCGGTGGAAAACAATGAGCCCATCTCCGCGCTGACCGAGCGGTTCATTCACGCTATGAATGAAGACGCGGCTGCATTGGGGATCATTCCGCCCAGCCACGAGCCTCGGGCGACGGATTACGTGCCGCAGATGTTAGACGTGATCGGTGCCTTAGAGAAAAATGGCTACGCCTATCAGGCGGAGCTCCCAGGGGGTGCTAAGGGGGATGTCAACTTTGCCGTGCGCCAGTTCGAGGGCTACGGCAAGCTATCGGGTAAGTCCCTTGATGAACTTCGCGCAGGTGAACGCGTCGCAGTCGGGGACGGCAAGCGTGACCCCCTGGACTTTGTCTTATGGAAGCGTGCGAAAGCGGATGAGCCTGCAGAGGTGAAATGGCCGTCTCCCTGGGGGGAAGGCCGACCCGGTTGGCATATTGAATGCTCGGCGATGAGCTGCAGTCTGTTGGGCAAGCACTTTGATATTCATGGGGGCGGGTCCGATCTTCAGTTTCCCCATCATGAGAATGAGATTGCCCAGTCCGAAGGCGCTTACGCAAAGGAGACTGGTCAGCCCTTCGTTAACGTCTGGATGCACAACGGGTTTGTTCGTATCGATGGGGAAAAGATGTCCAAGTCGCTGGGCAATTTTTTCATGATCCGAGAGGTGCTCCAGCAGTTCGATGCAGAGGTCATTCGGTTCTTCCTTCTGCGGGCGCACTATCGCAGCCCAGTGAACTACTCCGATCAGCATCTCGAGGACGCCCGCCAAGGGCTGGTCCGTCTTTACACGGCGCTGGCCGGCGCGGGGGTGACGACAGCGGTGGACACCGCCACATCTCCAGCGCTCGATCTAGCTGATCTAACGCGTCGGGTTCAGAACCAGCCAGAGGCGGTCGCCCTGGTGCAAAGCTTTTTTGACGCGATGGATGACGATTTCAACACGCCGGTTGCAGTTTCTGCTCTTTTTGAGCTGGCGACTCTTCTCAATAAGTCGAAGGACGCTGCCTTAGCAGCCGTCTTGCGCCAACTTGCCGGCGCGCTGGGGCTCCTGGGACGAATGCCGACGGAATTTCTTCAGGCAGCGACCGGGTCTGCGGGGCTGGGGCCAGTGGAAATTGAGATCCTGATCGCCGAGCGGGCGGCGGCCAAGAAAGCCCGGGATTTCGCCAAAGCCGACCAGATCCGGGATGACCTCCTGGGCAAGGGGGTGGTGCTCGAGGACTCCGCCGCGGGGACGACCTGGCGGCGCCAGTAGGCTAAAGGGGCTGTTTTGGGGGACAATAGCGGCCAAATGAACAGCCCAGCCAAACAAACTTTCCTGGACTTTGAGCAGCCGGTCGCCGAACTTGAGACCAAGATCGAAGAACTTCGGTTTGTTCAGAGTGACTCGGCGGTCGACATCACCGATGAGATCGATCGGCTTCGTTCCAAGACCGAAACCCAGCTTAAGGATCTGTATTCCAAGCTAAACCCTTGGCAGATCGCCCAGGTCGCCCGACATCCCCAGCGGCCGTACACGCTGGATTACATCGCCGCGATCTTCACTGATTTCTACGAACTCCATGGCGATCGATCCTTTGCGGATGACCCAGCCATTGTTGGAGGGCTTGCCCGATTCAATGGCCAGAGCGTCATGGTGATCGGTCATCAGAAGGGTCGGGATCTCAAAGAACGGACCTATCGGAACTTTGGAATGCCAAGGCCGGAGGGCTATCGCAAGGCCTTGCGCCTGATGGCGCTAGCCGAAAAATTCAATATTCCGGTGATTACCTTGGTGGACACACCGGGGGCCTACCCCGGAATTGGTGCAGAAGAGCGCGGTCAGTCCGAGGCGATTGGCCGAAACCTAATGGTCATGGCGGGGCTCAAGGTGCCGATCATCTCGACGATCATCGGCGAGGGTGGATCGGGCGGTGCGCTGGCGATTGCTGTGGGTGATGTTCTGATGATGATGCAGTACTCCACCTATTCCGTGATCTCTCCGGAAGGCTGCGCATCCATTCTTTGGAAGAGTGCGGATAAGGCCCCCGAGGCAGCCGAGACCCTTGGCATCACCGCGCAGCGGTTAAAGGCCCTGGGACTCATCGATAAGATTGTGACCGAGCCTTTAGGCGGCGCACATCGTGATCCCGGACAGACGGCTGAAAACCTAAAGAAGGCCATCGCGGATGCGCTTCGAGGCTTCCACAACATGGACACCAAGACGATGTTGGAGCAGCGCCAGGCGCGGATTCGTGCGCTCGGAAAGTTCAAGGAAATCAAGGCCCGATAGTTATGCCCCTGTTGTTGACGGTGGGGCTCTCTGGCGGGCTCGACTCTACTGTGCTGTTGCATTTGATGGCACGGATGCAGCAGAAACTTCCGCAGTTATTTCAGCTTCGGGCCATTCATGTCCATCATGGCCTGCAGCCTGCCGCCGATGATTTTGTTCGGCAGTGTGAACAGAGTTGTTCGTCACTGAATGTTCCCTTGACGATTGCCCGTGTCAGCATCCCTGCGCATGAGGTGTCTTCTCTTGGTGTTGAGGCCGCGGCGCGACGCCATCGTTATCAAGCCTTTGCGCAACATCTTGCGCCTCAGTCGGTGTTGGTCTTAGCGCATCATCGAGATGATCTGATTGAAACAGCGCTCTTGCAGTGGATTCGTGGTGCAGGGCTTGAGGGGCTATCGGCCATGGCGCGGTTATCCAAGATGGATCTCGGGTCGCATCAGGTGATCCGCTGGAGACCACTTCTGGATCAGAGTCGACAGTCGCTTCTGGATTACGCACAGCATGAGGGGCTGATCTGGATTGAAGATCCCACGAATACCGATCTTGATATTGCGCGAAACAGGATTCGTCACGAGGTGATGCCGGTACTTCGGAGTCTTCGAGAAGGTGCCGATACCGCAATGGCGCGAAGTATCGCGCACCTGCAGACCGCGCGCGATCTCTTGGACATGGTCACCGAACAGGCCCTGGAAGAGAGTCGGATGCCCGAAGGACGGCTATCACTGGATGTGCTTTTTGCCCAGGATGAGGCGCTGGCCGCCCGTATTATTCGCGGCTGGCTCAAGGGTCATGGGGCACCCACCCCGCCCACCCGGCGTCTGACCGAGTTTCTGCGCCAGCTTCGCGCAGCAAGAGAACCCTTTGCGCGGATGGATCTCACCGACCCCGCCACCGGGGAGGTCTGGTCGGTGCTCCGGGAACGAGGATTCCTGCGGATTGGGCGATAATGCTGGGCTTGGCGCCCTTTGTATTGAGCACGGGCGTCGACCGTAACCCTCAGAGTCCCAGATCATGGCATTGATAGTTCATAAGTACGGCGGTACCTCTATGGGGTCCGTCGAGCGTATTAAGAATGTCGCGCGACGCGTGGCCAAGTGGCAGAGGGCAGGCCATCAGGTGGTGGTCGTCCCCTCGGCAATGTCGGGTGAGACCAACCGGCTCCTCGGGCTCGCAAAAGAGATCTCTGAGCGCCCTGATCCCCGAGAACTGGATCAGATTGCTGCGACGGGTGAGCAGGTCTCCGTTGGCCTGTTGTCGATTGCGCTTCAGGCAATTGGCACCAAGGCGAGGAGCTACACCGGATGGCAGGTCCCGATTAAGACCGATTCGGCCTTTACCAAGGCACGCATTCAGTCGATTGACGATGCCCGCGTGATGCGAGATCTCAAGGACGGCTATGTGGTCATCATCACTGGATTCCAGGGGATCGACCCTGAAGGCAACATTACGACGCTCGGCCGCGGTGGATCTGATACGTCTGCCGTTGCAGTAGCGGCAGCACTCAAGGCAGAGGAATGTCTGATCTATACCGATGTAGACGGTGTCTACACGACAGACCCACGGATTGTTCCTGAAGCCAAGCGTTTAGAAAAAGTAACCTTCGAAGAGATGCTTGAAATGGCAAGCCTTGGCTCGAAGGTTCTGCAGATTCGGTCGGTGGAATTTGCCGGCAAATACAAGGTGAAGACGCGTGTGCTGTCGAGTCTCACCGACCCCGATATCCCGCTTGCTGAAGAGGCCCATTCTGGCACTCTGATCACCTACGAGGAAGACGACACCATGGAACAGGCTGTTATTTCAGGCATTGCGTTTAATCGCGACGAGGCGAAGGTCACGATTGCTGGCGTACCCGATAAACCTGGCATCGCGTACAAGATTCTTGGTCCAGTAGCTGCCGCCAATATCGATGTGGATATGATCATTCAGAACGCCAGCCACGATGGCATGACGGATTTTTCATTCACCGTGCATCGCAATGAACTGGATAAGGCACTAGAAGTTCTGAAGGCCAAAGTTCAGCCGGAAATCGGTGCTCGCTCGATTACCGGCGCCAAAGACATCTGTAAGGTTTCGGTGGTAGGGATTGGCATGCGTAGCCATGTTGGGATTGCCAGCACCATGTTTGAGACCCTATCAAAAGAAGGGATCAATATTCAGATGATCTCGACCAGTGAGATCAAGATCTCGGTGGTGATTGATGACAAATATATGGAATTGGCGGTGCGGGCGCTACACAAGGCGTTTGCGCTAGAATCCTGATTCCGTCAGAAAACGGAGACGTGACCGAGAGGCCGAAGGTGCTCCCCTGCTAAGGGAGTATGTGCCAAAAGCGCATCGAGGGTTCGAATCCCTCCGTCTCCGCCAAAGGTTAGTTTTAAGAAATCCAAGTAAGTCCAGAGAAGTTCAAAGAGCCTTGATTCTCAAGGCTTTTTTGTTTTTTGAGCTCCTTGAGTGACCATTGACATTCGGAATGTGTGCGGGCAAAAATGCGGGTAACAAAGCCTTTAGAGGTGTGGGTAACGTGGTTTTACCCTCATTTTTTCAAACAACCCCCATGCTCACTGATTCAAAACTTAAGAACGCGAAGCCAATTGATAAGGCTTACAAATTAGTGGATGGCCAAGGGCTTCACGCGCTTGTCCAAACAAACGGTTCCATTCTTTTTCAGCAGCGTTATCGATACAAGGGTAAAGAAAGAACTGCGTCGCATGGAAGCTATCCTTTGGTCAGTCTGCTCGAGGCCCGGAAAAAGCGAGACGAACTAAAAAGACTCTTACTTGAAGGGCTCGATCCGGCCGCCGTCAAGCGCCAAAGAACTTTTGACGGTAGATTTGGGCTTGGAGAGTCCTTCAAAGATTTTGCTGAGACATGGCATAAAAATTGGTCGTGTGTCCGTAGTCCGCGTCATGCCGCTTACGTTAAACGTAGGATCGAGACGGATATATTTCCGATGATTGGTGATCTACCAATCGCTTCCCTTAGGCCTTTGGATATCGTTAGGGTTATAAAAGCCATTGAGGCTCGGGGGGCGGTTGATATTGCAAAGCGGGCTTATCAAACTATTGGCGCGATTTGTCGGTATGCGGTAGCTCATGGGCTAATGGATCGCGACCCGACCGGAGACGTAAAACCCTCAGACATTTTGATCTCAAGAAAGGCGACGAATTACGCTCGGGTGGATACTCGAGAGCTTCCCGATTTAATGCGAGCAATTGAGGCTTATCAGGGCACCCCTGTCACACGATTAGCGCTTCGGCTTATGGCGCTAACATTCGTGCGAACAAGCGAGCTTATTGCCGCAAGATGGGAAGAGTTTGAACTAGATAAAGCTGTGTGGCGTATCCCGCCAGAGCGTATGAAAATGCGTACTGAACATCTTGTTCCCCTGTCGAGGCAAGCTATTGAAGTTCTCCGAACCTTACAGGTTGTCTCCGGAAATGGTGAGCTACTGTTCCCGGGTGAGCGGAATCAGAAGAGGCCTATCAGCAACAATACAATCCTGAAGGCGCTTGAGCGAATGGGGTTTAAGGGTCGGATGACGGGGCACGGATTTCGCGGACTTGCTTCGACAGTGCTGCATGAAAATGGATTTGACCATTCGCATATTGAAGCGCAACTTGCCCATCAAGAGCGAGACCGTGTTTCGGCGAGCTACAACCACGCTTTTTATTTGAAACAGCGAGTCGAGTTGATGCAGTGGTGGGCGGATTATCTTGACCAGGCGATCGGTAGAAACGTTATTCCCCTTCAGAGAAGGGCTAAAGCTTGATCTGTGGTGCAAAAACCCGAGCCGGGACTCCTTGCCAAAAGGCGCCAGTCCACGGACGCTCTCGTTGCAGGTTGCATGGCGGTATGACTCCAAAAGGTGAAAATCATTGGAACTACCGGCACGGGAAGCGAACGCATGAGGCTTTGCAACGGTCAAGAAGCGCTCGAAATCAGTTGAAGTTTCTTGAGGTCCTAATGCATGAGCTTGGGATGTTTGAGGGTCGGGACACCTACGACTAGCCCCGCTTTGAGCTACCGAGGGAACTCTTTTAACGCTATCCCATGAAAGAGGGGGCATTGCGCCCCCTATCAGAGTCCTCTCTCCTTTATGTTAGGTTCGGATTCGTGGGCCTAAAGAAGGCTGAAAGGGACCACGCTTTTCCCCTTCGGCCGAAGCTCTGCGCCACTCATTTTCTTGTACCTTAGGCTCAGGCATCCCTTCCAGATCTTCTAGTCGGTAGATTTCATCTTGAACCATCTGATAGGTTATACCGAGGGCGTTTAGAAACGGTTCGGGACGCGAGTAAATTGCTGACTCTAGTTCGAGACGTATACGAGCAACTATCTCATCGTTTGATAGTTGGTGAATGGCGTGAATTGCCAACTCTGCCCCGATTAACTTCCTTACGCCCCTTAGCCTCTCGGGGTAATCAAGCCCATAGTCACCCTTTAGAAAGGCGTACAGAGCATGATTTCGCTGCTTGGAGACTTGCTTGTAGCCACGAACCTCATCAGCCCGTAGTCGGCCATCCTTTAGTGGGACCACAATGACATGCATATGTGGACTTCCTTGGTCAAAATGAATCACCGCATGTATTACAGGACATTCTGGGAGTGCTCGAATAAGCCATTCCAGCGCCTCAGCGTAAAGGGCATCAAAGCTAGTCTTGTGTCCAGATGTACACGAAAATACGAACTCGATTGCAAACCCTCGGTTTCTCCTGCTGAGCGCTGGACTGGAGGGATCGATCCCTCTTTCTCTTAGGATTGCCATAACCTTTTCTGTCAAGCTCACTCGGCCGAGCGAAATCAGCTCAAGGTTTTTGTGGGTACTGCTCAAGTCGATATCCCCGACGACTCCGCTGTGGGGGTAAAGCG
>JACCDL011103357.1_pt1 | contig 24316 bp, 23 predicted proteins | sample 7441931 | NCBI WGS metagenome assembly JACCDL01 (sample SAMN15323437, study PRJNA562643) | freshwater metagenome | isolation source: river surface water | place: USA:Blue River Watershed | collected 2017-08-16 | reverse complement strand
CCAGAGGTTCATGCAGCCAGACCTACCAGATCTTGACGCGCTCGGCCGAGTCGAGCCAGAGGGCATCGCTCTCGGTCACGCCGAATGCTTCATAGAAGGCATCGATGTTGCGAACGATCTGGTTGCAGCGGAATTCGTTTGGCGAGTGCGGGTCGGTTGCGAGGCGCTGAATCACAATCGCGTCGCGGCCCTTGCCCTGCCAGGCCTGACCCCACGAAAGGAACAGGCGTTGAGGCCCGGTGAAGCCATCCTTCTCGGCGCTAGGGTCGACACCCTTGTCGGCACACATCAACAGGTATGCCTTCAGCGCGATAGCCAAGCCGCCCAGGTCGCCGATGTTCTCGCCGATGGTGAACGCACCGTTGACGTGGTGCTCGACGCCGTCTTCGCTGCCGACCAGCTGAGCCGGAATCAACGCGTCGTACTGGGCGATGAGGTTCTTGGTGCGGGCCTCGAATGCCGCGCGGTCTGCGTCGGTCCACCATGAGATGAGCGCGCCATCGCCGTCATACTTGCTGCCCTGGTCGTCGAAACCGTGACCGATCTCGTGACCGATGACGGCACCGATTGCACCAAAGTTGACGGCATCGTCGTTCTCTGGCGAGAAGAACGGTGGCTGCAGAATCGATGCAGGGAACACGATCTCGTTGAAGCCAGGGTTGTAGTACGCGTTGACCGTCTGCGGGGTCATGAACCACTCGTCACGGTCGATAGGCGAACCGATCTTGGCCGCCTCGCGCTTGTGCACGAACTCGTTGACGCGACGGATGTTACCGACCAGGTCGTGGCGGTCGATCTCGAGCTCGTCGTAGCTCTTCCACTTGACCGGGTAGCCGATCTTCGGGGTGAACTTCTCGAGCTTGACCAGCGCCTTCTGCTTGGTCTCTTCGCCCATCCAGTCGAGGTCGAGAATCGAGGCACGGTATGCCTTGACCAGGTACTCGACCAGCTCCTCCATCTGTGCCTTGGCGGCAGGCGGGAAGTGCTTCTGAACGTAGATCTCGCCGACTGCCTCGCCGAGTGACCCCTCGACGGCCTGAACGGCACGCTTCCAGCGGGCACGCATCTCAGGTTGACCGGTCAGCTTGCGGCCATAGAACTCGAAGCGGGTGTTGACCAGCTCTTCGCTCAGGTACGGCGCCATGTCGTTGATCAGGTGGAACGCGAGCCAGGCTTTGACGGTGGCCAGGTTGCCCTCGTTGTAGACCGACTCTAGACCTGAAATGAAGCTAGGCATCATGATGACCGACTCGGCCAGAACGTGCTTGCCAAGGCCCGCACCCTCGAGCCATAGGTTCCAGTTGAAGGTGTTGCTCAGGGTCTGCAGTTGCTCGAAGCTGTGCAGGTTGTAGACCTTCTCGGCGTCGCGCGAGTCGACGACGTTCCAGTGGTGACCGGCTAGCTCGGCCTCAAATGCATAGATGGCGCGGGCATCGGCGTCGGCGTCATCGGCCGACCAGCCGGCCAACTGCAGCATGCTGGCGATGTATGGGGTGTATGCCTCGCGGATCTCGGCGTGCTTCTCTTCGCGGTAGTAGGCCTCATCTGGAAGGCCGATTCCACCGTGGTAGATGTTGACGAGGTAGCGCTCTGGGTTGCCCGGGTCGTTGTCGACATACATGCCGAAGATGCCGCCCGCGCCCTGCGTGCTCAGTTCGCCGAGAAGCTTGGTCGCGTCGTTCAGGGTCGAGAGCTCGGCGATCTTCTTGAGGTCGGCCGCAATCGGTGCGACGCCCAGCTCGTTGGCGCGCTGCTCGTCTAGGAACGAGCCATACATGTCGCCGATCTTCTGGCTGACGCCTGGCTTCGGGTTGGCAGCTGCGTCCTCGAGGATTGCTCGTACGCGCTCCTCGCTCAGGTCGCGAAGCACCATGAACGAGCCGTAGGTGGCCTGGTCGGCAGGAATCTCGAAGTCCTTGAGCCACTTGCCATTGGTGAATCTGAATAGGTCATCCTGAGGGCGGATTGACTGGTCGTATTCGCTGATGTGAAGGCCAGGCTTTACCGGCTGAACGCTGTTGGTCATGGGTTTATCCTACGAGCGCCTCGGGCGTAAAATTGCGCTTGTGGAACTTCAAAAGATCATCCTTTACTACGGCTTCGCGCCGGTCACCGACCCAGAAGCAGTCAAGCTCTGGCAGCGCACCCTGTGCGAGTCGCTGGGCCTGAAGGGCCGCATCCTGATTTCTAAGCACGGCATCAACGGCACACTCGGTGGCCCGATGAGCGCGCTCAAGAAGTACGTGCGCCAGACCCGCGAGTACCCGGGCTTCGGCAAGATCGATTTCAAGTGGTCTGAGGGCACCGGCAACGACTTTCCTCGTTTGAGCGTTAAGAACCGCAAGGAACTCGTCGCGTTCACCCTGCCCGAAGAGGTCGAGGTCGACCGCAGCGGCGTAACCAACGGTGGCGTGCACCTGAAGCCTGACCAGGTCAACAAGCTCGTTGACGAGCGCGGCGACGAGGTTGTCTTCTTCGACGGTCGCAACGCCTTCGAGGCAAAAATCGGCAAGTTCAAGAACGCGATTGTGCCAGACGTTCAGACCAGCCACGACTTCGTGGTCGAGCTCGAGAGCGGAAAGTACGACCACCTCAAGGACAAGCCGATCGTCACCTACTGCACCGGTGGTATTCGCTGCGAAATCCTCTCGGCCGTCATGATCAACCGCGGCTTCAAAGAGGTGTATCAGATCGAGGGCGGCATCGTTCGCTACGGCGAGCGCTTCAAGGACAAGGGCCTTTGGGAGGGTTCGCTTTACGTATTCGACGGCCGCATGCAGACCGACTTCAGCGACGAAGCCAAGATCATCGGCGAGTGCGAACACTGCAGCGAGCCGACCAACCAGTTCCGCAACTGCGCAAACCTGGCCTGCCGCGACTTGATTCTGCTGTGCGACGCCTGCGCTGCCCTGCCAGCTAACCTTCAGTGCAACGACACGCACACTCGCGGCCGTTCACTAGCCGGTCAGGTTGGCTAGTTAGTCCGACAACTTCCAGGTCGCGGTCAGGATTGCAAAGTCTTGGCCGCGATCGAATTTAACCGAGGACGCCCCGAGCGCGATTCGCTCGATTCCCGTTCCGTCGGCCGAGTCGTTCGCCTCGCCGCGTCGATCGTTCTCGATGGTCAAGGCCAGTTGGCCCTCGGTCGCGACTAGCTCGATTGACACCTTTGAAGCCAAGGCGTGACGGTGGGCGTTGGTGATGCCCTCCTGGAGCGCCGCCAAAATCTCGCCACTCAAGAATGGGCTCGTCTCGAGCGCGGCTAGAGCCTCGGGCTCCACCGTCATTTCAATCGCCATCAGGTTTCGCCATGAGTTCTGCAGTGCGGCTAGGTTTTCGGGGAAGGGCGCTTCATTGTCGCGCTCATCAAATGCACCGCGAATATCGACCTCAGCCAAGGCCATCTGCTCGTTTGCCTGCTTGAGCAACTGCTCGCGCTTAGCCGAGCTGGGCTCGCCCACGATCGCCGTTAGCGCAAGCGAGACCGCAGCTAGTCGCCCCTGAACCGAGCCGTGTAGCAGTCGGTAGATGCGGTTTCGAGTTGCCGACCCCGCCGTAAGTAGTCGCTCGTTTTCGGTTGCAAGCTGCCGATTGGTCTGCTGGATTCGGCTCACGGAAAGTTGCACGACGTCGTTTGCGCCGAATGCGAAGCCGAGAACCAGCCAGACAAAGATCAAGATTCCAGGTAGCAACCAGCGGAGGGTGTCGACATAGTCCCAGAGGCTGACGTAAAGAGGCAGGCCGAGTTCAAGAAGCCAGACACCGATTGTGGAGATGCCCAGGTACATCACAAATGCGGATGCGAAACTTGCCGCCCCATTGTTGCCAAATGCGCGACGTCGGATTGGATCAATTAGCTTGAGCACCATGAATCCGACCGTCAGACCAACCACGGTGACCAGAAGTGCTTGATAGCCAGCGCTATCGATCGCATAAGGAATCGCCAGCGTCAACATGATGCCGAAAAGCTGACCCAGCGAAACATCGCCGTTTCGAATCACCGTCAGGATGGCACGCGTTATTCCGACGCGAGTCACGGGTGGAGGCGTTTGAATGCGAGCGGCTTCATCGGTTATTCGGTGGCTCAGTTCGCGCACCTCTGTGTCACAGAATTCTCGAATATCCGATGCCGCGTTAACCAAAACCGAGTCGGCCGTCGACCGATTGGCCAACAGGCGACTTCGCAACTTTTCTAGGCTCGGCAGGAGCGACTCGGTGACCTGTTCACGCAATCGCTGCAGATCATCGGCGAGCTGGTTTTGCAGGCGCTGCTTGTTGTCAATCAACTGGCCCTCGACGGCTCTCATCTCGCCCAATACCGAGCGAACCGAGGCGAACCAATTGACCGTCAAACTGCTGAGCGTCAGCCAGACCGCAGCAACGAGGCAACTGGTTGGTAGCGAAAGCCAAAACACGGGTTGAGCCGGCTGCCAATCCAAAGGCAACCCCAGTTGGATGCCCTTGAAGATTTCACCCGGAATGCAGAAAGTGAGGCTCCAGCCGATGAGCACTAGTGGCGAGTAGCGACCGCTGCGACGAATCACGATTGGCCGGGTCACCGCGTAGACAACGAAAGAGATGCACTGATTCGTGAAGCCGATGCGAAGAATGTCAGCTGTCGAGAGCGCTAGTGAATCCCGGAATGCCAGCACCGTGAAGGCGGTGAAGAGCGGCGCGAGAAAGAACCAGACCTGAAGGCGAGCGGCCTTGGCTCCGGCGAGTGTCGCATCCAGTTTCTTGGCGGCGTCGATAACCCCGGCGACTAGCGGCCTCACTCGACGCGCACTCGTCCGGTTTGCCACAGGCGCACTGACTCGATTCGGTTGTTGCGTCCGCCATCGCGATCGAGAGCAAGAGCGCTGTAGGTGCGGCTTATCAGGTTCTCCACCGCACGAATCGACGTGCCACGCACGTCTGCAATGGCCTTGTTGGTCATGCCTTGCGCAAGCATTCGCAGCGCTTCGGCCTGCTCCTTGGAAATCACGAACGTATGCGCCGAGGCGACCTCGGCTGCTTGGCCCGCACCGGCCTGCTGGGTTCGGCTAATCGAACCTCGAATCGTTTCGCCCAACTGGTCGAGGTTGCCGACTTCAGACTTCACAAGGTACGCGACGCTCGCGGGCAACTGGCCCTTTGCGGCCAACTGCGGGTTTGCGTGCGCGGTAAGCGCCACGAGACCCATCCACGGATGCAGTCGCTCGACGTGCTGTAGCAGATCGATTCCGCTGGGGCTATTCGCACCGAGGTCGAGGTCGCTCACCACGACGTGCGGCTCAAAGGTTGCAACAAGGTCGATGGCCGATGCAACATCGCCGCACTCGCGAACCTCGAAGCCCTGCTGCTCGAGCGCGTTCGTCACCAGTTGCCGGGTAAATGGTTCATCCTCGACAACGAGTAGGCGCAGTTTGCTGTTCATCAGGGTTAAGTTAAGCCCAAAAAAGACCCCCGGCTGCCAGCCGAGGGTCTTCTTTATTTGGGGTGATCGTTTGGCTGGGGGGTTAGCCAAGAACGATCGGGGTGGCCACAGTGCCATCGGCGGCAACAGTGACGGTGACGGTCGAGACGACGGTGCCATCGGCGGCAACGAGCTCAATCTTGTAGGTGTCGCTAGCGCCAAGACCCAGCTTGACGGTCTGCGCACCGGTGCCGGTCAGGGCAATGGCTGGGCGAGCGACTGGGGTTGCCACGGCAACGCCCTTCTCGGCGGTCTCGGTGACCTTGATCGAGTAGGTCTTGCCGTCGGCAGGAACAGTCACGCTGGCCGAGACACCGGCCTTGGCAACGCCATCCTTCTGACCCTTAGGGCCCTTGCCCTTACCGCGTCCGTCGCCCATCTTGCCCTGGCCCTTGCCGTTAGCGTTGCCTGGGCCTGCAACCGGTGCGGCCGCAGCGATGGTCGCATCGTAGGTAGCGGTTAGTGCTGCCGACGAGGTGACGGTGGCCACGCCAGCTGCGTCAACGGTGACGGTTGCGAAGACAGCGGTGCCGCCGGTCGAAGGGTAGATCGCGTAGTTGGTGGTGGTGCTTGCAGCGCCTGCCTTAAGCGGGATGTCGCCGGTCAGGGTGGCCGTTGCAAGGGTGCCGCCGCGCACCTCGAGGCGAACGCCGCCAGTGGTTGGCTGGGTGGTTGGCACAGCGGTCGCTGCTGCGTCGAGGGTGTAAACGGTGAAGTATGCGCCGCGGCTTGCGCTGCGTGCATCGGTCACGGTGGTTGGCACTCCGGTGACGGTTGCTGCGAGCTTGCCGAAGGCACCCATCTTGTCTGCGTGAGCGGCCTTAGTGGTGCTGGTCGAGGTGGTGCTGGTCTGGCTCTTGCTGTGAGCCAGCGATGGGCTGGCGAAAGCCAGGCTCAGTACGGTTGCGGCTCCGGCCGCTGCAACGAGGTTGCGCTTGAGGTTCTTCTTCATTCCCGTGGTTCCTTTCGTTGGAGGGACACTTAGAAACTAAAAAAGATCCGACGCCGAGGTCGCGAAACTCAGCGTGCTGGGCCGAACCTGCCAGCCCACTCTCAGACAACGGGCTTTTTCGTGTGAAAAGTCTTAAATCGCCCTGGCTGAATCCTTAACGCGGACGGCCGTTAAAGCAGAAGACCCCGGATAACCGGGGTCTCTTTGTTTGTGCGCGAGGCGGGACTTGAACCCGCACGCCCGTGAAGGCACTGACACCTGAAGCCAGCGCGTCTGCCATTTCGCCACTCGCGCGTGCCGCCCCTGTTCAGGGCAACTAGACGAGATTACCAGAGTTCGACTGCCTGCGCATCCACTGGTTTTATGGGCCCGCGAATAAACTTGAAACGCTCCGCCACGGGGCAGCGCGCCGACACCAAAGGATTTAGTTTTGGGCTTTCTAGACAACTTCGAGAAGAAGCTCGAACGCGTAGTCACCGGCGCATTCACTAAGACCTTTAAGTCGGAGTTGCAGCCGGTCGAGATCGCATCGGCGATTCGCGCCGAGATGGACTCCAAGGCGAGCATTCTGAGCCGCGAGCGCATCCTCGCCCCAAACACCTTTACCGTTCGACTCGGCAAGGCCGACTTCGAGCGCATGGCGACGCTTGGCGAACCGCTAATCAACGAACTCACCGACCTGGCCACCCGTCACGCACTGAAGCAGGGCTTTCAATTTGGTGCCGCTCTAGCGATTCAGCTGGTCGAAGACTCCGCGCTCACCCTGGGCCAGATCGCCGTCGACTCGTCGAGCCACAAACTCGAGGTCGAGTGGCTACCCGCCCTCGACGTCGCGGGCAAGCGATACCTATTGACCAAGTCGCGCACCACCGTTGGACGCGACGATTCGGCCGACATCAAGATTGACGACTCTGGCCTCAGCCGCACCCACTTCGAGATCCTTTGGGATGGCAAGAACGCTGGCATTCGCGACCTCGGCTCGACCAACGGCACCAAGCTTGGCGGCATGGCTATTGCCGAGGGTCCGCTTGCCGCCGACTCGAGCATTCAGGCCGGCCGCAGCGAGTTCGTCTTCCGCGTGGTCGCTAAGTCGGTCGGTGTCGCATGAGCGAACTAGCGCTTTGGATCGTTCGCACCGGCTTTCTGGTGGTGCTCTGGATCTTCATCTTCTCGATCATCTCGGTGATCCGCTCGGACATCTTCGGCCAGAAGGTGGTCAACAAGGTCGCCGAGGCTAAGGCGCCAAAGGTGGTCAGCGCTCCGACCGTGCCAAACACCATGACCGGTGCAATCGGTGGTCTTGCAGCGGCAGCGGCAGCCGCACCGGCAGCGCAGTCGAGCTCATCGGCCAACGCCACCAAGCTAGTCATCACCGAGGGTGAGCGCACCGGCCACACCCTGCGCCTAGACCGCCGCGAAATCACGATTGGCCGTAGCAGCGATAGCGACCTGGTTATCAACGATGACTACGCCTCGACCCACCACGCCAAGCTAGTTCAGGTGGACAACGACTGGGTGATTCAAGACCTCAACTCCACCAACGGCACGTTCCTCGCCGGTTCGCGCGTTGGCACTCCCGTGGCCGTCAAACTCAACACCCCGATCCGCATCGGCAAAACCACGTTCGAGCTGCGAGCCTAAGCGCGCATCATGGCCATCAAGACCATCAGCCACGCAATCTCTGATGTTGGACGCGTTCGCACCAGCAATCAGGATTCCGGCTACGCGGGCCTAAACCTCTTCTTCGTCGCAGACGGCATGGGTGGTCACGCCGGTGGCGACATCGCCTCTGCCCTCGTGGCACAGCGCGTGGCTCGACTAGACGAACAGTTCACCGACGTCGCCGCGGCAACCGAAAGCCTGCGCGACACCATTTGGGACGCCAACGGCATCCTCGCTGCATCGGTAGAGGAACACGCTGAGCTTGCCGGCATGGGCACCACGTTCTCGGGCCTCACGATCGTCGGCGACCAGGTCGTCATCGCCCACATCGGCGACAGCCGCATCTACCTGGTGCGCGACGGACACGTCGAGCAGATCACCCACGACCACACCTTCGTGCAACGCCTGGTTGACACCGGCCGGATCACTCCCGAAGAGGCCCTGGTTCACCCGCGTCGCAGCGTGCTGATGCGTGTGCTCGGCGACCAGGAGGCTCGCCCCGAGATCGACTCTCTGGTGATCGGCACCCAACCCGGCGATCGCTGGATGCTCTGCTCGGATGGCCTCAGTGGCTATGTGCCGGACGACCTGGTCAACCGCATTCTGACCAGTCGCGTCGAACCGGCCGAGGCGGCCGAGCTGCTGGTCGGCGAGACCCTCGAGCACGGCGCACCAGACAACGTGACCGTCGTGGTGGTAGACGTAATCGGCGCGACCGCGCCTTCGGACTTCGTCGCGACCCCAAGGTTTGTCGGGTCGGGCGCTAACGAGGTCGTCATCGAGGAGCGCAAGGGCCGCAAGGTTCTGCGTATCTTCAACACCAAGATCATCGACGACATCCTCGGTCGCGGCTTCCAAGACGCCCAGTTCCTGCCTGGTACCGAGGAGTACCTCGAGCAGATCCTGCTCGAGACGCGCAGCCGCATCCGTTGGCGTCGCATTCGTCAGGTGGCCACGCTCGCCGTCCTTATCGGTCTCGCGATCGCGCTCGTCACGACGGCCATCAACTACACGCAGACGCGCTACTACATCGCCGAGCAGGACGGCTACGTAGCAATCTTCCAGGGCATTCGCGAGGAGCTCGGACCGTTCAAGTTCAACCACGTGGTCGAGATGACCAACTACCGCGTTGAAGACCTGACCGAATACTGGAGCAGCACCGTCCAGTCGGGTTCGGTCTCCGTCGATTCGCTCGAAAGCGCCGAGCAAAAGGTTTCGTTCATCGTGCTGCAGTCGAATAGCGCGGGCGGGGCGGTGACGCCATGAGTTCGACCAACCCGACCGGCGTGAAGAACCCTGGCACCTCGACTATCAACATCGCCAAGATCGTGCGCGTCGTTCCGCGTCTGCGCAACATCGAAGCGCTCCTTTTGATCTTCGTGCTCGCGCTCAACGCGTTCGAGCTCGCCCAGATTCAGCTTTCGACGCTCGAGAAGGTCACGACCGACCTATTTCTTTACTGGACCCCGTTGGCGGCATTCGCCGGCGGCATCCACATGATTCTTAGAAAGTATGCGCGCGACGCAGACGCGATGATCCTTCCGATCGCGGTTGCCCTCAACGGCCTCGGGTTGAGCGAAATCTATCGACTCGACATCGCGCAGATCGCCGCGGGTGGCACCGAGCTGTTCGCCGCCAAGCAGGTGGTCTGGACGTGCATCGCGTTGGCAGCGGCCGCTGCAGTGATCATTTATGTTCCGACGCACCTGTTCCTGCGGCGCTACGTCTACATCGCGATGATCGTCGGTATCGCTCTGCTGCTGTTGCCGATGCTGCCGATTATCGGTAAGACCATCAACGGCGCGCGCCTGTGGATCGGCATCTTTGGCTTTACGTTCCAGCCGGGTGAGTTGGCCAAGATTGCGTTGACGGTGTTCTTCGCGGGCTATCTAGTCACCCGCCGCGACTCCCTGGCAATCGTCGGCAACCGCTTCCTTGGTGTTCAGCTGCCTCGCGCCCGCGAGCTCGGCCCAATCCTTGCTATCTGGGGCGCCAGCCTGCTCGTTCTCGTGGTGCAGCGAGACCTCGGCACCTCTCTGCTCTACTTCGGCCTCTTCATCGTGATGATCTACGTGGCGACCGGCCGCGCGATCTACGTGATTGTGGGCATGACCATGTTCGTGACGGGCGCACTCGTGGCCAGCCGCCTGATGGATTACGTGCAGGGCCGTTTCAACTCGTGGCTCAATCCGTTTGCAAGCGAACACTACGACGCCGTTGGCGGTTCTTATCAGCTCGTGCAGGGCATCTTCGGAATGTCCCACGGCGGCATCTTCGGCACCGGCCTTGGCGGTGGCGTTCCGCAGCTGGTTCCGCTTGCCGAAAGCGACTTCATCATCGCTTCGCTCGGTGAAGAGCTCGGCCTCGCCGGTTTGTTCGCCATCTTCGCGCTCTACATGCTGTTGGTCTATCGCGGCGTGCGCATCGCGTTCAATCACAGCGACGACTTCAGCCGCCTGCTCGCCGTCGGTCTCAGCTTCGTCATCGCGCTGCAAACCTTCATCGTGGTCGGCGGCGTGACCCGAGTGGTTCCGCTGACCGGCCTGACCACTCCGCTGCTGGCAGCCGGTGGCTCGTCGCTGCTCGCCAACTGGGTGATCCTCGGTCTGCTGCTTCGCATCAGCGACTCATCGGGCAGCAAGAACCGTGAGCAATCGGGCGAGATCCCTACGGCGGTGGTGAGCGCATGAACCGCGAACTAAGACGCGTATCGCTGGTCATCATGGTGATGTTCATGAGCCTGTTCGTGGCAACATCGTCCATTCAATTCTTTAATCAGGACGCACTGAGCAACGACCCGCGAAACGTGCGGTCGGTCTACGACTCATACAAGACGCAGCGCGGAGCGATCCTGGTCAACGGCAAGCCGATCGCCCAATCGGTCAAGAGCGGCGATGCCTACTTCTTTATGCGCGAATACTCATCGCCGATGTATTCGCCGGTGACCGGATTCTTCAGCTTCTTCCAGGGCGCGACCGGCCTCGAGTCGTCGATGAACTCGTACCTAACCGGCAAGAACAGCCAGCAGTTCTTCGAGCAGATCAATGCCGTGCTGTCCGGCACCCCGGTTAGCGGCGCTTCGGTCGAGCTCACCATCGACCCTAAGGTGCAGCAGGCGGCCTGGGATGCGCTCGGCAACCTCGAGGGTGCCGTAGTCGCAATCGAACCTTCGACCGGCAAGATCCTCGCGCTCGTCTCGAAGCCGACCTTCGACGCCAACATGCTCTCGGTGCACGCCGGTGACGAGTCGAACGCGAATTACAAGAACCTGCTCGACGCCAAGGGCAACCCGCTGATCAACAAGGCGATCTCGGGTGACCTGTACGCACCGGGCTCGGTATTCAAGTTGGTCGTTGCGGCCACCGCGCTGGCCAGCGGCGAGTGGACGATGGACTCGACCCTGCCGAACCCCGTCAAGTACAAGCTGCCTGGCACGAACACCTACGTGCAGAACTCGGGCGAAGGCAAGTGCGGTGGCAAGGCGACCGTATCGATCGCCGACGCCCTCCGCTTCTCGTGCAACGTGCCGTTTGCGCAGCTCGGCATCCTGCTTGGTCAAGACAAGATCCGTTCGATGGCCGAGGCGTTCGGTTTTGGCAAGCAGGTCAGCATTCCGCTCTCGGTTACCCCATCGGTCTACCCGACCGGCATGGACGACGCCCAGACCGGCCTTTCGGCCTTCGGTCAGTTCGACGACCGCGTGACCCCGCTTCAGATGGCGATGGTCAGCGCTGCTATCGCCAACGGCGGCAAGCTGATGCAGCCGAACCTTATCGAGAGCGTGATGTCTTCGAGCCTCGCGGTGCTCGACCAACCGCAGCCCAAGGTTTTCAGCGAGCCGATCTCGGCCGACGTCGCCAGCAAGATGAAGCAGATGATGGTTGGCGCGGTCTCGCGCGGTGTCAGCTCGAACGCGCAGATCAAGGGCATCGAGGTCGCCGGCAAGACCGGCACCGCCCAGAACGGCGAGGGCGAGCCATACACGCTTTGGTTTACGGGGTTTGCCCCGGCCGATAATCCGCAGGTTGCAGTCGCGGTCGTTGTTGCTAATGGTGGCGGCAAGGGCCAGGGTGGGCGAGGCAACACATTGGCGGCACCAATCGCCCGAAAAGTCATTCAGGCGGTGTTGAACAAGTGACCAATTCTCCGATCAATCACGGAGCCCCCGAGGCCGGTCAGGTCTACGGCGAGCGCTACCACCTCAAGAGTCGCATCGCCGTTGGCGGCATGGGCGAGGTTTGGCAGGCTCACGACGAGGTGATCCTGCGCGACGTCGCGATCAAGATCCTGAAGCCCGAATACATGGGTGACCCGTCGTTCATCGAGCGCTTCCGCACCGAGGCTCGCCATGCCGCGATGGTCAACCACGAGGGAATCGCGAACGTCTACGACTATGGCGAGGATGCGGGCAGCGCATACCTGGTCATGGAGCTCGTGCCGGGCGATTCGCTGGCCAAGATTCTCGAGCGCGACAAGCAGTTGCCCGCCGAGAAGGTCATGGACATCGTGGCCCAGACCGCTCGAGCGCTGTTCGAGGCTCACGAGGCCGGGTTGGTTCACCGAGACATCAAGCCGGGCAACCTGCTGATCACCCCGGATGGCCGCGTCAAGATCACCGACTTCGGCATTGCGCGAGTTGCCGACCAGGTCTCGCTGACCGCAACCGGCCAGGTAATGGGCACGGTTCAGTACCTCGCTCCAGAGCAGGCCACTGGCAAGCCGGCGACCCCAGCAACCGACATCTACTCACTCGGCATCGTGGCATATGAGGCCCTCGCCGGTCGCCGCCCATTCACGGGCGATTCGCAGATGGCCATCGCTATGGCGCAGATCAACGAGACGCCTCCTCCGCTGCCTCAGTCAATCGAGGCTCGCGTACAGAACCTCGTTATGTCCTGCCTGGCCAAGAAGCCGAACCAGCGCCCGGAGTCGGCCAAGGCTCTTGCCGTTCGCGCCGAGGCTCTGCTGCCTCACGCCCCGCGCTCGAGCACCGCAACCGCAATCCTGGCTCAACAAACGACTCCGGTCACCGCGGCGACCACCGTAATCACCCAGCACACCGACACCGCACCGACGCCAAAGCCGCCGGTCGTCTGGCCGTGGATCGCGGTCATCGTCGCGCTGGGTCTCACCGCCATCACGATCATCATCGCGATCGTCTTCCAGCCGAGCGAAAGCTCGCCGACGCCTAGCGCATCTACGCCTAGCAGCGGCAACACCCCGGCACCAAGCTCAACCTCTAGCGAACCAGAGGTTCAGGTCACGACCACCGACGTACTGGGCTTCAACGTGAGCGACACCTACAACAAGCTGACCGCGCTCGGCCTTCAGGTCGTCGCCGTGCCAGGCTCAACTCTGTCGAGCACCGATGCGCGCGTGCTGACCGTCTATGACGCCTCACCACTGGGCACACTGCACGTGGGCGACACCATCCAGATCATCTATTACGTGTCGGATGCCCAGCAGCCGTCAGAGACGCCAGAACCCTCGGCAACGCCGAGTCCATAGACTTATTCAAGTTTCAAACTAAGGAGCACAGTGTCTGAGACACCTCGCCTAATTGCGTCACGCTACGAGCTCGGCGGCCTGATTGGTCGCGGAGGAATGGCCGACGTGTATGAGGGCATCGACACCCGACTTGGTCGCACCGTCGCGATCAAGCTGCTCAAGAGCGACCTAGCAAACGACCCGACTTTCGAAGCTCGCTTCCGCCAGGAGGCACAGGCCTCGGCTCGCATGGCACACCCGACCATCGTTCGCGTCTATGACGCCGGCGAAGACGTGACCACCGACCAGCAGGGTCAGGAACACAAGCGTCCGTTCATCGTTATGGAATACGTCAAGGGTCGACTGCTTCGCGACCTGCTACACGAACGCAAGTTCAGCATCGACGAGTCGCTGGAGTACGCCGCCGGTGTTCTGACCGCGCTCGAATTCTCACACCGCGCGGGTGTGATTCACCGCGACATCAAGTCGGCGAACGTAATGATTACAGAAGCCGGCCTAGTCAAGGTAATGGACTTCGGCATCGCCCGCGCCGTTTCAGACTCTTCGGCCACCATGGCTCAGACCTCGGGAATCATGGGCACGGCTCAGTATTTCTCGCCAGAGCAGGCCAAGGGCGAGACCGTCGACTCGCGCACCGACCTGTACTCGACCGGTGTGTTGCTTTACGAAATGCTTGCCGGACGCCCGCCGTTCAAGGGCGACACCGCCGTTTCGGTCGCCTACCAGCACGTCAGCGAAGCCGTCATCGTGCCTTCGGAGTTCAACCCGGAGGTCTCGCGAGAGCTCGACGCCGTGGTTCTGCGTGCCCTGGCCAAGGATCGCGAGGAGCGCTTCCAGACTGCCGAGGAGTTCCGCGAGCACATGCTTGCCGCCGCGCTCGGCAACCCGATGACCTTGGCCACCCCGCTCGTTGAGGCCGATTCCCCGGCTGCCGCCGAGACCACGGATGCGCCGCTCGACGCCGAGCAGTCAGCCGAGCCGGAGGCCGCGACCGAGGTCGACGCCGACATCGCCGCCATCGAGGCCATGTTTGCCGGCTTCGATTCGAACGACAATGCCGCTGTCATCAGCGGCGATGCACCGATCGTCTTGCCTGAAGGTCTCGTCGTTCCCGACGACGCATCCTCGCTCACCACCCCCGCCGAAACACCTGCCACTACCCCTGTCGAGGATGACTTCGAGAAGGACCTCGAAAACCTGGGCTTCGGCAACACGACAGTGATGCCCGCGGCCGAGATGCCCGTCGCTGTGCCGGCCGAGGTCAAGCCTGCCGAACGCGTAAAGCACGACGAGCCAAAGATCCTGACCGGCGACGAAAACCCATTCGAGAGCCTGGGCGTCAAGATTCCAAGCGATGACGAACCAGACACTACAAGCTCATCAACCGTGCGCGGCAACAAGCCGAGCCCTGGCCTGCTCTGGGGTCTAAGCAGCGCCGGCGTCGTTGTGGTTGTCGGCCTTTTGGTCTGGCTAATCACTTTCGGTGGTTCGTTCAACTTCAACATTCAGGGCAACGGAGGCACCGCAGTAGCCGACGTGGTTGGCCAGCCATACACGCAGGCACAGACCACGCTCGAGGCGCAAGACCTGATGGTCGCCAAGATCTACGAGACCAGCGATACCGTCCCAGCCGATTCGGTAATCAGCACCGATCCGGCCGCAGGCACCAAGGTTCCGCCAAACACCACGATCACGCTGCACATCTCAACCGGCAAGAACGCGGTCATCATGCCTAACCTGGCTGGCATGGATGAGGCCGCTGCCTCGGCAGCACTCGCAGCGGTCAAGCTGAGCCTCGGCACGATCACGCAGGTCAACAGCGCATCGGTTAAGGCCGGCCTCGTCGTCACGAGCGATCCTGCCGCCAATGCGCAGGTTCCTGAGGGAACTGTCGTGAACCTGAGCGTCTCGAACGGTCAGGTGATGGTTCCAGACGTGCGCAACCTAGACATCTCGGATGCCCAGTCGCGCCTAGCCTCAGCCGAGGTTGGCCTCGTGGTCTCGATTCAGGCTAAGACCAGCAACGGCGCGGCCTGTACTGGCACGCAGGGCACGGTCGTTCTTGAGCAGTCGATTCCTGCTGGGGCCGCCGCTCAGGGCAGCGCGATCACGCTATTCGTGGAGTGCAAGACCAACTAGCTATGCGCGCGATACTGCACATCGGGCTCGAGAAAACCGGCACAACCAGCATTCAGCAACTGCTGAAATTGGGCGTACCGCAACTTCGCAAAGCCGGTGTCTGGGTATGTGAGTCTCAGCATTCGGGCAACAATTTTCATTTAGCTCTTGCCAGCTTCGAGGCCTTTCGCCCCGACAGCCTGCTGCGCACTCTCGGCATCACATCTGCCAAGGAATTCGAAGTGTTCTCGGCACGGCAGGCACGCCTGCTTCAGCGCGAGGTGCAACAGGCTAAGGCGGCGGGCTGCAACACTCTTCTGATTTCAAGCGAGCACCTGCAGTCGCGTCTCACCAAGGATGCCGATCTGGCCAAACTAAAGTCGATGCTCTCGACGGCAGGCATAGATGAGATCGAGATTCTCTGTTACTTGCGCTCACCGCTGCGCATCGCGCTTAGCCACCACGGCATGGCTATCAAAAAGGGTGTTCACATCTCTGACGAAGCGTTGCTTCCAGGCAATCCTCGCGTGAGCCACATCCTCGATTTTGAAAACATGGTTCGAATGTGGTCAAACGCTTTCGGTCGCTCCAACCTGACTTTGCGTCTCTATCCAGAGGGCGGTGCCTCAGATCTGCTTCTGCGCGAATTCATAGCTGGCGCTGCTCCTGAAGTCGACTTCGACGAACTGCCCTTGCCTGGCCGCACAAATGCGAACCTCTCCGAGGAGGCGCTGCTGATCTTGAATGCCCTGAATGCCCAAAGCAAACTGGTGGCCAACCAGTGGCAAAACCGCAAGTTCTTCAACATGCTCGAATCGGCAGTTCCGGGGCGTGGACTGAGCGCCAGCGATGCTTTGGTTGACATCTACAACAGTGCCTTCGCCGAGCCACTCGCGAACATCAAGTCCGAGTTCTTTGCCCATCATGATGGCCCGCTGCTGCACGAGGCTCAGCGCTCGGCTGCCCCTCCAACGACTGAGCAGCTAACGACTGCCGCGTCAAAGATGCTTGAGGTCGCACTCTCTCTGACTGAGGCACAAGCGGCAAAGCCTCTAGAGCGCCGATCGGGTTTTCTGGCTAGCGCCAAACGCGCGGTAAAGCGCGTGCTAAAGCGTTTCCTTTAGTGCTGCGTTGTTGAATCCGCTAGCTGAGCAGCTTCCACAGGTTCATCACGACGATTCCGACGCCAACGACGAGACCTAGCGAACGAGCCGAAACCTTTGCCACAAACTTGGCAGCTATCGGTGCGGCAAGCACGCCGCCGGCAGCTAGGCCCAGAACAACCGTCCAGTCGATGTCGATTCGCCACAGGTTAGCCAGGAAGCCCACCGACGCACAGGTGGAAACGACGAACTCGGCGGCGCTAACCGTTCCGATGACTTTGCGTGGTTCGGTCTTGGTGGTGGCGAGAAGGCTTGGAGTCACAATCGGACCCCAGCCGCCACCGCCAGCTGCGTCGACGAATCCGCCGACGCCACCCAGAAAGTAGAGGTAGCGCGGGTTCGAGATCTCTGAGATCGCCACCTGCGCTTCGCTCTTGAAGATCTGACGGTAAAGCAGCACGAAACCGAGCGCCAACAGAATCGTCGAGACAAAGTACTTCGAGCCGCTCAGGTCTAGCGAAGACAAAAGGGTCGCACCTAGGAATGCGCCGATTCCTCCTGGGATAGCCAGGCGCCGAAGAACCTGAAAGTCAACGTTTTCGCGATGCCAGTGTGACAAGCCAGATGCCAGTGTCGTTCCAACTTCGGCGAGGTGAATCGCGGCCGATGAAACTACCGCTGCAGTGCCAAGACTGACCAGCACCGTCGAGCTCAGCACGCCGAAGCCCATACCGATCAATCCATCGACCAGCTGTGCCACTAGCCCGATGGCGAAAACGATCCAGAAACTAAGCCTCAAAGGCGGCACCCACGATTTGGTCAACGACCGCAGCCGTGGCATCGGTGCCAAGCACGCGCAGGAACGGGGCAACCGGAGGTTCGTAGCCCTGGCCGACGCCGGTCATGTTTGGCAGATTGCCGGTCGCGGCCTTTTTGTATAGCCCCTTCGGGTCGCGCTCGGCGCACACCTCGATAGGGGTGTCGACCCAGACCTCAAGGAACTCACCGTCAGCAAATTGCTCCCTGACAGCATCGCGGTCCTGTCGGAACGGGCTAACCAGCGAAACCAGCACGACGAGGCCGGCGTCGACCATAAGCTTGGCCACTTCGCCCACGCGACGAACGTTTTCGGCGCGATCCTCGGCGGTGAAGCCCAAATCCTTGTTGAGACCGAGGCGCAGGTTATCGCCGTCGAGAACGTAGGTGTGGTACCCCTGCGCAACCAAGCGCTTGTCGAGTTCGTTTGCAATCGTCGACTTGCCCGAGCCACTGAGTCCGGTAAACCAGATGACCTTTGGCGTCTGGTGCTTCTGGGCGGCACGCACATCGCGGTCAACCTCAAAATGGTGTTCCACCACGTTCTCACTGCGACGCAGAGCGTGCGTGATCATCCCTGCTGCAACAGTGCGCATCGTGACGCGGTCGACGAGTACGAAATTACCGGTCAGACGATTCGCGGAATAGCTGTCCAGTGCCAGCGGCGAATTGAGCGACAGCTCAACGTTTCCGATCTGGTTGAGCGACAGTTTGCGGGCCGCCTCGTGGGCACCTGTGTTGATGTCGATCGCGTACTTTACGTTGGTCACCATTGCCGGCACCTGCGCCGAACCGGCAATCAACAGATACGAGCGCGAGTGAACCAGATCTTCGCCGTCGACCCAGATTAAGTTCGCGGCAAACCGGCTGGCTGGGGTCGCATGGCTAGCCGCGGCAGCAATCATGTCTCCACGTGTGGCGTCAACGTCAGGTTCTAGAACCATCGTGACAGGTTGCCCGGTTTGAGCAATCTGCAGCGAACCATCGAAGGTCTCGATCGCGGCGACTCTTGCAGTGCGGTTTGATGGCAGCACAATGATTTCGTCGCCGACGGCGAATTGCCCGCCGGCAACCGTACCCGAGACTCCTCTGAAGTTTTCGGCGCGGGCGATGTACTGAACCGCCATGCGGGCAGCGACTCCGGTGGTCGCGGCAACTGGCATCGGTGACTCGATGAAGCTCAGCAGGGTTGGGCCGCTGAACCACGCGAACTGAGCCGAGGCCTCGATGATGTTGAGGCCGTGAAGCGCGCTAACCGGAATGAACTCGACCGAAGCACAACCGAGCTTCTCGGTCGTTGCGGTCAGTTCGGCGCTCAGTTCGGCAAAGCGAGCCTGCGAGTCGGCTACCGCGTCCAGTTTGTTTACCACCACACCGACCTTGGCCACGCCCATCAGAGAGCATATGTTTAGGTGGCGCAGGGTCTGCGGGCGAACACCTCGGGTGGCGTCGAGCAAAACTAGCGCAACATCTGCACGCGATGCGGCAACCGCCATGTTGGCCGTGTACTGCTCGTGACCCGGTGCATCTGCGATGATCAAGCGCGCCCCACTGGACAGGTTCATCGAGCGATAAGCGACGTCGATCGTGATGCCCTGCTCGCGTTCTGCCTCAAGGCCATCGGTCAGCAGGCTGTAGTCGATTTCGCCCACCGGAACCGTCGAGCCAGAGCGACGCACGCTCTTGGCAGCAGCCAGGGTGTCGAGTGGGATGTTGTTGGTGTCGGCCAGCAGGCGACCGATCAAGGTGCTCTTGCCGTCGTCAACGCTGCCGCAGGTGACCAGTCGAATCACAGGAAGGCTTGCGCTTGTCATTAGAAGTAGCCCTCGGCCTTCTTCTTTTCCATCGATGTCTCGTCGCTGCCATCGATTAGGCGGGTGGCACGTTCGCTCAGCTTCACACTCTCGAGTTCACTGATCACGTCGTCCAGATTCTTGGCATCCGACTCGACACCGGCGGTGAGTGGGTAGCAACCGAGAGTTCGGAAGCGAATTTCGCGAAGTTCGGGCTCTTCACCAGGCTGAAGCGGATACCGCTCGTCATCAACCATGATTGCCTGGCCGTTGCGCCAAACAACCGGACGCGGCTTTGCGAAGTAGAGGCTGCTCACCTCGATACCCTCTTGGCGAATGTAGTTCCAGACGTCTAGCTCGGTCCAGTCGCTCAGTGGGAAGACGCGCATGGTCTGGCCCTGTGCAAGATTCGGGTTGTAGGTGCGCCAAAACTCGGCGCGCTGCTGGCGTGGATCCCAGACGTGACCCGGCTCACGCACGCTCATAATGCGTTCTTTGGCGCGTGAGCGCTCCTCGTCGCGACGCGATCCGCCGAGTGCAGCATCGAAACCGTGCTCGTCGAGGGCCTGGCGCAGAGCCACCGTCTTCATGACTCGGGTGTATTCCGATGCACCCAGAGCGAACGGATTCGCGTCGGCCTCGACGCCTTCCTGATTCATGTGTACAAGCAAGTCGAGGTCGAGTTTTGCGGCCTGGTCATCGCGAAACTCGATCATCTCGCGAAACTTCCAACCGGTGTCAACATGCAAGATTTTGAAAGGGATTCGAGCTGGGTGAAATGCCTTGCGGGCTAGGTGCAACAGCACCGATGAGTCCTTGCCGATGGAATAGAGCATCACCGGACGCTTGAAGGCCGCCGCGGTCTCGCGAATTATCTCTATCGATTCGCTCTCGAGAGCCTTGAGCACTGCGGACGTTTCAATCATTGGATAAGGCTATTCGTTGTCTGGTGCGGTGACCTTGAGCGACCACCTTTGAGCTTTCTTAGAACTTGACCATCGGGCTGAGTGACTTTGCTCGCTCTGCAGCCCCGGCCAGACCGATTGACTCGAGCCAGTTGCCCAGCATTTGGTAGCCGCCCTCGGTGAGCACGCTCTCAGGGTGAAACTGCACGCCATAGATCGGCAGCGACTTGTGCTGCAAGCCCATGATCACGCCGCCCTTTGAGTTCATGGCGGCCGTCGTGCGCGCGGTCACAATCATGTCTTCCGGCACTGTCGACTCGACGACTGCCAGCGAGTGGTAGCGGGTTGCGGTGAACGGCTGCGGAACGTCCTTGAAGACCAGCGAACCGTCGTGCTCCACCATCGAGGTTTTGCCGTGCATTAGCTCCTCGGCGCTGGTTACGGTTGCGCCCATGGCCTCGGCGATCGCCTGGTGCCCAAGGCACACACCAAAGATCGACTTGCCGGTGCGCAGCGCATACTTCACGGTCGCAATCGAGAGGCCCGCGTCACCTGGCGTGCCTGGCCCCGGGCTGATCAATACGGCGTCGAACCGTTCGATGAGTGCCGGCAATTCGGCCTCGGTTACGACGTCGTTGCGAAGCACCTCGGTCTGTGCGCCAAGCTGCTGAAGGTAGCCGTTTAGCGTGTAGACAAAGCTGTCGTAGTTGTCGAGAACCAGGATGTTGACCATAGGTATTTAAGCCTAACGCCCTCTTTGGCGCGGGCGGCCGCTGGGTTAGACTTGTGCCTATGTCTGATGTAAACGTCGAAAACCAGAACGCCCCGAAGGCAAAGGCCGAAAAAGTCGCCAAGCCGGTCAAGCCTGCAAAGCCAAAGGCTCCTAAGGCTCGCAAGGGCGACGAGGCAAACCCAGTCTGGTTCAAGCCAGTCATGTTCGGTTTCATGCTGCTCGGCCTGATTTGGATCATCACTTACTACGTCAGCAGTGCACAGCTTCCTATCCAGTCGATTGAGAACTGGAACATTCTGGTTGGCTTTGGCATTGCCATGGTCGGCTTCTTGATGTCGACCCGCTGGAAGTAATCGGTTTAGGTCTCGCTGGCTAGCCGAGCGCGGCGGTCACGCGGGTGAAGAACCCGGCGTAAGCCAAGACCACCAGCAACACAGTTATTCCAATTAGGCCCAGCATCTGCTGGGTCTTTTGGTTTAACCGGCGAGTGGATGCGTAGAGCAGGCCTACCAGCGCGCCAACGAGAAGACCGCCGACGTGTGCCTGCCAGCTGATCGTGCTCACGAAGAAGCCGAATGCCAGGTTGATTGCGATCAGACCCACGAGCTGACCACCGCGTTCGCCCAGCTTGCGCATGATCACGAAGTATGCGCCCATCAGGCCAAAGATCGCGCCCGATGCGCCCAGCACAGGCACGTTTAGCTCGCTGAGCCAAACCACGGCAACCGAACCGCCGAGGATTGACAGCAGGTACATCGCCAAGAAGCGGGCTCGGCCGAGCAGCGGCTCGAGTACTTGACCAAAGACATAGAGCGAGTACATGTTCAGGCCCAAGTGCAAAAAGTTGCTCTGCGAGTGTGCGAATCCGCTGGTGATTGCGCGCCAGGGCTCTGCGTAAATCGCTATTGGGGCAAAAAACAGTTCGAACGTGAGGTTCGAACCGGGTAACACCTGCAGCAACCACACCACGACGTTGATGGCGATCAGCGAGACGCTCACGACCGGGCGAGCGGTTCCGGCAGCCACTGCGCGGGCGCGACGAGCGCGGGCATACACCTGGTTTGGCGTGCCGCCGGCACACTCCGGACACAAGAAACCGACCGAGGCCTCGATCTGGCAGTCTGGGCAGATTACTCGCTCACAGCGCTGGCATCGCACATAGGCCTCGCGACCCGGGTGGCGATAACAGATCATCTTCGGTCGGTTCTCGTTAGTTCAAATCGAACGGCTACTAGGCCTTTGCGATGGTGACCGACTGCATTACGACGGCCTCGAATGGCTTGTCCATGCCGTCGGTGTCGACAGCAGCGATTTTGTCGACTACGTCGCGTGAAGCCTGGTCGGCGACCTCACCGAAAACGGTGTGCTTGCCGTGCAGCCAGTTGGTCTCGGCAACGGTGATGAAGAACTGCGAGCCATTGGTGCCCGAGCCATCAAAACCGCGTCCTGCGTTGGCCATGGCCAGCTTGTAAGGCTCCTGGAAGGTGAGCTCTGGGTGTGGCTCGTCGTCGAAGGTGTAGCCAGGGCCGCCACGGCCGGTGCCAGTAGGGTCTCCACCCTGAATCATGAAGTTCGGAATGATGCGGTGAAAGATGACGCCGTCGTAGAACGGCTTGCCAGTCTTTGCGCCGGTTGCGAGGTCTTCAAAGTTCTTCACGGTGACAGGTGCTTCGTTGCCGAAGAGGTTGATCTTGATGTCGCCGAGGTTGGTGTGGATGGTTGCTACTGAGGTGTGAACGGTCATGGGGTCTATTCTCGCAGGTCACCCCTACATTCAGGCTGGTTTCGGGGTGCGCCCACAGCGTAAACTCGTGCCATGGCCAAGAAACTAGACCTTTCAGCGATCCTCGAGGTGCTGCCCGAGATCCTCAAGGTCGTCGACACCAAGTGGGATGCCGTCAGCGATGACGCAGTCAAGGTTGCCAAGAAAGCTAAGGCTGCCGCCGTCGAGGCTTCGGCCAAGGCAAATGTCGTGGTCAAGAAGCAGGCCAAGAACCCCGTAGCCCAGTGGATCACCGTCGGTCTGGCCGTGGCTCTGGTTGCCGGTGTGGCATACGCGCTTTACAAGCCAGAAGAGGACGACCTCTGGCAGCAGGCCGAGGATGAACTCGGCGAAGACGCCTAGTCTCTATTCAGCTTCGCCTTCAAATCCTTGATGAGCAGGACAAGCCCATAACTCGCGTCGTCTAGCGCCTCGAATCCAAACCTTAGGTAGAAGGCCCTGGCCTCGTCGTTTATTGGGTGTACCTGAACGGCTCTGACTCCCACATCTTCGGCGATTCCCGCGATTCGGGTAAGGGCGTCTTGAAGCATGAACCGCCCGAGTTGCCGACCCTGGTAATCAAGATCTACCGCTAAACGACTCAATAGGATGACCGGAACATCGTGGCGACCCAAGCCCTTGGTAAGCCTCGAATTGGGGATCCAACCCATGGATCCAGTGCTCAAGGCGTAGAACGCCACGACCCTGCGGCCTTCCGACAACACAAAAGTCTTGGCTGATCCCGAACGTTGCGCCTGCAGGGAATGCTCGTGCAGCCAGCGATTTAGAGATTCGGTTCCGCAATCAAATGCCGCGGTTAAGTGGTTTGCGGTCAATGCCCCCAGTTCGCTTACGCGAGCCAAGGTGCCTTCTTCGAGAAGAGCTCGTCGAGACCGGCCACTTGCTTCGGCGGCTCATCCAACAACGCTAGGAATTTATTGAAGTCGGTTTCATCCAGGTAAGTCACACGTTTGTCGAGGATTGCCAGCTCGGCGGCCAGGCAGGCGGATTCGATCACAAAGTCCGAGACGGATTTGCCTTTGGCGTCCGCCCCGCGACTGATGAGGTCGCGCTGGGCTTCGGTAAGTCGCTGTTCTAGGCGTTTGTCTTTTGGCTGCTGCATCAATGACATTTCAACCTCCCTGTACGGCAATTATCCGTACAAAGGGCTCAGACTGTCAACGGTTTAGCGAAGCAGGTCTTCGGCGGCGGCTAGCTCCGGGGCAAGGAAGCGGTCTGGGCCAACACCCGCAACACCGGCACCACGAAGTCGAGCGATTAGTTCGCCGGTGACCTTCGCTGGCTGCAGTGGGGCACGCATCTCGACCGCGCGGGCGGCGGTAACCAACTCGATCGCGAGGATTCGGCGCAGGTTTTCGACCACCTTGCGCAGCTTGCGGCCGGCGTGCCACCCCATCGAGACGTGGTCTTCCTGCATAGCCGAAGACGGGATGCTGTCTACCGAGGCCGGCGCCGCGAGGCGCTTGTTCTCGCTGACCAAGCCAGCCT
>JACCDL011317874.1_pt1 | contig 24334 bp, 21 predicted proteins | sample 7441931 | NCBI WGS metagenome assembly JACCDL01 (sample SAMN15323437, study PRJNA562643) | freshwater metagenome | isolation source: river surface water | place: USA:Blue River Watershed | collected 2017-08-16 | reverse complement strand
TAAAGGTTCGTGGTCAGGAGATGGTGGGCGTATCGCCAAGCACGGTCCGTAAGTTCCGCGGTCGCGAAGTTGCCTACATCTTCCAAGAGCCAATGACCGCGCTAAACCCGGTCTACACCATCGGTTTTCAGATCGTGGAGGCACTCAAGAACCACTTCTCGCTCTCCAATAAAGAGGCCAAGAAGCGCGCTATCGAGCTAATCACCATGGTTGAGATTCCAAACCCTGAGAAGAGCTTCGACAAGTATCCACACCAGCTCTCGGGTGGTCAGCGTCAGCGCGCCATGATTGCTCAGTCACTTTCTTGCGACCCAGGTCTGCTCATCGCAGATGAGCCAACCACAGCCTTGGACGTAACCGTTCAGGCCGAGATCTTGGACCTGATGCGTAACCTCAAGGACAAGCTGAACTCGGCCGTTGTCCTTATCACCCACGACATGGGCGTGGTGGCTGACCTAGCTGACCGCATCTTGGTCATGAAGGACGGTTACACCGTTGAGCAGGGCACCTCAGACCAGATATTCAACAACCCACAGCACCCATACACCCAGGCGCTACTTGCCTCGGTGCCAAAGCTAGGCTCCACCGCAAAGCGTGAGCTAACCGTTCAGAAGTCCGAGCCAGTGCTCTCGCTGAGAGATGTTGAGATCACTTATCCAAAGCGCGGTCGCGTTCCAGCTTTCACCGCTGCCAGTGGCGTGTCATTTGACATCTACCCGGGTGAGATTCTTGGTTTGGTAGGAGAGTCAGGTTCCGGTAAGACCACCGTGGGACGCGCTGCGATCGGTCTATTGCCGATTTCGGGCGGTTCCATCAACCTAGTCGGCAAAGACATCTCCAAAGCCTCGCAGCGCCAGCTACTCGAGGTTCGCCAGCACACTGGAATCGTGTTCCAAGACCCAGGCTCTTCACTCAACCCACGTCTTCCAATCGGCGAGAGCATCGGTGAACCGCTGCTACTGGCCGGCAAGGCAAAGGGTGATGAGCTAAACAAGATGGTTGAGGACCTACTTGACTCGGTAGAGCTACCTCGTAGCTACCGCAACCGCTACCCACACGAGCTCTCCGGTGGTCAGCGTCAGCGCGTTGGTATTGCTCGTGCACTATCGCTTCGTCCAGACCTGCTAATCGCCGATGAGCCAACCAGCGCATTGGACGTATCGGTCCAGGCTCGCTTCCTTGACCTATTGCTAGAGCTACAGGATGAGTTGAAGTTTGCTTGCTTGTTCATATCTCACGACCTTGCGGTTGTGGACATGTTGGCTCACCGCATCGCAGTTATGGAGCGCGGAAAGCTTGTTGAGATTGGTGACCGTGACCAGATCCTCAAGAACCCTCAAGAGGAATACACCAAGAAGCTAATCTCCGCGGTTCCAGTTCCAGACCCAGCAGAGCAGAAGCTGAGAAGACTTGCAAGAAAGGGCTAATTAGCCTTTCGCAATTCCCATTAGCTCAACGGCTTTAGCAAAGTCAGGTACCTTGCGCTGTAGTTCTGAGAAGGTGCCCTCAGCGACGACTCGACCCTTGTCCAGGTAGATGATCTTGTCTGAGTTCATAACCGTTGAGAGTCTGTGAGCAATCAAGACCACTGTCATTTTGCCACGCAGGCTGTCCAGCACCTTAGAAATCTGTGCTTCGGTCTCAGCATCAAGCGCACTGGTTGCCTCATCCAAGAACAAGATGCCCGGGTCTCGATACAGCGCACGAGCGATACCCAAGCGCTGAATCTCACCACCGGAAAGCTGCCCAGCATCTGGCTCGACATTCATCCCCAGAGCGCTTGGGTTGGCATAGGCGTTCAGGCCTGCCAACTTTAGACAATCCGCGGCTTTAGTGAGATCTGTCTGGGATGCACTAGTTAGGGACACGTTTTCGGCAAGGTTGCCGGAGATTAAGTGTGGGCGCTGTGGCACGATGCCAATCGCACCCTGGCCATACTCCAACAGGAGCCTCGGGTCTTGGCCATCAATCAGCGCCTTACCCGAGTTTGGCAATCTAAAGCCCGTAGCAATCTCAAAACAGGTGGTCTTGCCCGCACCGGAAGGTCCAACAAGGGCGACCTTGGTGCCGGCCTTGACCTCGAAGCTAATGTCTTGGACCACAGTGGTGGATTTGTCAAAACCAAAGGTGACATTTTCAAGACGGAGCCCAAGGGGCTTACCATGTTCGACATTTAGTTCGATGTCTGCGCTCGAGTCCGTTCGGACAGCAATTACCTTCAAGCGCTCCAGAGCAGGCTTGCCTCGGTTGGCTCCATCGATCATCGAGTTAATCGCCGCTTGAAGTGGCAGAAGGGAAGCGACTAATCGCAGGCCACCGGCCATAAAGACGCCGATTGTCACGGCCTGTGAAGGCAAATCACTGAACACGACGATGCCTGCTAGGAAAGCAAAGATTCCCAGGATCAGCGAAGTTTCAATTACGTACCTGGGCAAGCCTGACAGGGTGTAGATAACCGCTGTGCTGGCCGAAAACCTTGCTCTACCCTCGGTGAAGCGGCCAATCCAGAGCGAGGAAACTCCCGAGGCACGCGCTTCGCGTCTGACGCCAAAGAGATCTCTGCTGGATTGCAGGGCTAATTCGGACCCCTGAAGTTGGTTCACACCGTTGCGCTTAATGCGCTGTGTGACCAAACGGCTCAAGGCAAGTAGAACGGCTGATAGGTAAAAGAACATTGCGAAGGTGGCAACTGGGTTTATCGCCAAGAAAGAGATAACCATCGCGACCAATAGAGATGCTTCCGCGATCATTGATATGCGTGCGTTTATGAAAGCAGACAAGGCTGAGGTTGACTGAGATGCCATGTTCTGGAACTCACTCAAGCTGTCACCAAACCCACTTTCTCCTTCGCTCCCACCCAAGAAATAGTCGGTGGCAAGCTGCTTGGAAAAACTTGCCTCAAGAGTCGCGACAAATAGCGCGGTCCTGAGGTTCACCCAGATTGAAAATCCTGATTTAAGGACAAAGGTTGCAGCGATTACGAGTGCTATAACGACGGCGTGGACTTCTGTAATAACAATGCTGCCAAGACCAGGAATTGAGATTGGTGCTCCCGCGCCACCTCCTGCAGCGAAAGCGCCAAAAGAGGCTGCCAGCAGGGCAATACCAGCAAGTCCAAGGATGTCCAAAAGATTGGCTAACACACGTGCGAGCGCAAAAGAATATATCTTCCGCACATCTTTTTTTGGCAAGACGCTGTAGAGCGACTTTAGGGATAAATTGTCGATTCTGCTCATTGCTTCAAGCCTAAGTCAGACTGGTGTGGAGATGCTGAGCAAGGGTTGAAATTCAGAAACCCAAATCCCCTCCGATGTTCTTTGAGGAGCGCCTTCTGGAAACCAAATCGAGCCCTCTAGTGAGTGTTCTCAATAGCTGATCCGAAGCGGCGGCCAGCTCAACTGGCTTGTGATATCAATCTTCAAGTATCAAATACCTGAAATAGCCGTCACTGAACTCAGCAGCTACCTCGTCCGCGTCGACCAGAGCACCTTGATTTGAAAACCAAGAGACACCAGCTTCTGGGCGATAAAGATCTTGGGTGATATTGGTCAACAATGAGTCGGGCAAGAAGCTGATAACCGGATCAGAGACGAAGTCCGACCTGTCATCGTTTGTGTAAACAACTTCAAAAGACTGCAAAGTTTGAGAGCCGGGAGACCAGCCTCCCTCAAGCAACTCTTCGTAAATAGATCTTTGGCAACCGCGATCTGCCGGAGACACCTGGCCAGGGTTCGCATTAAGAAGAAAGTTGGTGGCTTGCTCATGGATTGACACACCGCCCGTGACCGACGCCTGACGGGACAATCCGTCCTGAACAAACTGAGTAGCGCCAAGACCGAGGTACAGGGCCATAATCGAAATAGACAGGATGCGAATCCATGCGCTGCCACCACTTAGGACTGCCGCAATGTGCTTGAAGCCCAAAGTCAAAAGGATGATAGAGAAAGCGAAAAATACATCCATGTTTCTGTGAAGCCATTGAGCTTGCAAGCCAAATATGCACACTGCACTAGCAACTAACACGCTGGCAAAAATGCCAATGAAATTACGTCTTCTAAATGCAAATAAACCGCCAATTACGGCGACGCAAAACTGCAACACTCCAACCGCCATAGGCCCAGCCGCAATTGCGTAGAAAACAAGACCCTCCACAGACCTAGTGCTGCCTTGGTAGACGACGATGTTGCCACCGTTATTTCTAATGAAATCAAAAGGAGTTATCAGCGCTGGCCAGTTGATACACATCCAGCTGATGATGGTTGAAGCTCCCAGGGGGAGCAAGGTTGATTTGAAAGAGCCTGATCTATTTTTCTTCCAGATAATCAAAACGACGAATAGGGCAATCGCTAAGAAGGTCACCTTCACAGAGAGGCCGACTCCACAAAGCACTCCCAGGAGAATCAACCGTCTCTTATGGATTGAAGTGGAGTCCGTAAAGCCAAGGGCAAACCAGATAGTTGCCAGGGCCACGGTCGCAATGTAGCTATCTGGATACCAGTAAACGGAGTTGAGTAGCAATAAGGGGGAGAAGGCAGCAGTGAGTCCGACCGCTAACGGAATAAGTTCCCCGTTAGACAATTTGCGAGCTACTAAAAAGGCAAAGAACGGCGCGAGGCCTCCAATTACCGCTGTCAGGAATATTCTTCCCAGTAGTTGAAGACCTGCTTCATCCAACTCCAATCCGAGCAGGACGCTGATGACGGTGGGAAGAAAATTGATCCCACCTCCGCGAAATTCATTGAAGATGACAGATTGCTCGGCAAGCATCCTTTGCGATTCGAGAAAGTAGATATTTTCATCACACTGGATAAAGGGATATTGGTTATAACCAAGTTGTGGCAAACGGCTCAGCACCCCAATAGCAATAAGCAGCAAACCGGTAAGTGCAGACCGCACCTCCACCCAGCTGCGAACGAGCCCAGACCTAGCTTGCATTGGGGGAGCTCCTAAACACCAAGAAGCGCATCCCAACAAAATTCATTACCGAGGCGACAGCCAGACTAAGCAAGTAGGCGAGGAAGACTCCCAAACTCTCATTCAGAACGCTTTGGATTGCGACTGCCACGAAACCGCTTGAACCGTAAAGTGCTAGAAACGGGATCAGGCTTGAGAGCCCGTTCTGAGACTTAAAGACCCACGATCGATTTAGAAAAAAAGCCCATAGGGTTCCAAAGACGTAACCAATCCCTCTTGCTAGCGCAGGATGTCCCGTGAGCACCAAGACAAGATTGAAGGCCAAGAAATCGAGAATAGTTCCTGCTATTCCAGTCAATGCAAATTTGACGAGCCTGCTCATGCCTTAGTTGGCACTTTCGGTCTGTGCGGCAAGGCTTACTCTGCGTTTCTCTGCTTCCCAGCCTCTTAGTTCCTGTGCTTCCAGAAGGCTCAGGGTCGGGAGGATCTCCATTGGACAGCTCAGCGCTACGTTGATAAACCAAAGTATCTGTTCCTGGGGAACCGTTAGTTGCGCTTCCCCATTTGACATGCCCAAAATGGACCGAACTTCGCGCCTTGCTAACTGATCCATCCAGTCCTGTGCTGTCTCGCCCAGGAATACGCAGTGGTCTGGTGAAACTCGCCAGTTATTGGCGGCCTGCCACAAAAGCCTCTCGCTTTCGGAGTCCGAGAGTTCTTTACTCAAGTCGGTAGGGGCAAGTGCGTAACTGCCAAAAGGCTCCAATAGCTCGGACCATAGACCCTCAAAACGACTTATTGATTTCTCAAGCTCAGCAACCGAATCTGCGAAATATAGAACACCATGGTTTTGCAATAAAAAGGCTAAATGTTCACCGCTGCCAAGGGCATCGAAGATGGCCTGCTTGAGTGCCTCTCCTGGCCGGCTGTATGGAATTAAAGCAACTCCACTTTGCTCGAGGTGAGCTCTCAGCTGCGGGCTGTTCCCGGCAGCCATTGAAAGGGCGACACCGGCAGAAGAGTGAAGATGCAATACGAATGTCTGCGGGAGCAATGCGTGCATGAAGACTTCTATTGAAGGCTTGCCAGCTTGACTGCCGGGTAATTCGAAGTAATCGAAATCGTTTATCCCAACTCGGTAAAAGTAGTTCGGGTTGTCTACATCGTGCAAACGCATTCCGGATGCCTTGATCTGCATCTCGCCCTCGGCCTTATAGGAAGAGTTTCCGCCTAAGCCTTGCGTCAGAGAGAAGTCTTTTCCGACACGATCTAGAAGTATTTTGAATTCGCTGGGTACTTGAATCACTTGAGAGTGCATGCCGCAACCAACTTCTTGTGAATCGAGATAAGGCTAGGTGAGCGGTCGAGCTGCTTTCCCACCAGGAGAAACTCGTTTCCCGATGACTGCGCAAGTCCGCCATCCTTCGCGACATCGTCACCAATAACCCAGCCTCGACCATCCGGCAGCCCAAGATGCTCTCGGGCGTAGCCAAAGAAGTCGCCAGCGGGTTTATCCTCCAGGACATCCTCGGAAGTTACCAGACCGGAAATGTGGTCAAGAACCTGCAGCCGAGAGAGTTTGCGAATTTGGATTTGAGCGGTTAGGTCTGTCATGACAAAAACCGGAATCGCCTCTTGGCGGCAAAGTTCTAGCACTTCGGTCAAACCCGGTGCTCGGACCATTTTGCGAATAAAGGTTCCCCAGTAGGTGGCTTCAAGTTGCAATGCAAAATCCAAATGGTTAGCCAGCCCCAAGTTCTCGAGGGTTAGCTTGAAGTAAAGCAATCGACTGTGAGAAGCGGCAGCGCTCCCAAGCCGCTTCTTGGTGGCAAGTCTGGATTTAGCGAAGACCTCTTTGATGGTCTCAAGTCGCAACGAGTATCTATCGGCAATAGCAAGCTCTGCAGCTTCAGTAGCAGCGGCATGGCAGGTGGCATATCCATACATGGTGTCATCTAAATCGAGCGCGATGAAGGCTGGTCTAGTCATAATCAGATAAGCCTTTCACGCCTGAGAGCATTTGACAGGTATACCAAGGTCACCATCTGCACGAGGCCTGCACTGCCCGGACTCCAGGAGATATCAGAACCAAGAATCTTCGAGATTCTAGGTTCAATTCTTTCAAATGCCGAGTTGAGTGATGCGGGTTCCGGGACGCCAATGACCTTCACTGATCTGCGTCCGTTTTCGGCTGAGCTAACCGATAGTTCGAGCCCACAGGTCACACTCAGCTCAGAAATTAGTTGATCATCAAAAATCTTTGGCTCGGAGATAAAAGACACCTCCAAATTATCTGGAGATTTGACCAAGTCATCAGCCACATAATCGGTCTTGATGTGAAGGTCAGCCTTATTACGTTGCGGTGCTATGAATAGCTCCGAATCCGCGCGACGTTTCTCGATCGATGCCAAAACCGCTTCGCGTGTATGTCCTCTGACCTCGGTATCTCGAGCAACCTTGAGATCCGTTCTTAGTTTTTCGCCCATGTCGAGGAAAATACTCAGACTTGACTGAAGGTTTACGTCTCGGAGGTGAAGAGCGTGCAGGCCGGATGCGATGACAAACTCGCGACTCTTTGACTTCTTAGAGGCGGCCCGCTTACCAGTTTCATGGTCGTAGTGTCCGTTGGTGATGTCCTGACCTGAAGTCAAAGTAAGTAGGTCGTTGAAGAATTTGGAAAGTTCGTTTGTTGATGGGTTGAGGTGAGTTAGGTAATTCCAAGCACCTTCCCCGCGGTCCCACCGGTGGTAGTCGTCACCACTTATACGCACGCAAGAGTCTTCACCGAGAGTTCGAGAGAGCCCTTCTGCCAAGGTGTCCTTGCCCACACCGGAGTCACCCGCGATCAAGATCAAGGCGGGTCTCGAATGTAGTCGCACAAAATCACTCTTGGTCACCAGCTCTCGCCAAAGTAAATAAACGACCGTCGATGCCAATAGGAATGAGGTTGTAATCGCCGCATTGGTTATCAGACCCAGCAGAGGGGAGTTCTCACTTTCGAATAGAGCAATTACCTGAAGGACAATTGAAAAATTGAGTGATGTCCAGACCAGAACCTTTATTCTTCTGGAGAGCTGTCCAGAAAGAGCCAACACGATCGGCAAGCTCCAAAGCGCCCAACCAAGTGGGGCCCCAGGTAGGGCGGCAATCAACATCAGCGGAGCAGAGAATGTGAGAGTGAGCAGCTCAATGTTCATGCGGCGCAGTTGATAGGTAAATAACCAGCAAAGTAAAACAATCAGCGGCAGAATCAAAAAAGTACCAGCAGGGGATGAGATGCCCCATTCGAGCGCTCCCGTGGCCTCTTGCGACTCACTGAGACTCAGCTGATACCCATAGGAATAGAGAACTGGATTTGCTGAAGCGATTACTCCCAATAAAAGCCCAGCGGCAAACCACTGCCTATCTCTGGTTAGCAGACCACTGGCACGCCACATGTAAAGCAAGAATGCGAAAACAGCTATAACAAGAAGGAATTTTGCGCCAACGGCTAGGCCTAGGAGGATTCCGGCCGTCATGAACTTTTTTGCACGCGTTAGAAGCAATGCGCCGGCCAAAAGGGCCATTGGAACAAAGTCCGTGGACCCTAGTCCGAAGACAATAAGCACTGGAACGGGTGAAAGAGCGTAACCCACAATCAGGAAAGAGTTCGTAGCATCGTGCCCTTGGCGTGACAGCATGAATAGTGCAATGGCGTCAGCGGCCGTAGCAATTAGCAGAAAAGCTGCCCAGGATGACCCAATCAACCAGTCCCCTAAAACTACCACTGGCGTGAGGGCAACCAGCAAAGTCCAACCGTAAGGAAACGCCTCAGGAGCTCCAGAATTGGACACCCAGTTTGTCCAAGGGTCTAACGAGGGGTTGGCTGCGAAATATGAGATGAACGGCGCATAATACTTCTGCCAAAGCACCGAGGGCTGGCCAACCGCTATGAATAAGCAGATAATTCTGGTTCCGAACCAAAGTAGCCAGTGCTTACTAATCAGCGGTACAGCCACCTTGTTCACAATTCGCTCCATACGCTTGGAAGCTTTGTGCAGACGGCTTCGACCTTAAGTCCAGAGTCTTTGACCTGCTGTGCCAATAACGCCGCTTCGTGCTCTCTGTGAGCGCCGTGAAGTTCTGGCGAAACCAAGCAAACCTTGAGACCCAGGGATTGAACCTGTTCAATTGCAGGCCGGTCTAAAGTCGGCTCATTGAAAAAATCTACCCACACCCATTCGCAAAAACTCGATATTTTTCGAACGCTGTCGATGGACTCGTACTCCGACATGCGCGCGGCCTGACGAAGATGTCCCTTGAGTCCGCGCTTGATTAGAAATGGTAATGATTGGTCCAAAAAGAAATAGTTGGAGATGCCGCGTTGATCAAGCAACTCCTCTACACGGTCTTCCAACCCTTCTTCTTTGACGTTCAAAACAAGAAGCTGGTGTGAGTAGTCAGCCAGATAAGACTCGAAACGTTCACCTAAGACGTATGGGTCGTGCGCAAGGTAGAGACCGCTTTCGTCAGAACGAATGTCGAGTTCTACTCCAAAATCCTTTGGGGTGGCGGCAAGCGCTGCTGCGCTATTTACCCTGTGCTGGACGATCAGCATCTGGCCACCTCCTTTTTGCAAGACTAAGGCTGAAACTAATTGTCCTTCGGATAAATCGAATCCTGGCCGATTGCGAGGTATTCCACTTGGACTCACCGGAGAATCTCGGACCAAACTTGACTGGGAATCGGTACTCCGTCAAGCCTTTCTTGTTTGCAACAATAAGGGCAAACAGGTCGAGGCTAAAGTCATCGGGTCCTTCCAGAACCACATCCAAGATTTCCCTGGAAAACAGGGTGGGCTGTGCATTTATGTCCCTGAGTCGCTGCCGGAAAAGCAAAGATTCAAAAACGCTCATTCCGAAGGTGAATATTCGATCGGAAATTGGACGCCCAAACCTAGCGCCTTTTGAAATGAACAACTTATATCGAGGTGGGAACCCTTCAATTGCCCTGACAGCGTCAAATGGGTCGGTCTGCATATCTGCATGTGTCCATCCGACAACTTCGCCAGTGGAAAATTTAAGTCCATGTTTGATGCCATGACCGTAGCCAACATTCTTCTCGACTTGGACGAGCTTCAGCCTCTCCTTGCCCGCAATCAAGGCTTCAAGCTTTTCGTAGGTGTCGTCTTTTGAGCCATTGTCTACAAAAATAATGTCCAGCTGCTCCGCAGCTTTAGTAGCTTCAATTGCCCGAGAAACTAGAACTTCAGCATTACCTGACTCGTTGTAGCAGGGAATGACAAGTGAAACGGTCCTAGTAGCCGATTTTTTGCTGCTCACACTAGATCCACTCATTTGGACGGTGCTTTGTGCGCGCTAACTCGGAGCGCACCTCTGCAATGTCGTTCTTTGAAACGAACGGATCAAGGTCCAAGGAATAGGGGTGGCTTGGCCACCTATCGAAACATGACTGCCAATAGCGATAAGTCTCAAATTCATACGGTGTGCCCAGACTGATACTTAGGGTGGGTTCAAAAGTCTTTACTTGAACCCCCTCTTGCTCTGCAATCAGAATTAGGGAATCTAAATAGAACTCCGATTTGACTCGTAGACCCGAAGCGATTAGGCGACGGGTAAGGCGCTCGAACACTCCACGGGACGAGAATGTGAATGCTCCGCTGACCATCTTGGGATTTTCAAAGTCCGGTGCACATTTGAACGCGGTCGCTAGCGTTCCGCCAGGTTGGCCAATCCAAGCGAAGTTCTCTGGCTTGGCCGTTGAAAAAGGAGTTGGGCTGGTAACCCAGACCGCAAAGTAATCACCAGATTCCTGCTCAGTTATTTTTGCAAGTGCGCCACTTTCATCCAGGTACATGGTGTCCGAAGGAACAATCGTTATCGACTCTTCTAAGGACTGGCTTGAGCTCTCAACTAACAACATCGCAGAGCGGGCCTGTCCGTCGGTCAAGCTGGCAACTGCCACCAAGGCCCCAAGTTGATTTTCGCTGATGTATTGGGCAACTTCGGATGATTTGACAGCCAAGAATTCTGGCCGGGCGCTGGACGCCTTGATAGCTTGTTCCAGAATCGTTCTGCCCGAGATCTTTAGAAGTGACTTGTGAACCCCATATCCAACCTGTTTAAATCTCTCGCCCAGCCCTCCGGCAAGAACGCCCAGATACTCAATGCCTTCAACCAGGTCATCGCGGCGAGTTGAATTTGCCAGCTGCCTGAAAAGTCCGCTCCAATAAAGGTATTCGCCGAGATCCTGTGGCGTTCCCCACTGCATAAAGTGTTCAATTTCATACACGGCAACATTCAGGCCAGCTTGGGCCACCAGGTCTACCGCCGAGCTGACGTAGTACTCGCCTCCAACTGTGACCTGCTTTGAGATCTGCTCCTGCAGGAATTGCTGCATCAGATTTCCAGATTTGAAGTAATAAGTGCCAGACGAAGCGAATTCGTCGACTTTGTTTTCAGTAAAAGGCTGCTTCTCACGCATTTCGAGAAGGCGCCCCTCTGCCTCGCGAATGTAGGCATAGTTTGTGGTCCCACCGCTGTGAGGGTGAAAGCCTCGGTATGCCGGCACAGCTGCGTCGACATCCTGCTCCCGAACAAAATTGTCGAAGTCTTCGAAAGACCATCGACATGTGAAATCCGCGTAGTTCACTACAACTGGTTGCGATAGGTCTAATTCGTGCAAAGCGCTCAACACCGCGTGCACAGGACCGAGTTTGTGTGCGGCAATTGGCACGATTACGCCTGACGGGCATAGCTCTTTAAGAATCTCAGCCATGCGAAATTTTGGTTCAGCCAAGTGGTCTTGGTTGCAGATGAAAACTACTTTTTCGAGTCCTGGAAACATGTCCAGAACGTGGCCCACAATTGGTTTTCCATCTACCTCAATCAGGGGCTTTGGAGTTTCGTAACCGGCAGCTCTAAAACGCTCGCCAAAGCCTGACATCGGAATAACTAATTGCATGGGTCAAATCTATCGTCTGACGGCGGGCGCATCCTTAGCGCCGACACCTTTTACCGCACAGGACCCTTGGAGGACACATCCCAATTAAGCTTGAAACTTTTCCCAGCTAGAAGCGTCAAGAGCGTCATCACAGGAATCAGTATTAGGTCGCCAAACGGTTGCATTTGAAAACTAGCTACAGACCAAAACAAGGAAATGAGAATTCCAAGAATTACTAGCCTTCCACCTGTGGTGCTCATCGCAGAGGCTGCCAACAATGCGCTTAAAGGTAGAAGAATAAAAACGAGCCTGTAGTCAAATGAGTTTCCAATTAGGAAAGCTGTGAGTAGAACTAAGGCCCCAACCTGAAGCAACAGTTGGGCAAATTTTTTGTTTGCAACCTCAGAAAGAATGTTTTCGAAATCAGTTCTGAAAACTTGATAGAGCTTCAGCCCGCCAAAGACGCCGATTAGGTCAATTAGGGCAGAGAAGCCCAAATACGCCGCTAGTGGCAATCCGGGCAGAAATTCCTGCAGGTAGCCTCCAAAAACTTGACCTCCGAAGCCGAGCCAATGTGGCCTTGGTGTGTTTTGTGAAATCATTGCCAATTCACCCCAAGCCAGCGCTACGTATAGGGCAAATGCAGCTAGCAAAATAGCCGGCAAGTAAAGGCCCCTTCCGCGTCTCGCTATCGCGATCATGGCAGAAATGGGGAAGAACTTAAAGATTGCAGCGATGAGGAACAACCCTCCGGCGATGGGTCGGTTTCTAACTCCCCAAAGGCATGCCAGAGTGACCATAAAGAAAATCAGACTGTCGTAATTGCCTCGCTCCAGAAGTAGCATCACTGGTGGGCTCAGAAATGCAAAGACTAGAACCACAGCATTCTCGAGGGCCTTGGGGGCCGGCACGTTTCGCATGTTGAAGAGCAAAAGAGTCAGCATGGAAGCCAAAACCAAAATTGCTAGGACGAAACCGATCGTTAGAAGGTTTTCAAACCCAAGCCCCAGCATCCCAAGAGCCTTGGGAAGCAGAAGTGGGTAATTTGGCACATATAGATAACCCTCAATCCCGTCATAAGGATTGCCGTTGGGATTTTCGCGAAGAAAGTCTGCCATCGCTAGCAAAACACCGAGGTCTCCGAAGGGGGATTCGCCAACCACATTCTCAATAAATGGCCAGTGAAGAATTCGGATACCAACCAGCAGGTTGATTAAGACCAGTGCTGAAACAAAAGCTGCCGCGACAAAAATTAGCTTGCCGTTGCCATTTGACTTAGGGCTCGAAGTCACACTGTTATGCGAAAGCATTAACTTATAGAACCGATTTGAAATAGCGAATCGTGAGGTCCAGGCCTTCATTCAGCTGAATCTTGGGTTCCCAGTCAAGGATTCGCTTGGCTTTGCTGATGTCGGGTTGGCGCTGCTTCGGATCATCTTGAGGAAGTGGTTCAAACCTCAACTTCGACTTTGATCCAGTCAGCCGGATGACCTGTTCAGCGAGTTCTAGCATTGTGAATTCATTTGGATTGCCGAGGTTAATTGGCCCAACCAAGGAATCGGTTTGATCCATCATTCTCACGAAACCGTCAATCAAGTCGCTGACATAGCAGAAAGACCTTGACTGACTTCCATCTCCGTAGATTGTGATGTCTTCGCCCTTGAGTGCCTGGACTATGAAGTTGCTTACAACTCTGCCATCGCCAGTGGCCATTCTTGGCCCATAGGTATTGAAGATTCGGGCAACTCTGATGTTCACGCCATGTTGACGGTTGTAGTCAAAGAAGAGCGTCTCGGCAGCGCGCTTGCCCTCGTCGTAGCATGCACGAGGTCCAATGGGATTGACATTTCCCCAATATTCCTCGGTCTGAGGGTGTACTTCAGGATCGCCGTAAACCTCGCTAGTGGAAGCTTGGAAAATAGGTACACGAAGACGCTTAGCCATTCCCAACATGTTGACCGCACCCAGGATGTTGGTCTTGATGGTTTGGACAGGATCTTTTTGGTAGTGAATCGGGGATGCTGGCGAAGCAAGGTTGTAAATTGCGTCGACTTCTACGAAGAGTGGAAAAGTGACATCGTGACGCAGCAGTTCAAAATTCGGGTTTCCCAACAGGTGAGCAACATTCGTTCGAGCACCGGTAAAGAAGTTGTCAACCGCAAGCACCTCATGGCCATTGCTAAGCAGCTTGTCACAGAGGTGAGAGCCAAGAAATCCTCCGGCTCCAGAGACCAAAATACGCATGTTTAGAGCCTAGCGGCTATGTGATTGCATCATTAGTTGGACTAAAGGTTTTGAGCCAACTAGTCGCATTTACGATCCAGAGATGGTCTGTTGATAAATCTCTTGGTATTCATTAACGACGTCTTCCATGTCGCGGTCTACTCTGCGAATTGGAGCGGAGCCTGCACGCGGCAAGAAGCCTCGAATCGAATTCGACTCGAGAGGAACAAATTCGCCGAACGTCTCCGCGATCTCCTGCACTGCCCCTCCAGTTAAGCCGCAGACCGGTGTGCCAAACCGGCTTGCCTCAAAGGCGGCCAAGGAGAAAGTCTCAGCCTGGCTTGGAATCACGGCAAGTACTGCTCTCGAGAAAAGAGCCGAAACTTGCTCTCTTGAAACAACGCCAAGATTCGCGTCAGCCCAGGTCAAACCCTCAGCTCCAAAAGTTACAACACGATGGCCTGCAAAAACTTTTTGGTCGAAGGCTTCTAGGAATTCTCGACCCTTAAGGCCTGAGGTGCTGGAGCCAAAGGCAATTGCAATTATCGGTAAGTCACTATCGCCCAATTGAGCGTCCAGCCATTGCAAATCCTCTGGCAATACTTGAATCGGTGCAGTCGCGTTGTAAACGACCGGTACCTTTCGTCCATTGAGAGCCTTGGATTTCACTGCAATGTCTGCTACCCAGTTGCTTGGAGCCACAAATTGAACCTTCTCGAACAGCCCAGAAGTTTTACGGTCGCTTATGGACTTCGAGACAATACTTCTGAAGAACGGCTTTACGGCTGGACAAGAGGAACATCCTGCAGCTAGCTGATTGCAGCCAAGGGGATGGTGACAGGCTCCAGAAACGGGTCGAAAATCATGAAGCGTCCAGACAATTGGAGTTGAAGTCTGGTTTATCCACTCGTCCGAAACAACCCCTTCAATCCAGTGCAGATGAATCAGGTCGGGATGAAACTCCATGACATTTGAATTCAGGCGAGTGCCACTTCGAAGCAAGCTAATTGGCGAGTCAAAGTTTGAATTCTTAACAACAAACTGATCAAGGGCTGCCTGCAGAGTAAGTAGCGGATCTGTAAGCGGTTCTGCCCTGAGGTCGGTGTTCCGAAGGGTGACAAGTCGGGCATTAATACCGGCGGCCTTTTGTGCGGCGACAAGGTCTCGAGCAAATGCACCAGCCCCACCGGCTTGGGAGAAGTTGATGTGAAGAACCTTCAAACTGCGTCATCCTCTTAGACTGATAGGAGAAATAACCTGGAGATCTCTAAACATGCAACTTCACTTGGACACCAAGGTCCCCGTTGCACTTTTTGCATTCAATCGCCCGGATTTCACACGCCAAGTTATGGAGCAAATCCGAGTCTATGCCCCTGACGTCGTTTTTCTGATTCAGGATGGCCCGCGTCCAGGCGTTGCATCCGACTTGGAAGGCGCTTCGCAGGTGAGGCAAATTTTGGAAAGCGTGGACTGGGAGTGCGAGATTCACAGAGTTTATGCGGAGTCGAACATGGGACTTCTCAATAGATTTGACTCGGCCCTAAAGTACGTTTTTGCGAATGTTGATAGATGCGTCATCCTTGAAGACGACGTCTTACCAAGCCAAAGCTTCTTTGCCTTCGCCGCCGCCGCGCTGGAGGACTTTAAAAACGATTCACGCATCGGTATGGTCTCGGGGTACTGCGAGACAAAGAATCGTCAGAATCGGCTATCCAGGCATTTCTCCCGCAAGCCAAAAGTCTGGGGCTGGGCAACTTGGTCCGATCGACTAAACGGATATGACCCGAACCAGAATGAATTTGCAGGGCAATCTTTGATGTCCAGTTTCTGGAAACTTAGACGACAAGGGTTTTCCATCCAAGAGTCCCTTGCTTGGCCAATTCGAATGAACCGTGCTTTGAGAATTCGAACCTGGGACTATCAGTGGGCCTACCACGTGCTATCAAAGTTCGGTTACAGCATCGCCTCCTCGACGAACTTGATATCGAATCTTGGGTTTGGTAATGCATCTACAAACACCGCACTTACCCCGCCGTTCATAAACTTTGATGTCGAAGCCCAGCCAGATTGGACTCTGGATCGATCGGTCCCGAAGGTCAACTTGGCCTTAGACAGGCTCGAGGCCTTCAGGAGAGTATTCAAAATGCTTACTCCGCTCGGTATCTGGATAGTGGTTAAAAAGTTGGTGAAGTTGTGAAAAAAACTGTCCGAGTATTTACCAACTACGAAACTTCAAGCGATCAGTTCAGCGAGAACTTTCCCAGTTCTTCTCTCCAGCAGTCTGAATATGAACTTCATTTGAATGAAAGTGGGCCTGCTGATCTGGCTCTAGTCCTTGGACATGCACGTCCAGGCATGTGGGTTAAAGATTGCCCGCTTGGAATCTATAAACTCATCCAAGACCCACCGCAGCCCGGGCTTTTTGGGAGATTCACCCGATTTGCGCCGAGCTGGGCGGATGAAACCCTAACCCCTTTCCCTGCCGCCACCTACCCAAGCCGAAATATCTCAAAGCACCCAGCAATTTACAACTGGCACCTCGGCATTTCCTATGATGAAGTCGTATCCCTTGATTTCTCTCACAAAACACTCGACATATCCTGCATTGCGAGTACTAAGCAAGATCTCCCTGGACACTCCAAGCGATTTGAGTTTGTTCAGGAAATCGAACAGTCAAATCTTGCCATCGATGTTTTCGGGCGAGGACGTGCCAAACCGCTTCCTAAGGGGAAGCTCGATGGACTTCTGCCTTATCGGTATTCCATTGCGATCGAAAACACTATGCATGATGACTATTTCACCGAGAAAGTCATGGATTGCTGGCTAGCGGGTACAGTGCCTATTTACTATGGCGCACTGAATCTCGAAGAGTACTTTCCGAAGGACAGTTTCATTCGCCTGAATCACCTTGACTATGAGGACTTCGCAAAACGGGTCAAAGCGGGAGAGTTCTCTAGTGAAGCATTTGAACGCAGACGTTCGGCTGTAGTTCAGGCTAGAGAGATTGTCATCGAGAAGTTTTCCATGCACGCTCTTGTGGCGAGCACCCTGGTGCGCGGTATGGGCCACCTGCCGTTCAATCACACCGGGCGAGTGTTGGTTTCTGATCTAGATTCCTACTCTCATGCTTTCCGCGACTGGGTCGCCGCCAAGGTCAAGCGTGCTTGACCTTAGAATCTGGGTTCTAACCCACCCTGCATCGGTTTGGGATGCTGCCTCAATTGAGACTGATTGTCTAAACGCGTTTGCGGGGCAAGGCATTTCGGTAGCGGTAAAAGTCTTTTCGAATCCGCAGGGCGAGGATCAGCAGTTATCGCCAATTAAATATCTCGCTTCGGCATTGGTGGCTCAGTGGAGAGTGGGGGGGGCACGGCTGGCAGGTAATTTTTCCGTTTTATCGCTTTGGTGGCACATTAGACAATTGGTCGGACTGCTGTCATCTTTGAGCCGACTAGTTTCCCTGAGCCACATGCGTCGAGTTGGCCTCGAATCTCGTCGAGCATTTCGAATAGCGAAGGGTCACTCCCTGATGTGGCAAGCGGCCTTGAAGGAGTCGGCAAAGCTTCATCTCTTCCTAGAGGACGACGTCTTTCTTTCGAGTCCAGAAGAGCTAGTTCGATTGACTAAATCACTACTGAGTAACAAGTCGCTGCCCTCGAAATTCATTTGCGATTGCAGTCACAGCTACACATTGCCCGAAATCGGAATTGACCCCAAGGGTTCATTGGGCAACCAGTCGACAGAAGAGTTTGAGTCTTACAAGTTCCCATTCACAAACACCTTGGCAGCCAGCTTCGTATCGCCAGAACTATTGAATCTCTCGGCCACCGCATCGCTCGATGGCCGAGTTGGAAGAGGCCTGGGAATTGATTTAGACCTCATGCGACTCTGGTCTCGCCGTGAACTAAACGTGGTGGGCTGCTCCTCCGCGAATCCAGTCTTTCAACAGCAATCAGGGTTCAGAAACCAAAAGATTTAACGGCTGTGAGCCTTGGAGTTCTCGCGCTAAAACGCCGATAGATTAGGAAACGATGAAGATTCTCGTTGGGCCCATAAACCTGCCAGGGCAGATTGCGGTGGATGCCCACAATCCAAACAATCCTGGAATTGGCGGTAGTGAATACCACTCAATCGTTTTGGCAACAATTCTTTCTCAGGAATACGACGTCACTCTTTGGCTACAGTCTGGATCACTCGAAACCGCGGGATTACGAATCCTCACTGAGCTATCCCCGGATGAGGACTTCGGATTGCAGATTTCCTTTTCCAGCACCGCAAACGAGTCCACTCCAAAGGCTTACCCACTTATTGCAATCAGTCACCATCCATTTGATACCCACATCCTGGAGTTGCCCCCTAGGACTCTCGCTATAGCAAATGTTGGCGATTACCAATTGAAATCCAACTCCCGACTGGCACGGCGCGTGGGGATTGGCCAGATCTGGCTCCCAGTCTTCTTAAGGAGACCTCAAGCTAATGCGATTGATCGTTCTAAAGCGACAAGTTTCACTGTTGGCCACGTAAGCTCTATGCACCCATCTAAGGGATTTCACGACGTGTTATCGGCTTGGATGGACTACCTAGCTTTGGGCGGAAAGGGCACACTTGAGGTGCTCGGAGGGCAAAGTCTCTACGGACTCAAAGAATCTCACCCATACCTACCAGTTTCCAAGTCTTATGGAGAAAAACTGCTTGCCAATATGGGCGGACAAGTGCATGACAGCGTCAAATTTCTCGGGCGTGTGCCAGGTGACATTGAATCCCGAATCGCATCGTGGGATATTGCTGTGCTGAATCCCAAGGGTTTCGGAGAGTCTGAATCAGTTTCTATGAAAGATTGCTGGAGAGAAGCTGTCCCAGTTGTTGCTGGAAACCGATTTGGACAGCGCGATTACATGCGGTTGTTTCCAGGACTAGCCTCATCGAACCCAGGGGCTATCGCCAAAATCATAAAAGACTTGAGCGAAGACCCATCGAAGCTTGAGTCGCTTCAAACCCAGGCGCTTCACGAGTATCAGGTGCTGTTTGAACGAGGAGTTCATTCGGGGGAGCTCTGGCGAAAGCTGGCACGCAGGGTCGCCGAGGGCACACCTTTGCTGGATGCCGGATTGCCAACCACGAAGGCAACAGCCATGCTCCGGCTGCAGATTCACATTGAAGGGCTTCAAATCAAATTGCAAGAGATTGCTTCATGGGCGATATCGCTGCTTAGGTCTCGAAAGACCTAGTGATGATTGACGTATTACTGCTTAGCGGCGGTAGGGGAACAAGAAGCGAGAACCCTGAGCTTCCAAAAAGCTTGCAACAACTGACTCCCGCACTGCGAGTTGTCGACACAATCGCCAGCTCACTGATATCCGTGGAAATCGGAAAAGTAATCGCCGTCCTTGGGCATTTTCACGATGAACAAGTTCAAGCATTTTCTAACATTTCTTGGCCAGGAGAATTGGTCATCAAATCTTCAATAGATCTCGGCACCTCCCACGCTGTTGCAACTGGTCTTCAAGAAGCTTCATCGGAGTGGGCAGCAGTCATTGCCGCCGATTCGGCATTGAGTTTTGATTTCGCTGCCCTTTTGGAATTTGCGGAAAAGAGTGGGTCAGATGTGGTCTTTTCGGCTCGTTATTCCAATCACCCACATGACTCAGATGCTCTGATTCTTGGGGAAGACTCGCGAATTGTGGGATTTAGCCCCAAGGGCCAAGCAGCGAGCGGGGTCGTTTTATCGGCATCGGGCGTGGTCCTTGTCAGACGCAACGCATTAGAAGGACTGCCCATCTCGGGCGATTTTCAAAAGAATCTCTTTGACTTAGTCGAGAGCCAGAACCTCATCGCGAAAGCTTGGATTTCAAGGTTCTACTGTCGTGACACTGGGACGCCAGAGAGGTTAGCGAAAGCCCGTTCCGCATTTACGTCTGGAAGTGCGCAATTTCGGGGCAAGAGGCAAATAGGTGCGATTTTGATTGACAGGGATGGCACTTTGATCCCCGACTTAGGCGACGCCAGGCAAAGGGTGTCCCGCGAAGAATTCGCTCCTGAGATAACTCAGGCTTTCCTTGAAGCAAACGACAACGGCGTTCCAATTTTCATTGTCACAAATCAGCCCGGAGTCGCTAAGGCCAAAATTACAGAGCTGGATGTCGAGCAAACCATTAGCGATATTCAATTGGAGCTATCAAGAGGCGGCGCCGTTTTCGATGACTATCGCTTTTGCGTTCATCATCCAGAGAAAGGTTGGCCTGGTGAAATTAAGCAGCTAAAGGTCGTCTGTGATTGCAGAAAACCGTCGGGTGGAATGGGCTTAGAATTGGCAAATCGCCACCATTTCAGCCTAAAGAAGAGCTGGGTTATTGGCGACTCAGATGCGGACCAAGGCTTCGCTGAGGCAATCGGAGCCAGTTTTATTCGGGTGAGCATCGCTGAACCAGTGTCCGTTGCCCAGGCGATTCAAAAGGCAATAGGAGAGATACGAAATGCTCATTAGTCGCACACCATTGCGCATTTCTTTCCTTGGCGGAGGTACTGACTTCCCGTGGTTCTTTGAAGAACATGGTGGAGCTGTGATTTCAGCCGCTATAGATAAGCACATCTTCATCAATGGCTTGAGGTCATACGACCAAAGAACTTTTTACTTGAAGTATTCCGAGCTAGAAATTGTGAAAGAGCTTTCCAACATCAAGCACCCGATCTTCCGGACGGCACTGGAATACTTCGAGGCACCGCCGTTGGATATTTCGGTTATGGCCGAGATCCCAGCCGGAAACGGGCTTGCTTCCTCGAGCGCATTCAGCGTCGGCCTCATCAATCTAATCTTCGCCTACCGCGGTCAGAACCTGTCGCAGTCGCAACTCGCTGAACTGGCTATCAAATTGGAGCTTGATTTGCTCAACGAACCTATAGGCGTGCAGGATCAACTAGGTTCCGCTTTCGGGGGAGTGAATTTCCACCAGTTCTCGGCTGGCCGAACGATAACTTCCAAGTCACTTTTTTCGGACAATAATCCACTCCCATTCGACATGATGCTTTCAAAAGTGGGGGTAGCTTCAAGGCAGGCGAGTTCTTTTACAGCTGCACAAAAAGATTTTGTAGCGGCCAATCCGGCTGCCATTCGCGCCCTTGAGGAACTAAGGGATTTGACCCTTGAAGCGGAGCTCGCAATCGCAAGCGACCCAACCGCGTTGCCCGCATACATTCGAGAAGGCTGGCTATTGAAGTTGGCGTCAAATCCAAATGCGGCGTCCAATGAGATTTTGAACCTGTCGGAAACCCTTGTCGAAGAAGGCGCTCTGGCCACAAAACTACTTGGAGCAGGAGGGGGCGGATTCATTTTGAGTATTTTCAAACCTGGCCACCTACCTGAATTCCTAGCGCGGAATGAAACAATTGGCAGAATCAGCACTCAGGTAAAGATTGACTACCGTGGTGCGGTCGTTATGGAGGTATGACCACAATGAACGCTTGGCAGAGCTATGTAGCAGAAAATGCAAGGGTGTTAAACCTAGTTGACGAAGACATTCTTTCGGAGACGGCACAGGCCTTCAGAGAGGTCGGCTCGACGGGCGGCACAGTTTGGGTGCTCGGTAACGGCGGCAGCGCTTCACTTGCCTCGCATGCCGTAGCGGACTTCTCGAAAACAGTTCAGGGCCTAGGCGGTGCACCTGTGAAGACTCTTGCCCCTTCGGAGATGATCTCACTGCAGACGGCTTACTCTAACGACACCAATTTTGCAGAGGGATTCGCATCCACGCTCAAGACTTACGGAAGTGATCGAGATGCGGTTTTAATCATTTCCGTGAGCGGACGTTCGCCAAACCTTGTCAATTCACTTGAGGTCGCAAAGTCCATGGGGATGACCTCCAGCGCATGGGTTGGAATCAGGGGATCCGGGTTAGTTGGCTCTGTGGACCATCTCGTTGTGTTTGACTCCGACGATTACCAGATCGTAGAAAACGCTCAGGTTTCCCTTATGCACTGGATAACCAAGGAGTTGGCAACGTGCTAGCGTTACTGCGACGACAAACCGTTATGTTAGTCTCGCAGTGTGCTGGCATAAGCGACCCATTTCATTTCTATCTAGGATATTTTTTACCTTTGGTCGGCGATGGAAGACTCAACAATCTTTCAAATCGGAACAAAACAGTGGTTTACGAATTACCTCGACTCGAAAGTCTTCGGGACTGGGTCAATTTAGGCCTTTCGATTCGGAAGCTCTCTGGTGAAGAGCTTCGAGGGGATGCCTTGCAAGAACATCTTCGCAGGAGCCGTTGGACGTCGAAACTTCTTCGGAGAGATGTCAGCTTGGTTTTTCCGGATTCTGACAATGCGCACAAGTTGGGATCAATTGCATTCCGCAGACTAGTAAAAGCGTCAAGAACAAGGCTTGCGCAGCACGGATTGCTGGTGCGGACTTCGATTCTGGCAAAATCCGACAAAAAGCGTGCCTGCATAATGGTCAGGGCTAATCCAGACCCACTAAAACCCGTAGCCTTTCCAAGGCATGTGCCAAACCTCGAAGAGGTCGGCGGCTTTCTGCGGTCCAACGGTTGGGAGGTGGTCTTCTTGGACGCTGCAGCTGAAAGGCCAGAGGCTGTCTTGAGCACGGTCTCCAGCAGCGACTTACTAGTTGGTCAATATGGGGCGGCATTAGCTCATGCGATGTGGCTTCCAAAAGGTGCGTCAGTTATCGAGATCTCTTCACACATGGCCAACCCGATGCCAAGCTGGGTCTACCAACGCCTAGCGGAATCTGCTTCTCTTCGATTTATCCAGTCCAAGTGCCAAGACAATTGGACTGGACCTGCATCAATTGCACAGTTTGGTAAGTCCTACGAAAGCTTGACCCATCGTCCATTGAGCGTGTTTGATCACCTGCAGAATTTTTTCAAAGCCTATGCTCACATTTACATAGGTCGCATTCTCATCACCATCGGTACGAGGAAGCCCTGAGCACCAATGTCCGCGATGGTGAAACTTAGAGCTCTCTAACCCGCTTCTTAAGTTCGGTTGTTGAAATGCCTTGGGTGTAGGGGATGTAGCAAAGCCCGATTCCGCGCTCATCCAGCCAGTCTTGATCGAACCCCATTTGCGCGTAATAGTCTCTCTTGGCCCAGTCGGACCCGACTACTATGACCGCTGGCTTCACCAGCTCGATAGTCGGCTTTGAATCACCACCGCCACTGTTCGGCACGACTTCTTCGACAAATCGGCAGCCGAGAAGCACTGCTTCCCTTTCCTCGTAGGTCATGATTGGAGCTTTGCCTTTGTATTGCTCAATGAATTCGTCAGTGTTCAGAGCAACGGTGACATCACCAAATTCTGTGCAGCGCCTGAGAAATTCGAGATGTCCCCGATGAAATAGGTCAAACGTGCCTCCGGTGTAAACAATTTGGCGCTTCATAGCTAGTTCCCCTAAATACAAATCCGTAGTCGAGCAAAAGCCTACTAGTTCGCGATTCTCAAGATGAATTACTTCCAGGGCAGTCGTGCAAAGCAGACTAAGCCTGGCTAGCACGCTTTCTAGCGGATGCCTGGCGAGCACGAACGTTTGGATCTAGCTCAACCTTGCGGATGCGGATCGCCTCTGGGGTTACCTCGACACACTCGTCTTCACGAGCGAACTCCAAGCACTCCTCGAGGGAAAGCTTCTTTGGTGGTGTAAGGCCCACAAAGTTGTCCGCAGAAGCGGCACGCATGTTTGTGAGCTGCTTTTCCTTGGTGATGTTTACTTCCATGTCATCGGCACGAGAGTTCTCTCCGACAACCATGCCGCAATAAACCTCGCTGGTTGGCTCAACGAAGAATGCACCGCGCTCCTGCAGCGCAATCATTGCGAACGGAGTTGCCACACCGGCACGGTCAGCAACCATTGAGCCGTTCTGGCGAGTCTGGATGTCTCCAGCCCAGGCCTCGTAACCAGCCGCTAGCGCGTTGGCAATACCGGCACCCTTAGTGGTGGTTAGGAACTCGGTTCTAAAACCGATTAGTCCGCGAGATGGCACGCGGAATTCGATGCGAACCCAGCCGGTGCCATTGTTGATCATGTTGGTCATGCGGCCCTTGCGAGCAGCAAGCAGCTGAGTAACTGGACCTAGGAACTCCTCTGGAGTGTCGATGGTTAGGTCCTCAACTGGCTCGTGAATCTTGCCGTCAACCTTCTTGGTAACTACCTGAGGCTTGCCAACGGTTAGTTCGTAGCCTTCGCGACGCATCTGCTCAACCAGGATGGCAAGAGCAAGCTCGCCACGACCCTGTACCT
>JACCDL010457405.1_pt1 | contig 24335 bp, 15 predicted proteins | sample 7441931 | NCBI WGS metagenome assembly JACCDL01 (sample SAMN15323437, study PRJNA562643) | freshwater metagenome | isolation source: river surface water | place: USA:Blue River Watershed | collected 2017-08-16 | reverse complement strand
TTTCGACGGAATGGAAAGTCTTCCTTTCTCGTCCAGTTTGCAATTAAACTCTCCAATGAATGCGGTCATTCTGTGTTGGTTTTTTCTGTCTGCTAAATAAATATGCAATTTCCCACAATTTCCCACAATCTCCCCTTTTTAACCACTTGTTTTCCACATTGCACCACTCAGGGGAGTTTTGTTGCGAAAATTCGTCGGAATTCCACGCATTAAGCAGAACAAAGGTAGCCTAAAAATGCTAAAAATCAAGGGTTTTGCTGGTTGTGGGAGAAAGTGGAAGAAATTTTCACTGTCGTGAGGGGTTTTGGGGTAGTGTGGGGGAATTGTATCTTTGGTACATGCAAAAGGGCATGAAAAGCGTCTTGGTAGTGGTCCTGTTGGTGGGGTTATCCACATTGGAGGCCCAGACTTTTCCATCGCCCTCCACCAACCTCAAGCCAAAGATGTGGGGAGTGGGCGTGAATGTCCGACATTTCGGCTACGACTTTGGCCTTGTTAAATCGCAATCTGCGGCTGCATATTTGAACACCTCCGCATTGTGGTTTGGTGTGATGCGTGATCCCCGTGAAATGAAAGTCATCAACGAGCGCTTGCCGGGCAGCAGTGCATTCGCCATCGAACGGGTAACCCATAATCTATCGCTTCGCTATCAAAAAGGAAAGAGTATCGTGTTGAGCGAACGGAATTCGCGGGGAGATGTTGGCTTGCGACTCAATGCGTCCTTGCAGCTGCCAGTGGATTATGCTTGGCCAACATACATATGGCTGTACGATCCTGTGCCTTTAACCGATGGATACACCGCAGTGGCCTATGATCCTGCCATTCACGATGTGGGATTGATTGGTGGAACGGCGGGGTATGGGTTGGGATTTTCTGACGGACAGTTGATTCCGGGTTTCGGAGGTTTGGTGGCGATGCAGGCTGAGTGGGGGAGCTATCGAAATGTTTCAAACACATTGACGTTGGGTTTTGGCGCGGATCGATTTGTGAAAAAGTTGCCCTTCTGGCATCGCCCCGAAATGAATCGAAACTTCTTCCCATCGGTATTTGTTACCTTTGCTGTAGGATTTGAATATGGCCAAGGTCATTGATTCAAATTTGCCAACATAAATAGACCCATTGTCGTGATAGAACTACCCATTGTATCCAAAGAAAAGCGTACGCCAAAGCCCAGTTGGTTGAAGATTGAACTGCCCACCGGTGAAAATTACACCCGTGTAAAACGCATCGTAAAGGAACACAAACTCCACACCATCTGTGAAGACGGTCGATGTCCGAACATGGGCGAATGTTGGGGAGAAGGCACCGCAACCTTCATGATTTTGGGCAATGTGTGTACCCGCAGTTGCAGTTTTTGCGCTGTGGCTACCGGTCGTCCGAACGAATACGACATGAATGAGCCTGAACGCGTGGCTGAAGCGGTGCGATTGATGGGCGTGAAGCATTGTGTGATTACTTCTGTGAATCGCGATGAATTGAAAGACAAAGGGGCAACAGTTTGGGCGGAAACGGTGAAAGCGGTAAAAGCCTTGAATCCAGAAACGACCATTGAAACATTGATTCCCGATTTTAAGGCGCAGTGGGATTTGCTTTATATGGTATTGGATGCCGGTGCTGAGGTGACCTCACACAACATGGAAACGGTGGAACGATTGTACCGGATGGTGCGTCCTCAAGCCAAATATGCACGCAGTTTGGAGCAAACCAAGCGCACGCATGAGTATGGACGCCGCACCAAATCTGGCGCCATGCTGGGCCTGGGAGAAACCGATGACGAGGTTAAGCAGCTGATGGAAGATTTGCGCGAAAATGGTTGCGATGTGTTGACCTTGGGGCAGTATTTGCAGCCCACAAAAATGCACCTGGATGTGAAGGAATTTGTGCATCCTGATAAGTTTAAACAGTGGGAAGAATTGGGCCTGCAGATGGGATTTCGCTTCGTAGAAAGCGGTCCGATGGTCAGAAGTTCCTATCACGCTGAAAAACACGTGCTATAATGTCTAATTCTTTTATGTATTTCTACCATAGAAATTGGAAAAGTAACGATACATTGTTTAATTTGTAAAATACCTAAAATAGACTAGAACATCTTATGAGAATAAAACCAATCATCACGCTCACCGCCTCTGCTACTTTGGTAGCTGGGATGTCGTTGTTTGTTGCGATGTTACCCGTAGGGATGCCTTTTTCGCTGACCCAACCAGAGAAGCAAAAAGAGGAGACTTCCATCGAAGGTGCCATTCGCTCGGTTTACAGCATGCGCTTGAATGAAGTTACAGGAACCATTGAGCCCGAGTGGTTCGAAGAAGCGGTTTCTCAAGCCGATGCCATGCGTCTGAACCGTCGCGCCAGCAAACCATTGAAATGGGAAGGCATGGGTCCTGACAACGTGGGAGGTCGCTTGCGTGCATTTTTGATTCACAAAGACTCAAACAACGTTTGGTTTGCCGGTAGTGTGAGTGGTGGATTGTTTCGTTCGTTTACGAAAGGACAAAGCTGGACGCCCATCAATGACAAGCAAGAGAACTTGAGCGTTACTTGTATCGCACAAAACCCCGTGACCGGTACCATTTTTTATGGAACGGGCGAGGGTGGATTTGTGAACTTGTCAGGTACACGAAACGGATCACCTGCCTTCTTGGGTGGTGGTATGTACAAGAGTATCAACAGTCGTGGTGTTGCATTCAGCAAAATGACAAATACCTCTGCGGCGAGCTTCATGCAGTGTAACAGCATGGTTGCGCACCCCACCGAGGACAAAATTTACGTATCTACTGAGGATGGTATCTATGAATTCACCAACGATGGAGCCAACCAAAAGAAGATTTCCGTTGGTTCAATCAAAGAAGTGAAAATTGACAAGAACGGCGTGTTGTGGGCTTCCACCAACTCCGGTTCTGTGTTGAAAATGGATGCTGCGGGTGCAATGAAGGTGGTGAACGGTACAGCCAATACAGGCGGTCGTACAGCCATCGCAATTTCTCCCCAAGACCCCAATTATGTTTATTTGTTGGGCGCTTCAGGCAATGGCTCATTCGGTGGTTTGTTTAGAACCACAGACGGTGGCGCAACTTGGACGCGCTTGATGAGCTACAGTTCAGTGACCGATATCTTTGGTTCTAACCGTCAAGGTTGGTACGACAACGTTGTTAGTGTGGATCCAACAAACAAAGACCGCATTTACATGGGTGGCGTTGATTTGGCTACTTGGGATGTTGTAAACGGATATCGTGAAACAGCGAGCACCTTCGCTGCGCCTTGGAACACCAACTATGTACATGCCGATAAGCACATGATTGCATGGGATATGTCGACCACACCGCCTTCAGTCATTGTGGGTTCGGATGGTGGTTTGCACAGAAGCATCGATGGCAAAATATGGACGCCGATCTCTCGTGGATTCGTTTCATTGCAGTTGTACAATGTTGCAGCCAATGAATTGGGACACATGACGGGTGGATCTCAAGATAACGGTACCTACTTGTTAAACTTCAGTGGAAACTCATTCAACGGAGAGCCATCCAAGACAGGGATTTCAATTTACGGTGGTGACGGATTTGATGTTGAATTCTCACGTTTCAATCCCAAAACTGTATTTGTGTCTACTTACTATGGACTCGTAGCGCGTACGGCCAACAGCGGTCAGTCAACCTCTACTTTCTGGGATGACCGTCAACCGGGTACTGCACAATCTGATTTTAATACCACTTTCTGCTTGTGGGAGTCTGGTCCAAAAACATCACGTTTGTTCTTGGCGAAAAATTCGGAAGTATGGATGGCCAACAACCCCACAGATTTCGCTGAAAATGTGAGCTGGTATTTGGTGGCCAAAGGATTGGGTAACGACCGCATCATTGAAATGGATTACACCCCAGACGGTGACCATTTGTTCTTGTGCAAATCTGGTCGTGTTACCCGCATCGATAGCATTAACTCAGCCACCTTTACATTGGCTGCAAACCCAACGGTATTGGAAGTGCCAACGCCCATCGTTCAAACCAATATCACGCCTTCAGGATTGAGTGGCAGAACGGTAACCTCTGTGAATGTGGACCAAATGAATGCAGATCACGTAATCATCACTTTGGGTGGATACGGTAACTCATCTTACGTATACGAGACCAACAACGCATTGGCTGCAGTACCTACTTGGAAGAATATCACGGGCAATTTGCCTTCAATGCCTGTTTACGACGCGGTGATTGATGTGGATGACAGCAAGCGCATTGTTTTGGGAACCGACTTGGGTGTGTGGTATACTGAAGATGGTGGTGCCAACTGGGTAGAAGGTAACGACGGTATGGCCCGTGTGCCTGTGTTCGAAATTCGTGGTTACGAGTGGAGACCATGGGAGGGTATGACGATGTATGTGGGAACCCACGGTCGTGGATTCTTCCGCAGTCGCACCTTGTTGACCTCAACCAAAAACGTGAAAGACAATACTGCGTTGAAAGTGGTGGTTTATCCAAACCCAACTTCAGACAGAGCCACTGTTACAGTTCAGTCCAAGGTAAAAGAGGCCGCTGTTTTGCGCGTGGTGAACTTGCAAGGCAAGGTTGTGATCGAAAAATCCGTTGAGATCACTGTTGGCGAGAATAACTTTGAAATTGGCTTGGGCAACTTGACCAAGGGTTACTACTTTGCTACGGTAAAGGGTAATACCAATCAGGGCACTGTGAAAGTGTGTGTGCAATAATCGATTAAATTTTCATTCCTAACTGTGTGATGGGGCCGGCTTCGCCGGCCCCATTTTTTTGCAAAAACGACGCTGCCACAGCCTATGACTACGACATGGCTACTCATGAAATCCGTGAAATTTTGGAATTTAGAGAGGATGTTTGTGTGCAGATGAATGTGCAGGTCGATCCTGAACCGCCAATTACAGGGACCCCTCGAATACAAAGGTGGCTGGACCAATCAACAAGATCTCATCGAATCGGCCGTTTTGCGCAGCAAAACGGACATGCAACTGGCCGCCGGCCGTTTCTACTGATACTTGGTGTTTTGCATACGTCGTTGGGTCTAAGCCCAAACCGTTCACATAAGCGATGGCGGCGGCGGTCACCCCAGTGCCACAGCTCAGTGTTTCGTTTTCAACACCCCGCTCGTAGGTGCGCATGGCAATTGCGCCATGGTTGATAATTTTCACTGCATTTACATTGATTCCTGCAGGCATGTATCGCTCGCTGTAACGGATCGAACGCGCCCAATCAACCAAATCAATCTCACCCAAATCGCCCTTTTCAAACTGAATAAAATGCGGAGATCCCGTGTTTAACTCCCACTTTTCTTCGCCCAAATTGGTCACTTGGTTCACAGGGTTTATCGACAACGCGATCTGATGGCTGGTCAGTTCCCATGCCTGATGTTCCCCATCCGGTGCCCAAAATTTCAGCAGTTTCTCAGCGGATAAATTTGCCCAAGATTCTTCCATGCCGGCGTTCGAGGCAGTTGCATCCGCCGATATTGCATCGCCCAAGTCCAAAGTAAAAGCCCAAGCGGCAATGCATCGTCCCCCATTGCCACACATGCTGCTCAATCCACCATCGCTGTTGAAATACACCATTTCAAAATCATAACCCGATTTGGGTTGCAACAACATCAGCCCGTCTGCACCCACGCCGAACTGACGGTGACAAATGTGCGCCACCAATTCCTTTTCCGAAGAAAAATCGGCCGGTACTTTCAAGGCGGTATACGTTTGCCAAGCACCATGACGGTTGTCGATCAGCACAAAATCATTCCCAGTTCCCTGGTATTTAACAAAGGGCAGTTTCATCGGTTGCGCAGTGTGTTTAATAAGTTGGCGTTGTTGACAGGTGTCAAATTCTGCTTAACGCCCATCGGTGCGGTTTGAGGATAAAAATAGTATTGGTCGCCCAGTTGCAAGTACAACTGATTGTTGAGTTCGAATAGTAAAATGTCTGTACTGCCCGCATTCCAGAGGGTGACAGTCGTTTGGTTGCCGATACTTGAAACAATGGTCATGTGTGGCGGACCAAACCCTGATTGCACGAGCGAAAAAACATACTCCTTGTTCAAGGGGGATTTTGCTTTGCTTTTCGCTTTGGCAACCGCCACGGTTGAACTGGGTTTGCTCACATTGATTTCGGCATCGCGATCATAAACCGCAACAGTATCCGCTGCTCCATTTCCGATCACCCCGCGATTTTTAGATTCAGGAGTTGCGGAACTCATTTTCTTGGTTGGGGTGGCATTGCCTGCAATCAGAATTGGGGTAAGGGTCAATTTCCCCATGAAAATGTTGTCCGGTAAATCGTCGTTGACGTTGGTTTTGAATTCTGTGCGATTGTCGGATTTTGCCCCGCGATTGACGTCGCCTTCTTCTGCTTCCGCTTGGGGCATTAGCACATCATCGGCTTCTTGTTCACCCATGGTGTTGAAATCGTTTTCGAAAGGAGGATTTTCAATCTCTGTTTGGGCAACTTTTGGGGGAATCCCCGATATATGCTCTTCTTTCAAATCCACGGCAGCGGAATCGGCTGCTATCTGCGCGGATGGCTCTTCGTTTTTGGCCATCATTTTGGATTCCATCGTCCGAGAAGCACTTTTGTAATTGATTACCAGTCCAACGAGTAATACGACCAAAGTAGCGGCGATCGACCACCACAATCCCGAGCGAGTGGTTTCATTTTGTTCGTCTTCTGTGATGCGGTTGGCGATAAAATCTTTAAGTTCAGCGGCGCCCTCGCGACGAATCCCTTCAATCATGAATTGCTGAAACTGAATGTGCTCCCAAGTTTCGGGCGATAGTTTCGCCTCATTTTCAAAGGCGATGCGTTCTGATTCACTCAGTTCCCCGTTCAGGTAGGCGTCGATTTTTGGGTCGTTGATTTCCATGGTTTAGGGTTTGTTGAGGTAAAAATCAGTGGCGTTGTATTTCTGTTTGATGATGGTTTCTAGTCCTTTCAAACATTGGTGTTTTTTGGCTTTGGCGACCGACGCACTGGCCAATCCGTTGGCTTTGGCGATGGTGTCCATATCGAACCCATCGAAATAAAACATCATTAGGATGTTCCTGCATTTGTCTTGCAACAAATCGAGGGCTTTCTGAACGATGCTGTAATCCATTCGCTGGGCAGGATCCACCGAATCGGCCACTTCTTTGCCGGTGATGTAATCTTCGTTTTTGGTTCGCTTGCGTTTGTCGAGCTGCTTCAACCACAAGTTCTTGGCGATGGCGAACAAGTAGGTGCTGAGTTTGGCTGACAGTTCAAATTGGGGTTTGCGCACATTCTGCCAAATTGCCACAAGCGTGTCCTGCATGAGGTCCTTGACATCGTCTTCGTTGCCCGAGTGCTGATAAACGTGATTGGCAATCATTCCTTCGTGTGCTTTGTACAATTCGATCAATACTTCCCTGTCTCCTTCGCGGATGCGGTCAATGATTCTGCGGTCTAATAGGGATGCTTTGTACATTGCACGGGCGCTTAATACGCGTTCATCGAAAAAGGTAAACGCTTCGTAGTACAAAGTAAACGAACTATGGTGGATCTGCGTTAAAATTCGGTACAAAATTTGATTCTCGATCGCACATGAAACAGTTATTAGACAAACACAAAATTTTGACCCTCGTATTGGCCGGTGTTGCCGGTGGCGTTGCCAGTTTGGGAGGGTACATGGTTGTGGCCTCTAATCAAGCCACTTCCATAGAAGCCAAGCAAAATGCTTCCGGACAGTTGGCCCGATACGCCAGTTTGAACAGCAATCCCGCTTTCGATTTTACCGGGGTGAGTGAAATTGCCAACCCGGCGGTGGTGCACATTAAATCTACAATTACCGGCAGTGGCATGGGCGATGGTTCTCGACAGCAGCAGATGCCCATGGATCCATTTGAATTCTTCCGTGGCGGTCCGGGCATGGAGTTTCAGCAGCAAGGTCCCCGACAAAGCAGTGGATCCGGCGTGATTTTGAGCGATGATGGATATGTTGTAACCAACAATCACGTGGTTGAAGGCGCTTCAAAGATTGAGGTGGTGCTGAACGACAAACGAACTTACGTGGCCGAGCTGGTGGGGACGGACCCCAATACCGACATCGCCTTGTTGCGCATCGGTGAAAAAGATTTGCCCTTTTTGAAGCTTGGGAATTCCGATGAGGTGAAGGTGGGTCAGTGGGTCGTGGCTGTGGGGAATCCATTCAATTTGAATAGTACGGTAACCTTGGGAATTGTGAGTGCGATGGGCAGAAACATCGATTTGATTCGCAGCAAGGGTAACAAATACGCCATTGAGAATTTTATTCAGACGGATGCGGCTATCAATCCAGGAAACTCGGGTGGGGCGTTGGTGAATACGGCGGGTGAGCTGATTGGGATTAACACGGCCATCGCTTCAGAAACGGGAAGTTATGCCGGCTATGGATTTGCCGTTCCTGTGAATTTGGTGAAGAAGGTGGTGAACGACATCATGAAATATGGCAAGGTGCAAAGGGCGTTGCTGGGTGTATCGATCCAAGAAATCAGCCAAGAGTTGGCCGATGCGCAGGGGCTAAAAGATTTGAAGGGTGTTTATGTGGCTGAGGTGGTGGAGAATGGCGCCGGTGAAAAGGCGGGGATCAAGAAGGGCGATGTAATTTTGAAGGTGGCCGGCATTGAGGTCAATTCATCGTCGCGCTTGCAAGAAGAGGTGGGGAAATACCGTCCTGGCGATAAGGTGATGATTACCATTCGCAGAAAAAATGCGGAGATGGAGTTGGAGGCCACTTTGCTGAACGCCGAGGGTAAAACCAAGTTGGAAGTGGCAGAAGCTGAGGTGTCTGATGCGTATCAGGGCATGAAGATGGACAATGTAACCCGCGAGCAGAAGTTGGCGTTGGGGGTGAAGTCGGGCGTGAAGGTGAGTGCCATTGACAAGGGGTTGTTTAAGGAGGCGGGGATTCCGGTGGGATTTGTGATTACACACATCAACAACGAGCCTGTATATTCGGCCAAGGGGGCGGTGAGTTTGTTGAAATCGCTGTCGGGTGCGATCACCATTGAGGGGTACACGGCGGATAAGAAAGAGCGCGTTTTTGCGGTGAAACTGCCGAGAAAAGATTGATTTTTTGACAATATGATGAAAGCATAAGGGGCCGGCGAATGCCGGCCCCTCTTTGTTTAATCAAGCTTTAAAAATCTTCCGAAATATTTGGCGTGAAGCCTGAATTCCAGCCGTTATCTTCAACGAAGGGGCTGCTGCTATTCATTTTGCTTTGTACGGTAACGCTCTGCGGTTGATAGAAGTTGAAATCACCGCCTTTGTTCTCCAACATCATCCGATCCTGGGGGTCCAAATCCACAAACTTTGAAAACTGTCCTACAAACTTGGCGAAAGCAGAACCGGTTTCCCCATGGCGGTTTTTACCAATGATGATTTCGGTAAGACCTGCAATTTCGCTTCCTGGAGCAGCCTCAGACTGCTGTCCGGGTTCGTTCATGCCCATCTTTTGGTAATACTCGTCGCGGTACAAGAACATCACCATATCCGCGTCTTGTTCGATGGATCCCGATTCCCGCAAATCTGAAAGTTGGGGACGTTTGTTGCTTCGTTTTTCTACTTCCCGACTTAACTGGGCCAATGCGATTACTGGGATGCTCAATTCTTTTGCCAATCCTTTCAGAGCCCGAGAAATGAAGGCAATTTCTTGCTCTCGGTTTCCTTGTCCTTTGGTTTCATGGCGCAACAACTGTAAGTAATCGACCACCACAAGGTCCAATCCACTTTGCGAGTGAATTCGACGACATTTGGCAGTGAGGTCGAAAATACTTAGCTGTGGGGTATCGTCAATATAGATTCCCGCGTTGGACAAATGTATGGTTTTGTCGTGCAGTCGCTGCCACTCTTGCTCAGTTAGGTTGCTTTTCTTGATTTTGTCCGATTCGATTTCCGCTTCGCCACTGATCAAACGATTCACCAGCTGTACATCGGCCATCTCCAAAGAGAAAATCATTACTTTTTTGTTAAAGTCCAATGCAGCGTTGCGCATCAAACTCAATGCAAAGGCTGTTTTACCCATCGCCGGACGGGCTGCAAGGATGATCAAATCGGAGGGTTGCCAACCACTGGTGATGCGGTCCAAATCGCTGAAGCCTGTGGCAACACCCGTGATACCTGAATTGTCGGTGGCTTGACGCAATTCCAATTCTTTCAATGCCTGTTGAACCAGCGCGTTGATGTCGCGGAAGCTCCTCTTCAAACCCGCATTTTTGATTTCATACAGTTTGCGTTCGCACTCATCCAACATTTCAAAGGAATCCAGTGTGTCGTCGTAGGCATCTACGGCAATTTCACCCGATACCCTGATTAACTGTCGTTGAACGAATTTCTGGGTAAGAATGCGTGCGTGGTATTCCAAGTTGGCTGCAGAGGATACTTTGCTGGTGAGTGATGCGAGGTAATATGCACCGCCCACAATATCCAATTCCCCTGCGTTGCGCAATTCATTTGCGACCGTAAGCAAATCCACGGCGCCACCCTCGGTGTACAATTTTCTGATGGCACCGAAAATTTTGCCGTTTTCAGGGGCATAGAAGTGGTCTTCTGTAAGTATCTCAATGACGGCGTGGATTTTATCCCGCTCAAGCATCATCGCTCCGAGTACGGCTTCCTCCAATTCACGGGCATTTGGGGGCATGCGACCGCTGGCATCGGGACCGATGATTTTGGGCACTTGGCTTTTCTTGCGTGTGGTTTTGTAGTTGGAGTTGTCGTCCATAGGACCTACAAAGTAAAATCAAATCGACAAAGATTTTTCAACTTTGAAAGACAAAACTTGTAAACATTTTCAAGGCCGATTTTTTGCCTTGGCTGCGACAAAATGACAGGGGTTTTGGGTCCAACAAAATGGGTACGGTATGTGTTATATCCAACAAAAGATACAGTGTGCGGGCTTGTTTGTTTTTGGTGGATGAAATGCCATGAACAGCCCATACATTTGTAATTAAGCAGAGCAAAAATGGAAGCAAAATTTTCTCAAAGGGTTAAGGAGGTAATTCAATACAGTCGCGAAGAAGCCATTCGCTTGGGCCACGATTACATCGGTTGTGAGCACTTGTTGTTGGGAATCATTCGAGAGGGGGAGGGCAAAGCCATTCAAACAATCAAATTGTTGGATATTGATGCCTTGCGCTTGAAAAAAAGCATTGAAGACGCCATCAGAACCACGGCCACAAAAACCACAAACTTGGGGAATATCCCCCTTACCAAACAGGCTGAAAAGGCGCTGAAAATAACCTATCTGGAAGCCAAAATTTTCAAGACAGACCTCATTGGAACAGAACATTTGTTGCTCTCAATTTTGCGCGATGAAGACAATGTGGCATCCAAAATTTTGAATCAATATGGGGTGAATTACGATGTATTCAAATCAGCCTTGGAAGAAGGGGTAGATAATCCCCAAATCCGCAGCGAATCGTCGAGCGAGGAAAACGACACGCCAGAAGATTTTTATCGCGAAGAACAAAAGGCTGCTGAGGCCCGCAAAGGGGGAAAGTCAAAAACAAAGACCCCCGTTTTGGATAATTTCGGCAGGGATTTGACCAAAGCCGCTGAAGAAGGCAAATTGGATCCCATAGTAGGCCGTGAAAAAGAAATTGAGCGTGTGAGTCAGGTGTTAAGCCGACGCAAAAAGAACAACCCTGTGCTCATTGGTGAACCCGGTGTGGGTAAAACTGCCATCGCAGAAGGCTTGGCATTGCGCATCATACAGCGGAAAGTAAGTCGCGTGTTGTTTAACAAACGCGTGGTGAGTTTGGATATCGCATCCATGGTTGCGGGGACCAAATACCGCGGTCAGTTTGAAGAGCGCATGAAAGCCTTGATGATGGAGTTGGAGAAGGCCGATGATGTGATTTTGTTCATCGATGAGATTCACACCATCGTTGGTGCTGGTGGTGCCAGTGGCTCCTTGGACGCCTCCAACATGTTCAAGCCGGCTTTGGCCCGTGGAGAAATCCAATGCATCGGTGCCACAACATTGGATGAATACCGTCAGTACATAGAAAAAGATGGTGCGTTGGAACGTAGATTCCAGATGGTGCTGATTGAACCAGCTTCCGCCGAAGAAACCGTGGAGATTTTGCACAATATCTGTAACAAATACGAGGAACACCACAGCGTGAAATATACCCCTGAGGCCATCAAAGCTTGCGTGGAGTTGAGTGTTCGATACATGAGCGATCGTCACCTGCCCGACAAAGCCATCGATATTTTGGACGAAGCAGGAGCCAGGGTGCACATCAGCAATATCAATGTGCCCAATGAAATTTTGGAATTGGAATCGCAAATCGAAGGCATCAAGCTGGAGAAAAACAAGGTGGTGAAAAGTCAGAATTTTGAGGAAGCTGCCAAATTGCGTGATACCGAAAAGCGATTGCTCGAAGACCTAGAAACCGCGAAAGCCCGTTGGGAGGCACAGTCTGCTACTGAAAAGTTCATGGTAACCGAAGATGATATTGCCGCGGTGATCTCGATGATTACGGGTATACCCGTGAAACGCATGGCCGAGGATGAATCGCGTCGTTTGTTGACCATGGCCGATACGCTGCGGAAGAGGGTAATCGGACAGGATAAGGCCATCGAAAAGTTGACCAAAACCATACAGCGTACCAGGGCGGGTTTCAAAGAGCCCAACAGACCCATTGGTTCATTCATATTCTTGGGCCCCACAGGTGTGGGAAAAACCGAATTGGCCAAGGCCTTGAGTGAGTTTTTGTTCGATGCGGACGATGCAATGATTCGTATCGACATGAGTGAATTTATGGAGAAATTTGCGGTAAGTCGTTTGGTGGGGGCGCCTCCAGGTTATGTGGGTTACGAAGAGGGTGGAATGCTTACCGAGAAAGTACGTCGCAAGCCTTATTCCGTGATCCTGTTCGATGAAGTAGAAAAAGCGCACCCCGATGTCTTCAATTTGTTGTTGCAGGTGTTGGATGAAGGACAGATGACGGACTCATTGGGCCGAAAGATTGACTTCAGGAATACCGTAATCATCATGACATCGAATATTGGTTCGAGGCAGTTGAAAGAGTTTGGTACTGGCGTGGGTTTTGGCACCAACACCAAAGAGGTGAACAAAGAGCGAGATAGCAAGCAAGTGATTGAAAATCAGTTGCGTAAGTTTTTCTCACCCGAATTTTTGAACCGTATTGATGATGTAGTGGTGTTTAACTCTTTGGAGAAGGAACAGATTATCAAGATTTTGGATGTGCGGATGGCGAAGATGTTGAAGCGCATTGGTGAAATTGGATACCGTGTAAGTCTGAGTGAGGGCGCAAAGGCCTTCCTGGCAGACAAGGGTTTTGATGCGGATTTTGGTGCGAGACCCCTGCAGCGCGCCTTGCAAAAGTTCCTTGAGGAACCGCTCGCAGAGCAAGTTTTACAGGGCAATTTGAAGGAAGGTGATGAACTTCAGGTGGATCATGCAGACGGGGCGGAGGAATTGAATTTTACGCCAGTCAAGGCTTTGCCTGTTGCGGAAAGTGCTGCCGCAGAAACGAAGGCGTTGGACGCTCCCAAAAAGCCACGCGCTACCAAAGCAAAAACCGAGAAGAAATCGGAAGAATAATTCGAAGTGGAATTTAACGGAAGAGGCGCCGCAGGAACTGCGGCGCCTCTTCTGTTAATAGACGTTTTAATCTGAATTAAAAAAAACGTCGGATGTCCATAAACCGCAGACGGTAATACTGAGAACTCAATACATCGTAACGAATCCCACCACTGGTGGCAGAATGGATAAAGTAGATCTCCGTGGGAGTAACCTCGGTGATGATGCCGACGTGTCCCATGACCCTCCGACTTGTGCTATGGCCTTTGAAACAAATCACATCGCCCGGACGCGCATGCGCGATGGGAACATGAACCCCAGCATTGTGAAACAACGAAGAACTCGCCGGTGTGCGAATACCCAAAGTGGTGTTGTAGCAATAGCCAACGAAGCCGCTACAGTCAAAACCCGCAGGCGTTTTTCCACCACCCCGGTAATGGGTGCCTAAATGTTTTCCAGCCTCCTTCAATAACTCGTTGATGGCCACCAAATCCATGTTATTTTCACCTACCAACGAGTCGGTTTGGGCCGACAATAAATTGGCAGTGAACAAGATGGCGGCAAGAATGAGTTTTTTGATCACAGGGGCGATAATTTGTTGGAATTCGCGTAATAAAATGAATTAAGGAAGATAGGTGAGCATTTTTTTGTATCGCTCGGTGTAGGTGGCTCCGGTTTTACTCCCTTTTTCAGCCCAACGTTTTTTCATGTTGGCCACGCGGTTGCCCGGATCGGGGTGGGTGCTCAAGAATTCAGGAATATTGACCTGGTTTTTCTCCTTTTGGATCTTTTCAAAAAAGCCAGCGGCACCCACTGGGTTGTAACTGGTTTGATAGAGCCAATCCACAGAACAGTTGTCGGCCTCGGTTTCTGCATCCCTTCCAAAACTCAACTGCGCCAAACCTGTAGCCACTTGCAGCAATTGTGCTTTGTTTGTACCAAAGATGAGTTCGAGCAACAAATTGGCCCCGAACTCACGGGTCATGGCATCGGTGGAATGTCGTTTTTCGGCATGCGCCATTTCATGTCCCATAACACCAGCGAGTTGGTCTTCACTTTCAAGGTATTTCATCAAGCCGGTGTACACATAAATGTACCCACCTGGCGTACAGAAGGCGTTTTGTATGGTGTCGTTGTGAATGATGCGCACGCGCCAAGGAAAGTCATTCTTGTGCACCAACAAATTGGTGCTCAAAATGGTGTCTCTCACATTGTAAATGTATTGATACAGCGTGCGGTTTTTTGCTGAGTCCAGAACAACTGCGGCCGATCCAGATTCAAAACTTGCGGCCACTTGTTGACCCAGCGCAACATCTTGCTCCACGGGGAAGATGTTTACTTTTCCGAGCCAATTAGAACATCCTGCGAGGGTAATGAGGCCCACGACTGCGATGGCAATGAGGCGGTAACGGTATTTCATGGGTGTTTCGAGTATTCCCCAATAGCCAAAAATGATGCCAAAATTACTGGTGCGAAAGAATGTGTTCGCGAATGGGTGGCGTGAATTGTTAGAATGGATAGCCAATACCGATGGCAATGGCGGTTTCATCAACGAGGTATTTGCCCAATGATCCCGATACTTGTTTGGTCATCACCCACCTGCTGTCGGCAGCTTTGCTCGGGTCGCGAATGGGGAGTCCCCAATCTATGCGGAAGAGGAAAACGCTCAAGTCAAATCGAAAGCCAATGCCCGTGTTTACCGCAACTTCCGATAAAAAGGTATTCCGGTTGATTACGCCGTAGCCATTAGACGACCCAGCGGCGCTGAGGTTCCAAATGTTACCCGCATCCAAAAACAGGGCGCTTTCAATGAAGTTTTTGATCAACGTGAAGCGATATTCCAAATTGGCTTCGATCAAGAATTCGCCAGATCGGTCAATAATCGAACCCGAACTTTTTGGCGTATTGCCCGGACCGATGCCACGCGGACGCCAACCGCGCAAACTGTTGCTTCCACCAATAAAATACCGTTTGTCGTAGGGAATGACATTGCTGTTCCAATAGGGTAGCGCCATGCCAAAGTTGGCACGGAATGCAATGCTGTTGAGTTCGTCGATGTGCTGATGTATGCGTATTTCTGATTCTACCTTGGCATATTGAAAGTAGTTTACACCCAGAAATTGGTAGGAACTATCGGGATTGTAGTTTTCTTGGAAGAGGTATCGAGCCAGGCGATGCCAATTGCCCGAAGTCTCAAATCCCACCCTGCCGAAAAAGTAGGTTTGTCCGGGTTTGTTCCGGTTGTTGGTATAAATCGCCCCGAGTTTGGCGGCGGTAATAAATTGGTCGGTAAACACGCGTTTCACAAAATCTTGGTCGAGCTGAGGCAATCGCGGCAAGAACGATGGGTCAATTTCGTTTCGGTTGAAGCTAAGTTCGATAGGTGTGTAATACCAACTGAAATTTGGTCGGATAAACTGCAATGAAACGGATGCAGGCAGTGAACTCCGCCTGAAGTTTGGGTTGTTTTCCGATTGATAGCTGAGAGAGAAAACCGTGTTTTTGCGTTGGTACGGATTTCGAAGGTTGAATTTTTCGAGAATGGTGAAGTTGGGCAGCGATAGCGTCATGTTGAAACCTTGCTGCAAGGCGTATTGGAAGTTCCCCAAATCACCGCGCTTGAAAATTGCTTCGTATGAAGTGATGGAACTGATTTTTAGGTTTTCTCCGTTGCCCAAGGCATTTCGGTTGTTGAACGACATGATGCCAGCCAAACCGAACGATCGCTGACTTTGCGTTTGAAAGTTGGTTCCCGAACTTCCTTGGGGAGAATACAGTCCTTGCGGTTCGATTTGGGTATAAATACGGGGTACCGCTTTGGCTACAATGCGTGTAATGATCAACCCTCGCGCGGAATCCACTTCTTGGTGCAAGTCCACATAGGAAAAGAGTGCCATATCCACCAATCCCACATAGGTTTGGTTTGTCACAGATTGTGAGAACCATCGCCCAGAATCAATAAGAATAACCCGGTCCAACACCTGCGTCTTGATGGGGTAATGGTTCAGCGTGAGGTGCTTTCCTCGATTGTGATAGGCTTGGGGATAGGTGTTGTTCTGATAAATGTCCGAACACAGGAGCGTGAAATACGTTGCGCCAAACCGATAACGTTGGAATTTCTTCTTTGCGTTGGGATTGTCGAGTTTGAGGAAAACGGCCCCCTCTTTTTTGTTTTGAAGGGTGTCGATTTCGTATCGAAACAGATCCGGTTGGGCCTCAAAATATCCCCGGTCGCGAAGTTCCAGCGTGAGTTCGTCTTTGGCGGCATTAAGGTCATTCAGGTTGATCGGCCACCACAGTCGATAGGCGATATTCTGTGCCACAAGACTGTCGATCAACGGCCTGAGTGCGGTATCGGCGGGTTGTCTGAAAAACGAGTTCAAACGATATGCTTTGCCGGGCTGTACATTGTAAATAACCTGGGCCTTTCGCGGGCCGAGGATTGTGCGATACGAGACTTGCGCGTCGAAATAACCCAAATTGAAGAGGTGGTTGGAAATGTTCTCTGCCGACAGTTGGGCGAGGTTTGTGTCGAGCAATACAGGGGGTTCGCCAAATTTCTTTCTCAGTGTTCGGCGCCATCCCACCGAGTCTGACAACGCAGGGTTTTTTTCGTTGGTGCCGAGGGTGTAAGCCCACAAGAATACCGGGAGTTTGTTGAACAAAACCCTTTTGTTGGGACGGTGCAGGATTTGTGCGCGAACATCAGCGCCGGGCGCAGATTTTTTGGGCATGGAAACGAGGTTCTTTTTCAGCAAAAATTTGCCGTCGGGAATACTCTTTTTTACACCACATGATTGGAAGATGGCCACGGCGGCGAGTATCCATAGATACTTCCGAAGAAAACCGTGATATTTGTAAACTATGCCATCCATCGCTCAAATCAAGCACATCGCATCGCTGCGCATGCCGAAGTTTAGGCAAAAATATGGCCAATTCATGGTGGAGGGTCGCAAAGCAGTGGAGGAAGTATTCCACAGTGGGTGGCAAGTGGAGGGAATATGGGCCACTGAGGCTTTTGCTGACCGACATTCCCCGGGTTATTCGTTTGAGTGGATGACGGAGGACGAGAACAAGAAATGCACCGCTTTCGATACTGCACCGGGTGTGATGGCGCTGGTGAACATGCCCCAATCCCGAGGATTTGACAAGGAAATGCCATTCGTTTTGGCTTTGGACGGAATCAATGATCCCGGCAACATGGGTACCATTATAAGGCTGGCCGATTGGTTTGGCTTGTCGCAGATTGTGGCTTCCTTGGACAGTGTAGACGCGTTCAATCCCAAGACGCTGGCGGCAACCATGGGTTCATTCCTGAGGGTGGAAGTGGTCTATGCCGATTTGGAAATGGCCGCCCAAGGCAGAACGGTTTACGGCGCATATTTGGCGGGGGAAAGTGTACACGGTCTCAAGCCATCTGAGAAAAGTATGCTACTCATTGGTTCTGAATCACATGGGATTCGCGAATCGGCAGAGAAGTTGGTAACGCATCCAATTACCATTCCCGGTAAGGGTAAAGCTGAATCGCTGAATGCAGGAATGGCGACGGCCATTCTGCTCGACAACCTGCTTCGTTAAGGTTGTTTGCTCGCTGAGTCCGACACGCAGATTTCTTTGGTGCTCAAGCCCCAGTCGTTGGTCGGTTTGTCGATAACTACCCCTGAAAATTCCGTATATTTGTAATTGGCCCATTTGGGTGATTTTGTTATGCAGTCCGGGATCCGACAGAAACTCAATGAATTCATTCACACCCATTATCGTCAGCGATTGATTCGCGGGGCGATGACATCGGGGGCATTGGGTTTGGTGGTTTTTGGATCGGGATTTTTGCTGGAACATTACCTTTGGCTTGACAGCGTTGATCGCGCCGTGTTGTTTTGGACGATGTGGTTGCTCTTTTTGCCATCGTTGTTGTTTGGGGTGATCAAACCGCTATTGAACATGCGGGGCGTGGGTAAAACCCTCACGCAACAAGCGGCAGCAAAATGGATTGGCGACTACTTTCCGGAAGTATCAGACAAGTTGATCAACCTGCTGCAACTGGAAGACATGGCCGGTGTGCAAAGCGGGAATGAACTGCTGTTGGCGAGCATTGAAGAGAAAACATTGGTATTACAAAAGGTGCCATTTATACAAGCGCTGGACTGGCAGAAGCACAAAAAGTGGGTATATCGATTAGGGGCTTTGTTGTTGTTGCTCATGGGAATGGGTGTGTATGAGTCGGCTGAATTGCTACAAGGCGCGTCTCGGGTGTTTCAGTATCAAAAGGAATTTGTGCGGCAAGCCCCGTTTTCTGTGCGTTTGATGAACGACAATTTGGTGGTGAATGAGGGACAGGATTTAAAGCTTCAGTGGCAAACCGAAGGCGCCGTGATTCCCGAATCGATGGAAGTGAAAATTGGTCAGCAGTGGCGAAAGGCAAGAAGAATCAAACCTGGTGTCTTCGCTTTCGAATTGCAGGATCTCATGGAAGACCAGGCCGTTGTGGTTCGGGCGATGGATTATGTGGTTGCAGAGCACGCGATCACGGTTAAAAAACAGCCGCATTGGCAAGCCGTTGAGGTATTTGCGGATTTTCCCGATTACACGGGGATTCAAGATGGATTGTTGTCTCAATCTACTTTGTTAGAGGTGGTAGAAGGTACGCGTTTGGAATACCGTCTCAAGGGTGAGCGAGTAAATGCTTGGCGGGTTGGAAGTTCTTTCAAAAAGATTCAACAAGGGTCTTCGCAAAGGCTTGATAATACAGAAAATGGCAGCAGTTATATTCATCGGGCCATGCGCGATACACGCTTGGTTTTTGCGATGGAAGGTCCCCAAGGATTGAGTTCTGATACCCTGCAAAGCGCGGTGGTGGTGAGGGCAGATGCCTTTCCAGATATTCAGCTCGAGACCGTTGCAGATTCGGTTCGATTGGGTACGTGGTACTATGCTGGAATCGCGAGCGACGATTACGCTGTCAATGAAGTGGCGTTTTTATACCGCGTTGCGGGGAAAAGTGCGAATTGGAAGCGGGTGGTTTTGTTTGAGGGCAGTGCATCGCAGTATACCATCACCCACGCCATCGATTTGGTGAACTTGGGGGTGAAAAGTGGTGAAACATTGGAGTATCAGTTCGCTGTGAAAGACAACGACGGCTTGCGCGGCGGAAAGACCTTTCGAACACCGGTGATGACCTTGGAGAGGATGGGTGCTGAGAAGGTTGCGCAGTTGCTTGAAAAGCAGGAGGCTGGAATTGGTGCGGGTATGAGCAAATCATCCAAAACACTGAAAGAACTTCAAAAAGAATCCCAAAAATTACAAGAGTCTTTGCAGCAAAATCAGCAAGGTTGGGATCAAGAAAACAAAATCAAAAACTGGCTCAATGAACAACAGAAGATGGTGGAGGCGTTGAAGCAGTTGGAGAAAAAGCAAGCGGACGTAAACAAACAAAAGAATGCGGTGAATCCTCCCTCCGAAGCGTTGCAAAAAAAGAAGGATGAGCTCAACAAGCGGATGAAGCAGTTGACATCGCCCGAAATGCAGAAGTTGATTGATGAGATTAACCGTTTGATGGAGCAAAAAGCCAACAAAGAACAGCTGCAGGAGAAGATGCAAAAGCTCAACGAAATGAGTCAAGAATCGTCGAAGGAGCTGGAGAAACTCATGGAGCAGTTGAAACAGCTGGAATTGGAAGAAGCGGTGGAGAATCAGCTCGAGCGCATGCAAGCATGGGCGGAAAAAGAAGAGCTGCTGCAAAAAGCGCTGGAACAGGAGAAAGGCAAAGAGGTGTCTGAATCGGTGAAGCAGCAGCAAGAAGCACAGAATGAGGCCTTGAAGGATATCGACAAGGGGGCGCAGGACATCGAAGAGAAAAACCAGGCGTTGGAGAAACCCATGGATTTGAAATCGGGGGAAACCGAGCGGAAAGAGGCGGAAGATGCGGCGAAAAAAGCTTCGCAGGAAATGAAAAACAACCGCAAATCTGGGGCTACAGAGCAGATGAAGAAATCGGCCCAGAAGATGAAAGAGGCCATGCAAAAGATGCAGGAGGGATTTGAGCAGGAGCAGAAAAAGCGCATGGCGGAGGACTATCAAGCGCTCAGGGCCTTGCTGGAGAATTTGATTGATGCTTCGAGCCGACAGGAATCGATTTTGACGGAATTGCGGAAAATGAGTCCGGACAACCCCAAACAGGTGGCATTGAACCGTGAACAAATGCGCTTGAAGGAATCGTTGCAGTTCATTGAAGACAGTTTGATGGCATTGGCCAAGCGACAGACAATGATCAGTCAGTTTGTGACCCGTGAGATGAGTCGGGTAAATGTACAGATGGCGTTTTCATTGGAAAAAATGAAGGTAAGAAATCCGCGATCGGCGGCTCAGCATCAGCAATTTGTGATGACGGGGTTGAACAATTTGGCGGAGATGTTGATGGAGAGTCTGCAAAATATGCAGCAACAAATGAACAGTGAGCAGAAGAAGGAGGGTGATAAGAGCTGCGATAATCCCAATAAATCGGGTCAAGGCAAGCAGGGTAAGCCCAAGCCGGGTAGCAAATTGAGTGAGTCCCAAAAGGCTTTGGGAGAGCAATTGCAAAAAATGCAACAGCGGAAGCAAGGCAAACCCGGTCAAGACGGAAAGCCGCAAGGTGGTGATCCGCAATCGCCCGGACAAAATGGTGAGCCATCGCAAAGAGAACTCAACGAGGAATTGGCGAAGATGGCTTTGATGCAAGAAGCGTTAAGACGGCAAGTGGAACAGTTGAGAAAGGAATTGGGACAAGAGGGCAAACAGGGGATGTCGAACGCGTTGCAAGAAGTGGAGAAAATGATGGAGCAGAATGAAAAGGACTTGGTGAATGGCAAGGTGACGCCGCAATCGCTGGAGCGACAAAAGCAGATCATGACGCGGTTGTTGGAACACGAGAAAGCGGAGCGCAAGCAAGAACAGGAAGACCGCAGAGAATCAAACCAAGCCCCCACTTTTGTGCCCACCGTTCCGCCCGAACTGGCGGCCGAGGCCCGAAAAAAGGCGAGTGAGCGTGAGGCTTTGCGACGGGTACAACCGGCCTTTAAGCCTTACTACAAACAAAGCGTGCAGAAATACCTACAGATTTATTCTCGGTAAAAGTATCTTTGCAGTCACATGTCGAAGATTACCATTACCGCTGCACTTCCTTACGCCAACGGACCCGTTCACATTGGGCATTTGGCTGGGGTTTATATTCCCGCCGATATCCATGCCCGAGTACAACGTTTGCGGGGAGAAGAGGTGTTGTTTATATGCGGCAGTGATGAGCATGGTGTGCCAATTACGCTAAGGGCAAGAAAAGAGGGCGTTACTTCGCAAGACGTGGTGGATCGCTACCACAAAATCATCGGTGATTCGTTCAAGGAATTGGGCATATCGTTCGATATTTACTCGCGCACGTCGAATGCAACCCACAAGGAATTGTCGCAGGCGTTTTTTAAAAACCTCTACGAGAAAGGGGCCTTCAAAGAGATTCGCTCCGAGCAGTATTTCGATGAGCAGGCCGGGCAGTTTTTGGCGGATCGATACATCGTTGGGACTTGTCCTTCCTGCAAAAATGAAGGTGCCTATGGCGATCAGTGTGAAAAGTGTGGGAGCACATTGAGCCCAACGGAATTGCTCAATCCCAAATCGGCATTGAGTGGCACCGTGCCCGTGATGAAAGAAACGGTGAACTGGTACTTGCCTTTGGATGAAATTCAAGAAACCTTTTTGAATGAATGGTTGGGCGGAAAATCGCATTGGAAGAGCAATGTATACGGACAGTGTAAGAGTTGGTTGAATGAGGGTTTGAGGCCCAGGGCGATGACCCGCGATTTGGAGTGGGGTGTGCCTGTGCCCATAGAGGGTGCGGATGGTAAGGTGTTGTATGTATGGTTTGAAGCACCCATTGGGTATATTTCGGCCACAAAAGAATTGCGCCCGGATGATTGGGAGCAGTGGTGGACCGGCGATTCTCGCTTGGTGCATTTCATTGGTAAGGACAACATCGTATTTCATTGTATCATTTTTCCAGCGATGTTGCATTTGCGGGGCGATGGCTATGTATTGCCTGAGCAGGTGCCGGCGAATGAGTTTTTGAATTTGGAAGGACAGAAAATATCGACCAGTAGAAACTGGGCGGTGTGGTTGAATGAATACTTGGTGGAAATGCCGAACCGGAAGGATGAGCTGCGTTATGTGCTTACTTCGATCGCGCCGGAGACCAAAGACAGCGAGTTTACTTGGAAGGACTACCAAACCCGTGTGAATTCAGAGTTGGTGGGTATTTTGGGCAATTTTGCCAACCGTGTGTTGGTGTTGATGCAAAAATATTACGAAGGTGTAATGCCTGCGGTGGGTACGGTGCGTGAGCCTTATGCATTGTTTGATCGCAATGGTGCGGGGGATCATCCCATGGTTGTTGACTATGTGCGTCCAGTGGTTGATTTGTTAAACAACTATCAATTCCGCGATGCGCAATTCAAAATGATGGAGCTGGCGCGGTTGGGTAACAAATACTTGGCAGAACACGAGCCTTGGAAGCTGGTTAAGACCGATGCAGAGGCCACGGCGATGGTGTTGAGCGAAGCGGTACAAGTGCTGTACAATTTGGCTTTGTTGATGGAGCCATTCATGCCAGAGGCGAGCAGTCGATTGCTGTCGCAGTTGGGTGTTTCGGTATCCGCGGGCGATAAGCAGTCGTTCTGGTTGGCTGGTTCTCAACCCGGGAAGTGGTTTGAGTTGGCGGAAGGACATACATTGGGTGCAGCGGGCTTGTTGTTTCAGAAAATTGAAGACGATGTGATAGACGCACAGATAGCGAAGTTGCAAGCCACGGCGGCGAGTGCGGCGGCGTTGGCCCAAGCGGCGGGCGTAGCGACGGATTCTGTGGTTGCCGGCATTGAAGCGAAAGAGGAAGAAGCCAAACCGGAAGTCGCTTATGATGATTTTGCCAAATTGGATTTGCGTGTGGCGACGGTTATTGCCTGCGAAAAGGTGGAGAAAGCGGATAAATTGTTGAAGTTGACTTTGCAAGTTGGGACAGAGGAGCGCACGGTGGTGTCGGGCATCGCCCTGCATTTTCAACCCGAAGAGGTCGTGGGCAAGCAAGTGTTGTTGTTGGCGAATTTGGCCCCGCGAAAAATGCGTGGCATAGAAAGTCAAGGCATGATCTTGATGGCCGAGGATGCCGACGGGAAGTTGGTGTTCATGAGTCCGTCTAACAGCGTGGCGCCAGGTAGTTCTGTGTCCTGATCGGGATTTTTTGATTTTGCTTTGAGCGCCATTGCCATGAAATTGTCTACGATGGTTTTGTTGCTCCAAAATGTAATTTGGGCATTTTTTTCCGCTGTTTGACCGTTGAAAAAGCGATCCACTTCCGCTCCGAAATGGATATCCAAGTCTGTGAGAACTTTTGCTCCCAGGGTTTTCAGAGCTGCTGCATTACACTGCTGTTCGTACTGTCCCTTGATGGGAATGCTCATGATTTTTTTACCCAAGAACAGTGCTTCGGCCGGTGTTTCAAATCCACCACCGGTAATGATGCCCTGAGAGTGAATCATGGAATGGGAAAATGACTCTTTACCCAAGGGGAAAATGGTGCAATTGTCCTTTTGCGATTGTTTAGACACTTCCGCACTAAAAATGTGGAATCGCAAGTGGGTTAGGCTTTTGAATTGACGGAGTAATTCTTCTAATCGGTATTGTGCTAAGTAAACGGTAATATGTCCTTGGTTGGATGGCAGTGATTGACGGATGCTATCGCCGATGACGGGTGGAAGAATGTTCGGGTGATA
>JACCDL011172616.1_pt1 | contig 24341 bp, 11 predicted proteins | sample 7441931 | NCBI WGS metagenome assembly JACCDL01 (sample SAMN15323437, study PRJNA562643) | freshwater metagenome | isolation source: river surface water | place: USA:Blue River Watershed | collected 2017-08-16 | reverse complement strand
TGGATGCAGATCAATTGGGTGCTTTGTCCGAAACGCAAGTGCAAAGTCTGACAGACCTGCAAGTCAAAGCGATCACGACGACGCAAATCCAGTTGTTGGACGCAGGCTTTATTCAAGCCATGGGCTCGACACAAATTCAGGCTTTGTCAGCGTCGCAAATCAAAGCATTCACCACAGGTGCCGATAGCTCTGTCAATCAAGTCGCCCTGTTCAACGACACGCAAGTGCCGATGTTCACAGCCGATCAAATCAAGGTGTTGAGTTTGGCGCAAGTGTCTGCCATGGAAGACACACAAATCGCAGCCTTCGATACCGTGACAGATGCAGATGCAGGCACGTTCAACCAAATCGCAGCCCTGAGCACAGCGGTCATCAATGGGCTCAGCGACGCCAAGCTCAATTTGTTGGATACAACACAAGTCGCAGCGTTGACATCGGGCCAAATCAAGAGCTTGAATACAACGGAAATTCCAAATTTGGACACCACATGGATTGCCGCTATTGGTGACGATGTGGCTGCCTTGACTTCAACGCAGCTCAACACCTTGACCACCGAACAAATTCAGGCCTTCGATGCAAGCACCGAAATTCCTGCACTGCTGCCCACACAGTTGTCTAAGTTCACGAACGAACGTGTCTCTGCTTTCACTTCCGCACAAATCGCCGCCTTGAGCGGTGAACAAATGAAGGCCTTCACAGTGGCACAGATTCCAGCCCTGAAGGGCTCTGATGCTGCGGACCCTTATGAGAATCAAATCGCGGCTATCAGCACCGATGCACTGGCAGACATGACTGTGGCTCAAATTGCCGCCATGAGTGCCACGCAAATTGGTTCTCTCACAGGTGACGGTCAAATTGCGGCCCTCACGGGTGCCCAAATTTATGCATTGAAAGACACTGGCATCAATGGCCTGACCACCGCGCAAATGGCGTTGTTCACCGCCGCACAAGTTGCACCCGCAGTCGACAACCCAAGCACTGGTTTCAAGGCAGCGCAATTGGCTGGCATGGCGGTTGAGCAACTAGAGGCTTTTGATGACGCAGTAAAGACCGCGATCTTGGCCAATGCAGCTCAAATAGCGGGCCTGTCGGTTGAGCAAAAAACCGCCTTGGGTTGGTCGGCTTGAACATCGCCTCCGTCACACGCCAGTCGCTAGGTGTAGCCCCGATCACCTACCGTGCAGCCGCGGCCACGCCCATGACCGCGGCTGCGGCCGTGACGGCCTACGAAGCTCTGACCACAGATGCAGCCAGAAAAGCCTTCAAAGCGGTCACCATTCAAGATTCGGCTGAGAACATCAAGGCCAAATTTTCGAATTTAAAAGCCATGGGGGTCGCGGGCAAGCTCAGCGCGGTCAAAGCCACAGGCGTCACGCCCACCCTCACACTGGCAGCGGCAGATTTGGCCAACAGCAGTGCCTTGCTGGCCAAGCTGTCCGGGGCCAGCCTCCAGGTCAGTGACACATCGGCCAACCTAGCCACCCACTTTGCATCCTTGCTCACGGCCAACAGCAAGTTGAGCACCATCACGCAAACCGATGCCCAAGGGGCCTTAACCATCACCACTGCTCAGATGACCTCGGGTGCCGCACTGCTGGCGAAAGTCAACGGTGGCACCTATGCCCTCGCCTTGAGTGATGTGAATGCCAAAACTTTGGTTGCTGCGCGTGCCAATACCAAAGTGACTTCCTTCAGCTTTGTAGACACCAGCGCCAACATTGGCTTGCAGTTAGCCGCTTTGAATGCAGCGGGTGATCGAGTGACGGAAATACGCCAATTAGGTACGGCGACACCCATCACCATCACAGACACCTTGTTCAGTGCGTCGAGCCACACGATTGACAAAATCAGTGGCTCTTTCAGCTTGTCACTGACAGGCGTTACCACTGCCAATTTAGCCAACCGACTTGGTGATGATGCTGTGGCGTCGGTGTCTATCACCGACACCAGCACCAATGTGTCTGCCAATTTTTCTGCCCTAGCGGCCGCAGGCACCCGGCTCAAGGGGGTGGTTTTGACGAATACTAGCCCCAGTTTGTCTCTCACAGTGGCGCAACTTGGCTCGAATGTATTGAGCAAAATCAGCAGCAAATACACGATGAAGGTGGCTGACAGCAGCACCAACATCAGCGCGGGTATGGACACACTTTTGGCGAAGGTGAAATCTTTGTCGGCCATTGAAGTGACCGATAACGCCCGAGCCACCCTCAAAGTGACTGCAGCGCAATATGCCACCCAAGCAGCCGTTCTAGCCAAGATCAGTGGTGCTGCCTTGACCGTCAAAATGACGGGTAACTACGCTGCTAAAAACATTGTCATCAACAAAGATGGTAGTTTTGCGGTAACCAATGCGGGCACCAAATACACCATGAAAGGTGTGAACTTTTTTGAGTTCAATGACTTCACCGCCTTTGGCGATACAGGTGATGCCAATGTCAACGCCCTGCTCTCAGGCACCACCAACCAATGGTGGTTTAACACCACGACCAGTACAGCCAAAACTTCAGACACTCTCATCAAACCTGGCCTTTACGCACTGGACAGCAGCAGCACCAAGCGCGAATTCACCTATGGGTTCATGCGTACGCTTCCCGCAGGCGCAACGGCGGGTGATCGAAATGGGTTTGAACCCATGACGCAGGTTCAAAAAGCAGCGGTGCAAGATGCGTTTACCTATTTGTCATCACTGATCAATGTGACTTTCACTGAAAGTGATAGCGAAGATGGCAACGCAGACATTAACTTTGGCACCAACCAACAAGCCAGTAGTGCGGGTTACGCCAACCCACCCAATGCCAGTGGCGCACACAACGTCTTTTTGATGTTGGACAAGGATGAACCTAGCAATGCATCCTTTGGACGTGGCAGTTATGGCTGGGAAACCTTGATCCATGAAATTGGCCATACCTTGGGGCTCAAGCACCCAGGCAATTACAACGCCGGAGGCGGGGGTGCATCAGCGCCGTATTTGCCCACTGCAACCGACACCCGACGCTACAGCGTCATGTCCTACAACCAGCCAGCAGACTCTATGCATGTGACAGTGACTGGCAATGGTGCATCTGCTGCTTATCTGAATCCATCCACATTCATGTCCTACGACCTGGCCGCTTTGCAATTTTTATATGGCAAAGCAACCACGTCAGATTTGAGCAACTACCAAACGCTGAACTTTGATGCAAACTGGAAGGGTTTTCAGTCGGTGTACACCCCAGACGGGGGCACATTGAATTTAAGCCAAGTGTCCAAATCAAACATTGTTGACCTGCGACAAGGCGCATTCAGCTCTATCAATACCTTGGCTACCGATGCGAAAACCTATCTCAGCACAATCACCCCTGGGCTGCAAAGCTACGTGAAAAAAAACCAAACTTACTATGGCTACAACAACATGTCGGTGTCATACGGTAGTTTTTTTGATGGCGTGATTGGCGGCACTGCCAGCGATGCCATCTTCATAGACACCACCTCGATCAAAGGCAACTCACAAAGCATTGACGGCGGTGAGGGCACTGACATTGTGTATTTGACTGGCTCAAGCACCGAATGGACGGTCGCGAGTTGGGACGGCACAGCGGACAAAGAGGGAACCGCTACGCATACCAATGGCAAAGTTGTCAACCTCAGCAACATTGAAAAAATCAAGTACTACAACGCCAGCATCTACAGCACCCTTCACTCAGCCATCGATCTACAAGCTTAAAAATACCAAGCGGCAAGAATTTGCCGCTTGCATTGATAAAAAATCGAATTAGGCCGATTTTTAGATTTCTTTTTTATTCATTAAGGAAGAGTTTTGTGACGTCTATGTAATTTTTACAGTTCTCCGGCTCTAGTCCGATACCTAGTGTGTCAATTAGATTCCTGAGAGCAGCATGTCCATTAACCTCAATCTCGGTTCACCCAACCTGATGAACCCACTCATTGTGATGAGTGTGGGTGGGGCAACCGTCAATGCCACGACTGATTTATCGTCTTTCACCTCGACGCAAATTGCTGCTCTGTCAAACACACAAGTGGGTGCGCTGACAAGCACCCAAGTCCGAGCCATCAGCACGGGTGCATTGGAAGGCTTAAGTAACAGCCAAGTGCAAGCCTTGAGTACGCGCAACGTTGCAGCTCTCACAACCGAACAGGTTGCGGCCTTGAGCACCAAACAGCTCAATGCGCTCAAGAGCGCTCAAATCAACGCCATGACGGCGGCGCAGATCGATGCGCTGACAAGCGATCAGTTGCCTGGTCTGCGTGCAACACAAATCTCGTCCATCAGCACTTTGCGATTGGGCAGCGTCAGCTCCGATCAGATAGCCGCTTTTTCAACTGCACAAATTCAAGCCCTGAGCACCGACCAGATGATGGCGCTCATCTCGGATCAAATTGCAGCGCTGGGCAATGATCAAGTGACGAGCTTAAAGGTCAAACAGCTCCGTGCCATCGAAACGCGTGACCTCGGTGCGTTGGATTCTGGCCAAATCGCAGCGTTCAGCACGGCTCAAATTGTGGCATTCACCACAGGTCAAATCGCTGCATTTGGCAGTACCCAGATTGCCATGATCGAACCTACCGACTTGGCAGCCTTGACCACGGCGCAAGTAGCGGCACTTGGATCTGATCAAGTGGGCGCGTTGACCACAGCACAAATACAAGCGCTCAAACCCAGCCAAATTGCTGCGTTGTCTACACGTGGTATCAGTGTCTTGGATGAGGACCAGATTGGCGCTTTGTCGTCTACCCAACTGATGGCACTCAAGGACACGCAAATTGTGGCTCTGACCAGTGACCAGTTCAACTACCTCTCCACAGAACAACTGGCCAGTTTGACCACACGCCAGATTTCAGTGATCCAAACCCAAGACATTGCCGCTTTAGACACCAGCTTGATTGAAGGCATGAGCAGTTCGCAAATAGCAGCGCTCACCACTGCACAAATCAGAGCCTTGGACACAGATCAGATTGCGGCCATTGAATTGGGTGGCGATGTCGCCGCATTGACCACCACGCAAGTGTTGGCCATGACAACAGAACAAATTGAGGCCTTGACCTCAGAGCAAATTCCGCAGCTCCGCACCAGCGTCATCACCAACCTAACCAGCGCACAAATTGGAGCGCTGACCGATGAACAAATCGCTGCATTCACCAGTGCTCAACTCAATGCATTAACCACAGACCAAGTGGTTAGCATGAGCAGCGACCAAATTGCAGCCATCACAGCCGATCAAATCAGCTCACTTAAAAACACCTTATTGGTCGCAATTCAGACGCAAGATTTGATTGCCATCGATACCGATCGCATTGAAGCGCTGACAACGAATCAGATTCAGAGCCTAACCACCGCACAAATTGCTGCCATGACCTCCAGCCAAATGGCGGCCATGGAAATCGCTGACGTTGCTGCGCTCAAAAAAACACAAATAGAGGCAATGACCACTGAACAAGTTGCCAATCTCACGACTGACCAAATCGTGACATTGAAACCTGCACAGGTGGCAGCACTGACCACCAATAGCATTCAAGCGTTGACGACCGATCAGTTCAAAGAGCTGACAAGCGGCCAAATCATGGCTTTGACGACCGCACAAATCAACGCCTTAGATAGCACCCAATGGGCTGAGGCCACAACCGATCAAATTCGCGCGCTCAAAGCCACTCAAGTAGCCGCCATCGGTACAGATGACCTCGCTGGGTTAACCAGTGAGCACATCGGTGCATTGCTGTCGGCACAAGTCGCAGCGCTGACCACCGATCAGCTGCGTGCTTTGGATACAGAACAAATTGCGTCTATCGCCAGTGATGTGATTTCTGCATTGACCACCGCGCAAATTGTGGCGCTCAAAACAGACCAAGCCGAAGCGCTGACCAGCGAACAAGTGGCATCGCTGACCACGGCGCAACTTGTTAGCTTTGAGACCCAAGATCTGAGAGCTATCACGACAGAAAACATCGAAGCCATGGGCTCCGACCAAATCAAGGCCTTGACCACCCAGCAAGTCCGTAACTTGACGACAGATCAAATTGTGGCGATTGAAACGGGTGACTTGGAGGTCATGCGCAAAGACCAAATCGTTGCACTGACGACCTCGCAAGTGCGCAACCTGACCACGGAACAGTTAGTTGCACTGACCACCAGCCAAATTGCCGCCATGGAGACCATCGACATTGCCGCATTGGATACCGACCAAGTGGTGGCCCTCTTGACTTCACAAATAGAAGCCTTGACCACCAGCCAATTCAGCCGTATGGGCACTGAGCAAATTGCGGCCCTCACTACAGACCAATTGGTCAAAGTCAGCACGGCAGACATTGCGGCCATGACCACTGACCAAGTGATTGAACTGACCACAGATCAAATACCTGCACTGTTGCCCATTCAGGTGGCGGCGCTTAAAAACTACAACATTGCCGCATTGACGTCTGAGCAAGTGGGCGCGATGACCACAGCTCAAATCGTTGCCTTGACAGTTGATCAAACCAAATCATTGACCTCACAACAAATTGCAGGGTTGACCAGCGATCACATCGCTGCCATTGAAACCAAAGACTTGGTGGCATTGTCGGTAGATCAACTGAATTATTTGTCAACCGATCAACTGGTGGCTTTGACCTCCTTGCAAATCCCTGCACTCAAAACTGCCCAGATGGCTGGACTGGATGTGAGTCTGTTTGTGGCGTTGACCTCAGATCAAATTCCTAGCCTCACCACGCTACAAGCTGCAAATTTGAGCACCCGCCAAGTCGCAGCGATCACCACAGATCAATTGGCGGTCCTGGAAACACAAGACTTGGCAGCCCTGACATCTAGCCAAGTACAAGCACTCACGCCAGATCAAATTGAAGCACTTTCGACAGGCCAAATTGCGGGCATGCAACGCGGACAGTTCACGAGCTTCACGTCTGAGCAATTGGCCGCCTTGCAACCGGATCAGATTCAAGCCATTGAGACCGTTGATATCGGTGGCTTGCAAACTTGGCAAATTGACGCATTGAGCACCGACCAAGCAGCCGCTTTGACAACCAATCAAATCATCAGTTTGTCTCAGCCACAACTGGCTGCATTCAACGAAGAGCAAATTCAGGCTCTCACCACAGGGCAGCTTCGCGCCATCGAAACACGTGACATGCCAGCGCTCACCACCTTACAAGCGCAAGCCTTGCTGACTGAACAACTGATCGCCTTCAAGACAGAACAAATCAGTGCCATGAGTAACAGCAGCTTGGCCGCATTGCGGACAGATCAAATGGTGGCCCTCACCACCGCACAAGTTGCTGCTTTGCGTCAATTGCAAATTGCTGCCTTGACGACAGATCAGGTGGCGGCGCTAGAAACAAGTCAGATTCAAGCCATTGAAACCGCTGACATGACTGCATTGACAGCCCTGCAAGTTGGGGCCATGACCAGTGCACAACTCAATGCTCTCAGCAGCTCGCAATTGCAAGCCATTGAGACCCGTGACATTGCGGCCATGACCACAGAGCAAGTGTCCACACTCGACACCACACACATCGTGGCCCTGTCAACCCAACAAGTCGTCGCCTTACGCACCGACCACATAGCGGCGCTGCAAACCAGTCAAATCGAAAAGATGGAAACCGACGATTTGGCTGCACTCACATCTCAGCAACTGCGCGTACTTGACAGCACACAACTGCTGGCCATCACAAGTGCACAAATCACCGCACTGCGTACCAGCCAGTTGGTCACCATGAAGACCGACCAAATCAATGTATTGAGCAGCACACAGCTCAATGCAATGGGGACTCAACAAATCAATAACCTCACCTCTGCGCAGATTGCGGCATTGACCACGGAACAAGTGTCGAACCTCACGACAACACATATCGCGGCATTGACCACAGCAACTTTGGCTGCGCTGACCACCGAACAAGTTGAAGCACTGACCACTGCACAACTGGTCGAATTGACCTCGGCCAACATCTCTGCGCTGTCTAGCACTCAGGCGCAAGCACTACGAACAGACCACATGGCCAACCTCACCTCGGCACAAATACGCGCCTTGGAGAATGTTGATTTACAGGCCTTGGCAACCGATCAGCTGGTTGCAATCACCACAGATCAAATCAGCAAGCTGACCACAGCGCAACTCAACGCGTTGACCAGCGATCAGATTCCAGCCCTCACAACGGGACAAATGAGCAAGCTCAGCAATGCGCAGTTGGCTGCCTTGACCACCACGCACCTGCAAGAATTGAGTAGCACCCAAATCGCCGCTTTGGACAGCGTCCAACTTCGCGCATTGACGTCGTCACAATACGCGGCATTCTTGGCCGACCAAGTGAGTGTTTTGACCACCGCCAATATTGCGGCTCTCGAATCTGGCGATGTGGCAGGCTTTACATCTACCCAAGTCGCAGCTCTCACAGAGGCACAAGCCACGGCATTGACCACCGATCAGGTGTCGGTATTGACCACGGCAGCCTTGACGGGTCTTGGTGCCATGCAGGTGGCTGCATTGACCACCGATCAAGCCAAGGCCTTGACCAGCGCTCAACTCAACAGCTTGAACACACAACAGCTCGGCGCCTTGACGACAGCACAAGTTGCTGCCTTGACCACCACTCAAGTGGCCGCTTTGAGCGTGGGACAACTCAACCTGTTGTCCGAAGATCAGATTCAGTCCTTGACGTCAGCGCAAATTGGGGCGATCCCCACCGACCATTTGATTGCCTTGTCTACGCAACAAGTGGCAGCATTGACGAGCGGTCAAATCACAGCACTGGGCACCAGCCAAGCAGGCAGTTTGCTCACCACACAGGTCGAGAAAATCACCACCGCCGCGTTGGGTGGCCTAGAAACTCTGGACTTGCAAGCCTTGAGCACCGACCAAGTCCGTGCCTTGACCACAGACCAAATACAGGCCCTCTCGACCACCCAGGTGCTTGCTTTCAAAACAGATCAATTGGCCGCTCTGTCCACAACTCAAGTGGCTGCCTTGGATTCCGATCAATTGGCTGCGCTTGGTACAACGCAACTGGGTGCATGGGGCGCATCGCAGATTGCTGCGATCACCACAGACGCGCTCTTGGGCTTGAGCACCAACGCTGTGGCGGGGTTGTCATCCACGCAAATTGGTGCGCTGACTACGGACCAAATCGCGTCGATGGACGCCGAGTTGATTGCTGCCATCGAAATCGCAGATGTAGGCGCACTGACCACCGCACAACTGGGTGCCATGGGTACCGATCAGATTTATGCGCTTGAAACAGCGCAGCTTGAGGCCCTGAGCACCACACAATTTGGTGCACTCACCAGCAGTCAACTGGGTAGCTTGCCCAATGGCAGCATCGTGGCTTTGAGCACAGCACACATGGCCACATTGACCACAGACCAACTGCTGGGACTGACAACCTCACAATTAAGCGTCATTGAAACGCGAGACTTGAATGCCTTGACCAGCACCGTCATTCGGGCCTTGAGCACAGAGCAAGTGGCCGCACTTTCTACGACCCAAGTTCAAGCCCTGTCAACCGCACATGTGTCAGCGATGACCAGCGAACAAATAGGCGCTTTGGAAACCAGCGATTACCAAGTGCTCACAAGCGCACAGTTGGCCGTGCTGAGTGCAGAACAACTCGGCGCTGTATCACCCGAACAACTGCAAGCTGTGTCAACCAGCAGCTTAGCTGGCCTAAGCACAGCCAATATCTTGGCTTTGACGACACTGCAAGCGTCTTCATTGACATCGCAGCAAGTCGCCGCTTTGAGCAATGCTCAAATCTTGGCCATGAGCACCGCACAAGTGTCTGTCTTGCCCAGTGCCAGCATCACGGCCTTGACCACCGCACAGGTTCGCGCACTATCGACCGACCAGATCCAGAGCCTGACCATCGATCAAATTCCAGGCTTAGAGATTGAAGATGTAGGCGCACTCAAAACCGAGCAAGTGGTGGCCATGAGCACCGAACAGCTCTCTGCTTTTGATGCATCACAAATTGCGGCTTTGACGGCAACGCAACGAGGCGTCTTGAGCGCTGACCAACGCACAGCGCTGGGTCTTTGATTACAACGCCAAGTTGGCGTCAGTTTGATCCATCAAGACGTGAGATCAACTGACGCTCCAAACTGGCCACCAAGCGTTTGGGGGCCTCCCCCCAACGCGCTGACGCAATTTCTAGGTTTTGTTTGAGTTGCGCAATGCGCTTGGGCTGTTCAGCCAATGCCAAAACGATTTCTTCGTATTGCGAATGGCTGCTGGCTACCAACTCCGCTAATCCAGCGGCAGACAACATACTTCCCGCCATGCGAGAGATGAATGTTTTGCCACTGAGCGTGACCATCGGTAGGCGCGCATCCAACACATCACGCGCCGTCGAACCCGCGTTGTAGGGGTAGGTATCCAAGTAGATATCAGCCAAGCGCAGCCGTTCACGATACTCTTGATGCGTGCAACGTTTGGCAAAGACCAACCGGTCCAAGGCCACACCGTGCCCAAAGGCGTAGCCCTTCAGCGCCTCAGTGGCCCACGGGTTGTCATCGAGTAGCCACAGCACTGTGTGGTCATTGCGCTGCAAGATACGCATCCATGTGGCAAATAAATCAGCGTTGTATTTGTAAATGTTATTGAAGGACGCCAGCACGATGGCGTCATCAGGCAGCCCCACATCCGCACGACTGACTTTGGGCTCGCTGACAGTAGGGGTGTGCAATGGAATGAACGAGCCTTCGACGTGCAAAGGTGTTTCACTGAAATAGGGCTCTAACGCTTCGGGCAAAGCAAATGAATCGGTCACTACAAACTCAATCCACGGCATCGCCGTGGTCCCAATAAAGCCTAAATATGTGCCCTGTAGATGCGCAGGATGCAAAGCCATGATGCCAGGGCGAGACCCCGAACTGAGGCCATGCAAATCAATCAAGACGTCCATCTCCAATTGGCGTATGGTCAGTGCAGCACGGCGGTCATCCAAATTTCTGATATCGAGAAAGTGGTCAAACGCGGCTTTGAGGCGAGCGCGATACGCTGTGCCATCTTCAGGGCTGAAGTCAAACGCAAACACCTCAAATTTGGTTTTATCGTGGGCCTCGATCAAATCGGCCATCAACAGTCCCACCGCATGCGTACACAAGTCACCCGACAGATAGCCTATGCGAATGCGGTCATGTGGCACACGCTGCGGCGGCGCCAACCGCTCTTCTTGCAATTTGAATTTACGATCGACAAATGCACGCGAGGCCATCCATTGCAATGAAGGGTCGTCATGGAGCGACAACATTGCCAAGGGGGATGTCGCTGCCAACATGTCATTGACCCGAATACCAGGCAATGGCTCACAAACAGGCCATTTGCATTGTTTTTGTCGCAAGTGCACCCAATGCTGAATGGCGTCAGGTTGCTTGGTGTTGAGTGCCAAGCTTTCAGTCAATGCACGTTCAGCCGCATCATATTCATGGCGCGACTCTTGCAAACGCCCCATGTGATTGAGCGCCATGGTTTTCAGCTCAACAGCGTTAGATGCTGGGCCAGGGTCTTGGTGCACCACAGACGCCCACTCTGCCAGGGCATCTTCAAATTTCTTTTTCCGCTCAAGCGTCAAGCCCAGATTGATTTTGGCCTGCAACAACCCTGGATTCAAGGCCACGCATTGTCTGTAAGCCATTTCAGCCCCGTCTAAATCCCCCGATTCAGACAACAGCACACCCCAATTGAACAGCGCCACAAAGCGCGTGGGGGATTGGGTGCAAGCAATCCATATTTTGTATAGAGACTTGACCGCTTCTGTTTGACCGGCGGCCTTGAGAAGCTCGGCGTTTTGCATCAACGCGTCAATGCTCATCTCGCCCGTTTTGGCTTGCTGCATCAGTGCATCAATTTCTTGTGCCTTCATATCGATCCTTAGATTTACAGAACGCTCGCAGGATCTGCGTCGAGTCCTACAAAGTTTTGAGCCGCCATGTGAAGCACGGAGTTAATTCGATCCATTTCTAGCGAAGGTAATTTTTGTGCAAGCGCTAGTTCTATGTTGATCACCATGGCCTCTAGGTCTTGTTGAATGTCCAACACTCGGTTCATACCCAACATCTTCATACTGGCATTCGTTTTGGGCGTATTCGAGGGAAAGACCATGCATGGCGTACCCAAGCTGACTGCGGCCAAGGTGTGGTGAAAACGTGCAGTCACCACACAGGCTGCATGGCGCATGACGTCCAACCACTCGCGCATCGACTGCGCATCGACCCGCGCAATGCTTGGGAAAACCGACCGCAAGGCTTCGAAAATATGGGCATCCTCGGCATTGACCATGGCTTTGGCTCCCGTCAGAAAAAGTAACCGTGCGCCTGCTGTGTTGACTTTGGCCAAAGCTTGTCCAAACTTCAAGGTTTGCTCTTTGGTCAAACTCACGCCGCCTGCCACAACGATGGTGGGTGCGAAAACATGAGAGTTCAATAGACCGTGTCGATGAATGAATCGCGGCAAACAGTCAAAGCCTTGCACGGTTTCAATGCCAAGGCGTTTCAGTACAGCTTTAGATTGTGTTTCTCTGGGTACAACATGGTCGAGCACGCGCGCCACATGACCGTAGAGTTGATCGAGTTCAGGGTGAGGCTCGCCATCGTCTGATGGGAAAAATGAGCCATTGACCAAATGAACGGGCTTTTTGAAATTGATTTTGGCGATGTACATCAAATACAACAAATTGATCGCCCCTTGGCTGGCACCATGCAAAGTACCCTCGCCATTGACAAATACCAAATCGGCACTCAACAGCAAATGGTAGATGCGAGGGTTAGCCTTCAGTAACGCTATGCCAAATTCGGGTTGATCAAAGTCATTGACATTTTGGGGCGAGGGTCGAAGCAGGTGAATTTCACGCATATTCACCATCTCTACGTAATAGCCTCGCTCAACCAAGCTGGTCCATAACTCCAAAGACGTCCCGTAACAGCCCCAGTGGTAAGTATTAGCCGTGAAATTCAGCAACACGGCCTGTTTTTGATCAAGCTTAGACATATACCCTTTGTTGAAATGCATTGGATAACTCGGCAAGCACGCTGGGCCAATCGCCAAGAGTTGGCTGCCTGAACAAACGTACAGATGGGTACCAAGGACTATCTTGTCTGTGCATGAGCCAGCGCCAATCGGCATTGAAAGGAAGCAACGCCCAGACCGTTTGGCCAAGTGCGCCAGCCAAATGGACTGTGGAGTTGTCTGCAGAAACCACCAAATCACAGGCTTGAATCAACGCTGCCAATCCATCCAAGTCTTGCTGGTTATCCACCTGCGTGCATTGCAACACCTCAATGCCTGTTTGCGCCTGAGCCTGTATTAACTCTTCATCCACATCGCCATATTGCAAATTAACCAAACGAACGCCCTGATGCGTCAAGGCTAAGAGCAAGTCTTTGAGTGGAACGCTTCTGTCTTGACCCCTTTTGATATTTTTGCTGCGCCAACTGAGACCGCATAAGCGCTGACCTTCTGGTGCGAGTAAAGCACGAAGCGTTTGCACACGCAATGGATCTGCCTGCACATAGGCGGGCTGAATACTTTGAAAGTCTTCGAGACGCTGACAGAAAATGCCCGGTAGATCGCCCAAGGCCAAATGTGCATCGTACGAGTGCACGTCAAGTCGAGCATGTTTAGGCTCAAAACGTACATTTGGCATGGCCCGATGAAACATGGCCACCAAACGTTCATCTATCTGCACCAGCAATTCATCACACATCTGTTGGGCTTGGGGCAAAAGCCCCCCAAACATGAGCTCGTCGCCCACCCCTTGTTCTGCCCAGACCAATAGACGTTTCACATGAACACCCGTTTGCCAGCGTGGCACGGAGGTTTGCAGCGCTAGCGATGTGAACTCTTTTTCATCCTGTTGCCAACGACAAGCGTACATGGGCCAGCCAGCTTTGAAATCACCCATTTGCAGCAAACACAGCGCTTTTGCCCACTGCGCAGGATGGAATGAGGGCTGTCGTGTCAACGTGTCATCAAAGTCTGTGATCGCTTGCGGCAACAGATTCAGGTCGTTGTAAGCCAGACCACGGTTGTAGATCGCCTGCGTCAAGTCAGCGCGTAAGTGCAGGGCAAAGTTATAACTTTCGATGGCCTCCGAGTGACGCTGCAAGGCACGCAACACCACGCCTCGGTTGACATAGGTGGTGGCTTGGTTTGGTTCGAGTTGGAGTGCTTGGTTGTAGTGGGCCAATGCCTCATCGAAGCGGTGCAATTGACGAAGTGCTAATGCTAAATTTTCATGTGCGCCGGCCACATCGGACCGAATGCTCAGTGCTTTTTGAATCAAGGCCACGGCCTTTTCTGCTTGTGCGGTTTGTGTGGCAAGAACACCCAGCATGTGCAACGCATCAAATTGGTTGGGTTGCGAAGCCAACACCTGCTCGTAGCCGACTTGCGCAAGCGCCAACTCCCCTTTTTGGTGGTAGGCCAAGGCCTGCATCAAGTTAGATTGCCAACCAACCCTTTTTGCCGCAGTTGATTGGACGGGGGGCTTGAATTTAGGTTTCACAAGCAAATTTTAAATTCAAAAGTCAACCGCCAAGAAAAACGCCCCGCAAAAGCGGGGCGTTTCTCGAATCAGGTCTGCCCTTGTGGGGCGACGCCGATTACTTCAGCAAGGACAACACGCTTTGTGCTGACTGGTTGGCTTGCGCCAACATGGCCGTTGCTGCTTGCGAGATGATTTGCGAGCGAGCCAAACTGGTTGTTTCGTTGGCGTAGTCGGTGTCCAAAATACGGCTGCGTGAGGCAGACATGTTTTGGTTCGACTCGGTCAAGTTGCTCACCACAGACTCCAAGCGGTTTTGGTACGCACCAGCACGCGCTTGCATGGCAGAGACCGACTCAATCGCACGGTCGATCGCTGTGATGGCTTCGCCAGCACCTGCTTGAGTTTCGATGCTGATGTCAGCCACTTTCAAGCCAGCGTCATTGCCGCCAAAGGTGCCGCGTGTGAAGCCCAACAAGTTGAAGTTGTCGTTGCCCTCGCTGCCGCTCTTGACTTCAAATTGCTTGTCAGACTCGAGGCGCACTTGCGAATAGAAGGTGACAACCAAGTCAGCGTCCGTGCCATCAGAACCAATGGTTTGTCCTTCTAAGCCCAGCGCTGCAGCGTCAGCGGCATCAGAACCGATCGAGATGTTGCGACCATCTTCAGCGGTCAACTGAACACCGGCGCCCCAAGCAGAAGCCACCACGCCAGTTTGACCTGAGAACTTGTTGATGGCAACCAACACGTCATCACGGTTGGAGTTGGCATCCAAGTTGATGGTGATATCCACACCGTTGATGTTTAATTCAGTCACTGCGTCAGCGGTGAAGCCTGTACCGCGAACGATGTTCGGTTCTGCCACAGCAGTCACACCTGTCAATTCAGTCTTCTTGTTGATGGCTGCAGCAATCGCAATGCCGCTCGCTGCCTTGGTAGACGAAGTGGCGTAGGTGTTAGACGCTTTGTCATCGCTACCGATGGCTGCATCAATACCAACCCCATTGATCACCAACGTGTTGCCATTCAGCACGCCAGTCGTCGCGTCATCAGGTATGGCACCTTCATCTGCTGAGGCACGCGCAGTCGAAACCATGCTGGCTTTGTTGTTACCAAAGGTGCCGACAGACAAGCCCGAGTTTTGGATTGAACCATTGGTTTCTGTCGACAGAGTAAAGGGCGAACCATCCTTCGAACGCAGATCAAAAGTACCAATGTAAGTACCATCACCACTCAAACCAACGCTGGTATTGGCCGCCCAATCAGTTGTGTCAATTTCGATGTTGCGACCATCCGCAGCCACCAAGACAACACCTTGCATGTCATCGTGTGTGTTGATCGCAGTCACGCCTGTTTGTGAGGAAATGTTGTTGATCGCAGTGGTCACCATCAAGCGGTTGATTTCCAAATCTGTGCCCAAAGTGAATGACGCTGTTGCCCAACCGTTAATGGTGACCACACCTGTGGTGCCCGCATCGGCATCATCCATGGCAGAACCGTAAGCCGTGGTCTTACCCACAGTAGCAACCACGCCACTTTGCTCAGACACGCGGTTGATCGCAGCAGCTTTAGCGATTGCGCTAGCAGCCTTAGGACTTGGATCGACTTCAAAGAAGTTAGAAGACACGGTGTCATCAGTGGCCAAAGAAGCACCCACAACCACACCATTGATGATCAAGTCACCGTTGAACATGGGGCCAGCCTTGCCTGCGGCTGGTGGCGTATCGGCATCCACAGCGTCTGTGTCGTCAAACATGGTACCCACAGAGCTCAACGAAGCCAGTGAACCTGTACCAATGTCTTTGGTTTTCACAGAGTCAAAACCAATGGTCATGGTGTCGTTGGCATTCACGCCAGTTTGCAACTGAATTTTGCCAGCCGAACCATCCAACAATTTGATGTGGTTGTGGTTGGTTTTGTTTGCCACGTTGTCGATTTCTGCTTTCATTTGATCGACTTCCAACTGCAGGGAGTGACGATCAGCGGCAGACATGGCGCCGTTACCAGCTTGCACTGCCAATTCACGCATGCGTTGCAGCATGTCGGTGACTTGACCCAAAGCGCCTTCAGCAGTTTGAGTCATAGAGATGCCGTCGTTAGAGTTGCGAATCGCAACTGCATAACCACGGATTTGCGATGTCATGCGAGTGCTGATGGCCAAGCCAGCAGCATCGTCTTTGGAGCTGTTGATGCGCAGACCGGTGGAGAGACGCTCCATGGACGCTTGCATCTTTTTCTCAACGTTTGACATCGAGGCCTGAGCGGCCAAAGCTTTTACGTTAGTGTTGATTACGGACATGGTGTTTCTCCTTGATAGTCCAAATTGAAATTTACAAAAAACTCAAGATTCATTTCTTGATAACCAATGAATCGTCTGGTGCATCAAAAACTTTAGAAGATTTACGATTTCTCGTTGTGCAAAATACCCTTGAGGTCTTCAATACCGTGAGCGATACGGACAACAACTTCATTGGGAATTTGACGAACGACCTCTCCCGTTTGAGAGTTCTTGACATAAATGATGGGACGGCCTAATTTTTCGTCCATCAAAAAATTCAAGCCACGGCCGCTTGAGACCATCATGTCATTGAGCTTGCCAATGGCGTCTTGCAAGTTTTGACGCATGCGGTCTGCATCAAAATTGATTTCAGCTTTTGGCAAGGGCTTAATCACTGTGGCAGCTTCGGCATGCACCGCTTGCGTCACAGGCGCGGGTGCGCGAGTTGCAGGATGCTGGAGGTTCATGGAGATTTCGGTTGACATGATGAGCCCTTTCAAAACCCTCTTTTTGATAAATGCCAAAAAGAGACGTTTACAGGCTTCAGATCGGCCCGAGTGTGAAAGACTTGAGCGGAAACCGAAAAAATTTACGAAATTCCCAAATATAGGTACTTATTAATTATTTAATTTATTTATTTGTATAAGAAGCCATCATACCGTCAAAGGTCGCCTTCAAGCTTGTCTTCTGGCTGTTCACACTGCCCACCAAGCTATCCATGGTGGAGAACTGTTTGGTGTATCGGGCCAACAAAGCAGACATGCGTGTGTCGAGTTTGGAAAGTTCGTCTGTGAACTTGGCATTCTGTTTGTCTGCATTGTTACTCTGACTCAGCATGGGGCCATTGGGCCCGAGCAATTTAGACAGTTTACGCACACCGTCACCCGCAAAACCAGCATTTTGGGTGCTGTACGAACTTAATCCGTTGTAATTGCCTGTAAACACCGTAACGACATCACTGAAGTTATTTTGCAAGGCCGACTCAAACTTTGTGTCGTCCAAGGACATCACGCCTTTTTCATCAATTTTCACCCCCATCTGCCACATGGCACTGATGTTGGTTCCAGGGGTGGATGAGTTGCCTTGAAAAATGCTTCGCAGCTGTTGTTTGACAGAGCGCACCGTTGAGTCGCCAACCAAGGTTGCGCCGTAGGTCTCAACCGAGGACTTGGGGTCGGTGACAACACCGAACATCGTCATGGCGTCGTTGTAAGCGGTGACCACGGCATCCATTTTAGCTTTCAACGACGTGGTGTCGCGGGTCAAGTCGACTTTCACGGCAGAACTGGTGGTTTTGAGGTCTAGGGTCAGACCATCCACTGCGTCGCTGATGCTGTTGGTGGGGCGGGTGATGGAAATACCATCGACCTTGAGTACTGCGTCAGTGGCATTTTGATTCGACGGGTTTCCTGCATTGAAAACCAAGCCGGGACGGGAAGTACCTGCACCGTAATTGGTGCTCATGGTGAATGAACCGGCTGAACCGGTTGGGCCAGTCAACACAATTTGAAAAGGGGCTGCAGAGCCATCACCTGTGTTGACCAATTGCGCCTTAACGCCTGTGTTTGCAGCGTTAACAGCATTGACGATGTCTTGAGGTGTATCCCGACCGTCTGAGAGTGAAATGGGGGGCTTTTGTACCCCACCGACGGTGAAGGTCACGGTCATCGCCTTACCGCCATTGAGGGACGTGGCCTTTGTCGCAATGCCATCGCTGACGCGACGCTGCGCTTTTGCCAGTTGCAGTACTTCGATATCATGCGAACCCGTCAAAGCGGACGCGCTTGCTGTGACGTTGAATGCCGCAGGGTTGCTGCTGACGGCAGTGACTGAATTGAAGTTATTTTTGTCTTTCAATGCCGAGAGCGCCGTGGAGACCTCGTTCACAACGAATGACACTGCCGAATAACCTGAAATACGTGCATCATTTTTGGCGATCTTGGCATTGATCGCATTGGCCTTTGGCATTTTTTCTGCATCGACCAAGTTTTGCGCCAGTGAAGAGACATCAACCCCTGAGCCCGCGCCAAGTGACGTTTTGATTTTTTGCGCATTGGCCTTATTGGCTGCGGCTACAGCCTCTGCCGTCGTGGCGGCGCTGGAAGCGGATGTGAGTGCAGTGGTTGCCATGGGTTCTTTTAAAAATCAAATCAGTTGTCGGCACGCTAAGTCAAAGCTTGAGCCTCTTAGCTCAAAAATTTGAACAAACTCAACTGGGAAATCTTGGCAAAGCTGCTTTGTGCCGCCTCCAAAGCCAGTTGGTCTTTGTTCATGCGCGTGATGGCTTCGGTGTAATCCAAGTCCTCAATGTCCGAACGCGTGGTTTTGAGTCGCAAAACCACCTGATCTAAAACGCTGTTTTGCATGTCGACCACAGTCAAATCCGCACCAATTTGTCCCAAACCTTCGCTGATGCCATTTTGTAATGTGTCGAGCTCGGCGATGCCGCGTTGAATTTTTGTGCGGTCGACACCCGCCACCGCTTGGGTCAGGTCATCCAAGGCTTGGAAAAAATCAACACCCACTTTGCCGCCTTTGCCATCGTCTCGCACCACGCGAATAAAGGCGTCCGAGCCTGGCATATTAAGGTTCATTTTTCGGTTGTCACCCACGTTGACCTTCATGCGCGCATGGTCGCCTTGGTAAGTGACCCGGCCACTGGCGTCTTTGCTGAAAGCGGCTTCATTGGCACGGCTACCCGAAAACAAATAATTGCCATTGCTGTCTTGGCTGTTGGCCAAGCTCAAGATTTGCTCACGCAATGAACTGATTTCAAAAGCCACGCTGATGCGGTCTTGTTCACTCAAGGTGTCGTTGGCAGCCTGAACGGACAGTTCTTTGATGCGAAACATCACATCGCTGGTGTTTTTCAGTGCCGTCTCTTCCGCGGTAAGTCGGATGTTGACCGATTTCAAGGTATCTTGGTAGCTGGCCTGACGTGACAATTCCGATTCGAGGCGGGTGACCAACGAGGCTTTGTCTGGCTCATCGCTAGGTTTGACAATTTTCAAACCCGTAGACAACTGTTCTTGGGTTTTGGCCAAGTTTCCTTGCACGTTACCGAGCTGGTTGGTCGATCGGTCAAAGTACAGCGTGGTTGAAATTTTCATGATGATTCACCTCAGTTAGCGAATTTGAACAACGGAGTCAAACAGTTCGCCTGAAATTTGTAAGGCTTTGGCACAGGCTTGGTAAGCCTGTTGGTAGCGGATCAACGCTGCGGCCTCGTCATCCAAGTTCACGCCTGAGACTTTGTCACGGGCGGCAATGGCTTGGTCATTGACTACGGTCAAGGCTTCTTGGGTGATGATGGATTGCTGCGCCAAATTACCCACGTTGTTGATTTGGTCAATGTAGGTGTTGGCAATGGTTTTGCCGTTGGCTGTGGGCTTTTTATTCAAGTCCACCATGTCCAACATGTTCATGTTGTTGCCCAAGCCGTCAAAATTACCATCCACTTTGTAGCTATCGCCCACTGCAGGTGCATGGCTCAATTTAATTTGAAGCCCCTCAAACTCGACCACAGGTTCAATCACGGACGGATCGTAAAAACGGTCGGCCAATTCGGTACCAGATTGGGCATCCAAAATGACATAGCGATTTTCAGCAGTAAATTTGATTGTGAGCGATTGGGTGCGCAAACTGTCACGCACGTTGTCAGGTTGTCCTTCAAAGCCAACCGCCACCTTGGCAGACCCCTTGCCTGTGACAAACAGCAATAAATCGTCAGGGCATCCGCCTTCAATGTAGGCGCCGGTGCGCAAGCCAATTTTGGAGAGGTCGGCAGGATCGCCAAACTGACCCGCATCGCCATAACTGCCAAACGACAACCGAATGTCTGATACGAAGTCTGGGTCTTGAAGCTTGAGCTTCAAACGCTCGGTTGTGTCAAAGTCCATCGGAACCATGCCCAGGGCATTGATCACATACTTGCCATTGGCGTCTTTACCTGGGCCAATCGCGATGACACCGCTGCCGTAAAGATCCGTGGTGCTGAGTTTCAGATCGCCGTAAAAATCGATTTCGGCCACAACGCCCGTGTCCGCGCTCTTGCTGTTGATGCGCGTCACGTAATCGGCCAAGGTTTTCATCGTGGTTTGGGGTGTCAACAACTCGCTGTCTGATTTGACCGTGAAGGAGTTGTCCAAGTCGGAATCTGTCACGCCAGAGGAGCGCGGCGAAATCACCAAGCGCTGACCGGTCAGCTTGACAGCATAAGCTTTGGCAAAGTCGGTGTTTTCTTTTAGGGCCGTCTCTAAACCTGCAGCGGTTGGGGACGATACCGTTTGTTGTGGAGATCCGAACCTGATCTCATATGGATCCGAATGAACTGGCGGTAAATCGTAGGCCACTTCACTCATATTGACCTGATTGATTTGCAGAGGCTTGGTGACATCGATATCGGTGGCGGGGACACGTATGTCACGCACCACTTGCACCATGCGCACTTGCCCACTGTAAGTGGTGGGCTGCAGGTTCAAGGCATTGCCTTCCAATGAGGCATTGATTTGGATGGGGCTACCCATGGGGTCTTTGAGCACCAATTCACCATTGGGTTCAATGCTGGCTGTCACACCTGTGATTGAATCATTGATGGCGGCCACCAACTCATTGATGTTGGAGTAGTCCGAAATTTCTTGGCCGTTGATCGACAACGGTTTACTGAAATTAAGCTGGGTCAAGGGCACTCGGACTTCTGAGAAGACTTCTGCCCTGACGTTTGTTTGAGAAACATTGCTGTTTGTAATGGTCACCGTACCCCCCGAGGCGAGTGAAGTCACATCGGCTGGAATGAGGGCCACATCTTTGAAAGCACGGCCTTGCTTGTCAATAATTTTCAGGTTTGTGCCATCCAGGGTCACGCTGATCGCAGTGCTCTTGTCTTGGGTACGGAACTGGGCTTGCAATTCGCTGGCTAGCGTGGCTAAGTCGACGGCATCTGTGGGTGCCAACGAAAAGGCAACCCCACCCACCGTGGCATTGAACTTAGAAAAACCCAACGGGAGGCCTACAACCCCACCAAAACGAGGATTCACGATGGTAGCTTCTGACTTGCCATTCAACCATTCCGCAACCTGATAGGCCGCCGACTTCACCGTGATGTCGCCCTCCTTGGCGTCATCTGCGGTAGATGCCGGCACCAATGAAATGCCGGTGACATCACGACCTTTGCTGTCAACGATGCTCAAGTCTGCGCCATTGTTGATGGTGGTGAAGACAAGTCCTTGGGCTTGTAACTCATCGGTAAGTGTGGCGGCGAGATTGGCCAAACTGCCGGTGTTGGCCACCGAGGCTTGTACGTTTTTGCTGATGATTTCACCCCCCACCACCGCTTGGAAGGTGAAGTCTGTTGGGGCGGTCCCCACGTCGATCCCCGCAATGATGACTTCGGTGTCGGCATTAGGGTTAAAGGCTTGGAGCGCCAATCCGTTGAGCGTGATGGCGCCAGCTGGAATGTTGTCATCAGCCGTGGCAATACGAGAGGTTTCCATGGCCGCACTCAAAGGCAACGGCTCGCCAGCAGCGCCATAGGTATCGTAGTTTTGGCTGTAGAGCACTTCGGCTTTGGCGCCGTAGAACATGTCGATACCACGATAGGCTTTGCCGCCCAACTTATTAAGATACGCGTCGCTGTAATTGGCGTCGGCTGCAAAACCATTGGCAGGCGTGAACAGCTGGTATTTTTCTGTCTCGGTCAAGGCCTGACCCAAGAGCTGACGGCCATCGCGCGTCAAAACTTGCAGTTGTTGACCGGGCTCGGCTTCGTCCATGTAAAAGGCGGCTTTGACACCCGCCGACAACGTGGTGACAGGGGTGTACACATTGGCCCCGTCAACCTTGAAACTCACACCAGCGGATGCGTTGGGGTTGTTCACCAACTTGTTGTTGCTCAGCGCCGTGGCAGGCGTAGTACCCGTGAACTTGACGGTGGCGCGCGTGGTGGTGATGTTAGTGTTGCCTTCACTGACACGGAACTGCGCGGCGGTAGCCACGCGCATGCCGTCATTCAAGGTCAGGCGAATGCCTGCCGCTTGGTTGTCAGCCTCAGGGGCGAAACCAAATAGGTCTTGCCCCATTTGGCCGTAGCCATCAATACCGTTGCGTTGGATCGAGTTGGTTTCGTCAACAAAGGTTTGCGCCAAAGTGCTGAGGTTTTTCTTGGCAGGGTCGAGCACTTGGCTGATGAAGCTTTGGTAGCCACCAATCGTGCCGCCGCTCGCGCTGGCCAACGATTCGGTTTGACCATAGGGGTCCAAGATCAATTCAATTTTATCTTTCACCGCAGTGTTGACACCAATGGCACGCGACTTGTTGTTGTCCACCACCACACCTTGGGTCATGGTGGCGCCCAAGCTGACCTTGACTGTACCGTTGGTGGAGAAGCTGGTTTTAATACGAACCAAATCTGACAGCTGACGCAAGGTCAAATCACGGCGGTCCAACAGCTCTGCAGGTTGACCTTCGAGTGTGGGCGACTTGGTCAAACCTTGATTGATTAAAGCCAATTGGCTGGTCAAGGTGTTCACTTGGGCAGCTGCACTGATCAAGCCCTCGCGAGTTTCTTTGGCAATGAGCTCCAGCTGTGTGTTCAATTCACCAAAGCGAGACGTCACGCCCTCAGCACTGCGCAAGAAGCTGGTGCGTTGCACAGTCGAAGCAGGCTCGGCCGACAAAGCACTAGCCGAGGCAAAGAAATCATCGAATGCAGAACTCAAACCCACGTTTTTGTCGCCCATGATGTCCATCACGCGCTTGGCGTATTCGACCATAGGTTTTTGACTCGCCAAATCGCTGGTGCTGTTGCGCAAGTTGGATTCTGCAAACGCATCGTATTGACGTTTGATATTTTGCAAAATGGTACCCGTGCCCACATACATGCTGGCCAATTTTTTGGGCGCAGAGTCTTTAAGCACCACGTCTTGGCGAGAGTAACCCTCGGTGTTGACGTTGGAGATGTTGTTGGCCACCGTGCTCAGGGCACGTTGATAGGCACCAATCGCATTACTGGCAATGCCAAGCATGTCACTCATGGTTTACCTCCCAAAAGTTTCATGCTGTTGTTCAATGGCTTGAGCGTAGGTTTTTCGAACTCAAAAGCTTTTTTCGGCGCTGGCACCAAAGACATGGCTTGTGCAGGTGGGTTCAAGGTCATGCCTTGTTGTTCACGTGCTTTGAGCATGTCTGCCGTGCTGGGTTGCTTGGGCATTTTTGCCTTGACAGCGCGTTCCATGAAATCAGCCACGCCCATGGCGCCGCGTTTGGCCATTTGCAAAGACACTTCTTTGTCAAACATGCCTTCGAAGGTTTCACGCGCACTCGATTCGTTCTCTTCGTCTTTGAAACCATTGTTGGCTTCGCGCATGGACTTCATCATCATCTGGATGAACATGCCCTCGAACTGCTGCGCGGTTTCTTTCAAGGCCTTGTCTTGGTTTTGCGCCGCTTTGCCACGCAATTCACCCAGGCCAGAAAAGTCCATATAGGACTTGGCGGTGGAGGTATCGACGGGGCTGCTCATGACAAGGCTCGTGTTTATAAATTAAATGATGACCAACTCAGCACGCAAACTGCCTGAGCTTTTCAAAGCTTCCAAAATGGCAAT
>JACCDL010511997.1_pt1 | contig 24346 bp, 19 predicted proteins | sample 7441931 | NCBI WGS metagenome assembly JACCDL01 (sample SAMN15323437, study PRJNA562643) | freshwater metagenome | isolation source: river surface water | place: USA:Blue River Watershed | collected 2017-08-16 | reverse complement strand
ACTGATCATTGTCATCTTGATGTTATTGATTGGTATCATCAATGTTGGTTCGGCTTTGTTGGTGCTCATTGTACTCAGAACCCAATTCATCGGATTACTCAAGGCACTTGGCGCCAATAACCGCTCCATCCGAATTATTTTCTTGTACCAAGCTTCCTACTTAATTTTAAGAGGTTTGGTCATTGGTAATCTCTTATCAGTCATACTCATTTGGCTGCAGCAGCAGTTTCAAGTTTTCACCCTGAATCCGGAGGTGTATTACTTAGATGCCGTTCCGGTTGCCTTTTCTTGGTTACATTTTATCGGCATTAATGTGCTCACTTTTATAGTTTGTATGGTAGCTTTACTGCTTCCTAGTAGGGTCGTTTCTAGAATCAGCCCCATCAAAGCACTGCGTTTCCAATGATGTTTGAAGTAGGGCAAGAGGTTAGTATATTACACGAAACGGGTGTGTTTAAAGTACTAGAAGTTGAAGCAGGTAGTCTAACGCTTCAAGATGAATTTGGATTTAGTCAGAAAATTGCTCCGAATTTAGTGGTAGCGAGAAAAATAGTGAGTACAGCTAAATTGATCGTCAAAGACAATACCAATTCAGTTCCTACTTCAACAAAAAAATCGCCCCAAAAGTCCGAGCCTATTATTGACTTACACGCTGAGGCCTTGGGGCTTTCTGCTCAATTACAAGCACACGATTTACTATTGGCTCAAATGAAAGCGTTTAAAAAGTTCTGTAATTTGCAGCATCAACAGCGCATCCAAAAATTCAAGGTGATTCACGGCGCAGGAGAGGGCAGGCTCAAGCAGGAAATAAGGTTGTTGGTCCAAGGGAAAGAAGGCTTGCAAATGCACGACGCGCAATGGCATCACGGGGTAGTCGGTGCTTCTATCATTGAAATGATCCTGAGTAAGTTTGAACGGTTTTAGTATTTAGAAATAGAACCTGTTTTTTCAGGTGGAATATTGAAAATCCAGTCAAAATAGCCGACATAATGTGCGCTAAAATAACCCAATTTGGCCGCATACGTTTTTGGAAAACCAAGCTGCCTCGCTTTAGAAATCCCACTCATTTTTACTTGTGGCGCCACACCATCTTGTTGACACAGTGGGTGCTTGCGTTTACCGTAAAGAATAGTGCCGTATTGGAAAACACTTCGCCATTTTTTTTGATCAAAGCGTTTGGCATTCGCATTCTCAGGTGCTAAGGCGTAATAATTGGCAAATTGCATGTGTTTTTTCAGGACTGAAGCCATCCCGCAAAAATAGGCATGCCCCATGCTATGACTCACCACATAAAGTGTATCGTTTTTTGAGTAGTCTCCGAGGCTACTCATTTCTTGCAGAAGGTTGAGTGCAGCAATTTTTCCAGCTTTAAAGCGCGTCATGAATCCTTGAATATTTGATTTTGTTGCCAATAATTCAAGGGTCCGTATGCTAGTTTGATTAGAAAGCTTGGTGGTATAACACCTATGTTTTTTTCCGGCGCAAGGTTTTGGGTAAACGGCTGCTTTACTCGCGAAATTCAATAAATTCAGGTGATTGGAAGTTTGTATCGAATGATGTCCGTCTGCATATAGAATGAGGTCTGGCTCGAGTCGTACTTCAAATTTCTTGACAATTTCAGCACTATTTTGCCAGTAATCATAGGTGTCTTTGCTGTAGATGAGGTTTCTGGAGTCGGGATGTTCGAGTCCCTTTTGCAAAATTTGATCTTTTACCTTTTCTAAATCCTTTGAAGCAGAAACGGGTCTGTAGCCGTTTACAAATAACAAAATACGCTTTGGAGGGTCATTTTTTCTTGTGTCGAAATGATTGACTTTTTGTCCGTTTGGAAGGAATATTTCTTGTTGAATATGACCTGAAATATCAGGGCATTCAATTACAATAAATTGTGTTTTAGAGCGCAATACCTTAGAATGCTTTCCATTTTCTCTTAGTTTGAGGAAGTGACTTGAATGAGAAAATTTCAATGGCATATTTTCCCCATCCTTCGTAAAATACAATACCGGATTTTCGCGTTGGGTGTGCCATTTAGTCCCGGTTTTGATATAGAGTTGAACACTAAGCTTTGTTGTTGCTTGCTTTTCAAACCACATCGGATTGTGCAGGCCTTTTTGAACGGCTTTAATAGTTTGATTTTTGAATACGGGAATCTGGTGATATCTAAAATGAATTTGGGTCTGATAATAGTTAATGCCGAAAAAAACACCAATGTTGCCAATTAAGAGAAGTCCCCATAACGTAAGCTTTAAAAAGCGTAAGGACCACCTTTTAAAGAACCTGCTTTCTGACATGACCTGATTGATTTTTCTAAAACTCACGAGCTGTAGCAGCAGGCTGAGCCCCAGTGCAAGGAAATGTAGCAGCGTGATGTTATAGCCTCCAATATGTCCATAAATATGAAACAAAGGATTATTGGCGTCAATGAAAAAATGAAAGTGGTTGCTGGTCTCGATGAGTTTTAGACCGTAGGGTTCCGCTGATGAGGTTTTGATAATGTGTCCATTTTGGTTTTGTTCAAAATAGACATGACTCACACGGCCGTTATAGGACCACAGAGGAACAGAGCAAAATAGAAATAATAAAAGTTGAAGTAAGCCTTGCTTCACCTTTAAAGGTGCATGAAGTTTTTCTTGGCAAGGAGTTCGTCTTCAGATTCGCGGTAGTCAGGGTCGTCAACGCAGCAGTCAACAGGGCAAACCGCAGCACATTGTGGCTCATCGTGAAAACCAACACATTCGGTACATTTCTCGTGAGAGATGTAATAGACATCCATGTTGACAGGTTCAAAAGCAAAATCAGCAGATATTTCTTCACCGTTGAGCGTCTGAATCATGCCTTTTAAAGAGGTGCCGTCAGCATATTTCCATTCTGCTCCTCCTTCGTAAATTGCATTATTTGGACATTCTGGCTCGCAAGCCCCGCAATTAATGCATTCGTCTGTAATCATGATGGCCATAATCCGAAATTTTGTGCAAATATAATAACGTCTGAGCGATACTTTTGTGCGTTGGGCAACAAAAAAAATTAAAACCTTACTTTTGCACCGTGGAACAACAGCAAATCATAAGTGCTTTTTCGGCGCTGGGTCAAGTGATTGAAGACTTACTGAGTCAGGATCATTCTTCTTTACTGAATCAGACAGAATTTGATCAACTCAAAGCCTTGATTGCTAAAGAACAACACTACAACGGTTGGTTTACACCAGATCAAATCAAATTAGCGTTGCAAGAAATCAGACCGTGGTTAGAAGAAAGCACATTGAAGGATTGGTTGTCGGCTTATCAGTTTACTTCAAGCCCACAAACTGTTGCGCTTATTTTACCTGGAAATTTACCTTTAGTTGGCTTTCATGATTTTCTGTGTGTGCTATGCTCAGGACATCGTGCTTTAGTAAAACTCAGTAGCGAAGATGCACGACTTTTGCCCGCCTTCGCCGAAATTTTATGTCTTTTTGAACCTCAATTGCGTACCCGAATTTCTTTTGCAGCAGGAAAACTAAGTGGTTTTGATGCAGTTATCGCGACTGGGTCCGGTAATGCGATGTTGCATTTCAAGACCTATTTTGAAAAGTATCCGCACTTATTTAGAGGGCACCGCAGTTCTGTAGCAGTCCTAGATGGGTCGGAAACAAATGATGAATTAATGGCGCTAGGGCAGGATGTCTTGCGTTATTTTGGAAGGGGCTGTAGAAATGTCACACAAGTGCTGCTACCTACAGATTTTGACCTCAATCGAATTTTTGAAGCTTTATTACCGCTTTCTGATGTTGTCTATCACAAGAAATACGGCAACAATTATGATTACAATAAAGCGATTCACTTACTTAACCTGAGCCCAATCCTAGACAACAACTTCATTTTATTAAAAGAAAGTAAAGAATTATTTTCACCTTTAGCCATGCTGCATTATTGGCGCTATCAGTCAACAGATCAGGTAGCGCAATACTTGAAAGAGAACGAGTTGTCACTTCAATGCGTGGTTGGCCATCATTACCTGCCTTTCGGTTCGGCGCAATGCCCAAAATTAACAGACTATGCAGATGGCATTGACACCATGCTTTTTCTTGGTAACTTTGCCGAATGTCACTCTTAGATAAGTTCATGATCCGTTACAAAACTCCAGAAGAAATTGAAATCATGCGCGAAGCAGCGCAAATTGTAAGTAGAACTTTAGGTTTAGTGGCCAAACACTTAAAACCTGGTGTGACACCACGCTTCTTGGATCAAATGGCTGAAGAGTACATTTTAACACAAAATGCCAAGCCTGGTTTCAAAGGTTTGTACGGCTGCCCGAGCACGCTTTTGATTTCTGTCAATGAACAAGTCGTACACGGCTTGCCAACCGACAAACCCATTCAGGAAGGCGACATCGTTTCTGTCGATTGTGGTTCGTTTTACAAAGGTTACTACGGTGATCACGCTTATACTTTTGAAGTAGGTGAGGTACGCCCCGAAGTTTCCAAACTTTGTCAAGTCACTAAAGAATGTTTGTATTTAGGCATAGAACAAGCTACAACCGCCAATCGCATTGAAGATATCGGTTGGGCTATTCAACAACACGCCGAAGCTCATGGTTACGGTGTCGTTAGAGATCTAGTGGGCCACGGCTTAGGAAAAGAGCTACACGAAGAACCACAAGTGCCGAATTACGGCCGTCGTGGTCGCGGGAAGAAAATTCAAAATGGTCTCACCATCGCCATTGAACCCATGATCAATATGGGGACTGAAAAAGTTGAAACGCTCGATGACAAATGGACAATCGTTACCGCTGACCGTCAGCCGAGTGCTCACTTCGAACACAATATTGCGGTCATCGACGGCCAACCCGTTATTCTTTCCACCTTTGATTTTATTTACGAAGCGCTGGGTCTGTAATTAGTTGTTAAGGTTTAAAAGTCTCGGAAAAAATAATTACAAATACAATTTGATAGAAAATAAAAAAGCGCCCAAAAGGCGCTTTTTTATTTTTCAAAGATTTATTGCTTACAAGTGAATCACTTCGCCGTAAGCAGCAGCTGCGGCTTCCATGATGGCTTCGGACATGGTAGGGTGAGGGTGAACGGTTTTAATGAGTTCTTCACCTGTTGTTTCCAATTTGCGTACGGCAACCAATTCGGCAACCATTTCGGTTACGTTGGCTCCGATTAAGTGACCACCAAGTAATTCGCCGTATTTAGCATCAAAAATGAGTTTGACAAAACCATCTTTGGCACCAGCAGCACTGGCCTTACCAGAAGCTGAGAATGGGAATTTACCAACTTTGATTTCGTAACCAGCATCTTTGGCAGCTTTTTCAGTCATGCCGACAGAAGCCACCTCCGGAGAGCAGTAAGTACAACCAGGGATGTTGCCATAATTAAGTGGCTCTGGATGATGACCTGCGATTTTTTCAACACAGATAATCCCCTCAGCTGAAGCAACGTGTGCAAGTGCTGGGCCAGGAACGACATCGCCAATAGCGTAGTAACCAGGGATGTTGGTTTGGTAATACTCATTGACCAAAATGCGCCCTTTATCTGTTACGATACCTACTGTTTCAAGGCCGATATTTTCGATGTTTGCTTGGATACCAACAGCAGACAAAACAACGTCGCATTCGATTATTTCTTCGCCTTTTTCTGTTCTGAATGTTACAACACAGCCTTTACCTGAAGTACGTACAGCTTCTCCTGATGCATTGGGCATGATATTGATGCCCGCTTTCTTGAAAGACTTCTCGAGTTGTTTTGAAACTTCTTCGTCTTCAACCGGGACAATGTTTGGTAAATATTCAACAACCGTTACTTCTGTGCCGATCGCATTGTAGAAATAGGCAAATTCTACTCCAATTGCTCCTGAACCAACCACCACTAATTTTTTAGGTTGCGTAGGGAGGGTCATGGCTTGGCGGTAACCAATGATTTTAGTACCGTCTTGTGGTAAGTTAGGCAGTTCACGTGAGCGTGCTCCGGTTGCAATGATGATTCCTTTGGCAGCGGTATAGACTGTTTTGGTACCGCTTTCGTCGGTTACTTCAACAGATTTATTTGCTTGAATAACACCTGAACCTTTGAGGACATCAATTTTATTTTTCTTCATGAGAAATTGAATCCCGTTTGACATGCCACTTGCGACATCGCGACTGCGTTTGATCATTGCACCGAAATCGGCGCTGCTGTCTTTTACAGTAATACCGTAGTCTGCGGCGTGTTGTAGGTATTCGTATACATTGGCACTTTTGAGGAGCGCTTTGGTCGGAATACAACCCCAATTGAGGCAAATACCTCCTAGTGATTCGCGTTCAACAATAGCAGTTTTCATGCCCAACTGAGAGGCGCGGATGGCCGTGACGTATCCGCCAGGTCCACTTCCAACAACGATGATGTCGTAACTCATTATTTTAGCTTTTTAAAGGACAAATTTAAGGCTTAAAGTTGAAAGATGCTATCTAATTAATGCTTACTTTTGTGTCGAATTCACAAATCTTATGCAAAGCCAATACCAACAAGAAGCCACGCTCCAACAAGCCCTCGATTTAGGTCTCCGCGCCGACGAATTTGACATGATCAAAGAAATCCTCGGTCGCACCCCTAATTTTACTGAAACAGCTATATACTCCGTTATGTGGAGTGAGCACTGTTCTTACAAGAATTCCATTCTCTGGCTCAAAACCTTGCCAAAAGATGGGCCACACATGTTGGTAAAAGCCGGTGAGGAAAACGCTGGTTTAGTAGATATCGGCGATGGTTTGGGTTGCGTCTTCAAAATTGAGTCTCACAATCACCCAAGTGCCCTTGAGCCTTATCAAGGAGCTGCAACAGGTGTAGGCGGAATCAACCGCGATATCTTTACAATGGGTGCGCGTCCAATTGCGCAACTCAACTCATTGCGCTTCGGAAACATTGAAGAAGCACGCACCAAATGGTTAGTTAAAGGTGTCACAAAAGGCATCGGTGACTACGGGAACGCTTTTGGTATTCCGATTGTTGGTGGCGAGGTCTTCTTCGATGAATCCTACAATACAAATCCACTTGTGAATGCTTTCTCTGCAGGAATCATTGACACCAAAAAAATTATTTCTGCAACGGCTAAAGGCCCTGGGAACCCTGTATTTATCGTTGGTTCAGCCACTGGCAAGGACGGAATTGCTGGTGCTGCTTTTGCTTCAAAAGATATTACCGAGGCTTCAGCCGATGACCTTCCTTCAGTTCAGGTAGGTGACCCTTTCATGGAAAAACTCTTACTTGAGGCCACCATGGAATTGTCTCAAACCGATGCCATTGTTGGTATGCAAGACATGGGTGCAGCCGGAATCACTTGTTCAACTTGTGAAATGAGTGCCGCTGGAAGTGTCGGGATGGAAATCCACCTCGATCGCGTTCCAACGCGTCAAGACAACATGTTGCCTTATGAAATTCTTTTGTCTGAATCTCAAGAGCGCATGCTCGTTGTAGTTCAAAAAGGTAAAGAACAAATTGTAAAAGACATTTTCGATAAATGGGATCTCCATGCCGAAGAAATTGGTACGGTCACAGACACTGGCCGCATTCGTTATTACATGTCGGGTGCTTTAGTAGGTGATGTTCCTGCTGAATCATTGGTATTAGGAGGTGGAGCTCCTCAATACAAAAGAGAATACGCAGAACCAGCTTACTACCAAGAATACAAAAAATTCAATATCAGCCAGGTTGCCGAACCTTCAGATTTAAAAGTGGTTGCCGACAAAATGTTAGCCATGCCAAATATCGCATCTAAGCGTTGGGTTTATGAGCAATATGACTCCATGGTCGGAACCCGCAACATGACCACCAACCGCCCTTCAGATGCAGGTGTGGTCAATATCAAAGGAACCAACAAGGCACTTGCCATGACCGTAGACTGCAACTCGCGCTATGTCAATGCAGATCCAGAAATTGGCACCATGATTGCCGTTTCTGAGGCCGCCCGCAACATTACCTGTGCTGGTGGTGTCCCAAGTGCTATTACCAATTGCTTAAATTTTGGTAACCCGTACAACCCAGAATCTTACTGGCAGTTTGTCGGTGCCATCAAAGGGATGTCTGCTGCTTGTTTGAAATTTGAAACGCCGGTTACCGGAGGAAATGTTTCTTTCTATAATCAAACTGTCATGAATGGCAAAGAAGTACCTGTATTTCCTACGCCAACCATCGGTATGATCGGTATCGTTCCAAACAAAGAAAAAGTCATGACCCTTGACTTCAAACAAAAAGGGGACCTCATTTTCTTAATCGGAAATTATACGGAAGATATCGCGTCTTCTGAATACTTAGCCAGTTACCATGGTATTAAAGCTTCCCCTGCACCATACTTCAATCTTGAAGAAGAATTTGAAATGCAGCAAGCGATTAAAGGTCTCATTGCCAATGAGCTTGTATCGGCAGTCCACGATGTTGCAGACGGTGGATTGTACGTCACACTCGTTGAGATGTCAATGCCAAGAGGTCTTGGTTTTGATATTGTGAGCGATGCGGATATCCGCCTTGATGCTTTTCTTTTCGGAGAAGGACAGGGTAGAGCGGTTGTCAGTGTGACCGAAGAGCAAGAAGAAGCTTTTGTCGAGTACATGTTATCTACAGGCGTCAACATGACACTTTTGGGTCATGTTACCAAAGGTAAATTACAAATCGATGAGCAGCACTACGGTTTTATCACAGATGCACAAGCCATCTATGACAACGCTTTGGCAGCTCATCTTGAAAACTAATTATGGAATATAATACCACTCGCGGTCCACTTATCTTACCAGAATACGGTAGAAATGTCCAAAACATGATTGCTCATGCGATGGAAATTGAAAACCGTTCTGAAAGAAACCGTGCTGCCCAGGCTATCATTGAAGTAATGGGGCAGCTCAATCCACACCTCCGCGACGTTGAAGACTACCGCCACAAACTCTGGACACACCTTTTTGTGATGTCTAACTTTGAACTCGACGTTGACTCACCCTACGAAAAGCCAAAGCAAGAGGTCCTCAATGAAAAACCGCAACGCATGGTGTATCCGTCATCAAAAATACGCTACGGCCACTACGGAAAATATACCCAAGCTATCTTAGAGGCTTCTAAAGAGGTGGAAGAACCACTCGAAAAAGAATACCTCAAAAGTACCATGGCCAACTTCATGAAAAAGCAGTTTTTGGCCTATAACAATGACACCGTAGAAAACCATGTCATTGCCCAGCAATTAAAGGAATTGTCTAAAGGAGAACTCATCTTAGAAAATCCAGATGACCTTGTCAATACCAATACGCTATTGCGAACCATGGGTATTGGTCAGAACCAAAACAAGCGCTTTAACAAGCAAAAGAATAACAAAAACAAAAAGAAGAAATTCATCAAAAAATAACGCATGGCCTCTTTTGAAATCTACGGTGGAAAACCATTAAAAGGAGAAATCATTCCTCAAGGTGCTAAAAACGAAGCACTACAAGTGCTTTGTGCTCCTTTGCTTACAGCTGAAAAAGTGACCATTTCCAATGTTCCTGACATTGTCGATGTGAACAAACTTATTGCGCTCCTTCAAACAATGGGCGTTAAGGTCGAAAAAGTTGAAAAGGGCACCTACATTTTTCAAGCGAAGGAAATCGATCTCAACTATTTAGAATCTGAAGATTTCAAAAAAAGAGCCTCTTCTTTGCGTGGATCAATCATGATTGTAGGCCCGCTTTTGGCACGTTATGGTCGTGGTTTTATTCCAAAACCAGGTGGTGACAAAATTGGTCGCAGACGCCTAGATACGCACTTTGAAGGTTTTGCTCTTTTGGGGGCCAAATTTAATTACGATGCCGGCGAGCACTTTTACTCAGTAGAAGCTGCTCAATTGAAAGGAACCTACATTCACCTAGATGAAGCTTCTGTAACGGGTACTGCTAATATTTTAATGGCAGCCGTGATGGCCGAAGGTGAAACCACTTTCTACAATGCTGCTTGTGAGCCTTACATTCAGCAACTCTGTAAAATGCTCAATTCCATGGGCGCTCAAATCACGGGTATTGGTTCAAACATGCTCACTATTAAGGGTGTGAAAGAATTGAAAGGCTGTTTTCACCGTATTTTGCCAGACATGATTGAAATTGGTAGCTTCATTGGTTTAGCAGCCATGACGCAATCTGAAATTACCATCAAAGATGTTTCTTGGGAAAACTTGGGTGTCATTCCTAACGTTTTCAGACGTCTAGGTATCAAAATCGAACGTCGTGGCGATGACATCTTCATTCCTGCTCAAGAAAAATACGAAATCGAAACCTTTATTGATGGATCTATCATGACCATCTACGATGCTCCTTGGCCAGGCTTCACCCCAGACTTACTTTCCATTATTTTGGTCGTTGCTACACAAGCTAAAGGGTCTGTTCTTATTCATCAAAAAATGTTTGAGTCACGTCTTTTCTTTGTAGACAAACTCATCGACATGGGTGCTCAAATTATTCTTTGTGATCCACACAGAGCTACAGTTATCGGACTCAACCGCGAGCACAGCCTAAAAGGTATTGAAATGACTTCCCCAGATATCCGTGCGGGTGTTTCATTACTCATTGCAGCGCTTTCCGCTAAAGGAAAGAGTGTGATTCACAACATCGAACAAATTGACCGCGGTTACCAAGACATTGAGCTGCGCCTCAATAACATTGGTGCCGATATCAGACGCATCGGATGAAAAAGCCCTTGATACTTATTGTTGGTGTTTTACTGGTTTTTGCCTGTTATGCACTTTGCTTTCAAAACAAGCCTAAGTCAATAACACCCGTAAGTACAATTGCGCCTGAAATCAGTTTGCTTTCTCCAAAAGGAAAAACACTCAAATTGTCTTCTTTAAGAGGCAAAATGGTTCTCATAGATTTCTGGGCATCTTGGTGTGGTCCGTGTCGCAAAGAGAGCCCGAACGTGGTAGAAGCTTATCAAAAGTACCACAACAAAGAATTTAAAGATGCCAAAGGTTTTGAAGTTTTTAGTGTTTCTTTAGACCGAGACAACGCAGCTTGGAAACAAGCAATCATTACCGATCACCTTTCTTGGAAGTATCATGTCCTAGATGAACAAGGATTAGCTGCAGCCAATTATCAAGTAGCCACAATACCTAATGCATTTTTGGTGAATGGGGCAGGTGAGATCATTGCAAGTGGTCAAGATCTTAGGGGTCTTAACTTACACATTACCCTAGATAAATACTTGAAGTAGGAGGTTCTATTCAGGCCTTTTTTACCCGAGTTAAATGCGATCTAAAACGTATTTGATTAATTCATCCATCGCTTTATCAATTCCCGTAGAAAATTCTTCTAATGGCCTATTAGCTACACCTAAGCATAAAGTGGTGCATTTGTGCCCCAAAGCTTTGCCCAATGCAAAGATGGCAGAGCTTTCCATCTCAAAATTCATGATCTTTTGCTCTTTATTTTGAAAAGCACCAAGTTGCAGATGAATGTCACGCATTTTGCTCTCCATTCTTAAGGATCGTCCTTGTGGTCCGTAAAAGCCAGAACTTGTAACTGTAATACCCGTATTCACTTTTTCAGAATTGAATCGGGCTACTAATTCTTGATTTGCTGCACTTAAGTATGGAATGATATTTTTCGGAAACTGTACTTGTTCATTGATGCAGGCTAGCAAGTGTTGTTCCTCTTGGCTGAAGTCAATTGTATAAAAATGTGCAACGTTATCTAGACCTAAAGCGTGTGTCGATAGTATCCAAGAATGTACAGGTACATTTTGCTGCAAAATGCCACAGGTCCCAATTCTAACGAGCTCTAAAGATTTATTTTCAGATTTATCTGAACGATTGACCAAATCAATATTCACTAAAGCATCGAGTTCTTGCATGCAAATATCGATGTTGTCGGTGCCGATGCCTGTAGAAAGTACGGTAATACGTTTTTGTTGATACCAACCTGTATGGCTCACAAACTCGCGATGTTGTACCTGGTGTTCAATTTCATCAAAGAATCGACTGATTTTTCCGACGCGGTCTTGGTCTCCGACCAAGATGATTTTATCGGCAAGCTGTTGAGGTAATAAGCCCAAATGATATACAGCTCCGTTGCCGTCAAGAACGAGTTCAGTTGCAGGATAACGCATGATAAAGTATCAAATAATGCACTACTTGATAGAGCCAAATACTTTAGCTAAAAGTTCAGAAATACGAGCAGCTGGGTTAGCACGTATTTGATCTTCTTCTTGTGTGACTAAAATAAATAGCCCATCAATGGCTTTTTGTGTGATATAGGCGTCCAGATCAGGATCGAGTTGCTGACCTCCGGTTAGTTTTGCTGCTGCGTTATATTTTGTAATTAACGGGTTCCAATAGGATGTAAGGCCTACTTGAGCGGTTGCTGCTTTTACTTTAGGTAAAAAAGCATTGTATAGTTGAGTCTGTGTCTGCTGCTTTAAGTAGGAACTTGCGGCACCGTTTCCACCATTCAGAATTTTAAAACCATCTTGAACACTCAGCTTAAGGATGGCATCTTTGAAAATTGGTAAAGCTTCTTTTGCTGCTTCTTCAGCTGCTCTATTGAGAGTGGTTTCGAATTTGTCTACTTGAGCAGACATTCCGAGTTGAAGGGCTTTTTCCTTGACCTTGATGGCGTCAGGAGGGAAGGGAAGTCTGATCTCAGGATTTTTTAAAAAGCCGTCAAGCATACTACTCTTGTTGACTGCTTTTTCAATTCCTAGTTGTAAGGCTTCTTTAAGGCCTGAAATAACCTCTTCGTTGGTTAATTGAGGAGTCTGGGCACCAATTTGAGTTGGAACCTTAATTTGTACATCTTTAGCAAGCGCTTTGAGATTTTGAGCACAAGAAGCTTGCGTCCAAAGAAGGAATAAGGAAAACGGAATGAGTAAATTTTTCATGGCTACCTGATTACATGAATCATGCCAGTTTTGTTTGTTTTTCCGTCAGTGTCTTTGTCTTTGAACCAAGCTTTCCAAATGTAGGTACCAGGCTGAACTTTTACGCCATTATAGTAACCATCCCAATAGCCTTTAGGGTCATTTGTTTCCCAAATAACTTCTCCCCAGCGGTTGTAAATAGCAAGGTGGAAGTTCTCAGCATCAATACCCTCGATGTAGAATGCCCAAACTTGATTGTGTTCGTCGTCGTCTGGGGTAAATGCCGTAGGCGCATAGAAGATGACATCTGAAACAACTTCAATTTCAATGGTGATGGAATCTGAACAGCCATCTACTGTGGTTACAGTGAGCATAATTGGGTATGTAGCCATTACGCCTTCTGGATAAGAAATGATGGCGCTAGAACCATTGCTCGTGATTTGTGTTGAGCCAGGAGAAGACCAATTGTATTGCGCAATGTTACCCGATGAAATGTCATTGGTCTGAACGGTTGTTTCGAACCAAGTTACAGGATTTTTAGAGAGCGTAAAGTTTGCAGACGGCATTGGTGTTACCGTTAATAAGTCATCAAAGAAGCCATTGTAAATACAACCATGAATCGAAGTAATCACGACACTGAGGTCGTAGTCTCCGGGTTGAGCAATGGTGTGGAATAAGGTATCTTGATTTGGTAAGTTGAAGCTATCACCGTTAGAGAATAGGTAAGCGGTATTTGCGATATCTTGGCCATTGGTAGATACATTATGCATTTCAAAGTTACCAGGCGTACAAATTTGATTGTCTACAGGTGCAATGATTGCAATGATATCTTGTGGGAAAGTGATTGTCATGCACTCAGTAGTGGTAGGTGAGCCACAAAGTTCGCTAAGCGTTACACAGTAGACTGTTCCAGTATTCAATGGGTCCACAGTAATGCTAGAGCCATTGCCAATCGGAATGCCATTTTCTGTCCATGAAAAAGTGTAGGCTGTTGAACCTCCTGCACCTGCTGCGCTCAGCACAATATTTGATTCCGAACAGATCATGGTGTCTTGGGTCAAGAATGTGATGTCTAAGGGGTTTGGCTGACTAATGGTAACAGAAATTGTTTGTACACAACCATTGGCATCTGTTACGGTACAGGTGTTTAAGCCAGCAGGTAAATCAAGTGCAGTAGCTGCTAAAGAGGAAGAGATATCCCAATCATAAGTGTAAGGCGCAGTTCCTTGTGTGACGTCAATAGTAGCCTGACCATTTGCAAATGTGTAGCAGTTGGCATCAATCACGTTGATAGGATTCAGAATCATGGCAGGAATCTCTGTTATAGTCACGTAAATGGTATCTGAACAGCCCGTAGCGTTTGAGGCATAGCACCAATGGTTACCGGCGGGAAGGCCCGTAACTGTTTGGGTTGTGGCACCTGTACTCCATTGATAGGTAATCACACCTGTTGCAGGGGTTACGTTTGCCGTAGCAGTTCCGTCTGAGCCGCCTGGGCAGGAGACGGGTGTTGAAGTATAGGAGAAGTTGGCTGGTGTGTCTGTAATGATGGCGGTAGCCGTAGCATTACAACCATTTCCATCGTGTTGAACCACCGTGTAAGTTCCTGCTGTAAGGCCCGTTGCTGGATTTCCAGTAATGGCGCCAGGATTCCAAGTATAGGTACAAGGTGCTGGTGAGCCTATGCCTGGTGTGGCTGTTGCACTTCCGATACCTTGAGAACAGACATCTGGTATGACCGTTGTGGTAACAGATGGAGTAGCGCGAGTAATCCAGGTGGTGTCTACGGTAATAGAACCAATACTGGTTCCGCAGGCAGCTCCTGAGAGGAAGTAACCTGTAGTGCCAGGTGGGATTATATTGACATTGAGTGTCCCATTATTGTACGGGAAAGTTTGCCCGTTGGTATTTGCCCAAACAAAATTACTTCCTGGGCTATTGACCATTAAATAGGGGATTTGGGTAATGGCATAGGCAGCCGTATTTGTCGGTGAGGTTGGCGTAAAGCGTCGGCCATCTTGATTGGCTCCCCATACGGTGTTGTTGCGTCCGGGTGTGATGTGCGCAGTTGGCATCGGCATGTTGTTTTCTGAGCCTTGTATGGCTAGCCCGCTGTTCCAGGTATTACAAATTGGTTTGTTACCGATATGTAATTCGAATACGTTGGTCGTTTCGTACATGATGATAGCCATGTAGTTACACTGTGATGTACAGCTGAACATCATGATATTTTTATAGAGCACCACAAATTTGCGGTTCGGAGCTGTACCTATTGTTTGGTATTGGATTTGACCACCTAAAGAAGGATTGATATCTTGATAGGTAAGCATGATGGTATTTTTTGCAGCTGCAAAACCAGCATTTGGAAGCGTGCCTACACCTGTAAGCGCCCAAGGGCAGTAGCCACCTGCATTAGCCAAATTAAAAGATACAAGACCATTTGAACCAATTACACATTGCGTGTAGTTATTTCCGTAGAAATTAAAAGTAAAACCGATACTTACAGCTGCAGACCAGGAGTCGTCAGTCAGAGAGACATTAGTTGGCGTGTTAAGATAAAGACCGGCGGCTGCACCTGGTGTAGTACCCGTGTTACAGTTGTTAATTGTAACAGTTTGCCCTGGACATACAGTGGTATCTTGACCTAAACAGAGTGTGACAGGCCCCTGAGCAAGCAAAGAATGCATGAACGATAATTGCACAAAAAGAAAAAGTGCAATGTATTTTGAGGTAACGGTATTTTTAAAAAACGTCATTTGTTGTAGTAGTTGATTCGAAACGGTTCTTAAACGCAAATATACGTCCTTGCGTTGCTTTTTGTCAACTAAAAAAGTACTCTTTTTATGAATTCTTATAAAAAGATGAAATCAATCTCATAATTAGTGTCATTTAGACACTAATAAAATGTTGAAAAAAGATGAATGCAGGAGGCGTTTTTCAGTTACTTTTGCCAAAGTTTACAAACAAAAAACAACTCTTATGTCAAATCAGTATCACGCAGAAATCGAAGCTTTCATGGATCGTGTTCGCGCCAAAAATGGACACGAACCAGAGTTTTTACAAGCTGTTCAGGAAGTAGCAGAAGCTGTAATTCCGTTTATTGAGGCTAATCCAAAATACAAGACCTCTAAAATTCTAGATCGTATCGTTGAGCCAGAGCGCACCATTATTTTCCGCGTTCCTTGGTTAGATGACAACGGAAATATCCAAGTAAACCGTGGATACCGAGTAGAATTCAATAGTGCAATTGGTCCATACAAAGGTGGCTTGCGTTTTCACCCTTCAGTGAATTTGTCAATTTTGAAATTCTTAGGATTCGAACAAATCTTTAAAAACTCCCTCACTACTTTGCCTATGGGTGGAGGAAAAGGTGGTTCTGATTTCGATCCGAAAGGAAAGTCAGACAACGAAGTCATGAAGTTTTGTCAGTCTTTCATGACAGAGCTTTTCCGCCATATTGGTGCTGATACAGACGTTCCTGCCGGAGATATCGGTGTGGGTGGACGCGAAATTGGCTATATGTTTGGTCAATACAAGCGTTTGCGCAATGAATTTACGGGTGTCTTAACTGGTAAAGGTCGCAACTGGGGTGGATCACTCATTCGTCCTGAAGCAACAGGTTATGGAACTGTTTATTTCGCTAAAGAAATGTTAGCGACTAAAGGTGATTCTTTCAATGGTAAAATTGTAGCAGTTTCTGGTTCAGGAAACGTAGCTCAATTTGCTTGTGAGAAAGCAACTCAACTTGGTGGTAAAGTAGTTACTCTTTCTGATTCTGAAGGATATATCTATGATGAGGCTGGAATCAATGCTGAGAAATTAGCTTGGGTGATGGACCTTAAAAACAACCGTCGTGGTCGTATCTCTGAATATACGAAACAATTCCCTGGTGCAACTTTTGTTGCCGGTAAAAGACCTTGGGAGGTAAAAGCAGACATCGCTTTGCCTTGTGCTACCCAAAACGAACTCAACGGTGATGAAGCAAAAGTGCTCGTTGCAAATGGTGTTAAATGTGTAGCCGAAGGTGCTAACATGCCTTCAACTCCAGAAGCCATTGCTGCATTCCAAGCTGCAAATGTTCTTTTCTCACCAGGAAAAGCATCCAATGCCGGAGGTGTCGCAACATCTGGTCTTGAAATGTCACAAAACTCATTGCGTTTATCATGGTCAGCTGAAGAAGTTGATCAGCGTTTACACGGCATCATGGTTTCAATCCACGAAGCTTGTGTGAAATACGGAAAAGATGCAAACGGCAATGTTGATTACGTAAAAGGCGCAAATGTCGCTGGTTTCGTAAAAGTTGCTGATGCCATGATTGACCAAGGATTGGTTTAATCTTAAAGTAAATATCAATAAAGGCTCTCCAAATGGAGGGCCTTTTTTATTTTTGCAATCCATGAACATGCGCTTTACCGTATTTATTGCTTTGTGTATCATTGCATCGCAAATTCGCGCCCAACTTATTTATGGCCTGGGTGCAGCCATACATCGTTATGATCAGGTGCTCAGTATTAAGATGGTAAAACCTTTAAATTATGGTGGTTTAGGTTTGGATCTTGGTATGGGTGTAGAGCGCAGTTTACAAGGGGCTTTAGCTCCTCAACTTGCTTTGTATTTTCAAGCACCCATTTCAGAAATGTCATTTTCTAAAAAAGTTGTGCCTTGTTATACACTGCGCTATCAATTCGATTTTCAAAAGGCAAGTTTCTTAGATACTTATCATGGCGTTTATTTAGGAGCGGGTCTTGCTTTTGGGAAGCAAAAAAATCTTATGTTATATTTGAATTCAGGATTGGTAATGGAGCAAATGTATGGAGCGCCTGAATCTAGTAAATCGGTTCATTTTTTTTGGAACCCGCAGGCCCAAATCAGTTATTTTTTTAGGGAAACAAAATAGAAGTAACAGATACAGTATTTATTGACAAAAGAAAAGAAAAAATAGTCTCGTTAACGGAAAGCATGTTTAAGAACTTTAAAAATAGCGCCAACAAATTCCACCTCATTTGGATAGGGTTGTTATTGTTTCTGTTCGCTTGCAACAAGTCGGAATCATACCCAGAGGTGCAAATTTTTGGACACGCTGGAATGGGCATGAATATAGGATATAGTATTTATCACGACAATTCAGAGGAGTCTATTGACTTGGCCCTTAGTTTGCCAAATATAGATGGGGTGGAGATGGATGTCAGGATGAGTAAGGATAGCACGCTGTGGCTTTTTCATGAAAATCGATTGGAGGCAACCACTAATGGCATAGGATGTATAGCAGATTTACATGACTATGAAATTGCACAGTTGCATTACAAAAGTATTCATAAAGAAAAACTGGTCAAGCTTGATTCAATTCTTCCTAAATTGAAAGATGGACAAACTTTTATTCTTGACTTAAAGCATTGGAATATTTGTGATTCTTCCGTTCAACTTGAAGCATTCAGAGCGGCCATTTTGAAAATCCCAGTGCATTTGAGGTCACAACTTATTTTAGACAGTTCAAACGAAAGTTGGTTAGCGGCATTGGCCCAAGATTTCAGGGTGGTTTTTTCTACGAGTTCGTATTTAGAAGGTAAAGCAAAACTAGAGGAAATACCACAACTTTACGGCTTGATGACGCGCAGTAAAAATATAACCACGGATGAAATTGCTGAACTAAAGAGTCTGGGTAAAACTGTATTTTTATTCGAAATGCGCTCAAGTAAAACACATAGAGCTATAATGAAAAAAGCACCTACGGCTATCTTGGCAGATGATCCGAGAGGTGCTTTAATAATTAGAGATTAACCAGAATGGTTAACTGATTTGCGTTTTAAAAGGTTATGCCTTGTAAAAAGGAAGTTTAACCACTTTTGCCCTGACGCCTTTTTCGCGAATTTCAATAAAGATTTCTTGATCTAGGGCTGTATTTTCAAGGCTCACATATCCTAAGCCAATACCAACCTTCATACTAGGTGACATCGTACCTGAGGTCACTTTGCCAATGATATTTCCGTTGGCATCTTGGATAGGGTAGTCGTGGCGAGGAATACCGCGATCGATCATTTCGAAAGCCACTAACTTTCTGCTAAGGCCTGTTTCTTTCTGGTTTTTCAAAAATTCGGCATCGGTGAAATCTTTGGTGAATTTTGTAATCCAGCCAAGTCCTGCTTCTAAAGGTGAAGTCGTGTCATCGATGTCGTTACCATAAAGGCAGAAGCCCATTTCTAGACGCAAGGTGTCGCGAGCGGCAAGACCAATTGGCTTGATGCCAAAAGCTGCACCAGCCTCAAAAACAGCGTCCCAAAGTTTTTCGGCATCTTGATTTTTAACATAAACTTCAAAGCCTCCTGAACCAGTATAGCCAGTTGCAGAGATCATGACGTTTTCAATACCGGCAAAAGTACCATATTGAAAAGTGTAGTATGTCATGTTGGCTAAATCTACAGAAGTCAGGCTTTGCATGGCTTCGGCAGCTTTGGGCCCCTGAATAGCTAGCAAAGAGTAGTCATCTGAAAGGTTTTGCATTTCAACCCCGAGGTCGTTGTGCTGTGAAATCCAGTTCCAGTCTTTTTCAATGTTTGAAGCATTGACTACAATAAAGTAAGCTTCTTCAGAAATACGGTAGATAATAAGGTCGTCTACGATGCCGCCTTTGCCATTTGGTAAACAGCTGTATTGGGCTTTGCCATCAAATAATACGCTTGCATCGTTGCTGCAAACTTTTTGAATGAGCGCAAGGGCATTAGGGCCTTTCAATAGAAACTCTCCCATGTGAGACACATCGAAAACACCGACGCCATTGCGTACTGTTTCATGCTCGGCATTTACGCCTTCATATTGCACGGGCATGTTGTATCCGGCAAAAGGCACCATTTTGGCGCCAAGCGCAATGTGTTTGTGGGTTAGGGCGGTTTCTTTCATGTTTTATCCTTTAACGCGTTCAACATAAACGCCTGTGCGTGTATCAATTTTAATTATTTCTCCGTTGTCAATGAACAAAGGAACTTTAACTTCAGCACCAGTTGCGATAGTTGCTGGCTTCATGGAGTTGGTAGCCGTATCACCTTTTACTCCTGGCTCTGTGTAAGTGACTTCAGAGATGATGTACATCGGTAATTCAATCACTAGTGGCGCTTCTTCTTCAGCATGGAAGAGGATGTTTACAGTCATTCCTTCTTGTAAAAAACCAGGTTTTTCTACCATTTTGAGCGGAATATTTACTTGCTCAAAAGTTTCATTGTTCATGAAAATGTAAGAATCAGCTTCTTGATAAAGGTACTGATACTCTCTGTTTTCAATGCGAACAACTTCAATTTTGTGACCAGCTGAAAAGGTGTGGTCAAGTACTTTTCCTGACTCAATTTGTCTCATTTTGGTTCTGACGAAAGCCGGGCCTTTACCAGGCTTAACGTGTTGAAATTCAATGATTTGAAAAAGTTTATCGTTGTGCTTGATGCACAATCCGTTGCGGATATCTGCAGTAGTTGCCATAATTCTGTTTCAATTTGAGGGCAAAGATAGCCTAAATCCTATTGTTATCAACATATTTGGTTTATAATTTCCCTTTTGATGATGTCGCTCAAGCAGTTTAGAATGTTATTTTTGTTTGTTCTAAATTTTGAATCGCTACATGGCTGAAAATCAGTACACCGAAGACAACATACGCTCCCTTGACTGGAAAGAGCACATTCGCTTGCGTCCCGGTATGTATATCGGAAAGCTTGGTGATGGCGCCGCTGCCGACGACGGTATTTATATACTTGTAAAAGAGGTAGTTGATAACTGCATCGATGAATTCGTGATGGGTAACGGCAAACGCGTTGATATCAAAGTCAAAGATGGCAAGGTGGCAATCCGAGATTACGGCCGTGGAATTCCGTTAGGTAAAGTAGTAGAGGTTGTTTCTCGCATGAATACCGGTGGTAAATACGACTCCAAAGCATTTAAGAAATCTGTGGGTCTGAATGGTGTTGGTACCAAAGCGGTCAATGCACTTTCTTCTTATTTCATGGTTTATTCAGTCCGTGAAGGTGAAAAGAAAGGGGCTACATTTGAACGAGGTGAACTGATCTCAGAAACGCCTATTGAAAAAACCGACGAAACCAACGGTACTTACGTAGAATTCATTCCAGACGACAGCATTTTCAAGAAGTACGCCTTCAAAACGGCTTATCTCGACAAAATGATGTGGAATTACTGCTATCTGAATCGTGGGCTTTCCATTTATTTCAACGGAGAAAAATACAATTCCAAAGATGGTCTGAAAGACCTTCTTGAAAACAACATGGATGGTGATCCGTTGTACCCGATTATTCACCTAGAAGATGAAGACATCGAGGTAGCTTTTACTCACGGACGCACCTACGGTGAAGATTACTATTCTTTTGTCAATGGTCAGCACACCACTCAGGGTGGTACACATCAAAGTGCATTTCGCGAATCTGTGGCAAAGGTCATCCGAGATTTCTATAATAAAAACTACGAAGCATCAGATATCAGACAATCTATTGTTGCGGCTATTGCTGTTAAGGTCATTGAGCCGGTATTTGAATCACAGACCAAAACCAAATTGGGTTCTCAAGAAATTGAACCTGGTGGCAAGTCAATGCGTGCTTTCATCAATGATTTCTTAAAAGACAAACTAGACAACTACTTGCATCGCAATCCAGATGTCGCTGAAACCATTGAGAAGAAAATCAAGCAGTCTGAACGCGAACGCAAAGACCTTGCAGGTATCCGTAAACTTGCCCGTGACCGCTCCAAAAAAGCAAGTCTACACAACAAAAAACTCCGAGACTGCCGAACGCACCTTACGGATCTCAAAGATGAACACCGCGAAGAAACCACGCTTTTCATTACCGAAGGGGATTCAGCGAGTGGTTCGATCACCAAGTCTAGGAACGTCTCTACACAAGCGGTTTTTTCCTTGAGAGGTAAGCCTTTGAATTGCTATGGACTCACTAAAAAGGTGGTTTACGAAAATGAAGAGTTCAACCTGATCCAAGCCGCCCTTGACATCGAAGAAGACATGGATAACCTGCGCTACAACCGCATCGTTATCGCCACCGATGCCGATGTCGACGGGATGCACATTCGCATGCTTTTGCTTACGTTTTTCTTGCAATTTTTCCCGGACCTCGTCAAGCGTAACCACGTCTATGTCTTGCAAACCCCACTTTTTAGGGTCCGCAACAAGAAGAAAACGATTTATTGTTACTCAGAGGAGGAAAGAAGAGCGGCTATTGCCGAGCTTGGCAAGAATCCAGAAATTACACGCTTCAAAGGTTTGGGCGAAATTTCCCCAGACGAATTTGTTCACTTTATCGGTGAAAACATCCGTTTAGAGCCCGTTATCTTGACAAAAGACGCTTCCATTGATTCCATTCTTTCTTATTTCATGGGGAAAAACACCCCAGACAGACAAGATTTCATCATTGACAACTTGCGTGTTGAAAAAGACCTCGCAGAACAAATAGCTGCAGCAAATGAAGCCGATAGCGCTGAAGAAGTAAACACCGAATTAGCATCTTAAACATGGCAGAAGACGAATTAGAAAATCTAGACAATTCAGCTGAGGATACCGGTCATAATCCCTTCGAGAAACAACACCTCGACGATAAAATTGTACCCCTCAATGGTCTTTATCAAAACTGGTTTCTAGATTACGCCAGTTATGTGATCTTAGAAAGAGCGGTCCCGAGTCTTTATGACGGGCTAAAGCCTGTTCAGCGTCGTATTTTGCACTCTATGCGCGAAATGGAAGATGGCCGTTACAATAAGGTAGCCAACATTATTGGTAACACCATGAAGTATCACCCGCACGGAGATGCTTCTATCGGCGACGCTTTGGTACAAATAGGTCAAAAAGACCTCATGATTGACTGCCAAGGAAACTGGGGAAACACACTCACAGGCGATGGCGCTGCTGCACCTCGTTACATTGAAGCCAGACTCTCCAAATTTGCTTTGCACGTTGCCTTTAATCCTAAAACCACCAATTGGTTAGCGAGCTACGACGGCCGCAACAAAGAGCCTGAACAACTACCCATGAAGTTTCCACTTTTGCTCGCACAAGGGGCAGAGGGGATTGCAGTCGGGATGGCTTGTAAGTTCTTGCCACATAATTTCATTGAACTCATTGATCAATCGATCAACCACCTCCGCGGTAAAAAGGTTGAGCTCCTACCGGACTTCCCGAACGGCGGTATGGCCGATTTCTCAGGCTATAATGACGGTTTAAGAGGGGGGCGTGTCCGTATTCGTGCAAAAATCAGAAAGGTTGATAACAAAACGCTCATCATCAATGAAATACCTTATGGTACCACAACTGGTTCTTTAATAGAATCAGTCATCAAGGCCAACGACAAGGGGAAAATCAAGATCAAAAAAATCGAAGACAACACCTCTTCTGAGGCTGAAATTATTGTGCACTTAGCACCTGGTGTTTCCCCAGATAAAACCATCGATGCGCTCTATGCATTCACAGACTGTGAGGTTTCAGTTTCTCCGAATTCTTCTATTATTGACGGTGACCGCCCAAGGTTCATGGGTGTGACAGAAATTTTAAAAGTCAACACTGACCACACCGTTAAATTATTACAGCTCGAGTTGCAAATCAAGCTCGACGAACTCGAAAGGCTCTGGCATTTCTCGACTCTTGAAAAGTTGTTCATCAATAACGAGATGTACATCGACTTCAAGTTGTATAGTGACAGAGAAGCACTTTATGTTTATTTGTACGACCGTTTCAAGCCTTTCAAAAAGCAGTTGGTTCGTGAAATACAGGACGAAGACCTACACAAGCTGACGCAAATCCCAATGATCCGCATCACGCGCTTCGATGCCGATAAAGCAGACGACGCCTTGCTGAAAATTGAAGAGGAAATGAAACAGGTCAAGCACGACCTCGAACACCTCACAGAATATGCCATTGAGTATTTCAAAGATCTCAAAAAGCGTTTCGGCGTTGGCCGCGAAAGAAAAACCGAAATCAAAACCTTTGATACCATTTCGGCTACAAAAGTGATCATTGCCAACCGCAAGCTCTACGTTGATTACGACGAAGGCTTCATTGGTTATGGTCTCAAAAAGAACGAAGCCATCTGCGACTGCTCCGAAATTGACGATATCATCTGCTTCTTCTCGAGTGGTAAAATGATGATTACTAAGGTTTCGGACAAGAAATTTGTCGGTAAGGGCCTCATCTATGCCAACGTTTGGAAAAAGGGCGATACCCGTACCATTTATCATTTGTTCTATCAAGACGGTGCTGGTGGCGCAACCATGATGAAGCGTTTTTATGTCAATTCCATAACCCGGGACACAGAATACGACCGCACCAAAGGCACGAAAGGTTCGAAAATGCTCTATTTCAGTGTACACCCGAATGGAGAGCGCGAAGTGGTGAGTGTCCTACTCAGGCCGCGTCCGCACCTCAAAAGACTGCGTTTTGACATCGATTTAGGTGCTTTATTGATCAAAGGACGAAATTCTGCTGGTAACCGCGTGACCAAAGAAATCATCCAAAAAATTGTACAAAAAGAGGTAGGGGGT
>JACCDL010452392.1_pt1 | contig 24372 bp, 24 predicted proteins | sample 7441931 | NCBI WGS metagenome assembly JACCDL01 (sample SAMN15323437, study PRJNA562643) | freshwater metagenome | isolation source: river surface water | place: USA:Blue River Watershed | collected 2017-08-16 | reverse complement strand
GTTCTTGCAGGAACAACGACGCAACAGGAGTTAGAGGCCACCGGAAATCTTGTAACCAACCGAGAGTTTTTTGAGAACAAAGACCTCACGGGCAGTGTTCAACTCACGATTGATAGTCGCATTCAAGCTGCAGCCAAGAAGGCACTTGGCAACCGAGAAGGATCCGTTGTTGTCACCAACCCAACAACAGGCGCCGTGTTGGCAATGTATTCAAATCCATCGTTCGACCCGAACCTTCTTGTGAGTCAGATAGACGGCGTGGCCAATAAGACTGCAACTGAGTTACAGAATGATGACCGCAAGCCTCTTCTCGCTAACGCATATCAAGAGCGATACATGCCGGGTTCCACCATGAAAGTGGTGACCACAGCAATTGGTTTCGACACCGGCTTTCTCACGCTTGATCGCATCTTTAAAGATTCACGTTCATGGATACCGCCGAACACCAACAAGCCCATTCGCAATTACGGCAAAAAGGTTTGTGGCGGTGACATGGCAGAGGTGTTCCGCCGCAGTTGCAACATTCCATTCGCACAAGCAGCAGTCGAGATTGGTCCAGACCTCATGGTGAATGGCGCCAGCCGTTTCGGTTTCGACGAACGCGTACCTTTTGATCTTCCTGGAGCAGCTGCCAGCACCTTTGGTGGTCTCGCCAAAGACTTCGCAGATTCACTCGCGCTTCTTGCCATTCACGGGTTTGGTCAAGGTCAAGTACAAGTCACTCCATTACATATGGCGCTCATCGCCAGCAGTGTTGCAAACGGTGGTCGCATGATGCAGCCATACGTCGTGCAACAAACACGCACACATTCCGGTGCCGCCATCAACACCACTGCTCCTCAAGCGTGGAAGACCACGATGGCGCCCTCCACTGCAGCCGCGCTCACCGAATTGATGAAGGGCGTTGCCACCAATGGCACCGCTTCTTGCTGCATTGCATTACGGAACGGAATCTCTGTGGCCGTCAAGACAGGAACAGCGCAGTTGAATCCTGAAGGCGAGAAGCAACGCTCTCACGCATGGATCATGGGATTTGCTCCCGCCGAAGCACCGAAAGTCGCCATTTCGGTCTTCATTAAAGGCGTGAATGACGAAGTCAGCGCCAGTACAGGCGGTCGTTTGGCCGGTCCAGTCGCAAAACAAGTTCTCGACGTCGCCCTGTCTCTGTACCCGTAACTGCCCCGTGACCCCTTTGGCTCAGGGGTAGCCTCTATAGAGCCTTATGTCGAACCAAAACCCCACGATCATCAACGATCGCTATGAACTTGGCCCCCGCATCGGCCGTGGTGGCATGGCAGATGTCTTCCTGGCTCGCGACCTCCTCCTCGACCGCGAAGTCGCCCTCAAAGTTCTCTTCCCCGAGCACGCCATCGACCCCAATTTCGTCGAGCGCTTCCGCCGCGAGGCCCAAGCCGTTGCTGGTCTGAACCACCCGAACATCGTGGCGGTGTACGACTGGGGTCAAACCGGCAACACCTATTTCATGGCAATGGAATACGTCAAGGGCAAAACCTTGGCTGCCGTGTTGCGCCAACAGACTCGCTTCTCTGCCCGTAACGCCGCCATGGTGGCTGGCCACATCGCTGGCGCACTTGCCTACGCACATCGCAACAACGTGGTGCACCGCGACATCAAGCCCGCGAACATTCTCATGGGCGATAACGGCGACGTGAAAGTGGCCGACTTTGGTATCGCACGCGCACTCGATGCAGGTCACGATGCAGGCCTTACACAAGACGGCGCCGTCATGGGCACCGCAACATACTTCTCTCCCGAGCAAGCAAAGGGCGAGGGTCTCGACCTTCGATCCGACCTGTATTCATTGGGTGTTGTGCTCTATGAACTGCTCACTGGTCGCGCACCATTTATTGGTGAATCTGCACTTGCTACCGCGTACAAGCAAGTCAATGAAATGCCACCAAGTATTCGTTCACTTGTTGCTGATGTTCCCACACCGTTGGAAGCAATCGTTGCAAAGTGCATGACAAAGAACGCCGAGATGCGTTATGCCAATGCCGATCAATTACGTGATGACCTTCGTCGTTTCGTCAGTGGCGAACCAACGTTGGCAATGGACGAAGTGCGTGCACGTCAAGGGAAGCCACCACTAGCGGCAACAGATCTTGAACAAGCAACGACTGTGATGGCACCCGTGGGCAACGAGGCCACCGACACGGCAGCCATGCCTGTGACACCATCAACAACAGTGATGCCTCCAACGATGGCTCCCGTTGAAACTCTTCCCGATTACGAAGACGACGCGCCCAACAAGCGCGGATACATCATCGGTGCCGTTGTTGCTGGTCTTGTGATTGTCGGCGGCATCATCTTCCTCATCGCCAGCATGGGTGGCAGTAGTGCGCTCACCGTGCCGAACGTTTCTGGTCAAGCATGCGATGTTGCGAAGGCAACTCTCGAAGGTGCGAAGTTCACTGTGTCCATCAGCCCTGTTGAGACAGTGTGTGATGCCACCCAGATTGTGCAGAGCCAGTCCCCTGCTGCCGGCGACACCGCCAAAGAGGGCGAAGCCGTCACACTTGTTTTCCCTGCCGTCACTGTTGAAGTGCCGCCTGTTGTTGGCCTCACTGAAGAAGCAGCGCGCACGGCCATTGAAGGCGCAGGCTTTGTGTTTACTAAAGGTCCCGATGTCATTGATAAGACCTATGCCATCGGCACTGTTGCAATGCAGAGCCCCGCTGGCCGTTCACAACTTGCCAAGGGTGAAACCATCACCGTCAATATTTCTAGCGGCAGTGGACAACTTGCCATTCCGACTGTTGTCATTGGCCAAACCACGGAAATCGCACAGACTTTCTTGCAGTCCGATCCGTACAAGTTTGTCGTCATCATTGTCGAAGAAGCCAGTGCCACGGTTGCAAAAGGCATTGTGATTCGTACCGACCCTGTTGTTGGTCAACTTCTCGATAGTGGCACCACCGTCAGGTTGTTTGTGTCTTCCGGACCTCAACCAGTGGCGATGCCATCGGTGAAGAACCTCACAGAAGCCGATGCACTTGCGAAACTCACTGCGTTAGGTCTTGGTGCGTCCATTGATTACGTGGATCTTGCAACGGGCAATGTAAACATTGGCAAAGTGATTAGCCAAGGCACTGCAGTGGGCACGATGGTGACACCGGGAACAAAGATTGTTCTCACTGTTGGCCGCGACGCTGCCAGCGCCGGCTAACCACTAACAATTCGCTACGCGGCTAACAGCTCAATCTCACACCGCACTCCCGAGGCATTCGATAACCGTGTGTCGGTAGTGATTAACGGGCACTGCAATATTTCTGCCAGTGCGACATACATTGCGTCGTATGCACCTACGTTGTGCCGCAACTCGTACGCCCTCCCTAAAAGTTCCACCGTGTCGACCGTGTAAATCCTGATTAATTTCAAATCATTGACTGCCTCTAGAAACGCTTCGTCAGAAATCGTCTTTCTCAACCACATCTTTCTCAGTGCGGCCAATACTTCTGAATACAGACAATCAGGCGAAACGATTTGGGAAGATCGATCCAAAAGTTGTCGAGACAAATTGCCAATTTCTTCAGGTGTCACGAGCGCGTGTGCAATAACTGATGCGTCAACTATCTGCACGTAGTACCCGATTGGCACGCTCTTCGCGAGATTCGTCTATCGCCCGCTGAACGCTCTCTAAGGTCACTTTTGTTGACCGATAGGGAGCCAGCTCCTCAAAGATTTGGGACCAGGGTTTTAGATTGACATCTTTGTAGAGAATGCGCAAGACCAGTTCTTCAAGCGTGATTCCAGTTTGTTGTGCATGAGCTTTCAGATGTTCGTACACCAACTCAGGAACATTGCTAATCACAATCTCGGGCATTGCGCCATTTTTGCTGTCTTGTTTATCTATTGCAAGCGACATACGTGCATGTGTGCACAACGCTCACCACATAGGCAAGAAAACAAACGCCGATTAATCGGCACTCAGCAGCGTTACTTCGCGCAGCGGTTCAAAAAGTTGCGCAACAAGTCATGACCTGCTGCAGTGAGAATGCTCTCAGGGTGAAACTGCACGCCTTCCACATCAACATCGCGATGACGAACACCCATCACAATTCCGTCACTTGTTTCTGCAGTGATCAGCAACTCTGCGGGCATCGTTGATTTCTCAATCACGAGTGAGTGATAACGCGTGGCCTCTAACGGCGAGGGCAACCCTTCGAACACGCCAGTGTTGTTGTGCGTCATAAATGACGTCTTGCCATGCATGAGCTCTGGTGCACGAACAACATCACCGCCATACACATGACCAATCGCTTGATGCCCCAGACACACACCGAACACTGGTGTGTTACCGGCGAAAGCACGAATGGCATCGCAGATGATTCCTGCTTCTTCAGGTCGACCAGGCCCTGGCGACAACAACACGCCATCGGGCTGCAACGCCACCGCCTCTTCCACCGTCAACTGGTCATTGCGCACCACGATGGGCTCGGAACCTAACTCACCCAAATACTGGACGATGTTGTAGACGAAGCTGCCATAGCTATCGATCACGAGTACCCGGGCCATCTCTCTAGCCTGCCCTGTTTCAGACGGTTTCGTGAAACCAATTGACAATGGGGCTCTACAATTAGGGCGTGGCTACAAAGAAGAAGCAGGGCGGTCGCGTCACCCCAAAGGGCGGACACACCAACCCCACCAATATGCACGGAATCAATAACGAAGGTGTGGGCTCAAGCAGCCGCTACACCCCACCGGTTCCCGAATTCAAGAAGCAAAGCCCTCAGTGGGTGCTGTGGCTGATGTTTGCACTCCTTGGCATTGGCTTTTTGGTCATCTTCTTCTATTACCTCGGCTTTGTGCCTGGTGGTCGCAGCAATTGGTACCTCGCAGTGGGTCTCACATCACTTTTGGGTGGCTTGTACACAGCCACCAAGTACCACTAGACCCTCGTCATCCCCTTATGGGGTAGGCAATAGCAGAGTTACATGCGTGTGGTTTCCAACACGTTTATCCACAGTCTGTGGATGAGAATCCGAACAGGGCCGAGCCCTCTCGTGAAGTCCTATTCGAAGAGCGGCGCGATGATGTCCATGTCTTCCAAGCAATGCTTGGGCGGTGGTGGCTCTTCATCTGGCGCCATCACAACGCGAAGTTCCACACCACACACACTGCAGCGATAGCGCACATTGATCTTGCGCATCTCACCGCTGGGCGGCGGGGGCGGAATTGACGACGTCATCGACTTCAACATGCCGAAGCCGAATTTCCAGATGTACCGCATCAACACCAAGCCGAAGCCAACCCAAACAATGGTTCCCCATTCGGGCATTGAGATGCTGATCATGTTCAGAGTCTTAACGAACTAGCCGAGGCGTTCGATGATGGTGGCATTGGCCATGCCGCCACCTTCACACATTGTCTGCAAACCGTAGCGACCACCGGTGCGCTCCAGCTCATGCAACAACGTGGTCATGAGACGAGTTCCGGATGCACCAAGTGGGTGACCCAATGCGATGGCACCACCGTTCGGGTTCACCTTCGACATGTCGGGGTGCAATTCCTTTTCCCATGCAAGAACAACAGACGCAAATGCTTCGTTGATCTCTGTGATGTCCATGTCGCCCATCGTGAGGCCGGCCTTTGCCAATGCCTTCTGCGTTGCAGGAATTGGTGCAGTGAGCATGAGTTGTGGGTTGTCGCCAGCAAGACCGAAGTTCACGAAGCGTGCACGAGGCGTGAGCCCGAGTGCGCGACACTTCTCTTCGCTCATGATGAGCATCGCTGATGCGCCGTCGGTGATTTGGCTGGAGTTACCAGCGGTCACGCGACCACCATCTTCTTCGCTGCGGAATGCAGGCTTGAGCTGTTGCAACTTCTCAAACGGAGACTCACGAATTCCTTCGTCAGTGGTCATGAGCTTTCCTTCAGCGTCGTTGACCGGAAGAATCTCGCGCTCAAAGCGACCTTCTGCAGTTGCTTGTGCAGCAAGTGCCTGTGAACGTGCACCGAAACGGTCCATGTCTTCACGGGTAATGCCCCACTTGTCAGCGATCATCTCAGCACTGACACCCTGAGGAACAAGGCCACCCTCTGGTGCATAACGAGCGGACACTTCAGGACCGAATGGGAAGCCGTACTTGCCGTCAGCAATTGCGGAACCCATTGGCACGCGTGTCATCACTTCAACACCTGCTGCGATAACGACGTCGTATGCACCGGCCATGACGCCTTGTGCTGCGAAGTGCGCTGCCTGCTGGCTGGAACCGCACTGACGGTCGATGGTGGTACCAGGAATGGTGTCAGGAAGGCCGGCCGCAAGAACTGCGTTACGACCAACGTTGAGACTCTGCTCGCCCACCTGCATCACGCAGCCCATGATGACGTCTTCAATCAGCGTGGGGTCGATGCCATTGCGCTCAACAAGAGCCTTCAATGTGTAACCAGCGAGATCGACGGGGTGCCAATCCTTCAAGCGGCCGTTGCGCTTGCCCAGTGGTGTGCGAAGTGCGTCGACGATGACTGCGTTTTGCATTGTGGTCCCCTTTGGTTCCGTGGTTGGCTCAAAGTCTGCCTTGTCTGGCACCGCCAGCCAAAGTTGGAGGTTTGCGCTCTAGTCCGCTTCCAAAACCTTGGAAAACACGCGGTTCAGAGCCACGACATCCGTGTCCGTCAGGGTGTTGGTAAAGGTACGACGCACGATTCGGTAATACGTGAGGCTTGCCTCTTTCCACGAGTCGTGACCTTTTGGTGTCAACACAATCAGAATTGCTCGACCGTCATCAAGGATGGACTTCTCGCGAATGATGAACTTCTTTGCTTCCAGTTTGTCGAGTTGACGCGACAGGCTCGACGGGTTCGCCATTACTCGCTCGGCCAGATCATTGAAACGAAGCGAGTCGTCCTCGCTCATCGCAAGTGCATCAAGAATTTCGAACCATGGACGCTGCAGATCATTTTCTTCTTCCAACGCGTGCGACAACATCTTGTCGAGGGCTGCATGCGCTGTGAGAAACGCGCGCCATACGCCTAAACGTTCTGCGTCGGGAAGTGTCATTGCTATGCGGCCGGCGGTGGAGGTGGTGCAGTGACTCGTGCGAAGTGTGCGAGTGCATCCTCACGAGACGTGTGCGCGGACAACAATGCACGGCTGGGCATGACCAACTTGGGTTGCGATACGCCTAACACTGCGGTGAGGCGGTTATTCACGCTGTATATCGCGCACCATTTGCCATCGGATGGATTGCCGGCGACAACATCAACAACAGCATTTGCGCTGGGGCGACCCAAACACTGAATACGCGCATCGAATTGATCGCTCCAGAAAAATAGCACTGCAACATAAGGCGTTTGCTCGGTTCCGTTCAGCGCAGCCAACAAGTTTGTTGCTGCATGTGCTCCTTGTTCTGCTGCATTCGTCCAATGTTCCACGCGCATATCGGCTTCAACATCCATGAACAATTCATTCGGCCAACGCAAAATATCACCTGCCACAAAGACAGTTGCAGGGCCTGCGTTGAGATGCGCGTCGCACACCACACCGTCGCGCAATGTGAGTCCTGACGATTCCAACCATGTCGTTGCAGGAGATACACCAATGCCCACGATGACAACATCAGCCGCAATGGTTTCACCACTCGTGAGAGTCACTTCGGTCACGCGTGCATCGCCATTGATACTTGCCACTTGAACACCACATCGAACAGCAACACCGTTACGTTCGTGCACTGCGCCAATCGCTGCACCCATCTCTGCACCCATTGCACGAATCAACGGTGCTTCCAGGCCTTCAAGCACCGTGACTTCTGCGCCACGCTTCTTTGCAGTGGCAGCTGCTTCTAAACCAATAAAGCCAGCGCCGATGACAACAACTCGTGTTCCTTCAGCAATCTCATTGCGCAGTGCTGTGGCATCGTCCAAAGTACGCAGTGTGTGAATGCCGGCGAGATCTGGCTGATTGGGCAAACGGCGCACATCGCCACCCGTTGCAATGATGAGACCGTCATACGAGATTGATTCACCGTTTGCCAATGCGACTGTCCGTGAAGTGGTGTCCAGAGACGTTGCAGCAACACCCAGTTTCCACGTGAGGTTCAATTCATCGAGCACTTCGGGCTTGCGCAGTGCAACACGCTCTTCGTCCCAGTCACCGGCGAGATAGTTCTTTGAAAGCGGTGGGCGGTCATAGGGCTTCTGTTGCTCTGCACCCACCATCGTGATGGTGCCAGTGAACCCAGCCGAGCGCAGTGTTTCAGCAGCACGAGTTCCGGCCAACGAGGCTCCGACAATCACAATGTTTTGCACGGAGACAGATTAGGTCTGCGAGGCAGAACCAGCACTTTTCTCTTCTGCACAAATTTCCCGCGTGACCGCCATGTGGACACATGTCCGCACATATGATTTCAGGGTTCTCCACCGTTAGGAATCACATGGCCACTCCATCGCACCTCATCCCGAGTACCCACACAGGCAGCCTTCCCCGCCCTGATGATCTCATTCAGTTGATGTGGGCCGTCGGTGACGGCATTCCCGTCGACAAGAACGCTTTGGATGAGCGCATCTCGAAAGCAATTGTTGAAATTGTTGAGAAGCAGGTCAAGGCTGGCGTCACCATCATCAATGACGGAGAGATGTCAAAGCCTTCCTACGCCACATACGTGAAAGATCGTTTGTCAGGATTTGCGGGCGAATCTGTACAGAACTACTTCTTTGATGACCTCGTGGACTTCCCACGCAGTGCAGAAGCTGTTGCAGGCAACCCAGGACGTCGCAAGCGTTCTGCGCCTGCATGCACCAGCGCCATTGAAGTCATCGATAAGACCGCTGCCGTGAAGGACATGACGGAACTGTCCGCTGCAGCAAAGAAGTTCGGCCACGACGGCATTTTCACCAGTGCTGCATCACCCGGTGTGGTGTCTTTGTTCTTTGGCAACGAGTTCTACAAGACACGCGAGGAATACGTCTTCGCTATTGCTGAAGCTATGCGCTTTGAATACGAGGCAATTGCTGCCGCAGGCGCAGTGGTGCAGGTGGACTGCCCAGACCTTGCAATGGGTCGCCACTCGGCATACGCAGAGCTGTCGCTGGAAGATTTCCGCAGCACCATTCGCACCAACATCGAAGCGTTGAACCATGCAGTGCGCAATATTCCCGCAGAACAACTTCGTATGCACTTGTGCTGGGGTAACTACCCTGGACCACACCACCACGACGTTCCCATTCAGGACATCATCGACATTGTCTGGACAGCAAAGCCACAAACAGTGTTGTTTGAAGGCGCAAACCCACGTCACTCACACGAGTGGAGCGTGTTGAAGGAACTTGGTGTTCCCAAGGACAAGTTCATTTGCCCCGGCGTCATCGAGCCACAGTCGAATTACATCGAGCATCCAGAGCTTGTTGCACAGCGCTTGGGTCAGTGGGCAGAAGTTGTCTCACCGGATCGTTTGTTGGCTGGCGTTGACTGCGGATTCTCCGTGCACGTGGGCACCACCACGATTGACCCTGACGTTGTCTTCGCGAAGCTTGCAGCGCTGTCACAGGGTTGCGAAATCGCATCCAAGCGTCTGTTCGCATAACGCAGATGAAGGTGTCGCGCACACAACGTGTGTGCGACTTTCATATCGAAACAGCAAAGAGCCCGGTCCTTTCGGGCCGGGCTCTTTGTTTCGTTCTTTCGCTACAGCGAATTAACTAGTTGTTGTCCTTTGGCTGGTACAGAAGACCAATCACTGCACCGTAAATGAGGTGCCAGAGGAGTACGCCTGCTGGAAGCTTCCAGCCGTTTGGCGTATCGAAGGAGAAGAGGCCGTAGCCCTGCTTCGGTGCGTATGCGTATGGGACAAGGAAGCCGATGCTGATGATCGTCATGATGACGCCATAGACCAGACCCTTTGCAACATGACCCTTCACCGGGATCTGCTTGTGAGCGATAACGCCGAACAAGATGCAGAACACGATGCCATTAACGAAGTGCATGGACTGACCAGCGAAGTACTGGCTGATTGGGCTACCCCAAGTGCCAGCTCCACCAATCAATGCGCCGTTGTATGCAGGCCATGGAAGTTGTGGAAGGCCAATTGCTTGGAAGCAATAGCCGAAATATGTACCAAGTTGAGTGGCGATGAGACCAATGACGGCGAGGCCGCCTACTGGATGCTCTTCTACCCATTTGTGCCAGCGCTGGGTAGCGCTGGGTGCAAGTGCGTTTGCCATTTTGTTTTCCCCCAGGAGGTGAAGTGTGGGCTATTTGCCCGACTAGCGGACAAATTACCAATAGGCGGTCACCAGAGGGTGGATTTCCTGTGTCCCGCGGCACAGAACCACGGGTTTCACCATGAAACCCTTATGGGGCTTGGTTTTGCGCTCTTTGCCCTATTTGGGGGGCTGGTAGTCAATATTGCGGTCGACGTTCATATAGATGTCGATTCCCACCGGATGGGTCTGCTCTTCCACGATGTGGCCGAGCAGTCCGGCACAGCGAGCCAGGAGGGCCACACCGCGCATCACGCCAAGGGGAAGACCCAGGTCGGCCAGCACTGCACCACAGACACCGGCACCATTCAGAGGCAGGTGCTTCCCGAGGACATCGGAGTGTGAACGGCCAATTGCTTCAAACAACGCAAGGTGCGGACCGAATGTTCCGTTCTCGCGAGCCAAGGACATCAAGACCGGTGTGCGGGGGTCGCCCTGCTTGTGCACGGGGTGACCAAGACCAGGAACAAACTTTCCGATCTCTTTCTGCGAACGCACAACATTGCGCGCAACATCATCCCATTCGGCATCGGTGCGAGTCTGAGTTCCCACTTCTTGCAACTGTGCATTCAAGAACAATGCGCAGTCCTCCGTCACGCCGAGGAAGCGTGAACCGCCACCAAGAAGTCCTGCTGCCAATGCACCTTGCAATGAGTCCGGTGCGCTGGCGTATGTCAGTCGAGCTGCGATTGCTGTTGGTGTGAAACCGTGGTCAGCCAAAGCTGCAAGCACTGCTTCGAACATCACCAATTGACCCTTTGATGGGCGTTGCTTGGCAATCAAGTAATACGCAAGTTCGCCGAAGGAGATCTTGCCCAGGAACTCAGAAGCCAAGTCATGTCCCAACAACGTGATGCTGTCAGCATCCGATGTTCCAAGACCTGTGCGGTATGTGGGTTGTTCTGTCGCCATGATTAATCCAGTCCTTTCAACCAGTCACGAATTTCGTCGGAGTGCTCACCCAACTGTGGTGGTGGCAATCGATATTCAAGATCACCGTCACTAAACGTGATCGGGTTACGTACCAAGGTGACTTCGCGGTCGCCTTCACCCACGGTGACGCGCGGACGAAGTCCTAACTTTTCTGCAAGTTCTACGCCGTCGCCGATGCTGTTAATTGGTCCGCATGGCACACCAACTTTGTTCAGTTCAATGAACAAGTCATCTGACATCCACTCGGCTAACTTCTCCAAGAGGAAGGGTCGCAACTCTTCACGATTCTTTGTGCGATCTGCGTTGATCTTGAAACGTGGGTCGTCTGCAATTGCCTCGATACCCAACACGCCACACAACGCGCGGAACTGCTTGTCATTGCCTGCAGCGATAATGAGATCGCGATCCTTTGTCGGCAAGGCCTCGTATGGGAACAAGCTGGGGTGAGCATTCCCCATGCGGAATGGAACAACTCCTGCTGCGGTGTATGCAGCTGTTTGGTTCACCAAGCCGGACATCGCGGATGACAACAAGTTCACTTCCACGTGTTGTCCCTTGCCTGTCATGTTGCGCTGATGCAACGCAGCAAGAACACCAATCGTTCCGTGCAAACCAGCCATCACGTCAAACACGGAGATACCTGCGCGGAATGGCTCACCCTTTGGATCACCCGTGAGGCTCATCAAACCCGACACGGCCTGCACGATGAGGTCGTATCCCGGCAACCACGCACCTTCTGCGGTGCCAAAACCACTGATAGAGAGATAGATCAAGCCTGGGTTGGTCTTGCTGACCGATTCGTAATCAAGTCCGAATTTCTTTAAACCACCGACCTTGAAGTTCTCAAGGCAAATGTCGGCGCTGCGCACCAACGTCTTCACCAATTCCAAGTCATCGGGATTGCCGTAGTCCAGAACGATCGACTTCTTGTTGCGGTTGATCGACATGTAATAGGTGGCAACGCCATCTTTTGTGGGTGGCACCCATGTGCGCGTGTCATCACCCGCTGCACTTTCCACTTTCACCACTGTCGCGCCCATGTCGGCCAACAACATCGAGCAATAAGGGCCGGCTAACACTCGCGACAAGTCCGCAACTATTAGTCCTTCGAGCGGCTTCGCCGTATTCTGTGGGGAGTTCATGATCTGACTGCTTTCGGGTTGGGGGTTATGAATAGGTGCTGGGAGGCGCGAACAATGGCAGCAAAACGAGATGAGCCCGACTTTGTTGAAGCGCTAGCGCGTGGACTCAACGTGATTCGTGCGTTCTCGCTATCGCACCTTGCACTCACAGTGAGCGAAGTTGCGACTGCAACAGACTTGGCTCGACCCACTGCGCGTCGCTTACTGCTCACGCTGGAACAGCTGGGATACGTGCGCTCGAATGACGGAGTCTTCATGCTCACGCCAAAAGTGTTGGAGCTGGGAATGTCGTATATCAATGCGCAAGGCGTATGGGATATTGCTCGTCCGCACTTGGTGTCGTTGGTATCGCAGACACATGAATCCAGCAGCATGTCGCAACTCGATGGAAGCGACATCGTGTACACCGCACGTGTTCCTGTTCCGAAGATCATCGGACTCTCCGTGCAAATCGGTACTCGCTTCCCTGCTGTTGCCACATCGATGGGACATGTGCTGTTGTCGGCACTCTCCACGAAGGAACTAGATGCTGTGCTGAAGATTCCTTCGCAGTCCAATGTTGTTCCACGAGTCAAGCCAACACGCAAAGAAATTGATGTTGCTCTGGCCGAAGTCCGTACACGCGGTTGGGCATTGTCGGATGAACGCTTGTCATTCGGCATTCGTTCTATTGCGGCGCCCGTGACCAACGGAAGCGGTTCCGTGATTGCTGCAGTCAATGTCACAACAAACGCTGCAGAAACATCCATTGCTGAACTGAAGAAGACGCACTTGCCCTTGTTGCTCGGAACAGCAAAAGCAATTTCAGAAGACTTTTCACAAATGTCGGTGTTGCCGACGACTGATCCACTTCCGAAATAGTTCTTCATTCGCTACGCCGTTTCTGTGCGATGCGTTTCGAGAATGAAATCTGCAGTTGCTTGCGGTGCAGAGAAGAACGGCGAATGATCTGTGTCGAGTTCGACCGAGTGCTTCGCCCAACCAGCGCGCATCCGTTGCTGATCCAACTGGACTGCTTGATCATCTGTACACACGATGTAGCTACTGGGCACAGTTAACCATGCAGGGTTTTCCATCGGTTCCACAGGTATTTCACTACGCATTGTTCGGCGATGCTGCATCGCCAAACGCGCCAACGATTTCGGGCTTCGATGAAACAAGAAACGTTCTGCATCATCGGTGAGTGACAATTCGCCATCACTCGAGATGTTCAAGCACGAACGAAACTCGGGGTTGCCCCACTGCGGTGAAATCGCCGCCTGTGATTCACCCAGTGCCGGCATGCGCGCAGCAACAAACACCAGATGTTGCGCTGCATGACCTGCAGCCGCAATTGTGATGCCGGTGTAGCTGTGACCCACCACCGTCACTGCACCGTGCGAGGACTGCAGTTCAGCAATCTTTTTCTGCAGTGCCGCAACGTCGTCGGCTAACGACGTAAACGGCAAATCAATCGTGTGTGCATCTTGGCCGTGCTGTGCAAGACGTTCGATAACAGGTATCCACGTCAGGCTTGGAAGAAACGACCCGTGAACGAAGAGAACGCTCGAGTCATTCATGAAATGCTCGGACTATTAGCGGTAGGTGTTGTTGCTGGTGTGATCACCGGCAAGCCAACGCTTCAATGTTGCGTGGGCGTCGTTCTTGCGATCGGCGTTGATCTTTTCTGCACCAGGTGCATCAGCGGTGAACTCAAGAAGCATTCCGTTTGGATCTTCTGTGTACAGCGAGCGGCAGTAGCCGTGCTCAAGAACGTATGTTCCTTCTGGCTTCCATCCGGCCTTCTGAAGGTTCGCGAAAATCTTGTCCTGGTTTTCAGGCGAGATGTTCAATGCGATGTGGCGGAATGGTGATGGAGGAAGTGGTGGATCGAACTCGTCTTGGTCTGACTGGTTTGCAAACTGGAAGAACGCGAGTGCGCTTCCGTCTGGCATGCCAAAGAAGCAGTGGCAGTACACGCGTTCTGCGCCGAAGAGTTCGTCGGTCTCCGACCATGTAGCGACGAGTGGCAAACCGACAAGGTCCTCATAAAAGGCGCGGGTGGCCTCGAGGTCCTTAGACAAGTAGGCGGTGTGGTGAAGGCGGGTGGGTGCGGTGCTCATGTCGATTCTCCTTTTGGAAAATGGTCAGGTGTCCGTCTGTCGGACACTAAACCGTTGTGCGTACATTATTGCCCACTTTGGGCATGCACAACCCGCAGAGGGTGTGTGATTTAGCCGAAGACGACGGTGCGATTGCCGAAGGTGAGAACGCGATGTTCCACATGGGCACGCACGGCTCGAGCCAGCACCACGGTCTCCAGGTCTCGACCCTTGCGGGTGAGGTCGGCGACATTGTCGCGGTGCGACACGGCCGCCACGTCCTGGGCGATGATTGGTCCTTCGTCCAAAACATCGCTGACGTAATGAGCTGTTGCGCCAATCACCTTCACACCACGGTCGTGCGCTTGGCGATATGGGTTGGCACCAATGAACGCAGGCAAGAACGAGTGATGGATGTTGATCATCCGGCCCTTCCATGGCTGCACCAATGCTGGTGGTAACACCAACATGTAACGAGCCAGCACCACAAGGTCGACATCAAGCGCATCAAGCAAATTGCTCAATGTTTCCTCTTGTTCTGCACGACCGTTGGCGCCTTCTGAAACGGGCACATGGTAAAACGGCAAACCAAAAGAGTTCGCTAATGGCGATGCGTCTTCATGATTCGACACCACTGCGACGACATCAAGACCCAGGTCGCCATACGTTGTGCGCGCAAGAAGGTCTGCAACGCAGTGCAAATGCTTCGAGCACAAAATTGCTGTGCGGGGCTTGCGGGGCAATTCGCTCAGTGTGAATTGCATATTCCAATTCGCAGCGACCGCAGCAAAACCAACATTCAGGGTGTCGAGTGAGACAGTGGCGGAGTGTGTGAACTCAACGCGCTGAAAAAACATGGCATCGGAATCGTCCGTGTGCTGTTCTGCATGAACAATGTTCCCGCCAACAGAGGCGACCCATGTAGCAACCGCAGCTACGATGCCCTGGCGATCCGGGCATGAAATGAGCAGGACGGCGGTGGGATTCACAGTGGTGGAGACGATGGGAATCGAACCCACGACCTCCTGCTTGCAAAGCAGGCGCTCTACCAATTGAGCTACGTCCCCGAAGGAAGGAAAAGACTATCGGCGGACCACGCCGACCACCACAAGGTGGCCCAAAACCCCTGTGGGAGCCATTAAACACCCCGTTATCCACAGGCCACGGGGGTACCCTTATCGCATGGCAGGCGAGCTCATTTATGCATTCCGAATCATGCGCTTGCCGTTGCTCGACGCCGGCGGTGCGGCAATCGGCCGAATCGACGACATTGTCGTGGTTCCTGGCCGTAGTGGCACAGCCCCCCGCGTCACTGGTTTCGTGGCAACCAGCCAACGTCGCCGCATCTTCGTGAACGCCAACCGCGTCGTTTCCCTGGATACAGAAGGCGCTCGCCTGCGCAGCTGGGACGTCGACCTCAATCCCTTTAAGTCTCGAGACGGTGAACACCTGCTTCAGGCGGACATCATCGACAAGCGCGTCACCGGTGAAACCGTGAGCGATGTGGCCTTGCGCCCCACCGTGAATGCTCGCGAGACCGGCTGGGAAGTAGCAAAGGTGCGCCTCACCCGTAGTGGACTCTTCGGCCGCCGCAATACCTACCGCTTGGTGGAATGGAACGAAGTGGGTGGCTTGTTTGCTGCCCCTACCGAAATGGCTGCCGAGGCTGCGCGTCTTCGCGACATGCACCCGAGCGACGTAGCAGGAGTCGTGCGTGCACTCCCCTTGGCTCAGCGTCAATTGCTGGCAAAGGAAATGGATGACGATCGCCTGGCCGACCTTTTGGAAGAGTTGCCCGAGCAAGAGCAGTTGGCTCTGATTTCAAACCTCGATCTAGATCGCGTCATTGACGTTCTTGAAGAGATGGAATTCGACGACCTTGCCGACCTTCTTGCAGAAATGCCTGCACAGCGTCGTGCCGAGGTTCTTGAAGCAATGGACGACGAAGACGCCGACGTTGTTCGTTCACTTCTTTCTTACGCGCCGGGTACTGCTGGTGCATTGATGACCCCTGAGATCATCATCATGAGCAGCAATGCCACCGTTGCAGAAGCACTTGCACAAGTGCGTGACCCTGAGTGGCTTGTATCTATTGCTGCACAGGTGTTTGTCGTGCAACCGCCATTACGGGCACCCACTGGCACGTACCTCGGCGTTGTTCATGTGCAGCGTTTGTTGCGCGAACCACCCAGCACAGAACTTGCTCGATGCCTGACAAAGGAACCAACTGTTGCGGCGAACATGTCTGACCGCGAAGTTGCTGAATTCCTCGCTTCCTACAACTTGTTAGCTGTTGGTGTCTGCGATGCAGCAGGTCACCTTCTTGGCGCCATCACTGTGGACGACGTTCTCGACCGCATGTTGCCCGCCGACTGGAGGCAACGTCGACGTCAGGCGGCTCAACCATGAAGCGCCGTAACGATCTCACCACACCACGCCAGCGTCGTCGCGTGGGTATTCACTACGACCCAGATGCATTCGGTCAGTTCAGTGAAGCAATCGCTCGTTTCCTCGGAACCGCGCGCTATCTCGTTATCCAGTCGATCATCGTCATCGTCTGGGTGGCAGTCAACGTGTTCAACCTGGCACCGTTCGACAAATACCCGTTCATCTTCCTTACGCTCATCTTGTCGTTGCAGGCGTCTTACGCAGCACCTCTGATTCTTCTTGCACAGAATCGTCAAGAGGACCGCGAGCGTGAACAAGTAGAACGCGATCGTGAAATGGCCATGCGCACGCAGGCTGATACCGAATACCTTGCACGTGAACTTGCGGGTGTTCGTTTGGCATTGGCCGACATCGTTACCACTGCCGACTTGCGTGACCACCTTGAGGCAATCAACGAAGCATTAGAAAAGCTTGTTGCTATTCAGGAGAACGAGTCACAAGCCCCACGGCACGACTCGTAGCTTCGGCGAACTCATGCGGCATCTGCATGGGTGCCAAGTGGTCGCCTTCTAACGTCACCACAGTTGCATTGACTGCAGTTGCCAACGCTTGCTGCTTGTGTGGCAACACCAAACGATCTTTTGATGTCAACACAAATGCAGTGGGAACAGTGATGTTGGGTGCAAAGTGACGTGCATCGAACTTTGACAGTGCACGTCCAGCTTCGCTCATCATCCATTGGTCATTGCGACGAATCTCACCAATGATCCACGGCAAGTAACGACTGAGCTCGTGTCCACGTGGAATTGCACGACGCACGCCGAGTTTGATCATGCGTGGCGTACTGAGTCGACGGATAACGGGGCCAAGTACACGACCAACTTTCCAGCGCACGCGCTCATTACGTGTGCCATTCCATTCCAAGGCAGTTGCTTGCAACACCATGCCGCTGACCAGGTCTGAGTGACGTTGCCACAACAACAAACTGATGGGCCCACCCATGGAATAACCCACAGTTGTTACTTTGCTGATCCCTAGTTCACGCACCACTGCTGCTGCATCATCTGCACAATCTTCCAATGCGAATGTCGTATGTGGTCGAAGTCCGCGGCCGTGTCCACGATGATCAACGCCGACAATCGAGTAGTTCTTTGCCAGTTCTTCATATGCAGTGAAGAACTGCGTGTCTGAAGAACCAGTCCAGCCGTGTAACAAAAGAATGGTGGGTGCAGTCGCATCTGCGTGTTGATGATGACGAATAAACATTTCGCCACGACCAGGCAATGTAATAACGCGACCAGGCAACAGTGGTGGGATTTCAAGTGTTGCGTTTTTCATATGCATTCCTTACACACACCAACAACGTCAAGACGATGGTGCGCCATGACGAATCCGGCCTTGCCGGCAACTTTGGCCAACGCGTTATCGAGTTCATGTTCAATGGAGTCAGGGATCCGCACATCATCCACTGCACCGCACACGCTGCACACCATGTGGTGATGATGGCCTGTGATGTCTTCGCTCAGCTCAAAGCGCGCCCATTCGTCGGTGGTAATCACGCGCACCACCACACCTGCGTTTTCCAACACCGTGAGATTTCGATACGCAGACGATTGCGCCAACCCAGTCGTAGTTTCCAAGATTTCTGGAATGGAGAGTGGTCTCTTTGCCGTGCTGAGTGATTCCACGATCATGCGACGCCCCGACGTGAATCGTTGGCCAATCTCATCAAGTTTCGTTGCAACGTGATGAGCAATGTCTGCAGCTTCGACGTGGCTGTGCGTGTGCTTCGTCGATGGCATGCTCACACGCTATCGAGAATGAGTGAGAATCAATGACCTTTTCAGCGGCCGATGAATTGATTCAGCGTGATACCTGATGCTGTCACGCCATCGAGAATGTCTGCGTTTGGCAATGTTGATTCACCCAAGTTGTGCACCCCAGCCATTACGTCGCCATTCAACAAAGCAAGTGCAGTGTGTGCTGCAACAACACCGGTCACGGTTGCAACTTTCTCTACAACACCAACAATCTCTACGTGTCGACGTCCATCCCGCACACCACGAACTTCCACTCGCAGTCCGCCTTCCAAGCCTTCTGCGTGAGGCTTGCGCAACATAGGAAGTCGCGCAGTGAGACGATCGCGACGAGTTGCCGACACACGTGCGGTGATGCGTTGCAATGCAGGATGTGCGCGTTGCATCAACACCGGCTCTGCACTGGCAAAGCGATAGCAATCGCGTGCACCAACTGGATCCGGGAACCAACACAATTCACGACCGCTGCCGGCTGGGCGCTGAAGCCATTCACCATCATGCCAACCAATTGAAGTTCCCGCTAATGAATCATGATGTTGCACTGCGCACATGGGTCCGCCGGTGCCATGCACTGCAGTGTGCACTTCGTCAATGTTTTCAAAGGCGCGAGCAACATGAGTGACGAGAAGACCTGACAAACCCGGAAGACATGCGGCACCAACAACAACAGGAACTCCGCGCGCAACAGCTCGTTCTTGTCCGTCGAGCAATGAGAGAACATCGTTCAGATTGTCGCTTGTTGACACCACTGCAACACCTTGAGCAACAAACGCCGCCGCCAAAGAGTCGTGAGGTGCGCCGTGCGCAAGGATGACGACATCACAATCAAAGAGAGCCGACGCAGAACCCAAGTGCTCGATGCGTGGAGTAATGCCAAGTGTGTGCAGCACTGCGGCGGCGCGTGAACTGGTGACACCGGTGCCAACAATTCCGATCTGTGGATCAGTCGGATGGCTCATGGCGTTATCGCTGAGGAGTGACCTCGCGCCACCCACCTTGCTGGGGAGCAACGACGACTTTGGTGCGGCGGCGAAGAACGGCGGCAACCATGGAGCCAAGAGAAATAGCGATAAGGGCCTGGCGGATGAACTTCACGACAGCCTCCTCGTACTTGGGGACCTACCCACCGAGGTTCGATGGGGTTGTTGGTGGGGCTAGCAAGAATCGAACTTGCGACCTCATCCTTATCAGGGATGCGCTCTAACCGACTGAGCTATAGCCCCTCACGGGACTTATGACTCTATCTGTGGCTCTGGCCACCCTCAACCGGCCGAGCGACCACTTCTTCTTCCAGCACGGTGACTCGAATGCCACCCACCAGTTCAGTGATGAGGTTGAAAACAACGGCTCCGAGCACCCAAATGCCTGTTCCGAGGGCAATTCCGAAGATTCCGAGGACTGCAAAGCCCTGAAACATCGCTCCGCCCTGAAAAACGAAGGAATCCCAGCCGAAAGACTCCATGAATTGCTCAACGTTGTCGATGGTGCCTGTGGCGCTGCCCACATTCCACAAAAGGACCCCTGAGATCAGCAAAACCACATAAAGGGCTGCGTGGAAGACCAAGCCCACCTTAAAGACGCTCCAAGCGTCGACGTCGCGAATCACTCGGGTGACGCGCCGAACGCGGCGACGTGAGCCGGTGGATTCGGGCGTGGAAGACATGCTCTGAGCGTAGTGAGTGCGAAGGTGACCAGTGGGTCAAGCGCCTCGAGACGCCGAGGAGGTGCCGCTGTACTTCCCCATCTTCACCTCGACCAACACACCATCGTCTGTGATGTTGAGCTGTGTGATGTTGACCTTTAACCGATGTTCCAATTGGCGAGCCAGGTCGGCTCCACCAATCACCGCGGCCAACGCAATGGAGTCGGCACTCTCTTGAACAAACGCTCGCCGATGCACCACTTCTGTGGCATGCGCAATGAGGTTGACTCCGACAGTTGTGAAGGCAAGCCACACCACACTAAGAATGGAGATGCTTCCGCGGTGCAGTTGTGAGCGTCGTTGAATCAACGAGCGCGAAGAATCACTCTTCTTCGTCCGCCGCAAGAATTGGTGCCACCGATGCAACTGTTGCTCCGTCGTCAAGGTTCATCAGACGCACGCCGGATGCGGAACGTCCTTGACTGGAGATCTGCTTGACCTCGGTACGCATTGCAACACCGTTGGAGGCGATGGCGACAATCTCGTCGTCCAGCCCGACCATGAATGCAGCAACAACTTTGCCCTTCTTGTCAGACAACTTGACGCCAATGACGCCCTGTGTGCCACGACCCTTACGAGGGAACTGTGCAATCTGCGTGCGCTTTGCGTATCCGGCATCGGACACCATAAGCAACGCATCGTCACCGCGACCTGGGTCTGCAGAAACAACTTCGTCGCCTGCCTTCAACTTCATGCCGCGCACACCTGCAGCACCGCGACCCATTGGGCGCACTTCTGCCTCAGTGAAACGAATGACTTGACCCGAGCGGCTGACAATAAAGATGTCGTCATCGCCTGAGGTTTCAATCACGCGCACGAGTTCGTCGTCGTCCTTGAGGCCCAACGCAATCAGACCATCGCGACGACTGCTGTGATACGCGTCGAATGCTGTCTTCTTGACTTGGCCTGACTTTGTTACGAAGAACAGGAAGCGTTCGCCTGGGAACTCACGTGTGTCGATGATGGCCTGAATGGTTTCACCGGCTTGCAATGGCAACAAGTTGACAATCGGAATGCCCTTTGCTGTGCGCTCACGCTCTGGAATGTCTGCAGCGCGCAACTTATACACACGACCACGATTCGAGAAGAACAGCAAGTATGCGTGTGCCGTGGTGAAGATGACATGACGAACAAGATCGTCTTCCTTCAACGTTGCACCCTTGACACCACGACCGCCGCGAGCTTGCGCACGGAAGGCTGTTGCAGGAACTGCCTTCACATACTGAGCTTGTGTCATCACAATCACGAACTCTTTGTCGTCAACGAGATCTTCCAGCGCCATTTCGCCTGAGTCGTTGATGATCTTGCAAACGCGTTCCGTTGCGAACTTCTCGCGTACTTCAGACATTTCCTCTTTGATGACGCCGCGCAATACGGAATCGGATGCAAGGATGCGCTCGTATTCCGTAATGCGTTCTTGAACATCGCCAAGTTCTTTTTCAAGATCGATACGTGACAAGCGTGTGAGTTGACGCAACTGCATGTCAAGAATGTCGATGGCTTGACGCTCGGAGAACTCGAACGGCTTTGTCATCAAAGCATCTTTTGCCGCAGCAGCATCTTCGCTTTCGCGAATGAGCTTGATGATTTGATCAATGACATTGAGCGCCTTGATGCGACCTTCAAGAATGTGCCCGCGATCGCGTGCCTTGTCCAGACGGAACTGAGTACGACGGGTGACAACTTCAATCTGGTGACGCACATAACCATTGAGTGCATCAGCAAGGTTGACGGTACGAGGGACACCGTCGACAAGTGCAACCATGTTCACGGGGAAGCTGGACTGCAACGAGGTCATCTTGTACAAGTTGTTGAGAACAACGTTCGCATTTGCATCGCGCTTCAACAAGATGGACAAGCTTGTCTTGCCGCCGGCTGAACCGTCGTTCACGTCAGCAATGCCTTCGAGTTCACCACCATCAACAAGTTCTTGAATGCGTGCAGCAATCGAAGAGCAACTTGTTTGATATGGAAGTTCGGTCACCAAAATTTCCATGCGTCCTGCACGGTTCTCTTCGATAACAGCCTTTGCGCGTGTCTTGATACTGCCGCGACCTGTGCGGTACGCGTCTTGAATTCCTGCGCGACCAAGAATGAATCCACCTGTTGGGAAGTCGGGGCCTTGCACGAACTTCATCAGGTCTTCGGGAGTTGCCTCTGGATTATCAATGAGGTGAATTGTTGCGTCGATCACTTCACCCAAGTTGTGTGGCGGAATGCTGGTGGCCATACCAACAGCAATGCCTTGGCTACCGTTCACCAACAAGTTCGGGAAACGTGCAGGAAGAACTTGTGGTTCTTCCGATGTTCCGTCGTAGTTGGCAATCATGTCGACGGTGTTTTCGTCGATGCCGGCGAGCAACTGCATCGCTAATGAATGCAGGCGTGATTCGGTGTAACGAGCGGCTGCAGGACCGAAGTCGGGAGAGCCGTAGTTTCCGTGGAAATCAATCAGTGGGTGACGCAGTGAGAACGGCTGAGCCATACGCACCAAGGCGTCGTAAATCGCGCCGTCACCATGTGGGTGATAACGCGCCATGGTGTCACCAGTAACGCGCGCGCACTTGACAAATGGACGATCGGGACGGAAGCCCTGTTGTTCCATGTCCCAGATAATGCGACGGTGTACTGGCTTCAAGCCGTCGCGCACGTCGGGCAATGCGCGCGACATGATGACGGACATGGAGTAGTCAAGGAACGAACGTTCCATTTCGTCCTGCAATGGAACAGGCTGGATCTGATCAAACAGATTTGGGTTGTCACTCATATGTGGTTCCTGCCCGTATTAGAAGTCGAGGTTGCGCACGTCACGTGCGTTGGTGGTGATGAACTTCTTGCGACTGTCGACGTCATCGCCCATGAGGACGCTGACAACTTCGTCTGCAATGGCGGCTTCTTCCACAGTGACTTGCAACAGTGTGCGAGACATGGAATCCATGGTGGTGCTCTTCAGCTCTTCCCAGTCCATTTCACCAAGGCCCTTCAGGCGTTGGAATTCCTTTTTGTGGTTTGGCCGTTCCGCAAGGAACGCAGCCTTCGCTGCATCATCCTTGAGGTACACCTTTTCTTTGCCGACTTCTGTTGAGAACAGAGGTGGCTGCGCGATGTAGATGTAGCCGGCTTCCACCATTGGCTTCATCTGTCGATAGAAGAACGTGAGCAACAACGTACGAATGTGACTGCCGTCCACGTCAGCGTCGGCCAATGCAATGATCTTGTGATAGCGCGCCTTCGTGACGTCGAACTCGTCGCCAACGCCACCACCGATTGCAGTGATGAGCGCCTGGATTTCGTTGTTCTTCAACATCTTGTCGAGACGTGCACGCTCAACGTTGAGGATCTTCCCGCGAATCGGAAGAATTGCTTGCGTACGTGGATCGCGTGCGTCCACTGCGGTGCCGCCTGCAGAGTCACCTTCCACGATGAACAATTCGCTCTCTTCGGGCTTGCTGCTACCGCAGTCCTTCAACTTGTCGGGCATACCTGCACCCGACAGTGCTGTCTTACGACGAACAGCGTTGCGAGCATTCTTTGCAGCAAGGCGAGCTTGTGCAGCAGCAACTGCCTTCTTCACTACCTTGTTTGCTTCGGTGGGGTTTTCTTCAAACCATTCCGCCAAGTATTTGTTGGTGCTCTTTTGCACGAACGAGCGCATAGGGACGTTGCCTAACTTCGCCTTGGTCTGACCTTCGAACTGTGGCTCGCGCAACTTCACCGCAACGATGGCGGTGATGCCTTCGCGAATGTCTTCGCCCAGCAAGTTGTCGTCTTTTTCCTTCAGAAGGTTCTTCTCTCGGGCGTACTTATTCATGACAGACGTGAGAGCGGTCTTGAAACCTTCGACGTGCATGCCGCCTTCTGTGGTGGAAATACCGTTGGCGTATCCGTGGATGCCTTCGTAGTAACCCGTGTTCCACTGAATGGCGATGTCCAACTGCATGCCTTCTTCTTCATCTTCGTCTTCAAATGCAGCAACCTTGTTGAAGAGAGATTCCTTCGACTGGTTGAGGTGCTTCACGAAGTCGACGATGCCGCCCTTGTATTGGAAGTTCTCTGTCTTCTCTTTGCCTGGACGTTGATCTTCGAAG
>JACCDL011322521.1_pt1 | contig 24438 bp, 23 predicted proteins | sample 7441931 | NCBI WGS metagenome assembly JACCDL01 (sample SAMN15323437, study PRJNA562643) | freshwater metagenome | isolation source: river surface water | place: USA:Blue River Watershed | collected 2017-08-16 | reverse complement strand
TACTGTCCAACGACGATTAAGCGCCATCGTTAAGAGCTTATGATAATACGCATCAAGCTTATTAAGTTTGTCGCTAATTGCTGTGTACCATTTATTATCAGCATGGCCAACTTTTAGGTAACGCGAGCACAGCATAGGTGTGAGTGTGAGTGAAACGAACAGTGAAACTAAAACGCCGAATGTCACAACCACCCCAAAGGATTTAAAGAACATGCCAATAATGCCATCCATGAAAATGACAGGCGCAAAAATACATACTAATGACAGAGACGCGGCGATAACAGCAAAAGTGACTTCTCGAGAGCCGTTAATGGCTGCTGAGATTGGGTTCTTGTCTATACTTTCTCGATGGCGATAGATGTTTTCAAGAACAACAATTGCATCATCAACAACGACACCAATCAGTAGTAATAATCCAAGCAATGTCATTGAATTAAATGTGTAGCCTGAGAAATACATCACTGCAATTGCGCCTAATAGCGATACTGGAATTGCTGTGGCGATAATTAAAGTGGAGCGCAAGGATCTTAAGAAAATGAATACAACTAACGCTGCTAAAAATGTGCCTGTGAACAAATGCTCTTTGAGTGATGAAACCATTTGGTTGATAAAAATGGAGTCATTTGTTGATATGTCTATATTCATTCCTTGCGGAAGATTCGGGCGAATTTCTTCATTAAGACGGCGTTCTACTTCTTTAATGATTTCGACAGTATTTGAGTTGGCAATTTTTACAATCCCTAAGCCAACAGTGGGTTTGCCGTTGTAACGAGCTACTTGTCGATTGTCCGTAATGCTGTCTTCAATATTTGCAACATCTTTTAGACGGACAGGTGCACCGTCTTTATGCTGAATGATTAAATTACCGAGATCTTGTACGTTATGAAATTCAAGGTCTAATTTGAGTAATTTTTCAGTTTGGGAACTGACTAAAAATCCACCAGGAAGCTGAACATGTTCACGATTAAAAGCGTTAATCAGATCAGTAGAGCTTAGTTTGTAAGCTGCCATTCTATCTGGAGATAAATTGACTCTAATTACTCGATCACGACGCCCCCCTAAAGTGACTTCGCCGACTCCGTTGATTGTCTCAAGTTTCTTTTTTAGTACATTGGTGGCGTAAAGATTTAGTTGTTGAATCGTTCTGTCACCAGTAAGCGCTAACCAAATCACCGCTTGTGCGTTGGAGTCTACTTTTTGAACGGTGGGTGGGTCGGTATCTTGTGGGAGGCGGCGAAGTACTTGGCTCACTTTTGCCTGTACTTCGTTATAAGCGACATCAATGTTTTTATTGAGCGCAAAAGTGATTGTGATTGTTGAGACCCCTGGCGAGGATGATGATTGAATGTGATCAATGCCAGGAGTTGTATTAATTGCAGACTCAATAATGCTAGTAATGCTTGCATCTACAACATCTGGGTTCGCACCCTTGAGCGTAGTGTTAACCATGATGATTGGGAAATCAATCGATGGAATGCGATCTACACCAATTCGTTGATAAGAGATTATGCCAAAAAGGACAATAACCGCAGATAGCATCCACGCGAAAACGTGGCGTTTAATGGAAAGCTCAGGTAATGTCATGCGGCATTTTCCTATTTATTCTTTTTATTAGCTTCAATTTTAATTTTAGCTTGATCTGTTAGAAATGCTGCGCCGTTCGTTGCAATTATTTCGCCGGCATTAAGACCTTCGGTAATTTCAATTTCCCCATTTTGGCGTAGTCCTGTTTTTACTACATGTTGAATGGCAAGGTTATCTTTAATGACGTAAACAACTTCGCCAGCAGGACGTAAAACAACACTTTCCTCGGGCACAATCACCGCTTCTTTATGTTCCCCTAAAATAATTAATCCTTTTACGCTAGCACCTGGCTGCCAGCCATTTTGGTCGTTAACATCAACGATTACATCGACAGCGCGACTAGTTTCGCTGATTAGTGGTTTTAGTTCATGAATCGTACTTATTACCTCTGTATTTGATGTTGGCGTACTAAGACGAACTTTAATGCCAGCATGTAATTTTGCGGCAATACTTTCAGGTAAAGGTAAATGTGCACGTAAACGTTGCTTGCTGATAATTTGTAAAAGCGGGTCGCCTATTTTGACGTAATCACCAGTTGAAACGATTTGTTTTTGTACGACGCCGTCAATTGGGGATATGAGTTTAGTTTTTGCTCGGTTATGGTCAATAATGGCAATTCGCGCTTTTGCACCATCGAGTTGTTCTTGCAGAGCTGCATGTTGAGTCGTGACATCTTCAAGTGCATTTTGTGAGATGAACTTCTTTGTGACTAATATTTGATTGCGCTCTACGATACGGCCTTGATTTGCAACAAGCGCTTCTAAACGTGCAACCTCTGATTGTGCTTCATTGCGTTGTAGGTTGTAATCCGTCGCATCAATTAAAACGAGGGGGTCACCTTTTTTTACGACATTCCCTGGATGTACGAAAACTTTCAATACCCGACCTGCCGCTTCCGCGCCAACCGTGGGGTCAATCAGCCCTTCTAATGTGCCTATTGCCTCTTCTCGAAGCTCCAGCGACTTTGATTCGGCTGTGGTGACACTAATGAGTGAGCCTTGAGGTTTTTTCTCTTCTTTATTATCACTTTTATTTCCGCATGAAACTAAGCTCAGTAATGCGATGATGATAGCAGTCGTGCTGATAGTTGTACTTGGTTTTAACATTGGTATTACTTTCGTTTTTATAATTGCTAACTTTTGCCTTAAGTATAACGACAGTCTCAGATTAAATCTTGATTAAGCATCTATTTCACTCCAATTAAAATAAGGCCCTGGATCGGTTTTTCTTCCAGGCGCGATATCAGAGTGTCCAACAATCGCTTGAATTGAATAAGCTGTTTTTAATGATGCGATCAATAATTTGAGCGTGGCGTATTGATTAGGTTCAAAGGCTTCAAAGTCACTCCCTTCCAGCTCGATTCCAATCGAAAAATCATTGCAGCGTTCTTTGCCGTTCCAACTTGATACACCTGCATGCCAAGCACGTTTAGTGCATGGTACAAACTGAATTAAGTGACCATCACGTCGAATAAGAAAATGCGAAGATACTCTGAGATGTGCAATTCCAGCGTAATAAGGATGTTCATTGGCGTTGAGTTGATTGGTGAACAAATCAATGATGCTATTGCTACTGTATTCGCCTGGCGGTAGGCTAATGTTATGGATAACAATTAAGTTTATATCATCGCTTTCTCGCAAGTCGTAGTTTGGCGATTCCATGAATTGCGCTTGAGGGCATATGCCATCTTGATTAATTTTAAGATTCTGCATGCTTAATAATGGCTTATCCGATAAAATTCATAGGTCAATTTTAAAAGGTATTAGAAATGATATTTGTTGAACTGTTTCTCATGTTAATCGTTATTCTAATTGCAGCTGAGGTGTTTACCAATGCACTTGAGCATTTAGGTGAAAAACTTGGCATTTCCGAAGGCGTTACTGGCTCACTTTTTGCGGCTGTTGGTACAGCATTGCCTGAAACTTCGGTGCCTTTACTTGCGCTCTTGGCTGGTACATCTGATGCTGCGGTTAACGAGGAAATCGGGGTTGGTGCAATTTTAGGTGCTCCTTTGATGCTGGCAACGTTATCAATTTCATTACTCGCTTTCGCAGTACTTAAAAAACGTACAGCGAGCGGACATTTTCATCCTGAACGAACAGGATTAAAGCGCGATTTAGATTTCTTTATTGCTGCTTTTGCTTTTGCGACGATTGCTTTGTTTGTTCCACATGAAGTTAGAGAAGTGCGTTATGCGATTGGTTTCGTAATGGTGATGATCTATTTCATTTACATTATGTTGACGTTAAGTGCATCTAAAGCACTAGTTTCTGAAGGGCATGCAACTGAAGCTGAGCATCCGATGATGCTGTGTCGTTTGGGTTTACCAAATAATATGCTCATAGTCGGTATTCAGTTATTGATAGGTTTAGGTTTATTAATCGGTGGTGCTAAAGGATTCATTTCTGGCATTGAGGAAGCGGCCCATATATTGGGGGTTTCAGCTTTGTTACTCTCATTGTTAATTATTCCGATTGCAACGGAGCTACCTGAAAAAGTAAATAGTATTTTATGGGTTCGCCGAGGCAAAGACACCTTGGCTTTTGGCAATATCACTGGGGCCTTGGTATTTCAGGGCACATTGTTGCCAGCCATTGGTATCATGCTGACGCCATGGACCCCACGTATTGAAGTGTTGGCTGGTGTAGTCATTACTTTATTGGGCGTGATTTGGTTACGTGTAATGATTGCCCGCGGCCAGCTGCGCGTGTGGCACGTTTGGCTAAACGGCTTTTTGTACCTTGTGTATTTGAGTATCGTATTACGTTAGATATCTAATCGATCTAAGGCTTTGATATCTTGCTGTGAGCCACGCAGCAATAATGTTTGCCTTTAACCAAAAAGCTGTCGCTGATTGGGTGATGTACCCCACATTCAGCACAGCGTACCATGTCCTCTAGGGATGTATTTTTCTGGTTTGGTTTATCTAGGTTGGTACGATAACTTTTAAGAATTCTAAGTATCAACCAAACACTCAGTGCAAGAAGTAGAATTTTTATCATGGCTTATTCTTAAGCAAAATAGATGTTCATTATAGCGATTGATTCTATTTGGGTTAATTGTCTTTGTTTTATTAAAAAAGATGGGCGCGCCAACCATGGCAACTCGACAAGAACTATCGGATTTTTTAGCTGGTGTTGAACGTCGTGCTTTTAAGCAAACAACTTATGCTGTGCGAGACGATCATGCTGCTTTGGATATCGTCCAAGATTCGATGTTAAAGCTTGCTGAGAAGTATGGAGCTAAGCCCGCTGATGAGTTCCCAATGCTATTCCAGCGTATTTTGCAAAATACCATAAGAGATTATTGGCGCAGGCAAAAAGTACGTAATCTTTGGACGACTTTACTGTCCTCATTTAGTGTGGTGGGTGATGATGGTGAAGAATCTGACCCCTTAGAAATTCTTACATCTAGTCATCACAATGCTAATGATGAACCTGAGGTTCAGTTAGATAGAAGCCAAACAATTGCGTTGATTGAAATGTCTTTGCAAAAACTACCCTCACGTCAACGAGAAGCTTTTGTTATGCGTTATTGGGAAGATATGGATGTCGCTGAAACGGCAAAAGCAATGGGATGCTCGCAAGGTAGCGTAAAAACTCATTGTTCAAGGGCTGTTAAGTCGCTTGCGGCGATGTTGTTAGAACATGGAATTACTAAAGACATTTTGAATGTGAAAGGAGGTTGAGATAAAAATGCGTGATGAACAGATAGCAAAAGAAATTATTCAATTATTAGATGAACATTCTGAGCATTTAAATGCAACAGTACTTTCTAAATTAAGCAATGCACGGCAACACGCTTTGAATGCGATACCTGAGGCTTACGATGCAAATCAACAAGGCGCCTTAAGATTGTTTGGAGCATATTTCAATCAGCATCGATTAATGATGACGATGCTGATAATAACCATCATATTAATGGCTAGCATCTTAATTCAGGGCTTTAATAGCGATTTAGGCGATGCAGATTTACTTGGTTCAGATTTACCACCAGAGGCTTACATTGATGGAGATTTTGACTCGTGGCTTTCACAAGATCCGCAGTAATTTTTTTATTGGTACTACGCACCATGTCTTTGGTAAGCATTTCTCATGCTGAAGAGGGCATTTCGCCACCTTGGGCATCTTTAACTGAGTATGAACATAAAGTGCTTGCCCCTTTGGCTGATGATTGGGATAGCATGCGTCCTTGGCAGCGTGAGCGTATGTTGGAAATCGCTAGAGATTATCCGAAAATGACACCCGAACGCCAAGAGCGAGTTCAAAAGCGTTTGTCTGATTGGACAAGAATGACGCCTTTTGAACGTGAAAATGCCAGAAAAAGATATCAGCAATTTAAATCTCTTCCACCAGAAAAAAGAGAAGAATTGCGTAGAAAGTGGCATGAATTAAAAGCCGCTCCAGAAGATTCTAATTAACCCATCTACCAATTCATTATGACTAATATTTCTCAGTCGGGATCCCCGTCATTTTTTAAGCGTGCAGCAGCAGCCATTTATGAGCTTTTGCTCTTAATGGCAGTATTCTCGATAGTCACTTTTCTATTTATATTGATCTTTGGCGATGCTACAGAAGGCTCAATTCATCTGGCGTTACAACTGACTTTATGGTTGGTGGGAGGTATGTATTTCGTATTTTCGTGGATAAAAACAGGTCAGACTCTAGCAATGAAAACTTGGCGTATTAGGCTTGAGTCTATGAATGGCGAATTATTGAGCGTGAATCGAGCTATATTAAGATATGTTTTAGCGACCGCAGGCTTAATGTTTTTTGGAGCAGGTTTTCTTTGGGCGCTATTTGATCGTGAAGGTTTGTATTTGCATGATCGATTGATAGGCTCCCGATTGCGTCTTATTGCTAAGGATTAAGTCTTATTTCGATTCAACCCAGACTAGCATGCAGATGCCTCCTATCAGGAATAGGAAAGTCGGCATCATTGCACTGGTAAATGCAGACCAATCGTTAAGCAGACCTAAATGAACAAAGACACGGTTCATGACTTGGTAGAGTATCCCTAGAATAATCCCAGCAAAAATCTTTGCGCCCACCCCACCAGCACGTTGCTGTATAAATCCAAATGGGAGTGCAATCAATATCATTACTGCACATGCAATTGGGTAAATAATTTTTGCCCAAAGTGCAATTTGATAACGTGATGTTTTTTGTTTATTTTTACTTAAATGATCGATATAAGAATATAAATTCCATGCTGACATTTTTTCAGGAACAACTAGTAAGATGTTGAGTAATTCTGGGCGAATAAGTGATTGCCAGTTTGTAAATTCAAAGCTTTTTGATTTAACTTGAGAAGCCGAGAGGTCTGTTTGTCTGACAGATTTTAAATCCCAGCTTTCACCATTAAATTTTCCACTTTTTGCATTATTAATTGTTTGTAATTCAAAGTTGTCGTTAAATTTGTATATATGAATATTCACGAGTTCTGCATCTGGCAGTACTTCTTCTACATTCACGAAACTATTTCCATCTTTAACCCAAAAGCCAGATCTGAAATCTTGAGCAATGACTGAGTCCGTAGCTTTGATTTTTAAGCGTTGGGCAATTTTTTCGCTATAAGGGGTTACTAACTCACCTACGATGAAGGTGAATAATGCAAAGACTAATCCCACTTTAATGAGCGAGCTTCCTATTTTTAAAATAGACATTCCACTCACGCGCATAATCACTAGCTCAGAGTTTCTTGCCATTGTTGCAAGTGAATACATTGTCCCAATTAATACTGCAACTGGAACAACTTCGTAAATGTGTCCAGGAGAGCTAAGTAACACAAAAAGAATAATCTTGCCTATCCCGTAACTGCCTTTGCCTATGCTGTCTAGTTCTTGAAGTAAATCAAAAAAAGAAAACATAGCTAACAATCCAGCCATGACTAGGAGAATGCTGTGAGTTGTTTCTTTGCTTAAGTAACTCTTGATAATTTTCATTTGCTCAGCCTTGGTAGGATGGGCATTTGGCGAGATCTTCTGTAGAACATGTAAATTGCAATCGACAAGAAAAATAAATGTACTGGCCATAAGCCAATCAGTGAGTGTATTTTTTGTTGGCTGAGCCAAGCTTGCATGATGCTGATGAAGTTGTTGTATATGATGAAAATCATAATTGCAATCATCATATTGCCTGACCTACCGGATCTGGGATCAACAAAACTAAGTGGAATAGCCATGACGACTAAAATAATTGTAGAAATCGCTAATGCCAATCTGCCTTGCAGTTCGGCATTGTTAGCAGCTGAGTTTTCAGTTAGCAATTTTGCACTTGGAATTTCTTCAGTTCGCATAGGCGGTGTTTCAACTTCTGGTGCTTCAATTCGAACGGCGTATTTTTCAAAAGTAGTGGATGTAAACTCTGCCGTGTCATCTTTACCTTCATAACGACGACCTTTTTCCATTACTAAAAATTGATCATTGTTGCTATGTTTTTCTCTTTGTCCTTTCGCTGCAACAATAATGCCTAGTTTTTGATGTTGAATCGTTTGTACAAAAATATTTTTAACGACAGCACCAAGCTCATCAAAACTTTCTATGAAATAGACACGATCTGCTTTTTTAGATTCTTTAAATATACCTGGAGTAATTGTTGAAAGTTCATCTTGATTTTTAAGTTGAGTTTTAAATTCTTCGCTTTTGGAAACGGCCCAGGGAGTCACTAATAAACTTAAAGTAAGTATAAGCACTATCACAGGGCTAGCAAAAGTTATGATGGGAGTTAACCATTTTGAAAGACTAAGTCCGGAACTCAGCCAAATGACCATTTCACTGTCTCGATACTGGCGCGATAAAGTCATTAGTACAGTTAAAAACAAAGTTAGAGATAAAAGCATAGGCATAAACCGAATCATGCTAAATCCAAGAAGTGTATTAATAGCATTGCCAGCAAGATTTCCGTTTGCTGCCGCGCCTATATAAAAAGTAGTGCGTTGTGCAATAACGATAGCAAACAGAACTATAAAGATAGCTAGAGCGGTTTGAAGAAGTTCTTGTAAAAGTGAACGTTTGAAAAGCATAAGTATCAATAGTTATTCGCTTACGTGCTGATGTTTTCAGTATATGATTGAGTGAATTTTGAGTTCAGATCAAAACGCAGCATAATTAAACGATATTAAGTAAAAAGGATAGATGAATGGAATTTAGCATAAAAAGCGGTAAAGCGGAAAAACAAGCCTGTGATTGTGTCATTGTTGGAGTTTATGAATCAGGTAAATTAAGCTCAGCAGCCACATCGATCGATAAAGCTTCTAACGGTTTCATTGCCAATGTTTTAAAGCATGGTGATATGGACGGCAAGCTAGCTAGCACTTTACTACTTCATCATATTCCTGGCATTGAAAGTCATCGCGTGCTGTTGGTTGGCTTGGGTAAGAATGGCGAAGCAAAGGCATCTTGTTATCGCAAGGCTGTCTCAGCTTCAATTAAGGCTTTAGCGAAAACAGGAACAAAACATATTGCTAGTTATTTGTTGGAGATGGATTTACCTAAAGAATGTTTAACCTGGAAAACAGCGCAGTTTGTTGAAGCTGCACAAGACAGTCTTTACCATTTTGGTGTAATGAAAGGCCAAGCCACTCAGAAGGATCAATCCAAAAAAGAAAAGATCGTTGGAATTGATATTTATGTGAGTGATGATACTGCAATAGAAGCTGCTGAAACTGGTTTGCAACAGGGTCTTGCTTTGTCTTCTGGCGTTAGTTTGGCGAAAGATTTGGGCAATTTGCCACCTAATGTCTGTACGCCTACTTATCTTGCTGATCAAGCATTAGCGATGGTTAAAACACATGGTCTCACAGTGCAAATTCTTGAACGCGAAGAAATGCAAAAATTGGGCATGGGTTCATTTCTGGGCGTTGCACAAGGTAGTGTGCAGCCACCTAAATTAATTGTTTTGCAACACCTTAAAGGTAAAAAAACAGACAAGCCTATTGTGCTGGTTGGTAAAGGGATTACTTTTGATACAGGTGGCATTTCCATTAAGCCTGGTGCTGAAATGGACGAAATGAAATATGACATGTGTGGAGCAGCAAGCGTGCTCGGTACTTTTAAAGCAATTGCTGAAATGGATTTACCTTTGAATGTCGTCGGCATTATTCCAGCATGTGAAAACATGCCAGATGGCAACGCCATACGACCGGGGGATGTTTTGACCAGTATGTCAGGACAGACAATTGAAGTTCTAAATACTGACGCTGAAGGTCGTTTGATTTTGTGTGACGCACTGACTTATGCAGAAAAATTTGATCCAGCTTTGGTGATTGATATTGCAACTCTGACAGGGGCTTGTGTGATTGCTTTAGGACATCATGCAAGTGGTTTGTTTAGTAATCAAGATACGCTAGCGCATGAATTAATTTCCGCAGGCGAGCAAGCTCTAGATCGTGCCTGGCATATGCCTTTATGGGAAGATTATCAGCCGCAATTAGATAGTAACTTTGCGGACATGGCAAACATAGGTGGACGTGCTGGCGGTAGTATTACCGCGGCTTGTTTCTTGTCACGTTTTACTAAAAAATACCATTGGGCTCATCTTGATATTGCAGGTACAGCTTGGAAGTCAGGAAAGGAAAAAGGATCTACTGGTCGACCAGTTCCCTTATTAACTGGATTTCTGAAAAATCGCGCAGAGAAGCTTAACAACTAATGACGCGAGTCGAGTTCTTTTTTAATGTTAAAGATAAGCACCAGAAAATTGCAGACTTGAGTGAGAAGTTTCTCTTGAAAGGTCTTAAATTGATAGTGTTTGTATCGGATGCTGAGGCAGTTGCTGCTACTCAAAGTTATTTGTGGCAGCAACCAACCAGTTTTCTACCTAGCTTAAGCTTGAGTGATGAACTAGCCAACGTGACGCCTATTATCGTTGATTATCAGCGCGATCATTTGGTTCATGATGAAGTGCTGATTAATTTTCAGCACCCTCACCCACCTTTTTTGAGTCGTGTTAAACGCTTAGTGGAAATTGTTGGTATTGATGAAGCGGACAAAGATGAAGCGAGGGTCCGGTATAAGTTTTATCGTGACAGAGGGTATCAAATCACCGTGTTTGATGAGAGCAAGGCTAGCGTTAGCTAGTAGCTACCATTTTTTGGTAATCATCAGCGCTTAGTAATTTTTCAATGTCATTCGTATTGCTTGGTTTGAACTTGAAAATCCAAGCTTGATAAGGCTTGTCATTAATTTGTTCCGGATTGCTTTGTAAAGCATCATTCACTTCAGTGACGATTCCATTCATTGGAGCATGTAAATCAGAACCAGTTTTCACTGATTCTACTAGACCGCAACTTTCATCTGCTGTTAATTGATGACCAATAGCAGGAAACTCAATGAACACGATGTCCCCAAGTAAGTCTTGTGCGTAATCAGTAATGCCGGCGAAGAACTCATCGCTGTCAGCCTGACGTACCCATAAGTGTTGTTTAGAATAAAAAAGTGAATTGTCTATTTTCATCGGAATCATGTTTTAGTTTAATGATTTTATTTTCTCACAAAAGAAGGGTATTTTCTAATTAGGTTGATTACTTTAACGTGCACTTAATATATTTAATCTTTTAGCTTATAAAGATATCCTATCTTAATGACAGATAGCGACTATTTGTTTAAAATTGTTAAAAAATTTACAAGCGTATTTAGCCATGTTTAAAAAAACTTTCTTATTCTGTCTTTTGCTCAGTCTTATTTTGCCATTTACTGGTGCTGAAGCTGCTCAAAAGAAAACGCATCGCATAAACGCTAAGCATGAACACGTTAAAAAACACGTTGTTATTCATGCAAAAAAGCAGCATAAATTAGAAAAAGCATCAAATGCTGTAGATTCATTTAAAGAAAGCTACACCAGTGCAGGTGAGCCTAAATTGGCTTCTGCTAAAGCGCTTGTCATGGATCAGGCGACAGGAGAGATTTTGTATGGGAAAAATATAGACAAGCCTACGCCGATTGCTTCTGTCACTAAATTAATGACTGCAATGGTCATGTTGGATGCTCATCTCCCTATGGATGAAATATTGGCGGTAACGGAAGCTGATGTTGATAAGCTTAAAGGATCCAGTTCTAAATTGCCTGTAGGTTCTGAGTTAACTCGCCAAGAGTTGCTTCACATGGCGCTGATGTCCTCAGAGAACAGAGCAGCTTCTGCTTTGTGTCGAAATTATCCAGGTGGAGAGACTGCATTTGTAGCCGCAATGAATGCTAAAGCGAATGCTTTGGGTATGCATGACTCGCATTTTGTGGATCCAACAGGACTAAATAGCAATAATGTATCTACAGCTATTGATTTGGCTAAAATGGTTCGTGCTGCTTATAACTATCCTCAGATTCGTCAAGTTAGTACTTCTCCTTCACAAGAATTTAATTTAAATAGTTATCGGCATCCTGTGAATTTTTCTAATACTAATTTACTGGTTCGCAATAGTAATAGTAAATGGGTGATTGGTTTATCTAAGACGGGCTATATTAGTGAAGCTGGGCGTTGCTTGGTAATGCAAGCTGAGATTTCAGGTAAAGGCGTGGTTTTAGTATTCTTAGATTCCATGGGTAAGCTCTCTAGAATCGGTGATGCCGAGCGTATTAGAAAGTGGATGGAGCATAATGGCTCTAGACCTATAGGATAAAAACGGAATTCAGAAAGTAAAAAGCGGCTTTTAAGCCGCTTTTTACTTTCTGAAGGTGATTATTTAGTGGCTTTTTTTGTAGCCGCCTTTGTTGGTTTTTTTGCGGTTGTTTTTTTAACAGTAGGTTTTTTCACAGCCATTTTCTTTGGTGCTACTTTTTTCGTTGTTGCTTTTTTCTTAGTAGGCACTTCCTTCGCAGCTTTTTCCGCGAGTAATTCCAAAGCTTCTTCTAAGGTTAAAGATTCGGGATCTTGGCTTTTTGCAATGGTCGCACGAATTTTTCCGTGTTGAACATAGGGGCCGTAACGGCCTGAATAAATTGCAATTTGACCATCTTCTGTTGGGTGGTTGCCCAGTTCTTTAATCGGCGCTGGACCGCTGTTTGCTTGCGCTAACAGCTCAACCGCACGTGTTAAATCTATATCAAAAACACTATCAGTGCGAGGGATGGATTTGAATTTCGCATCATGATTGACGTAAGGGCCAAATCGACCGATGTTGGCGATTACCTTTTTATTTGTTTCCGGATGCAGACCGAGGTCGCGGGGTAATGCAATGAGTTGTAATGCAACATCAAGATCTACGCTAGAAACAGGAATATCTTTGGGAATGCTGACACGTTTTGGTTTTTTCTTAGCATCAGCTTCAGGTAGGCCAAGCTGTAAATAAGGGCCATAAGGGCCGTTAAGCAATAAAATATCTTTGCCAGTATTAGGGTCAACGCCAATGGTCACTGGTTCACTAGCATTAGCCTCGCCTGCCATGTTGCGTTTGTAATCGCATTTTGGCGTGTCGTTGTAGCCGGTACAACCAATAAAACTACCATAGCGGCTTAATTGTTTTGAAAGTGGCTTTCCGCATTTTGGGCAAGCTTCATCAAGAATTTCTGTGCCTGGGCGCTCCACATCTTTTTTATCGTCTATTTGTTTATGTAAGCCATCCCAGAATTCTTTGAGTAAAGGAATCCACTCCATGTCGCCATCAGCCACGCCATCTAGTTGATTCTCTAAATTGGCGGTGAAGTCATAATCCACATAACGTGTAAAGTGATCCGTTAGGAATTTGTTTACAACACGTCCAACATCAGTTGGTGTAAATCTTTTTTTGTCTAGTAATACGTATTCTCGATCTTGCAATGTAGAAATGATGCTTGCGTATGTTGAGGGACGTCCGATTCCATATTCTTCGAGTACTTTAACTAGACTTGCTTCACCATAACGTGGTGGTGGTTCAGTGAAATGTTGGTCGCCATATATTTTATTAATGTCTAATACTTCACCGGTTTCTAGTGCTGGTAATTTAGTTTCATTTTCTTCTTCAGCATCATCAACACCTTCCATGTAGACAGCGATAAATCCCGGGAAAACAAGTGTTTGCCCTGTTGCACGGAATAGGTTGGCATCACTGCCTATTGCTAGGTCTACGCTGACGGCATCAAATTTAGCTGGCGCCATTTGGCAGGCTACAGCGCGTTTCCAAATCATTTCATATAGTTTGAATTGTTCAGGTGTTAAGAACTGTTCAACGCTTGCTGGGGTGCGTGAAATATCTGTTGGACGTATTGCTTCATGCGCTTCTTGCGCATTCTTGGATTTAGTTTTATACGCAATTGGAAGTTTTGGTAAATAGTCAGCTGAGAAATTATCTTTAATGTAGCCACGAATTTGTGCAATTGCTTCTGCAGCAAGACTAAACGAGTCTGTACGCATGTACGTAATTAAACCGACAGCGCCACCGCCAATATCAATGCCTTCATATAATTGTTGAGCAATACGCATAGCTCGGCTGGTAGTGAATCCTAACTTACGTACAGCTTCTTGTTGCAGCGTCGAAGTGGTAAATGGCGCTGCTGGACTTCGGCTTCGTTGTTTCTTTTCTACACGACTAACAGTGGTTTTTCCAGCACTTGCTAGCAGCAGGCGGCCAACTATCTCTGCTTGCTGTTCTTGATTAATAACTGTGAATTGCTCAACTTTTTTACCGTCGAGTTGGACTAATTTTGCATCGAAATTATGCTGATGTTTGCGCGAGTCTAAATGAATAGTCCAATATTCTTGGCTTTTAAAAGCTTCAATTTCGAGTTCACGTTCAACAATCAATCTTAATGCTGGGCTTTGCACTCGACCTGCTGAAAGACCGCGACGAATTTTTTTCCAAAGTAATGGTGATAAATTGAATCCAACCAAGTAGTCTAGTGCGCGTCTTGCTTGTTGTGCATTAACGAGCGGCATCAAAATGTCACGGGGCTCATCTATTGCATGCTGTACGGCACTTTTTGTAATTTCATGAAACACTACACGCTTCATGATTTTGTTTTTAACAAGATTTTTGTCTTTAAGAATCTCTGCAATATGCCAAGAGATTGCTTCCCCTTCACGATCCGGATCGGTTGCGAGATAGATAGCATCAGCATTTTTTACAGCTTTTGTAATGGCATCTACGTGCTTAGAGTTTCGATCAATAATTTCATATTTCATTGCAAAATCATGTTCAGTATCAACTGCGCCAGATTTTGGAATGAGATCTCTCACATGGCCATAAGAGGCAAGTACTTTGAAATCTTTTCCTAGGTATTTTTCTAGGGTTTTAGCTTTTGAAGGTGATTCAACAATCAACAGTTTAGACATGTGAGCTTTATGAAATGAGGCTAAGTGGGGGTGATGATAAGAGTAAAACCTTATCGAGACAAGGACAGTCGAGCAAGTTCTTCAAGAAAATTTTAAAAATGACATTAAATTTCTTAAAAACAGTGCTAAATATTGCGAATGAACTCGATGCGTGTGCCTTCATTGTTGGCAAGCGTTAATGCGCCGTCAGCCTTTTCTTTTTCAGCGATATCGCCGAATAATGGGTCTTCATCATCTGGCTTTGCTTGGCTTAGATTTTTGAAGTCATAAAGTGAGGTGTCACCTAAATGCGAGGGCTCAACATTAGTAATAGCCCGAAAGATATTGTTAATGCGTCCAGGCTGCTCTAATTCCCATGCATTAAGCATATCTTTAACTTTTTGGCGCTGTAGGTTTTCTTGAGAGCCGCAAAGGTCACAAGGAATGATAGGGAATCCCATTTGGCGTGCATAAGCCGCGATATCTTTTTCTGAGCAATAAGCTAAAGGGCGGATCACAATATTTTGTTTATCATTGGTCGCTAGCTTTGGAGGCATTGCTTTCATTTTCGCGCCAAAGAATAAATTTAAGAACAAGGTTTCAACAATGTCATCTCGATGATGTCCTAGTGCAATCTTGTTTGCGCCTAATTCTTTTGCTGTGCGATAAATAACACCGCGACGCAAGCGCGAACATAGTGAACAGGTTGTTTTACCCTCAGGAATTTTTTCTTTAACGATGGAATAAGTGTCAGCTTCGACGATTTTATATTCCACGCCCAATTTCTTTAAATATGCAGGAAGTATTTCTGCTGGGAACCCTGGTTGTTTTTGATCTAGATTCATTGCGATGAGTTTGAAATCTATAGGCGCTCGTTCTTGTAAGGCTAAAAGAATCATCAGCATTGCGTGAGAGTCCTTGCCGCCACTCATGCATACCAGTACGGTATCTCCATCTTCTATCATGTTGTAATCGCCAATCGCTTTGCCTGTGGCGCTAATTAAACTATTGCGAAGGCGTATGAAGGTGTTGGATGCGTTATCTGGTAAGTGTTTAATCATGGTATTTATTTGATGGTTTTATAAATTCAAAGATCTACCACCATCAACAGCAATGATTTGGCCTGTGATGAATGGGGCATCTTGAATTAAGAATTTTACAGCTTTAGCGACATCGTTAGGTTCGCCTATACGTTTTAGCAAAGTTTGTGAGATCACGCGTTGGCGATAAACCTCATTGAACTGTGGGTTGTCCTCAGGCCACATGACTGGGCCTGGAGCAACTGCATTAACACGAACATCTGGTGATAATTCATGCGCTAAGGATTTTGTGAGTGTTACTAACCCAGCTTTAGCAACGCTATAAACGACATAGCCTTTCTTGGGCCGCTCTACATGCATGTCAGTAATATTAACGATGCAACCATGACTTTTCCGTAATTCCGGTGCTGCTGCCTGAGATAAAAACATGGGGGCTTTTAAATTAGATCCAACAAGATCATTCCATTGTTCATCGCCGATTTCGCCAATTTCTGTTGGATAATAACTTGATGCGTTATTAATCAAAACATCTAAATGACCGAATTGGTTAACGGTTTCTTTAACTAAACTTGGAAGTACGGCCAAATTTAGAAGATCTCCATGAATAATTGCGACTGAATTTGGGCGCTGCAAATTTAGTTCAGCTTGAAGTGCGCGTGCTTCGTTGATTGAGCTGCGGTAATGAATCATTAAATTTGCACCATGGGCGTGAAGAAGGCGGCAAATTGAAGCGCCGACGCGTTTTGCACCTCCTGTAATCAATACCGCTTTATTTTCAAGATCTGATTTCACGTTTTTCCCCTGACTTTTAGTCGCTGCAATTATAATCTAGTCTGACTATGAACATTTCATTACCTTCACCTGATTCTGACGCACTGAAGCACAGTGCTGCTTTAGTTAAACACATTCAACATCAAATTGAAAAAGCTGGTGGCTGGATAGATTTTGCTCAATTTATGAATTCGGCACTTTATGCGCCAGGCCTTGGTTATTACAGCAGCGGCGCCAAAAAGTTCGGGCTAGCAGGTGATTTTGTGACAGCACCAGAAATTTCGCCTATGTTTGGGCAGTGCTTTGCAAAACAAGCTCAACAAATATTGTGTGCTGTTAGAGCGCAAAATAATGCTGCTGATGTTTTGGAATTAGGTGCTGGGACTGGTCGCTTAGCACACGATTTGTTATTGGAGTTGGATAGATTAGATCAGTTGCCTGATCATTATTTTATTTTAGAAGTGAGCGCTCATTTACGAGATGAGCAGCACAGGAAATTAAAGTCAGAACTTCCGGATGAAATAGCTAACCGAATTGTTTGGTTAGAAAGTATGCCCGAATCATTTCATGGGGTTGTTATCGCTAATGAAGTGTTAGATGCTTTGCCAGTTCATATTATTGAACAAGGCACATCTTCAATGAATGAAGTTGGCGTGAGTTTGGAAAGTGAGCATTTTGTATGGAAATCAAAACGGCTAGAATCTAAAGGTTTGTTAGATTTTGCAACTGGCCTTGAATTAACTGAGGGTTACGTTACGGAAGTTAGCCCTGCTGCAACTGGATTGATTGCCACTCTTGCTAATTCTTTGCAGATGGGTGCTTTAATCATGATTGACTATGGTTTTTCTCGGCATGAGTACTATCATCCCCAGCGTCGTCAAGGTACCCTGATGTGCCATTATCGTCATCATTCGCACAGTGATCCTTTTCTCTATCTCGGATTGCAAGACATTACTGCGCATGTTGATTTCACGAGAATAGCAGAGGCTGGGGTTTCTTCGGGCTTGTCTTTTATAGGTTACCTAAATCAAGCACAATTTTTAATAAACTGTGGAATTATGCAATTGCTTGAATTAACGTCTAAGGACGATATGGTTGCTTATATTGCTAAAGCGGCAGCGGTGCAAAAACTATTATCACCAGCAGAAATGGGCGAGTTGTTTAAGGTCATTGCTTTTGAGAAAAATATTGATACTGATTTCATCGGTTTTTCTCAAGGTGATAAATCGCATACTTTATAGCATCAAGTATAATGCCGCCCATGAATACAAATATTATTGAATCTTCAGAAGACTTGACGCAGCGGCGTATACGCAGCTTTGTTTTGAGGCAAGGTCGTTTGACTAAAGGTCAGGAAAAAGCTCTAACTGAGAGTTGGCCTAAGTTTGGTATTGATTACGCACCAGTGAAAATGGATTTATCACAAGTTTTTGGGCGTAAAGATAGTCCAAAAATTTTAGAAATTGGTTTTGGTATGGGTGAAACTACAGCCAAAATTGCGCAAAGCATGCCTAATAGTGATTTCTTGGGTGTCGAGGTGCATACCCCTGGGGTTGGTGGTTTATTGAAGCTAGTCGAAGAGATGTCTCTGAGTAATGTGAGAATTATTCAACACGATGTGGTGGATGTTTTGAATCATATGATTCCAGATTGCGCTCTAGACGGGATTCATATTTTTTTCCCTGATCCGTGGCATAAGAAGCGTCATCATAAACGCCGTTTAATTCAGGCGGAATTCGTGAAATTATTATGTACCAAATTAAAATCTGGCGGTTATTTGCATGTTGCTACCGATTGGCAAGATTATGCTGAATGGGTTTTTGATATTTTGAAAGTTGAACAGCAGCTTGAGAATACAGCGGTTGATTATGCACCTAAGCCTGATTATAGACCACTTACTAAGTTTGAGAATCGCGGCATTAAATTAGGTCACGGAGTCTGGGACTTGCTCTTCACCCGTAAGTAACGGGTCATCTTTTAGCCAGCTGCCAATAATTTTTTCTGCTTCTTCCACGCCTTGTTTTTTAAGGCTTGAGAATAGTTGAATTGTGCAGTTTCCCCACAGGCTATTCAATTCCTTTTTGACGGCTAACAATGTTTGGTTTGCGGCATTGCGTGATAGCTTGTCTGATTTGGTGAGTAATATATGAACAGGTCTGCCGCTTGGGCAAAACCAATCTAACATTTGACGGTCTAGTGGTGTTAGTGGGTGGCGACAGTCCATCACTAAAACTAAGCCGTATAAAGTACTGCGATGGCTAAGGTAGTTTGATAGGGTTAATTGCCAATGTTCACGGAGTGCTAAAGGTACTTTTGCATAACCATAACCAGGTAAGTCTACTAAGAATCGATCATTTCCTAGGCTGAAAAAGTTGATTAGCTGAGTACGGCCAGGTTGTTTACTTACATAGGCTAAACGATTGTGATTTGCTAAGGTGTTGAGTGCGCTAGATTTTCCCGCATTTGACCGGCCAGCAAAGGCAACTTCGACGCCTGCAGGGGGCGGCAAGTCACGTAGGTGATGTGCTGATATATGAAAAGTAGCATTTTGAAACAGTGGCATAAGCAAACCCTCTAAAGGCCGAAAATGCTACCACGTTTATGTAATTTTCGATAAAATGATTTGAATAATTTAGCTTGTATAAAAACAATAGTATTTATTTTTGAGGAACACTGGATATGAAAATCCAAAATCTTTTGGCAATCGCTTTCGTCACTTTTGGCTTGACTTCTGTTGCTCAAGCTGCAGGTAATGCTGCTGATGGCGAAAAAATCGTAACAGGTGTTTGCGCTTCTTGCCACGGTGCTGACGGTAATAGTTTGGTTTCTATGTATCCTAAATTAGCGGGGCAGCATCCTGAATACATTACTAAGCAATTAACTAACTTTAAAGCTGGGGATAGAAAAAATCCAATCATGGCTGGTATGGTTGCTAATTTATCGCCCGAAGATATGTTGAATTTAGGTGCTTATTTTGGGTCCCAAAAAGCTAAAGCTGGCGCTGCAAAAGTAAATGGTGCTGGATCTGCTGGTGAGAAAATTTACAAAGGAGGTATTGCCAATCTTGGTGTTCCGGCCTGTGCTTCTTGTCATGGCGCCAATGGTGCTGGTGTCCCAGCACAGTTTCCTCGTTTGGGTGGTCAGCATGCTGAATACACGATTACTCAAATGAAGGCATGGCGTTCAGGTGAGCGTGCGAATGACCCTGCAAAAATGATGCGTATGGTTGCTGCAAAATTATCTGATGCTGATATCGAAGCTGTTGCAGACTATATTCAAGGTTTGAAGTAATTGGTTTAATCTAATTATGATTAGAGTAATTTGAAGTTTAAAAATTAAGGGTGGCGGTGCCACCCTTAATTTTTTTGAAATTAAAGAGCATTTAAACTGTCAATGAAATTAAGTGCGTCATTATTTAAAGTATCGAAAGTCGTCATGACCTTTTCAAAAAAGTTATTTGAATTACTAAGTTCTATGCGTTTTGCCGTTAGCGTTCTAACGATATTAGGTATTGCCTCAATTATTGGAACGGTGCTTAAGCAAAACGAGCCATATACCAATTACGTTATTCAGTTTGGCCAATTCTGGTTTGATTTCTTTGAATTAATTGGCTTGTATGACATTTATCATAATCTTTGGTTTTTAATTATATTAATCTTTTTGGCTTGTTCGACAGGGTTATGTATATATCGTAATGCGCCTCTCATGATTAAGGAGTTAAAAGCTTTTCGTGAAAGTGCTTCGGAAAAGTCCCTGCGTAGTTTTAGTCATAAAATAGAATTAAAGTCTACTTACGATAAAGATGAGACTAAAGAACGATTGTTAACGTTTTTAACTGCGCGAGGTTTCCGTTTTAAATTTAAAGCTCAAACAGATGGCGCAGAGCTAATTGCAGCCAAGGCAGGAAGTTATCAGCGCCTAGGATATATTTTTACGCATGCCGCGATTCTAATTATTTGTATAGGCGGATTGATGGACGGTAACGTTCCGCTGAAGATTCAGGAGTTTTTGGGTCATAAACAAATTGAAACGCGTGATATTCCTGCAACTGAAGTGCCGAAAATTAGTCGTCTTTCTGTGCGAAATCTTTCCTTTCGAGCCAATATGACTTTGTCAGAAGGGGGTAGTGCTAACGTTGCTTTTGAGCGCGTGCGTGATGGTTACATGGTGCAAGAATTGCCTTTTACGATTGCGTTGGATGATTTCAGAATAGAGCATTACCCGACTGGTCAGCCTAAATCTTTTGAAAGTGATTTAGTGATTACTGATCCTGAACTCAAGGCGCCGATCAAGAAAACTATTAGTGTTAATCATCCATTAATTTATAAAGGCATTGCTATATATCAGTCTGATTTTCAAGATGGTGGGTCTCGCCTTGATTTTAACGTTTGGGGTGTTTTAAGTTCAGCTTCAAAGCCATTGCCTTTAGTTGGGCGAGTTTTCGGAAAAGCACCCTTAGGTGAAGGGGCGGATGCCTTACAAGTTGAATTTAATGATTTTCGAAAATTTAATATTTTAAATTTATCTGCGGATGGAAAAGGTAAGCCACATAATGTGGGACCTAATGTTACATTCAAGGTGCGTGATGCTGCAGGCCAGGCTAGAGAATATGTAAATTATATGCAGCCATTGCAGTTGGATGGTAAATATTATTTTGTTTCAGGAATGCGTGGAACTCCTCAAGAAGATTTTAAGTATTTGCGCTTACCTGCGGATGAAAATTTGGCGGTTGATGGGTTTATGCAATTGCGTGCGGCACTCTTTAATAAAACTAATCATTCAGAAATCGCACATCGTTTTGCACTTGATGCTATCAAAGAAAGTGGCGCTCAAGATAAAAGCCGGATTCAATTTGAGAAGAGTGTTCAGCAGCTGTTAGGCGCCTTTTCTGAAGGAGGTTATGCTGAAATAGCAAAGCTAATCGAAGCTTCTGTTCCTGAGAAGCAGCGAGATAAAGCTGCGCAAACTTACATTAAAATCATTAATGGTGCGGCTTATCAAGCTGATTTGTTAGTTCATGAAAAAAATGGACTCAAGGCGGTAAGTGTTGAAAAGCTTGTTCCTGGCTTTTTGCAAGATAGCTTGAATGCAATGAGTGATTTGTTCTTTTATGGAGAACCCATTTACTTGCAAATGACGAATTATGAGCAGCTTGAAGCCAGCGGTTTGCAGCTTACAAGATCACCAGGAAAGAACTTAGTCTATTTAGGATCTGTCCTACTCGTGTTGGGAATTTTTGCAATGATTTATATTCGCGAAAGAAGAATTTGGTTGTTAATAAAACCAAAAACTGGAGAAGTTTTATTCGCGATGTCAGCTAATCGTAAAAACAGAGACTTTGAAATTGAGTTTGAGCAATACTGTGATCAATTGAAGAAAACTTTAGTGAATTAATATTTGATATAGGGTAAGCCAATGACAAGTTCTAAAAATCTAAACACAGATAAACATCTGCCTTTTTTACAAAGGCTGAATTCGGTTGATTGGCTATATGCGATAGTTTTGACCGTATCTGCGTTGTTTGCTTTTAAGCAATATGCTGAGTTCATGGATATTTATGAGATCAGCTTTTTATTTGGTGCGGTAATTTTATTTAGCGTCTTAGGTTGGTCTTGGAAGCCGGTCCGCTTATTGGTGGTCTCAGTAGCCGCTGTCAGTGTTTTTTCGACTACTTTGTATCATGCTGATTTGGCCAGAATTGACCAGGTATTTTTGCTTAAATTTTTAATATCTAGTCAATCTGCGATTATGTGGATGAATGTATTATTTTTCTTGGCGACCGCTATTTATTGGTTTGCGTTGGCTACTAGATCTGAATTTTCAGGGCGATTGGCGAGCGCTATCACATGGTCTGCAGTGTTAATGGGTTTTGTTGGATTAATGGTGCGCTGGTATGAATCCTATTTAATTGCACCTGATGTCGGCCATATTCCGCTTAGTAATTTGTACGAGGTATTTATCGTATTCTGTTTAATTACAGCGCTTATGTATCTTTATTACGAACAACGTTATGCAACTAAGCAACTTGGTGGTTTTGTTTTGTTGATTGTTAGTTTTGGTGTTGGATTTATTCTTTGGTATACATTTGATCGTCATGCTAATGGAATTCAACCTCTGGTTCCTGCTTTGCAGTCTTATTGGATGAAAATTCATGTGCCAGCTAACTTCGTTGGTTATGGCGCTTTTTCATTGGCAGCAATGGTTGCTAGCGCTTATCTGTTAGCAAGCAAGGGGATTTTAACTAGCCGATTACCAAAGTTGGATGTTTTAGATGACTTGATGTACAAGGCCATTTCGATTGGCTTTATATTTTTTACAATTGCGACTATTTTAGGTGCAATGTGGGCCGCTGAGGCATGGGGTAGCTATTGGTCTTGGGACGCAAAAGAAACATGGGCGCTGATTGTTTGGTTAAATTATGCAGCTTGGCTGCATCTTCGTTTAGTTAAGGGTTTGCGTGGAACTATGTTGGCATGGTGGGCATTGATTGGTTTGTTGGTAACAAGTTTTGCATTCTTAGGCGTCAACATGTTTCTTTCAGGATTGCATTCTTACGGAACTCTGTAGGCATGGTTGGAACTATTAAAAATAGTAATTTTATTAAATTTGACAGTAAAATATTATAAATAATGATTTTAAAATCATATAGTTGCTTTATTTATTTTCGTGAATTATGATTTGCCTCGGTATGCCGTCATTGCGGTGCTAGGGGTTCGATAATTGGCTGGGAGGCCAATCATCGGGATCATTTAAAACACTCATTGTCTTTAAAGACGAGTATAAAATGTTGTGTTTTAAAAAAGCCCGCAAAATTGCGGGCTTTTTTGTTTAACTATTATCAATAAGATCAAATTTGTTTTAAAATGTCATAACAAATTTGACAGCATAAAATCATGTCCGACAACATCGTCGAAATTAACAATTTATCATTTGGCTACAAAGGGCGCTTGCTTCATAAAGGCATTAATATGTCCTTTCCAAGAGGTAAGGTTGTCGCCATTATGGGTGGAAGTGGAAGTGGTAAAACGACACTGCTCAGATTGATTGGTGGACAGCTAAAACCTGTGAAAGGTGAAGTTAAGGTTGATGGTGCGGTTGTCCATGAGCAAGGGCGCGAAGGGTTGTTTAACTTGCGTCGAAAAATGGGGATGTTGTTTCAGTTTGGCGCCTTGTTTACTGATTTATCAGTTTATGAGAACGTCGCATTTCCTATTCGTGAGCATACTGATTTGCCTGAATCAATGATTCGTGACTTTGTGATGCTAAAACTTAATGCCGTTGGTCTTCGCGGCGCACATAATTTGATGCCTACTGAGTTGTCTGGTGGTATGGCACGTCGTGTTGCTCTGGCGCGTGCGGTTGCTTTAGATCCTCAGATCATTATGTATGATGAGCCGTTCGCCGGTTTGGATCCCATTTCCATGGGTGTGGTTTGTAATCTAATTCGACGTCTTAATGATGCGCTAGGTGCAACTTCTATTGTAGTTACTCATGACGTGCACGAAACTTTCTCTTTCGTGGATTATGTTTACTTTGTGTCCCAGGGCGTTGTTGTTGCTGAAGGTACGCCAGATGAATTGCGTAAATCCGATATGCCTTTTGTGCATCAATTTGTGCATGGTGAAGCTGATGGCCCTGTTCCATTCCATTATCCAGCGGCTGATTACAAGCTCGAAATGTTAAGAGGTTAAGATGTTTTCAAGTTTGAAATCTGCAATTGCTAAAATCGGCCATAATTTCATAGAGGGGGTTTGGCACCTTGGCGCTGGTGGGAGATTATTTTTTTATATCCTAGTTTATCTAGGTGACTCTATTAGACGTCC
>JACCDL011474929.1_pt1 | contig 24459 bp, 23 predicted proteins | sample 7441931 | NCBI WGS metagenome assembly JACCDL01 (sample SAMN15323437, study PRJNA562643) | freshwater metagenome | isolation source: river surface water | place: USA:Blue River Watershed | collected 2017-08-16 | reverse complement strand
CTTACAAGTGGAATGATTTCACAATGATCTCTTTATTGGATTTCAATCCCGTGGTTTGTGTGGTGAAGCCCGATGCTCCTTATAAGACCATGAAGGATTTAATCGATGCAATTCGTGCCAATCCCGGTAAGCTTAACTATGCAACAGCAGGGCCAGGCACCACTCAGCATTTGGCAGTTGAAGTGATTCTGAGTCAGTTAGGTTTGCCATCCACCGCTGCCATGATGATTCCGTATAAAGGAGGCGGCGAGGCAACCACTGCATTGCTCGGCGGTCAGGTGCAATTTATTTGTAATAACTTAACCACCATGGTTGGGCAGATTAAAGGCGGAGCAATGCGCGCCTTGGTAACCTCGACACCATCACGCTTGAAAGAGTTCCCCGATGTTCCAACTGCCAAAGAAATGGGCATTGGTAACTTGGAACAAGTGATGGGTTGGAGTGGACTCTATGGCCCCCCAGGACTTCCTGCTGAAGTTGTTAATAAATGGCAAGCAGTGCTCAAGGAGGTAGCTAAAGATCCTGCGTGGTTAAGGGGTAATGACACTGTTGGTGCTATTCCAGCAATTCGTTCACCACAAGATACTGAGAAGTTCGCACGCGAGCAGTTTGAGCTCTACAGCAAATTAGGAACTCAACTGAATCTCAAGAAGTAAGTGATCCCTGAAATAAGCAACGGCTCCTCATGGAGCCGTTTTCATTTGGTAGAGCCAGAGCGCTCAGCTTGTTTAGCTTCCTCATAAAGCGGCATAACCTTGGGGATTAATGCCGATAAATCTTTAATACGATTCTCATTGGAGGGGTGGGTCGACAAAAACTCGGGGGGATTCTTACCCTTACTCTCTTTACTCATCTTCTCCCAAAGCGTAATCGCAGCGCGCGGATCATAACCGCCACGCGCAGCTAGCTCTAAACCAATCGCATCGGCTTCTTTCTCATTTTGTCTCGAGTTAGGCAGCACCATCACGTATTGCATGATTTGATTGGCAGCATCAATTGATTGCGCAGAGCCAGCTCCCGCTGCTGCTAAGGCAACGCTACTAATCAGATTTTGTGCAAGTGCTTGCGAGACTTGCTCACGTCCATGCTCACGCACCGCATGTGCAATCTCATGCCCCATGATGGCTGCAATCTCATCATCGGTAAGGTTGAGTTTATTAATGATGCCGGTGTAAAAAGTAATGCGACCACCTGGCGCACAGGTGGCATTCACAATCGGTGAATCAATTAATTGCAAACCCCAATTCCAGCCGCGCGTATCGTCTCTAAATACTGCAGTTTGCGGAATCAAACGGTTGGCAATAGTCTTGAGACGTTCGTACTGAGGACCACTTGTAATCAGAATATTCTTCTTCTGCGCCGCCTTAGCCTGTTGCTCGAAGCTAATTGCCGACATGCGATCGATTTGTGCCGCTGAGATCATCATGAACTGTGAGCGCTGAACGCCAACTACACCGGGTCTACTGGTATTGGAGCAGGCCACCAAAAGGCAGGCCGATACCAGAACACCAACGAAGGACTGGATGAAGCGGGGCTGATATAGAAGACGCATAACGATTAAACGCCCAAGCCGACCTGTTGGATGACTGCCCTAGGCTCGCTTGAGATTAGGAGCAGGCAAACCCTCGATCAATATATTGAGGATCGAAGGTAATCCTTGGGACTGTAATTTCAGGGCGGCTGGCAAGACCTCGGCTGCATCAGTCACCATGGCACCGCAACCACCAAACGCGATTGCCACCTGATCGTAGCGCGAGGGTAAAAGCTCACAACCTTTAGCGCGCTCTTTGCCATATTCTCGAACTTGAATTTGATACTCCGCGTTCCAGCAAGCATCATTGCCAACCACGCCGATAAAAGGTAGTTGGTAACGAACCGCTGTATCGAGTTCTGCGGAATGGAAACCAAAGGTACCGTCACCCATCACTGCAACCACTGGTACACCCGGTTTGGTATACGCAGCTGCAGTTGCAAACGGTAACGCTGCACCAATTGATCCAGCAACACCATTGATGACCCGATTTGGCGCATGCAGACAAGCTTGTGCCCATTGCCCGATTTCTCCACCATCGACCACTAATACAGAATCGGGATGCGAATCAAGAATTGCTTGCAATGCCAACATTGCTCTACCAGGGTGAGCATGATTCGGAGTGCTGGATTGAGCGCTCGCCCACGCGCTGGGACGATACGCAATCGCTTCTTGCACCCAAGGCAGCCAATTTGCATCGTTTGCTTGACTAGAAGATTGTTTTGCGTGAGCAATCAGAGACTCGATCGCAGGTGCGAGATCAGCTTGCACCGCAAGTTCTAAACGGGGGCCTAAGGCTTTACGCGAACGATCTAACTCGACAGTCTCCGAATCAATCTGCATAAATTTGGCATCGGTCTTAAACGTCGGCGCATTCCCAAACTTCAAGGTGAAATCCAACTTCTTATCGAGTAGTAAGATGCAATCGCTTTGCGCTAAGACCTCCGCAAATGCACCAAGGCTCGGATCTCCCACGCCTCGTGGACTCTCGGTGGCGATGACGGGTACACCAAGGGCATCGGATAATTGATGGAGCTCTTTGCCATATCGATGGCAACCCCGAGGACCAACTAATACAACTGGCTTCTGAGCAGCGTGTAATTTTGCGATCACAGATTTCGCATGATCCAAACCCAAGGCTTGAGATTGAGTTCCAATCTTTGGTGCATTGGGGCTAGGGCTTTGCGAAACCTTAGTTACTTTTCCTTCAAGCGCATCGGATGGCAGACTCAGATGCACCGGTCCGGGACGACCTGACTGAGCAATTGCACACGCTAGTGCAAAATCGGCAGCCAAGTACTCAGGGCCTGCACATGTCCAGGATGCTTTGCATAACGGTGCAGCAATATCGGCTTGCGCCATTTCCTGAAAAGCACCTTTGCCTAGTTGATTCAGAGGTGCGTGACCCGAGAGCAGAACGACAGGGGCTTCAGCCATGGCTGCGGTGTAGAGGGCAGAAATTGCATTGGCATGACCGGGCCCACCAGTTACCATTGCAACCCCAACCTGATGACTCAATCTGGAATAAGCGTCTGCCATATGAACCGTTGCAGCTTCATGACGGGTGTGGATCAGTTTGATTGGGCGTTCGATCACTGCATCAAAGATGGGCATGATGTGATTACCCGAAAGCGTGAATACCGTATTAATTGCGTGTTTCTCAAACGCATCGACTAATAGATGCGCACCAAGCCGATCAGCCATTCTCAACCCTCATTTAATCTTCAGACTTGTGATTTCTATTTTTTCTTATCAGCCACTGGAGCGGTGAACGCTGCAGCCATTGCATCGTACAACACAATTTTCACCTCATCATTGATGGCTATATCTTTGAGAAGCGTTGGATTTTTGATGCGATAGGTATCAGGTTTACCCTTGGGGCCTTTGACAGAGATCGTCATCTTTTGACGATCAATCGCTACCACGCTCGCTATGATGGTTGTGGTGTTAGAGATTACCGATGCTGGTTTGCTACCAGGGGCTGCCGAGGTTTGCGAAGTGGTTTGCACTTCACTGCGGATTCCCTGATTGTTGACTTTAGCTAATTCAATTACAACTGCTAACTCATGGGTGACTGTTAAACGATCACCCACTTTAATTTGAGGAAAGTTTTTAATCTCAGGACCCGCCACAAAATTTGTCAGGGTGCCATCTTTATCACGTAAGGTCACGGTACGAGTTTTGCTATCCACCTTGGTTACTACTGCGTCGACTAACTGATAAACCTCATCGATACCGGCGGCTGCGATTGGTGCCTTATTTGGGTCAGTCATGGCCGGTTTGGTTTGCGCATAAACCGATAGGCTCAACGCAGAGCCCAAAAGAAATAATCCAAGAGTGCGTGTGATGCCTTGTGCTTTATTCATGATGATTATGTATTGTTTAAATATTGGATCAGTATTGCCTGTTATTGATTATGACCCGATTTCTCGAGACCACCAGTTTCCCTTAAATTGACCAGCAAGCCAATCGATTAATTTACTTACTTTGCTCGTTAGCAAACGGGGTGAGGAGTAAACCGCATGGATCTCTTGCGAAGGCAAAGTCCAGTCCTCTAACAGGGGTCGCAAATGACGACTTTGTACCGAGCTATAAGCGACATACCAAGGCAGGGCGGCAATCCCCAAGTGCTGGCGCGTTGCCGACAAAAGAGCTGAGAGGTTATTCGAATAAAGAGGGCCTTGTACTTGAATTGATTTATTAGAGCCATCGCGACCAGTAAATTGCCAGCGATGATCGCCTTGCACTGAGCTATAGATGAGTGCAGTGTGTTTTGATAACTCACTTGGGATCGAAGGGGTACCGTGTTGACTCAAATACTCGGGGGTTGCCACTAAGACCCATGGATTGAGACCCAAAAAGCGGGCGCCTAAACTGGAGTCGGAGAGTCGACCCATCCGAATCGCTAAATCGACACCTTCTTCCACTAGATTGATATAGCGATCATCTAGATTAAGACTTACCTGAAGCTGCTGGTGCTCTTTCATAAATTGCAATACCAGCGGAGTGAGTACCCGACGTCCAAACGCAACCGAGCTACTGATATTGAGTTTGCCCTGAACCTCTGATTGCAGAAGGCCAGCTAGATTCTCGGCATCTTCAATCTCATGAATAATCGTTTTGCATTTCTCGTAATAGATCTTGCCAATTTCAGTGGGGGTGACCCCTCGCGTGCTTCGGTGAAGCAGTAAGGAGCCCAAGCGTTTCTCAAGGGCTGCCACATGCTTGGTGGCGGTTGGTTGGGTAATGCCCAAGCTACTGGCTGCCTTGCTAAAAGAGCCAGTTTCGACCACCCGAATGAATAAAGAAATACCTTGGACTCGATCCATAACTCATTGATTAATATAATTTTATCTATAAATATTCCAATATAGAATAGGTGATATTGAAGTATCTATATTCTCAGAATACCTCAATTTATGGATCATTGCTCCATCTTATTCAATAGGAGGCAAGTATGGCACTCATGAAAGCCGCAATGGCAGCAGTTTTGGTGATGGAAAAAGAGGGTATTACCACTGCGTTTGGTGTACCCGGTGCAGCAATCAATCCTTTGTACGCGCAATTGCGTGAGCGTGAGTCAATCACTCATATTCTTGCTCGCCACGTGGAGGGTGCTTCACATATGGCCGAGGGCTACACCCGTGCCAAGGCTGGAAATATTGGTGTGTGTATTGGTACCTCGGGTCCTGCAGGCACTGACATGATTACTGGCCTCTATTCTGCCAGTGCAGACTCCATTCCGATTTTGTGCATTACCGGTCAAGCACCGCGTGCACGTCTTTATAAAGAAGATTTCCAAGCTGTCGATATTGAGAGCATTGCTAAGCCTGTTACCAAGATGGCTGTAACAGTTCGTGAGCCTGGTCTGGTACCCCGTGTGTTCCAACAGGCATTTCATGTGATGCGCTCGGGTCGTCCCGGCCCCGTGTTGATCGACTTGCCAATCGATGTGCAGTTAGCCGAGATTGAGTTTGATATCGACACCTATGAGCCATTGCCGGTTTACAAACCATTTGCCAATAAGAAGCAAATTGAGAAGGCGATGGAGATGTTGATGTCTGCTGACAAGCCATTGATCGTGGCTGGTGGCGGAATCATCAACGCGGATGCTGCTGATCTATTAGTTGAGTTTGCAGAACTTACCAATGTGCCTGTGATTCCTACCTTGATGGGTTGGGGCTCCATTCCAGATGATCACCCATTGATGGCGGGTATGGTTGGTTTACAAACGTCTCATCGTTATGGCAATGCCACGATGTTGGCCAGTGACTTTGTTCTCGGTATTGGTAACCGTTGGGCAAACCGTCACACTGGATCGCTCGAGGTTTATACCAAGGGTCGCAAGTTTGTTCACATTGACATCGAGCCAACCCAAATTGGTCGCGTGTTTAATCCTGATTACGGCATCGTCTCTGATGCTAAAGCAGCACTCGAGTTGTTTGTTGAAGTGGCTAAAGAGTGGAAAGCCAAGGGCAAACTTAAGAACTACAGCGATTGGGTATCGCGTTGCCAAGAGCGAAAGCGCTTGATGCTCCGTAAGACCAATTTTGATAATGTACCTATCAAACCACAGCGTGTTTATCAAGAGATGAACACCGCATTTAAGCGTGATACCGTTTATGTATCAACGATTGGTTTGTCACAAATTGCTGGTGGTCAGTTCTTGCATGTATACGGTGCTCGCCAGTGGATTAACTGCGGTCAAGCAGGCCCCTTAGGATGGACTGTACCGGCAGCTCTGGGTGTGCTCGCTGCTGACCCAACCCGCACTGTTGTTGGTTTGTCCGGTGACTATGACTTCCAGTTCTTAATTGAAGAACTCGCTGTTGGTGCACAGTTCCACCTGCCATTAGTCATGGTATTGGTTAACAACAGCTATCTCGGTTTGATCCGTCAAGCACAGCGCGGTTTTGATATGGACTACTGCGTACAGCTTGCCTTCGATAACATCAACGTTCACGACGATAACCTCAAGGGTTATGGCGTAGACCACGGTAAGGTTGTAGAAGGTTTGGGTTGCAAATCATTGCGTGTTACCCAGCCCGGAAAGATCCAAGAAGCTTTGGTTGAGGCACAGAAGATGGCGCGTGAGTTCCGCGTACCGGTTGTAGTTGAAATTATTCTGGAGAAGGTCACCAATATTGCAATGGGTACCGAAATCAATAACGTCAACGAGTTTGAAGATATTGATTGCCGTCACCCAGCTGGTACAGAAGGTTTGGTAACCGCTGGTCTTTTAGAATAAACACCTTTCACTAACAAAAACAAGAGGAATAAGAATGCCAAAGTTTGCTGCGAATCTATCCATGCTGTACAACGAAGTTCCATTCATGGAGCGATTTGATAAAGCTGCAGCAGCAGGCTTTAAGGCAGTCGAGTTCCTCTATCCCTACGCCTATGCCGCCAGTGAAATCAAAGCAAAGCTTGATCAAAACCAGTTAAAGCTGGTGTTGCACAACATTCCGGCCGGTGATTGGGATGGTGGTGAGCGTGGTATCGCTTGTTTGCCTGATCGTGTTGATGAATACCGAGCTGGAGTTGCAAAGGCAATTGAATATGCCACCGCACTCGGTGTTGGACAACTCAACTGTTTGGCAGGAAAAGTGCCCGAGGGTGCAGACCGTAAAGCATTGCACGCAACTTTTGTTAGCAACTTGAAGTACACCGCAACTGAGTTTAAAAAGCACGGTTTGAAGTTATTGATCGAGCCGATCAATATCTACGATATCCCTGGATTCTTTTTATCAACTTCTGCTCAAGGCATTGCTATTCTGGATGAAGTTGCTGCTGATAATGCATTCTTGCAATACGATATTTATCATGCACAACGCATGGAAGGTGAGTTGGCAAATACCTTCAAGAAATATTTCTCCCGCATTGCGCATTTGCAGTTAGCCGATAACCCAGGTCGCAATGAGCCAGGTACTGGAGAGATTAATTATTCTTTCCTCTTCAAGTTCATCGATCAACTTGGTTACCAAGGTTGGATTGGTTGCGAGTACAAACCCGCCACCACAACCGACGCTGGCTTGGGTTGGTTGAAGTCGATTTAATCATCAGATTCACGTTTTAATCTCTTATTCCTTAAAGGTATTGCTATGAGCGCACAAAAGTTGGGTTTTATTGGTCTTGGCATTATGGGTTCACCAATGGCTGGTCATTTGATCAAGGGCGGTCATCAGGTATATGTTGCAACGCGTAGTCAAGTTCCTGAGGATCTCATCAAAGCCGGTGCAATTGCCTGTAAAACACCCGCTGAAGTTGCCAAACAAGCAGACATCATCTTCACGATGGTGCCAGATACACCCGATGTTGAGAAAGTTCTCTTTGGTGAAAACGGTATCTCTTCTGGAATTAGCAAGGGCAAGATTGTGGTTGATATGAGCTCAATCTCCCCAATTGCGACTAAGGAGTTTGCAAAAAAGATGAATGATTTGGGTTGTGACTATATCGATGCACCGGTATCCGGTGGTCAAGTCGGTGCGCAGAACGCAACCTTATCCATTATGGTTGGAGGAGACGAAGCAGTATTTAATAAAGTAAAGCCCCTTTTTGATTTGATGGGCAAAAACATTAACTTAGTTGGCGGTAATGGCGCTGGTCAAACCGCAAAAGTAGCAAACCAAATTATTGTTGCTCTAAATATTGAGGCGGTTGGCGAGGCTCTCTTGTTTGCTGCTAAGGCTGGAGCCGATCCTGCAAAAGTCCGTCAAGCATTGATGGGTGGTTTTGCAAGCTCCAAGATCTTAGAAGTGCATGGTGAGCGGATGGTTAATCGCACCTTTAATCCAGGATTTCGCATCGAGTTGCACCAGAAGGATTTGAACTTGGCATTAAGCAGTGCTAAAGCATTGGGCGTTTCATTACCCAACACCGCAACCGCACAAGAACTCTTTAATGCCTGTTCTGCCCATGGTGGAAAAGCATGGGATCACTCGGCAATGGTCAAGGCGCTTGAGAAGTTGGCAAATTTTGAGATCGGACAAAAAGCCTAAGCAATGCCTGATCGCCCCGATCTACTGATTGTTTATTTACACGGCTTTCGATCTTCACCGAATTCATCGAAAGCCCAACTGACCGGGGATGCTGTGGCATCCCTGATTCAGGAAGGCAAATCGATTGAGTGGTATTGCCCGCAGTTGCCACCATCGCCTGCAGAAGCCATGGATATGGTTCTGCAAAAGATCAAAACCACAAATGCTAAACAGTTAACGATTATCGGCTCATCCTTGGGCGGCTTCTACGCCACGTATCTCGCCGAGCAATTTCCGAGTGCACGCGCAGTCTTATTAAATCCCGCAGTCCGCGCAGCGCGTGAGCTCGCTCCTTATGTGGGGCAACTAACTGCTTACGATAGTGATGAGCCATTTGATTGGCGCGCAGAGTATGTTGAGCATTTAAAAGATCAACAGATTGAGGAGATCACGCACCCCGAGCGCTATTTTTTATTAGCTGCAAAGGGCGATGAATTACTCGACTGGCATGAAATGGTGGAGTTCTATCCACATGCCAATCACCTTGTGATCGAGGGTAGTGACCACGGGATCACCGAGTACCCGATGTATCTCGATCAAGTTCTCAGTTTCGCTACTTACTCAGAGTAAATTGTTCTTCAATCGCGCGCGTAATCATCTTGCGCCCGTGATTCTTACGCTCGAGTAGACCTACGCGACGATAGATCGCTTTGCGCCCTGGATTACTAATCACAATGCGCTTATCTTTTTCCCATTCAACGTTTGCCAGCTTAGGAACAATGGCATAACCAAACCCCTGACGCACAAGCTCAATAATTGCTTCGACCGAGTTAACGATCATGCTGTTATCAATCTGTAATTTATTGCTACGAATCACTTTATCAACCAACTCCCCAGTCCAGGTTCTGGGTTCAAACCGAATGAAGGGTAGGGCCGCATCATTCTTACCCCGTGGATGGATTAAAACCATTTGCTCTTCATAAAGCGGAGTCCATTGCACACTTTTGGGCAAAGCATAGGGTGATTCGGTCACGATTGCGGCATCGAGAATGCCATCCATCACTTGCTCTAAAAAATCACTCGATAGGCCTGTACTAATTTTGAGCTCAAGCTCGGGATACTCTTTCTTTAGACGATTGAGTGTTTTGCCAAATTGCCCCATCAAGCTTGAAACCAGAGCGCCGAGCGTTAGTGAGCCGCTAAGTCCAGACTTAAAGGATGAGCCGAGGGATTCATATTGGGAGATGATCGCTTGAATGGGTTGGATCAGGGCACGACCTTGGTTATTCAGAACCAAGGAGCGCTTATTGCGATCAAATAACTGAATACCAAGATCTTCTTCAAGTTGTGCCAACTGTTGACCAGCCGCCGCTGGAGTGAGACCGATCTCACGGGCCGCAGCGGCAACACTAGGGTGCCGGGTGACCTCGATAAAGTTTTTGAGAACGCGAATGCTGCTCATCGGAATCGGTTTAATAATCGTATATAAATAATAAAGTTTTTCTTTATTTCAATTAAAATACTATTCGATTTATTTTTTATTGTCTATCCCTATAATGTTCCCATGAATCCAAGCATCCTCAAGGTCAAGGTGTGGCGGGGAACCACGGACGGCTCGTTTGTGGAATACGAGGTACCTCGTGCGGCAAACCAAACCGTCTTAGACGTGGTGACCTATATTCAGCGCAAAATTGATCCCACGCTGAGCTATCGCTTTGCTTGTCGAGTCGGGATGTGTGGTTCATGTGCAATGACCGTAAATGGTAAAGCGCGCTGGACCTGCAGAACCCACGTTGCCAAAATCGCCGATCAAAATACTCTTGAGATTGCGCCACTTGATAATTTGCCAATCATTAAAGATCTAGCCACCGATATGCGTGAGTTCTTTGACAAAATGAGTAAAGCGGTTGGCTACTTCAAAGGGGATAAAACCCGTCATGATGATTTTGCAAGCGTCAGGCCAGATTCGGAAGAGAGGCAACTCGCAAACGCCGGTATTGAATGCATTGGTTGCGGCGTTTGTTATGCATCGTGTGAGGTCGTATCAGCACGCGATTCTTATTTAGGACCAGCCGCACTCAATCGCGCATGGACTTTGGTCAACGATGAACGCGATACTCAACAATTGGATCGTCTCAGAGCTGTGGCCGGTGATGCCGGTTGCCACTCCTGCCATACCCAAGGAACATGTTCAGAGCGGTGCCCGAAACAAATTGAGCCAACTGCCGGAATTGCTGGTCTTAAGAAATTAGTTGGTCGTGCGGCTGTGATGGGTAGCAAGTGGGGCAAACTCTAATGACAACCAGCGCAATCTTGCAGGCCAAACTTTGGTACTACCAACGTATCAGTGCAATGGTTCTGGCGCTCTGTGTCGCAATCCATTTGCTAATTATTTATTATGCGATTCAGGATGGTTTATCGGCTCAGGAGATTCTGGCCCGCACGCGTGGCAATCTAGCATTTGCAGTCTTTTATGAGATCTTTGTAATTGCCTGCTTTGTGCATGCCCCAATTGGCTTAGCCAATATCTTGCGCGAGAACATCCAAAACCAGTTCTTGATTCGTTTTCTGCCATTACTGTTAGCTGCTTTCATTCTAGTGTTGGGAACGGCTGCAGTATTCGGTGTTGTATGGGGAGCAGCATGAGTACATTTGGGCGCCGCTTGGATTTTCGGACCAAGGCTCATTGGTCTTACTTTGCCTACTACCTACACCGCGTCTCTGCCTTGCTGCTAGCGTGTTTCTTACCGATGCACTTCTTTGTTTTATCACGCTCGCTCTATGGTGAGGCTCAGCTCGCACAATATTTGGCATTTACTGATCAACCCATCTTCAAGTTTGGCGAGTGGGGTTTGGTAACTCTGCTTGCTTTGCATTTAATTGGTGGCACACGTTTGCTCGTGATCGAGTTTGGGATTTGGAAGGGCTTACGCAAAGCCTGGATCCAGATTGCTTTGCTTGGTTCATTAATTTGTGGTGCTTTATTTCTAATTCTTTCTCGCTAATGGATCGTTTTGGCCCTCATTATGGAACTTAATCTGAAAGACGTTGAAGAAGCTTGTAAAGAGCTTTATATCCGCGCACTCAAGTTACTGCCCACTGATGTGAAGGACGGTATTACGCAACTAAAGAGTAGGGAAACTGATCCGCGTGCTCAAGTGGTCTTGGGAACGATGGTTACTAATATTGCAGTTGCTGAACGCGAAGATAACTTACTTTGCCAAGACACTGGTTTGCCAATCTATAACGTTTGGATTGGTCGAGGGGTTCAGGTGGATGGTGTAGCGCTAAAGGAATCAATCCGTAAGGGTTGTGAGCGCGCAACTAAAGAGCATCCGCTGCGTTCCTCTGTTGTTCATCCCATTACCCGAATAAATAATCACACCTCCTGCGGTATCGAGATGCCGGCAATTCATATTGATTTCTTTGATGAGCCCAATACAGTTGAGATAGAGATGATCCCTAAAGGGAGTGGTTCAGAGAACAATTCGTTTTTGAAGATGGCAATTCCTGCTGAAGGCATATTAGGTGTCAAAGCATTTGTGATTGAAAGTGTTGTCAATGCGGGTGGCAAAACCTGCCCACCTACGATTGTGGGTGTGGGTGTGGGTGGCACTTCGGATCAATGCGTGGCCCTTGCCAAGCGCGCAGCAACACGACCCTTGGGATCAAAATGCACTGATGAAGAGGGGGCTAAATTAGAGCAGGAACTCAGTCTTGCTGTTAATCAATTAGGGATTGGACCGCAGGGCTTAGGTGGTGATGCCACAGCGTTTGCTGTGCATGTTGAGCTTGCAGCAACCCATATCACCATGAACCCTGTGGCAGTCAATATGCAATGCCATTCAGCACGCCGCGCGCGTGCCGCAATTACGCCCCAAGGCGTTCAATACGGCTTCTGAGGAAACGGCGATGGCTCATTACAACTTAGCAACCCCAGTATCTGAGGAGGATATTCGGAAGCTACGAATCAACGATACCGTAACTTTGCAACATACTTTGTTTGGTATTCGGGATGCTACCCAAATTCATTTGTTTGATAAGGGTCGCAAAACCAAATTCGATTTAAGAGGGCACGCTGTGATTCATACAGCACCGAATGTTCGTAAAGTTACTGCAAGCCCCGAGTTTCCTGCTGGTTATGAAGCAATTTGCATTGGCACCACAACATCAGATCGCATGGAGCGATTCACTGAGCCTCTGATGCGTGAGTATGGTGTGCGCATGATTGTTGGTAAAGGTGGCTTGCGCAATGCATCAGCCGCGGCATTTGAGCAATTTGGTGGTGTGTACCTTGCCATTATTGGCGGTACGGCTGCTTTAGAAACAACCTGGATTGATCAGATTGAGGATGTTGATATGGACGACCTCAATCCAGAGTCTTTATGGAAGTTCAAGATCAACCAATTTGGTCCATTGCTTGTCGCCATGGACAGTCACGGTGGAAGTATCTATCAAGAAGTGAAATCCGAAGTTGCTAGCAATAAAGAAGCGGTGTTGCGCAAACTCGGAATCATTTAATTACAGGACTGACTAGCATGTCTACATTTGAAACTATCCATACAGACATCTTGGTATTGGGCTCTGGAGGTGCGGGACTATTTGCTGCCTTACACGCACATCAAGCCAACCCAAACCTGCATATTACGATTGCCGTTAAGGGTCTCTTGGGTAAGTGTGGTTGCACACGCATGGTGCAGGGTGGTTATAACGTGGCACTTGCTGAGGGTGACTCGGTTGAGCGTCATTTTATGGATACGATTGAGGGTGGCAAGTGGCTCTCCGATCAAGAACTCGCCTGGACCTTAGTGACCAAATCGGTTGAGCGTATTCATGAGCTTGAGAACGAGCTCGGCTGCTTCTTTGATCGCAATCCCGATGGCACCATTCATCAGAAAGCTTTTGCCGGACAAACCTTTGATCGCACCGTACACAAAGGTGATCTCACTGGCATTGAGATCATTAATCGCTTAGCAGAGCAAGTTTGGGCTCGAGGGATTCATCGTTTAGAAGAACACCGTGCACTCGAGTTGATTAAGAGTAAGGATGGTAAATCACTTGCTGGTGTACTCATGCTCAACATGCGTACTGGCGAGTTTGTCATGGTTCGCGCTAAAGCAGTTTTACTTGGAACCGGTGGTGGACCCACCATGTACAAGTACCACACACCATCAGGTGATAAGAGTTGTGACGGCCTTGCGATGGCCTTGCGTGCCGGTTTGGTATTGCGTGACATGGAGATGGTGCAATTTCATCCGACTGGTATGTTGGCAGGACCCAATACTCGCATGACCGGAACCGTATTGGAAGAGGGCTTGCGTGGTGCAGGTGGTTATTTATTAAATGGCAATCAAGAACGTTTCATGAGTAACTACGATCCACGTAACGAGCGAGCGACACGCGACATCGTATCGCGATCCATTTACTCTGAGATGCGTGCTGGCCGCGTGACTCCCAATGGTGGTGTTTATATCCAAATGCATCACTTGGGACCCGATAATGTTCGTAAACTTTTCAAAGGAATGGTAGAGCGTTGCGCAGATTCTGGTTTTGATTTAGCCAATGGACTAGTTGAGGTAGTGCCCACAGCGCACTACATGATGGGCGGAGTTGTTTTCAAAGCCGATACCAGTACTGATCTTCCAGGATTATTTGCGGCTGGCGAAGATACCGGTGGTGTACACGGAGCGAATCGCTTGGGTGGTAATGGAGTTGCTAACTCAACTGTGTTTGGCGGAATCGCCGGAGATACGATGGCTCAGTACGTCAACGGTCGAGCGCTACTTGATTATGACGTGAGTGCCATCGAAAAAACGATTACTGAGCATCGCAAACCGCTTACTCAAGCGGCGGGTGATATTGAGTTTATTCGGGATGAGTTGGCAGACTGCATGTGGGATCAAGTCGGCATCTTGCGTAATCGCAATGACCTAGAAGCAGCACGTGACCGATTAAATCGTCTGGATGAGATGTTACAGACCATGGGGGTCGGCGATACCAATCCCGCATTTAATCTGACTTGGCAGGATTGGATGAACCTACGTAATTTATTACTAGTGAGCAAAACAGTCGTAGAGGCTGCTCTGGCTCGTGAGAACTCGCGCGGGGCGCACTATCGCGAAGATTTCCCTGAAGAAGGTGATTTGGATACCTCGTATTACACAGCTGTGCGCTTGGTTCATGATCAAATACAAATTGATAAGAAGCCGGTAGTCTTCAGTATGGTCAAGCCTGGGGAAACGATTTTGGTTGAAGCGTAGATAAAAAAAGCCCAGCAAATGCTGGGCTAATGGTGATATGAATGTACACCGATTTACTGCAAAAACTAATTTGCACTTAAGTTACGTGCTTTGATAATTTTTTCCCATTTAATGGATTCAGCGTTGATTTGAGCCTCAAGCTCTTTTGGTGTACTGAGAACCGCCGTTAAGCTATTCGTCTCTAAGCTCTTTTGCATCGCTTCGCTCTTCACTGCTTTAATTGCGGCTGCATAAATCTTATCAGTGATTATCTTTGGAGTGTTTGCTGGAGCCATCAATGCGAACCAGCCAACGTTCTCAAATCCAGGAATTGCGGCTTCTGCTACGGTCGGAATGTTTGGCAAAGCAGGTAGACGTTTAGCACTGGTAACGGCTAATGCTTTAATCTGACCATTCTTAATAAAGCCCGTTGATGCTGGTACGTTGCATGCACAAAAATCAATTTGTCCTGCAATCAGATCGCTTAAGGCTGCAGCCTCTCCTTTGTATGGAATGTGCGTAGCATTGATGCCAGCCGCGGTAATGAAGTTCTCTCCAGCTAAATGAACTTGGCTTCCAATGCCGGCGGAACCAAAGTTCAGATTCTTGGTTTTAGCAAGGGCAATCAGATCATTCAAGTTATTCACCGGCAGCTTTGGGTTAACTGAAATAATCATGGGACCGCTTACCAAAGTAGAGATCGGAGCAAAATCTTTGGAGTAGTTAATTGCCATCTTTTTGTACATATGGGGATTGACCGTCAACATACTGCCCGAGGCCAAGAGGAGGGTGTATCCATCAGCCGGTGCCTTTGCAACTGCTTCTGCACCAATATTGCCACAAACACCACCACGATTTTCAACCACCACGTTTTGACCCAAAATCGGGGTCATTTGCTGAGCCAAGACACGACCAATAATGTCAGTGGTGCCACCAGCTGCAAACGGAATAATTAATTTAATTGGTTTATCGGGCCAACTTTGAGCTTGGGCAAGCCCTGTAAAACTTAAGGTAGTTACTGCAACAAGACCTATTAAGTGCTTGATCGTACGAACAAAATGCATATTGTCTCCTTGTTCATTTTTATAGGCTAGCGCCTATTCAAACCCATTTCATCACAAAACCTGGATCGCGCCTATTGCGATAAACCCAAGTCATCTATATGATATGGATATGTCAGTTATTTTCATCTCGGAATTCATATCCAGTCAAGCCTTAGAAACCCTTAAAGCCCGCCATAACGTCGTTTATGAGCCTGAGGCCTATCAAAATCCGGACAAAATGGCTGAGAACCTAGTAAGCGCCGACGCTTGGATCGTGCGTAATCTCACCAAGGTCAATGAGGCACTGATTAATGGTGCCAAACAATTAAAGGTAGTGGGTCGTTTGGGGGTAGGCCTAGAGAACATCGATTTACCTGCTTGTTCTAAAAAAAATATTACTGTTATTCCAGCAACTGGAGCAAATGCACTATCAGTTGCAGAGTATGTTTTGGGAACGTCGATGGCACTAATGCGCTCATACGCGAGCGCTACTCATGAGACCCTAGCGGGTACTTGGCCAAGACCAACATACTCAAAATGCCATGAGATTGCAGGAAAAACAATTGGTATTGTGGGTTTTGGCAGCATTGGTCGTGTGGTAGCTGAGAAAGCCTTGGCACTCGGTCTTCAGTGCGTCGCTCACGACCCATTGATCAAAGAGTCCTCAATCTCTATCTCAGGTGTTAGCGTACCGATGCAACGCATGCAGGATGTTTTAAAGAATGGTCAGATCATTAGTTTGCATTTGCCTTTATTAAACGAGACCAAAGGATTGTTTGATAGCGCCATGTTGGATCAAATGCAAAAGGGCGCTTATCTCATTAATACCGCACGTGGCGGGATTGTGGATGAGCGTGCGCTTGCAGAACGTTTGAAGAGCGGCCAATTAGGCGGTGCTGCATTAGACGTATTTAGTCATGAACCTGCCAAAGACCTCTCGCATTTTATGGGAGTGCCTAATTTGATTCTTACTCCTCATATTGCTGGCGTGACTGAAGAGAGTAATCAGCGGGTCAGCAATATGATCGCCCGAGAGATCAATCTATTTTTGGAGAAGCATGCGTGAGTTACTCGTATAAAGACATTGTTCAGCTTGCATATGAGGGATTGCGTGCGGCCAATGTCCGTCATGACGCTGCCGCAGAGACGGCATTATTTCTGGCGCTAGCAGAGGTGGATGGTTTAGCTTCGCATGGCTTGGCCCGAGTAGCTCAGTACTGTGGGCATGCAAAACACGATCGCATCAATATCCATGCGCAAGTTAAGACCCAGCGTTATAAAACTGCGTGTGCACTCGTGGATGGTCAAGATGGTTTGGCATTCCCTGCTTTGAAACATGCAACGGATCTATCGGTAAAACTTGCGTCACAAAATGGTGTTGGTTTAGTCGCCATTAAGAACACTCATCACTTCGGTGTTGCCGGCCATTACACCGAAGCGGCCGCTCGTGCTGGTTATATCTCTGTGTTACTTGGTAATACGCCTGCAGCAATGCCAATGGCAGGTGGCACAAAAGCTGTATTCGGAACCAACCCTCTAGCAATTGCTTTTCCTGTTCCCGGTAAAGAACCGTTAGTGATTGATATGTCGCTCTCGGCAGTAGCACGTGGCAAATTACTGGTTGCATCCAAAAAAGGGGAGTCTATTCCCCTTGGTTGGGCACTCTCAGCGGATGGCAAACCAACCACTGATCCTAATGAAGGTTTGAAAGGTTTGATGGTGCCATTAGGTGGTGATAAAGGCGCATTACTAGCGTTAATGGTTGAGTTGCTAGCTGTGGGTTTATCAGGCAGCCATTACTCCTACGAAGCAGATACTTTTTTCTCGATGAAAGGTAATAAGCCTCGCTTGGGTCAACTCATTGTCACCATTGATACCGGTATACCCGGTAAAGGAATTTACCGTTCCCGTATGCAAGACCTTCTAAAAACCTTTGCTAACGATGCCGGAATACGGTTACCAGGGCAACGGCGTTTTGCTCAGCGTAAACAGGCCATGCAATCGGGTGTGAGTGTGAACGAAGCGGTTGTACAAGAAATTAATAGTGGTATTCAATGTGGTTGGAATAAATAACGAATCAATCTTTAAAGGAGAGCAAGCATGATTCATTTTGTCGTACATGAGCCTGGAGATGTAGTAGGTGTCGTTGTGGTCGAGGGCGTTAAAGCCGGTAATGATCTTACAGGTTGGGTGATGGATGGTGACTCCACTCTCAACATCAAGTCGGAGAGTGATATTCCGATTGGCCACAAGATTTCTTTAAAAGATCTCAAAGTTGGTGATACCGTGATTAAGTACGGTGTGGATATTGGCAAGGTTGTAGCTCCGATCAAACGCGGTGAGCATCTCCACGTTCAGAACGTAAAGACCAAGCGCTGGTAATCCGAAGCCATCAACAACTAATTTTATTGAGAGATAAACAAATGATTAATTTGAAGCAAGCAACTTTTATGGGATATCGTCGTGAGAACGGACGTATGGGTATTCGTAACCACGTCATTATTTTGCCCCTAGACGATCTATCGAACGCCGCCTGTGAGGCAGTAGCAAACAATATCAAGGGTACGATGGCGATTCCACACCCATATGGACGTCTGCAGTTTGGCGCCGACCTTGAACTACATTTCCGCACTTTAATTGGTACTGGATGTAATCCCAACGTCGCAGCTGTTGTGGTGATTGGTATTGAGCCACAGTGGACCAATACCGTGGTGGAAGGTATCAAAAAATCAGGTAAACCCGTTGAAGGTTTCTGGATTGAAGGCAATGGCGATACGGCAACGATTGCAGCAGCTAGTAAGGCAGCATACAAGATGATGAAACATGCATCGAAGCTACAACGTGTATCCGCACCTTTGTCAGAGCTTTGGGTATCAACCAAATGTGGTGAGTCAGATACCACCTCGGGTTGCGGTTCCAACCCAACTGTTGGTAATGCCTTTGACAAACTTTATGAGATTGGCTCAACCCTCGTGTTTGGTGAAACCACTGAATTAACCGGTGGTGAGCATCTAGTGGAGGCACGGTGCCGTACCCCTGAAGTTAAAGCCAAGTTCAAGAAAATGTTTGATCGCTACCAAGATGTGATTGAGCGTCATAAGACTAGCGATCTCTCAGATTCTCAGCCAACCAAAGGTAATATCGCTGGCGGCTTGACAACCATTGAAGAGAAAGCCTTGGGTAATATTCAGAAGATTGGTAAGAAATGCATGGTTGACGATGTCTTGGATAAGGCAGAAACCCCAACCATCAAAGGTTTGCACTTTATGGATTCATCATCAGCCGCAGCAGAGATGGTGACACTTTGTGCCGCAGCAGGATTTGCAGCCCATTTCTTCCCAACTGGTCAAGGTAACGTCATTGGTAACCCGATATTGCCCGTGATTAAACTCTGCGCCAATCCTAAGACGGTTCGTACGATGTCGGAGCATATTGACGTTGATGTTTCAGGAATCTTGCGTCGCGAGGAGAATATGGATACGGCCGGTGAGAAGTTATTAGATTGCCTATTGCGTACTGCCAATGGTGAACTCACTGCAGCTGAGATTCTAGGTCATCGCGAGTTTGTTCTCACTCGTCTTTACGAATCTGCATAAGTTGGTATCAGCGTCACTCAGATATCTGGGTGACGTATTCTATTTATGAAAGCTATCACTGCTTATCAAGAGGTCAAGCAAAAAATCACCACTGATATTGTGCGTGGCCGCTATTTCATGGGTAACGCTTTACCAGCAGAGAAAGATCTTGCTAAAGAATTAAAGGTCTCGATTGGTACCTTACGAAAAGCAGTTGATGAGTTAGTTGCAGAGGGGATTGTGATTCGGAGGCAGGGTAAGGGTACCTATATTGCTGAGCACGATGAGCAACGCCTTTTGTATTACTTCTTTCATGTGATTAAGCACGATGCGGACCATAAAAAATATCCGCAGGTGGATCTAGTATCATTTCAGAGCGCAACAGCAAATGATGAAGAGGCAAGTAAGCTCCAAATCAAAGAGGGTGCACCGATCTGGCGTATCATCAATCGTCTATCGCTGGATGGGCAATGCGTATTGGTTGATCGAATTAGTTTAAGCAAAGAGCGCTTCTCAAAATTAACACGCAATGCCTTTCAGAACCGAGAGGGTAGTATTTATCAACTCTACCAAGCCCAGTTTGGTCAGGTAGTTGCTCGAACCAGTGAACGCCTGCGCGCTGGCGCTGCCACAAAGCAGGACGCCGAGTGGCTTCATCTGAAAACTGGAGCGCCGGTAATTATCATCCGACGTATCGCCTTGGGTATTCAGGATGAGGTCATTGAATGGCGGGTTTCAACCTTAAATACAGAACATTACGAATACTTTAGCGAGTTGGGTGCCTAGTCGGTTTAATAAAGTTTTAGGCGATTCGCTGGTAGTAGAGATTTTGAGGGTGATTGGCTTCAGCAAAAAAGAGCCAGCGCTCTGCCATTAATCCACAGACATGCACGAAGAAAGCAAGCCAAATCAGATGAAGGTTTGCTTGAGCTGCTGCAAATGCTAGAAGAATCACCGGAACTAAATAAGCTCCAAAGAATGCCAGTTTGCGAATATTAGCTACAAAGAACTGTGTTTGCTGATGAAAAAACTCTCGGGTATTAAAGCTACCACCCATCATTCCCATTGCAACTTGGCGAACTGGACCCTTGGTAATGCCGGTAGCCGATTGCAAATTCGATTTTGGTTTTAGAAAACGATTACGTTTCCAAATCCATAATTTCAAAGTCAATGAGAACAGTAATAGCATCGCAGTAAAGCCACAAACACCGGCTAAATTTGTGGAGGTAACGATCGCCTGATCTGGACTGATCAGTGACCAAAACACAAAAAGGGTCATTAATAAAAACCAACCCGAAGCAAAGCCAAGGGCAATAAAGTTAACCATGGTTACAGGATGTGCCCACTCTTGAATAAATCGAATGCACTGATAAATCATGGCTGTACAAACCCACAATAAGAATGCAAACACGGTAAGTAAAAGCCATAACCAAATTGGAACCGACCCTGTTTGAAACGAATAGATATAAGCCAATAGAGTTAAGGCAATAAAACTAGGTAGCACCAAGACCTCGCGAGAGAGCCACGATGTTCGCCACATCAAAATAGCACGCCACGCTCGTTCGGGATGACCCAGATGAAAAAAAGATGCGAGTAGTCCGCCCATCAGTAATAAGAGGCACACTGGAAACGCAAGATAATTTAGAAAAGAGCTTGGCAGAGAATCCCCCGCCAAATGCAGGATTACAAGGCTAATAATTAGGCCTTGTGCCATGCCAGCTAAGTTTGTAAAGAAGATAAGCGAGAAGGCTGGATGCATTAGTTTTCTGCTTTCACTGCAGCGATGGTTTCAGTAATTGAACGGGGTAGGTAATGATTCGCGGGCTTTGTCTGCCACTCCGGCATTAGTTCATAGCCCTGACGTTCTTGAATTGCCTTACTTGCATCCGATTTTGGATCGTGTACATCACCAAAAATTCGAGCACTAGTTGGACACGCTAATACACAAGCTGGTTTGCGTTCGGCTTCAGGCAAGGTTTCACTGTAGATGCGATCAACACAGAGTGTGCATTTCGTCATCACTTGTCGATCCTCGTCTAACTCACGCGCTCCGTACGGGCAAGCCCATGCACAGTATTTACAACCAATGCACTTGTCATAGTCAACAAGAACAATCCCATCTTCCTTGCGCTTATAACTTGCACCCGTAGGGCAGACCGGTACGCATGGCGGATCTTCGCAGTGAAGGCAGGACTTTGGAAAATGCACAGTCTCCATTTTGGGGAATACACCAGCTTCATAGGTTTGAACTCGATTAAAGAAGGTGCCGCTTGGGTGTGCACCATAAGGATCTTGATCGGTCATCGGACCGGCAGAACCTTGTGTGTTCCACTCTTTGCATGAGGTGACACAAGCATGGCAACCAACACAAACATTGAGGTCAATGACCAGTGCTAATTGTTTTGTGGATGAAGAGGTAGGATTCATATTATTCATTGATCATTCCAGGAACTGGCTTCGCCCGAGCAGTTGGCCAAGTGTCGGAATGCTCATTCTGCTCATTCGCACCGGCAGGCGATAACTTAACGCGTACGTCATACCAACCCGCTTGACCAGTAATTGGGTCGGAGTTGCTGACCCTAAATGTTCCGTAGCTCGTATTTAGAGGTAACTCCTCGCTAATCAAATGATTGAGTAAGAACCCTTTCTTTGATTCATCGGCAGCTGGATCAAGGCGCCATGCAGATTCTGCTTTACCAATTGCATTCCAAGTCCATACCGTATTGGGATCGACTGCTTCCGTATGGCGTGCCATGCAACGTACCTTACCCCATTGGGATTCAACCCATAACCAAGTACCGTCTTCAATACCGTGATCGATCGCAGTCTTTGAATTAATGAATAAGTAGTTATGACTATGAATCTGTCGCAGCCACGCGTTTTGTGAATCCCATGAGTGATACATCGCCATGGGTCGTTGTGTAATTGCATTGATGGGAAATTCTTCTAGATTAGTTACTGCATCCTCAAGAGGTGGATACCAAAATGGAAGGGGATCAAAGAATTGAATGATGCGTTCTTTTAAATGCTCGGGTGGCACACGCCCTGGTCGTTGACCTTTTGCAGCCAATCGAAACTGTTGAAGAATGTCGGAGTACACCGCCAAGATGATGGGGTCATTCTTCTGGCGCAGACCATTCGCCTTGGCAAAATCTAAATAGGCTTGATTCCAATTACGCATGTACTGGTGCTCGGGCGGCATGCTGTAATGAAATACACAATTATTCTCTTGATACTTCTGCCATTGCTCTGGGTTGGGTTCTCCCCGAATACTTTTTTCTCCTTGGGTACCGCGCCATCCCATTAAAAATCCAATACCCGAATCCGGCGCAGTTTGGAAATTAGTAATGAAATCCGGATAGTCTTTGAACTTACGCTTGCCTTCAGGAGTGGTAAACGCCGGGAACTGAAGACGCGATGCAAGCTCGATCAGAACATCCTGAAATGGTTTGCAATCTCCGGTGGGTGGCAATACAGGTATGCGTACTGAATCACACGGCCCATCAAATTCGGAGATGGGGCGATCGAGCATGCTCATTGCATCATGACGCTCCAGATAAGTGGTATCGGGCAATACCAAATCGGCGAAGGCAACCATTTCTGATTGAAATGCATCGCAAATGACGAGAAACGGAATCTTGAATTCACCGTGTTCGTCTTTGGCATTTAAATGCTTGCGAACCTCCATGGTGTTCATGGTGGAGTTCCATGACATATTGGCCATGAAGATCATTAGGGTATCGATGGAGTAGGGATCACCTTTGACAGCATTTGTAATTACGTTATGCATCAAGCCATGCGCAGCAAGAGGGTGTTCCCAGGTATACGCTTTATCGATTCGTAGAGGATTGCCGTTTTGATCGAGCGATAAATCCTCAGGACGTGTTGGCCAACCCAAGGGCGCCTTTCCTAAAGGGGTATTGACCTTAATATCGTCTTCGGAAGAAGGTGGTTTGATATTGGGTGGTATTTGACGCGGGTAAGGTGCTTTATGCCTAAATCCCCCCGGCCGATCGATCGTACCCAGTAGAGTCATTAGAACCGCAAGACCGCGAATCGTTTGAAAACCATTTGAATGTGCTGAAAGGCCACGCATGGCATGAAAGGCAACAGGGCGACCAGTGACTGATGCGTGTTGATTACCAAAGCAGTCAGTCCACGGAATTGGTAGTTCAAAAGATTGTTCGAAGGCAGAGTGAGCCATTTCTTTTGCAAGTAGACGAATACGTGCAGCAGGTATCGAAGTAATTTTCTCGGCCCATTCTGGAGTACATGATTTCACTTGACGTCGTAATAGTTCAAATGCAGGTGCCACTCGCTTACCTTGATGAGGACCAGCGCCCATTACATATTCACCCGTTAATGCTGGCTCGGTATCTTGATCAAAGCATGGTTTAGCGCTTTGCGTATTTTGATCCCAGATATATTTATTATGCGGAATGTCTTGATTGATTGGGTCTGAGTTTGGATCAAATAAAAAGAGACCTTCCTCCGGACCCGGATCTAAACATACCAGTTGCGCAGAATTTGTATAGCGTTTTAAGAAAGGATGATCAACGTTGTTTGCATGGATCAGTTCGTGGATCAGTGCCATGAATAATGCGCCGTCGGTACCCGGCTTGATGGGTATCCATTCATCAGCAATTGCAGAGTAACCCGTGCGTACAGGATTGATCGAGATAAAACGACCACCATTGCGTTTGAATTTGGAGAGTGCGATCTTCATGGGATTGCTGTGATGGTCTTCAGCAGTTCCAACCATGACAAATAACTTAGCTTTCTCTAGATCGGGACCGCCAAACTCCCAAAAGCTACCACCGATGGTGTAAATCATTCCAGCAGCCATATTGACTGAACAAAAACCGCCGTGCGCTGCATAGTTTGGTGTGCCGAATTGTCTTGCAAATAAACCGGTGAGCGCTTGCATTTGATCACGACCAGTAAAGAGAGCAAATTTCTTGGGATCGGTTTGCCGAATCTTTTTCAGTCGCTCCTCAAGGATTGAGAAGGCACGCTCCCATGAAATTTCTTCAAACTCCGAATTGCCGCGCTCCGAGCCTGCCTTACGAAGTAAGGGTTTGGTAATTCGGGCAG
>JACCDL010209373.1_pt1 | contig 24465 bp, 22 predicted proteins | sample 7441931 | NCBI WGS metagenome assembly JACCDL01 (sample SAMN15323437, study PRJNA562643) | freshwater metagenome | isolation source: river surface water | place: USA:Blue River Watershed | collected 2017-08-16 | reverse complement strand
GAATCGCCATTGCTCCGACATGAATATTATGGCCTCCTGGTGGCCGAAAAGGGCGCTGCTCATTCCACGGCGGGGTCTTATCGAGTTTTCACAAACTACCCTCATTTAGCCTGGTTTAGCGAGGTTGGCGTAAGGTATAAATTCCAGGTGGCCAACATGCCCCCTAGAAAATATCGCTTCTACCGTGCAGACGCCAATGCTCAGAAAATGTGGCAATCAAATTACTATCTAGTTATTCAGTAGTCAGTCTTCAGTCGCAAGTCGTTAGCGCTTTCCAATATCTAATTCTCTACTTTCATTACCCCATTCATAATCCGCCAGTGGCCCGGGAACGTACATAAGAATGGATAATTACCTGGTACAGTCGGTGCCTTGAACACGATTTTCGCACGCCCATCCGAATCCACCAGTGGAGTGTAGGCTAAAATTTCTGGCATCGATGGTATGTAATTTTTCGCAACTCCATCCGCCGCTGTTATCATTTTATCCGCCGCTAATCCAATCTTTTCTTGGCTGCCCATAGCACCCAATACCCAGTTGTGTTGCATCGCATCCACATTTTCAAAAATCAATTCTATCGTCGCTCCAGCCGGTACCGTAAATTCAGCCGGACTAAATTTCATTGCCTCTTTAATGGTTTGAATCACCCGACGAATCACTACGCCTTTGGTGGCTAATGTTGGAATTTCAACTTTCCAAGCAGCCGCTAATCGCTCCCATGCTTCGATTTGCTGAGGCTGAAGGCTGGTGCCTAGTTGGATAAATGCCGACTTCCCTGCAGGGCTCAACTCAGCCACACGTTTTACATTCCACGTTCCAGCAGCACCTTTAATCGCCGCACCCATCGCAAGTCCCGATTTATTTTGAATCAAAGAAAGATGTTCTACAATCTCATTAGCAGTCCAACTCACCGCACCGGCACGGAATATTTTTTCCATCATATACGCACTTAATGATGTATTTCCGTTTACGGTGATGGCTTGTCGGAATGTGTTATTTGATCGATTAGATTCACCCAACACCGCTTTGGCGTCCAGATTAATTTCCATCACGTAATTTCCAGCAGATTCTGCCGTCCACCCTAAATTACCTACCCATGGCCCATTGTTATTTTTTACGATAGACACCGTTTCTCCGGGGGCAACGCCATCCACAAACGTATATGATTCTAGGTCCACGCGCGTGCCCATACCTTCGATTTTAACTGTCAATGGAACAGGTGTTCCCTTCGCAATCGCCTTATCTCCTCGGTTTTTAACGCGAATGACAAACGAAGCACCCTCACGTAAACGGAAGGCTCCGCCTTTGACTTGAACTTCGTCAACCACCAAATCAATGCCCGCCTGTGTTCCTTCCGTGGATGGATTTTTTAAATCCTTGGCTAATTTTTCAGCCACAACAGCAGATGGTTTCGCGCCTTCTGTCATGATAAATGATTTGATGCGCGACTGATTGTCCGACATCATCCAGGCAGTTAATGCGTCTGGAATCCAACGGTCGGTAGAGGTTTGCGATTGTGCGATTTTTTGCGCCATCGCTTTGTCAACTGCCGGGCTGGATGGCATTTCAATCAAAGCCAAAATACTATTCAAGACCACCAATGAATCCTTATCAGTAAGCAACTTAGCATTCAAAATTAAGTTAGCTGAAGCCGCATCACGTGGCAATACTTGAACAGCTTGTTTCCGTACGGCCGCGCTTGGATGTTTTAGGGCCTGAGCAATGACTGAAACAGGTAATGCACCTAATCCCTCAAGCGTACGTAAGGCGTGAATCGCGCCGGGCGCAATGCCGATCTCATCGGTTTTGGCAGTTTGCACTAGCTTGATTAAGGCTGGGACAACGTCTTTTTTGCCGCGCTCCACTAATAGTCGCTGTGCAGTTAATCGCCAAAACAAATTTGAATTAGATAGCGCATTAACACAATTTTCAGGCGTCCGTAAATCCAGTGGGATATACGCTGGGGCTTGGTTGTAGCCCACGCGGTAAATCCGGCCATGTGTAAAATCACGTAAATCTGTGTCATACGCGTTGCCTGTACCATTCTTAAAGCCTTGAGGAACTGGGTTATGTTGAATGATATACGAATACCAGTCGGCCACCCATACAGCCCCATCCGGTCCTACTTGCGCAAAGACAGGCGACACCCATTCGTCAGCGCCGGCTAAGAAATTAAAGGCTTCTTTGTCGTTGAAATCTGAGCCCGTTTTTACTTGTCTGTTTTGGTGAATCACGTGACCTGTTGGCTCAGAAACAAAAGCGATTTGGTTCCAATAATCTTTTGGAAATGCACGGGCCGTATAAAAATTATGCCCTGCCGCGGCTGTATAGCCGCCAAAAACATCTACTTGGCGCACTTTTTGTGTAATTGTCCGCATGTCTTTGTGGGTGTCTGTGTTTTTGGAACCATTTAAGGACATCGGGGCACGCCAAATATTACGGTGTGGAATAGCCATGTACCAGCCATGCGCATTGTTGGCCGTCGACCCAAACACATCTCCCGCCTCATTGAAGTCAAATCCCCACGTATTATTGGACGTAGTCGTCATGTGCTCCATTTTCGAGCCATCCGGTTTAAATCGGAAGAAGGCCTGCGCAAATTGCAATGAATCTGCCCCTACTTTTCCTTTATATCCCGAATAACCAACGCATCCCCAAATCCAGTTGTCAAATCCATAATGTAAATTCGACGGGCCCGCATGTGTATCCCCTGTACCAAAGCCCGTGAACAATATTTTTTTCTCATCTGCCTTGTCGTCCCCATCCGTATCTTTTAAGAAAAGCATATGAGGTGCTTGGGAAATAATTAATCCGCCATTAGCGAACACCATGCCAGTTGGGATGCTCAAACCATCTGCCCATTTGGTAAATTTATCTGCCTTCCCATCTTGATTTGTATCCTCGCATAGCAAGATATAATCGCTACCGCCAGATTCTTTTCGTTCGTTTGGATAATCTTTGGTGATCAAAACATATAACCGACCTTTCGCGTCCCATGCCATGGCTATCGGGTGCATGACGTTCGGTTCGGAAGCAAATACTTGAAGGTTGAAGCCAACGGGAACCTGTATGAATTTCACGGATTCTTCCGGCGTTAACGGCAATTGTTGCATTTGCGGTCCCTCACGTTTTTCGTAGTTGGGCAAGCGTGCTTCGCGGTATTTTAATTCAGGAAGCTTCAAAGCAGCCAAAATTGCACGTTTTTCAGCACCTACTGCATGCAATATTCCCTGTGTGACTAATTCTTGAAATCCAGTGCTACCCCACGTGCGTTCGTCGTGGCCATAAGCCGTGTAAAATATGTTTCCTTTTCCGTAGGTTCGCGTCCAGGTGTAAGGTTCAGTCGTTGCGCCAGGTTTATCTTTCGCTTGCTCAGGTCCTATAATCCGGCTTTGCCAAACCTGATTGTCTGCTTGTAATTGACTATGTAAATAAGTTTCGTCAACCGTCTTAATTTGCACATTCGTGTTTGATTCATTTTTCACACGGATCGAATCCATGCCATGGCGCCAAAATTGACCACCCACCATTTTCACAAATTCCTTCGAATTCCGGAAGTTGAACGATGCGCAATGAATCGCAACTAGGCCATGACCGCTGGCTACGTAGGCCAACAACGCCTTTTCCTGTGGAGCGGCGATTGAGTCATGATTTGCATAGATCACCAAGGCATCAAATTTGTTCAAATACGCCGTATTTAAGTCCTTAAGGGATTCGGTGTACGTGATGTTCATGCCTTTAACTCCTATGGCCGACTGCAATGCCGGGTAGCGATCGAAGGGTTTATGATGGCCTTTGTCGCCTAAAAAGAGGAGTTCTAGTCGGCGCGCAGTTTGTGCATGTGACTTTAATTGAGACAAAAACAGACAAGCAATTAGCAGATAACGCATGGCTTAAAATTTAGGGATTTCAATAATTTTTCCGCCTTGAAGGGCTGATTCGTGGGCTAAAATACCTACCGAGGTCCAGTTTGCCGACTGCGGTGCGTTCGGGAACGGGTCGCGATCAGCGGCCAACGCTTGTAAAAATTCGTTGACTAAGTGTGGGTGTGATCCCCCGTGGCCGCCACCTTGCGTGAAGGAAAGGTGTGTATTTTCATCTTCATCGTAGACACCTTTGGTGGTGAATCGCTGGATTTCTTCCGGTAAATAATGTGCGAAATCGGGCGTAGGAACTTTACTCGGGATTTCGGGCTCTGGTTTTTTGGCAGTATGTACCACCAATTCTTCGCCTTCAATTAATGGCCATTCAACAGACTTCTTAGAACCGTATACTTCGAAGCTTTCGCGGTATTGGCGGGCTACGTCGAAAAGTGAGCGGTAAACCATTGCACTTAAGTCAGAATCGCGGAATTTAATGTGTGCAGATTCCACAGCGAATGGGGAATTGTAATGTTGGATGAGCTCCTCGCGAATCGTTCCCGAACCGAAGCAAGACACGTATTCCGCTTCTAATTTTAACAAACCGGCTACAGGCCCTACGCAATGTGTCGCATAGTGCATCGGCGGGAGACCTGGCCAGTAATCTGGCCAACCGTCCATGTCTTGCTGGTGCGAAGCCTTGAGGAACTGAATTTTGCCCAACTCACCTTTTTCGTATAATTCTTTGATGTATAAAAACTCACGAGCGTATACGACCGTTTCCATCATCATGTATTTTTTACCCATGCGTTTGCTGGCTTCGACGATCGCTTTACACTCCTCAACGGATGTGGCCATTGGAACGGTGCAGGCTACATGTTTTCCGGCATTCAGCGCTTTGAGTGTTTGCTCAGCATGCAGGTGGATAGGGGAATTTATGTGTACAACATCCACATTCGGGTCTTGAATTAACTTTTCGAAATCCGTGTAGCGCGTTTCAATGCCATAAGCGTCGCCTATCGAGTTTAGCTTTTCCTCATTGCGCTGGCAAATGGCATACATATTTGCCAAAGGGTGTTTCAAATAAATTGGGATGAATTCTGCTCCAAATCCCAGGCCGACGATTGCTACGTTATATTTTTTCATAGGTTAAATGTAGAGACGCGATACCTCGCGTCTAGTTTATTTGACTTAAATAGTGGTATGATTTCTCAATCAACTCACGCTCATTTTTAAACATTTTTCGCCAAATATGAGCGGCCGGCAGTTTCGTTCCAAAGGACTCAACAACTATCCAGCCTTGATAATTGATATCAGACATCGTTTTCAATACGGCTGGAATATCCACTTGGCCTTCGCCTAAAATTCCGCGCGTACTTTCTGAAATTTGAATGTGCGGTGTCAAATCCGCAATTTGTTTAAGGGCGTCGGATGTGTTTTTTTCTTCAATGTTGGCATGAAATGTATCAAACATGATGCGCACATGTGGGTGGTTGATCCGTTGCACGAGCGCATAAAGTTCCTCGGCACACGACACCAAATAACTTTCAAATCTGTTCAAATATTCCAGGCAAATTGTGATGTTTTTGCTGGCGGCGTGGTCTGCAGCTTCGCGCATGCCCTCCACGGCCCAATTGATTTCTTGTTCCGTGGCTGCTTGTCCCGTAAATACACCTAAAGCGGAGTGAATCGGGCCGGATAAATACGGGGAGCCGAGTTGTGCCGCGATGTCCGTTGCTGCCTTTATATAGGCCAAACCTGCCGCGCGAATTGTAGGGTCTGGGGAAATTAGATTTTGTTCGGGTCCTGCAATACCGCAGGCAAAAATAGACAATCCGAGTCGGTCCGCTTCCGCTTTCCATGCCGACCACCTTGCTGAGTCCGTATCAAAAATGGGAATTTCAATACCTTGATACCCCGTCTCCGCGATATACGCCAACTCCGACAAGACATGTTGGTTCATTTCCGGCCCATAAACGAGCAGGTTCAATGCGACTGGGTGTTTCATAGGTTTAGTTTTCAGAGCTAGCTTTGCCAATCCTCCAAGGTTTGGCAAAGCTAAGGGGTAACGAGGATTTTTCCTATGGGTTATTGACCCGAAAACTGATTATTTTTTCTTGAGAAAAGGGTGTGCCATGACCGTTAAAACCAGTAGTGCGGTACCCCAATAAAAGCCGGGCTGCATGATTTCTTTTTGGCCGAAAATGAAGACAGCGAGTAAGATGCCGTAAACGGGCTCGAGCGTAATGACTAAATTGATCGAAAAAACGCTAAATACCTTATACAAATGGATAGTTTCCGTGTACGCATACACGGTGCAAACAACTGCCAAAATCCCAATCCATAGCCAATCCAGGCCAAGGGGCACAAAGCCCACAGCCCCCGAACTCAGACCATACATCCAGACCAAGCCCGTCATAGCACCCGCAGCTGCCATCTCGTAAACTGTAATTAATTTGGGGTCATGCGAATGCGTATAATTCCCATTGATCACGGAAAATAAAGCACCGAAAAATCCAGAACCTATGCCCATCACTAATCCAAGCCATTGGCCAGGCTGAACAGAAAAAATAATCGTTAAGGCAACAACCACAATCAGCCCCAGCAGCACCTCGATCCAAGCGATTTTTTGTTTTTTGGCAATTGGCTCCATGACGGATGTCCAAAACGTTTGAGTGGAAAGGCCCGCTAGGCACATGGCGACGGTGGAGACTTTGGCAGCACCGAAAAATAACAACCAGTGCAGCGAGATAAACACACCATTTAGGAGCCACACCCCCCAAACCTCACGTGTGACGCGAAAGGATTGTTTGGAAAAATACAAAATCCCCGCCAAGCCTATGGCGGCAATGACACATCGGAAAAATACGATGGTGAGCGCATTAGCTTGTGTCGCATTCCCCAAAATCGCAGTGAACGCGTACAAAATCACAATAAAATGAATCTTGAAATAATCGAGAAGTCGGGGCGCCTGTGTCATCTACCGCGGAATCGTATAGTAAAGGCCGACCCCCACTGCGGAAAATACCAGATTTGGCAACCATACCGCAAGCATCGGCGGCATCCCGCCACCTTCCGCAATTCCCTTGCTCATCATAAAGAATAAGATGTAGACGAAGGCCAATGAAAATCCTAGCGCAATCTGGAATCCTACGCCACCGCGCGCTTTGCGGGCTGATACCAATAAGCCAATAATCGTCAAAATAATTACGGAAAAAGGATTGGCGAATCGTAGGTATTTTTCGATCAAAAACACTTCAATTCCATCCGCACCCCGGGAGCGTACCAAATCAATATGTCGGTTTAGCTCCGGCAACGTGAAGGTTTCGTGTAGCAAGTGCTTATTCTGAAAATCTTTGGGCAATAAATTGAGTGTCGTATCGATTTTAGTGCCATAGACCAACGCATTCCCGCCACCTGAAAGTGTGCGAATGCGGTAATCGTGGATGGTCCATTTTTTGGCAACAGAGTCCCATGTAATGCGGTCCGACATTAGTTTTTGCTTGATTTCATTGTCGGCAATCCGCTCCAAACTAAACCGATATCCTGTATTTGAATTGTTGTCGTAACTCTCAATGTAGGCATAGACGTCAGGGGCGATTTTGATATGCACATCCCGTTTGTCAAAATAATAGGTGCCGTTTATGTACTCATGCTCAAATGGAACACGGATTTTATTGGCGTTGGGGACGATCCAACCGATCATTACGAATGTACCTATGGCGATGATGCTTGACCCAATTAGGTAGGGCCGCATCAAGCGCGGAAAGCTGATTCCTGAACTTAAAATCGCGATGATTTCGGTTTTGGAGGCCATATTCGCCGTGAAAAATACGGTGGCAATGAAGACCATGAGTGGACTGATGTAATTAGCCCAATACGGAATAAAATTCAGGTAATAATCAAAAATGATCGCCCGCATAGGGGCTTCTTTCCGGATGAAATCATCGATTTTTTCCGTGTAATCGATGACCATGACGATTAATACAATAAGAAAAACGGCGAAGACATAGGTCTTCAAGAACTTTTTCAAAATGTACCAATCGAGTATTTTCATTTATTGGGCCGGTAGGTTACGCCTGAAAACAAATGTATAAAAATCACGCGGGAAATGCGGAAATTCGCCGGAACTAGCGCGAGCGAAATAGTCGTAATCGGAATCACATAACCCATGGCATCGGGATCATTGAACGCATGGTAAATAATTAGGCCACCTACGAGCATGATGCCTACGGAAAGCGCATACGAAATGTACATGGCGCCGTAAAAAAAGCCAGGTTCTACTTCATAGCGCATGTTACACGCCGAACAATTGTCTTCCATTTGGGCGAAATTGAATAGATTCCACCATTTGTATTTAAACAATCGGCCCTCGTGACATTGTGGACAACGTGCGTTGATGGCCGCCTTTAAACCGGATGAATTTGGCATGTTTTTGGGGTAAAATATGGCCCAAAGGTAAAGAAAAATAGAGGATTATTCGTAACAAAGGTCACGGTCCGCAGGCTTTTTGTATCTTTGCGACAAACCAAAACTTATCAGCTCATGTATTCAATTGTTACAAACGTTCACATCGCACTTTTCGTAGTCGTGTTCATTTTAGGTATCAATGTGATTGTGCGTGCATTACGCGGCCAGTCAAATAATTTATCATTTACCGATTCCGATCGCAAAGCAGGTTTATTTTTCATGATCTCCTTGCACACGCAATTGTTGATCGGCCTAGCGCTTTATTTCTTCTTAAGCCCTGTAACAACGGCTGCATTTGCAGATTTTGGTGCAGCGATGAAGGATCCTGCTACACGTTTATTAGCCGTTGAGCATATTTCGGTGAACATCATCGCGGTGGTATTGGCAACGGTAAACAATGCCAAAAACAAGAAGGCGATCGCAGATGCTGCGAAGCATAAAAACGCCTTAATTTTCACCTTGGCAGCGTTGGTATTGATTCTAAGCCGTATTCCTTGGAGTCGTTTATTCTAGTTTAATGAAGCAAAAGTGTGTTTTTTTAGACCGGGACGGCGTCTTGAACGTTGACCGGGTGGATTACGTGTACCGTTTGGAGGAATTCATCATTCCCCCTGGCGTAGGTGAGGCCCTCAGGGCGTTAAAGGATGCCGGGTATTTTTTGATTATTATTACGAATCAAAGTGGTATTGCCAAAGGCATTTACAGACGGGAAGATGTTATGATGATTCATCAGGCCATCCAAGATGGTACCGGAGTGGTATTAGATGATATCTATTTCTGTCCTTACCACGAGAAATTTGACAGTCATTCGCTGACTAGAAAGCCGGGCTCATTGATGATTGAAAAGGCCGCGGCCAAATATAAAGTTGACCTAGATGCCTCCTGGATGGTGGGAGATCACGAACGAGATATCACCGCTGGAACGCGTGCAGGGTTGCGAACGATTCGTATTGCTCCGCCTGCGACAGAAACAAAAGCGACCCATTTGGTTGATGATTTATTAGCAGCTTCAAAAATTATACTCGCATGAAAAAAGTCTATTTAAGTGATGCCGGCCCCAAAGTTTCCCCTGCCATTTATGGGTTTTGGCGCTGGGCGGCCGATCAGGGCAACATGGAACAAATTGTTAATTTGTGTCTAGATTTGGGCATTAATACCTTCGATCACGCAGATCGCTATGGTGATTATACCTGTGAAAAGCGTTTTGGTGAGGTGCTTGCAAAGCAATCGTTCAAACGTTCAGATATCGTACTTTTTTCCAAATGTGGGGTAAATCCAACGCCACAATTTCGGGTAAATCACATAAACACCTCCGCTGAACACATCACAAAATCGGTCGAAAATTCGTTGCGTAATTTACAAACGGATTACTTAGATGTGTTTTTATTGGACCAATTGGATCCTCTTTCTGACCTCGAAGCTACGGCACATGCTTTGGAGAAATTGAAGTCATCGGGTAAGGTTAAAAATATTGGTGTTTCGGATTTCACGGTGCATCAGCATCAGTTATTAGTGTCCTATCTGAACATCCCGATTGTATCCAATCACATCGATTTGAACTTGTTGAATACGTCTGCGCTTGACAATGGTGCGATTGATTACATCAAACAAAAATACATGCGCCCGTTGGCGACTTCCCCTTTAGCGGGTGGGCGGATTGAAAATGGTACCGACGAGCAAGCGTTGAAGTTGCGTAAGAAACTCAATGAGATTGCGGCGAAATATGATGCCAATATTGAGTCTATCGCTGTGGCGTGGTTGGTGAAATTAGGTGCGCTCCCGTTAATCGGAACGTTAGAGGAAAACCGTATTCGCAACATTGTGAATTCATTCCAAATCACCCTCGAGCATGAGGATTGGTATGATTTATTGCAGGCGAGTAGGAGATTAGACGCTGGACTTTAGACGCTAGACGTCAGACCGTAGGAAAAGAGTCCGAAGGGAATTAGTCCGAAGTCTACAGGATTTTTTACACTTGAGTGAAATTTGACAAAGTATGCTTCCTATTTCCCTTCGGACTTTGTACTCTTTTCCTCCGGCCTTATCTCCTCCTCTTTCCTCTCGGAATCACCTTCGAACTACGTGCACTACCGCGTGGCATATCACGTTTGCGTGCGCGATTATTCGCATAGCCATTGTTATTTCGCATCCCGATCATCTCCAAATCTATCGTTCGCTTGGCCAAATTTGTGCTCCGAACCTTTACTTTTACCTTGTCGCCAAATGTGAAAACACGTCCGTTCGACTTACCCACAATCCGGTAATTCTCCTTATCTAAATCGTAAAAATCATCATTCAAATCCACCATACGCACTAATCCCTCACACGAAGTATCCCCAATCTCCACGAATAAACCAAATTCCGTCACTCCTGTAATGATCCCCTCAAAGACCTGCGGCGCATGCAAACTCATGTATTCAACCTGCTTGTATTTGATCGATGCACGTTCCGCTTCCGCCGCTAATTTCTCCCGATCCGAACTATGTTTACACTGAATTTCTAAGGGTGCACGCTGTGGAGATTCACCCCCATCCAAATAATGCTGCAACAACCGATGCGTCATTACATCCGGGTACCGACGTATCGGACTCGTGAAATGTGAATAAAAAGGAAACGCTAGGCCAAAGTGCCCCACCGCATCCGTGCTATACCGCGCTTTGGACATTGTTCGCACCGCCAAACTCTGCAATACATGCTCTTCCCCTTTTCCCTCAATTGCCTCCATCAAAGCATTAAATGAATGACTTACCTGCTTCGGCTCCGTCGTCACTTGATACCCAAATTTCTTCGCAAATGTCGAAAATACACGCAATTTCTCCGGATCTGGCGCCTCATGGACCCGATACACCATCGTGTTTCGTGGATCTGTTTGACGCATCTCATGGACAAATGTGGCCACTTTTTTATTGGCCAACAACATGTATTCTTCAATCAACTTATGCGCATCTTTCCGTATCCGTGGATGTACGGCGATCGGCTTGCCAGCTTCGTCCAATTCAAAGCGAACCTCCGCCGTTTCAAAATTAACTGAGCCCGTTTTAAAGCGTGCTTCGCGTAAAATGTGCGCAAATTTGTTCAAATGCTTGATAATAGGCTCATACGAATCCGTCACCTCGCCCGTATGTTCGATTGATTCTTGTGCTTGTTCGTACGCAAACCGACGGTCCGAATGGATGACGGTCCGGCCGAACCACTCCTTCACGACTGCCCCTTTTTCATTGAATTCGAAAATGGCTGAAAAGGTCAATTTATCTTCGTTTGGCCGTAAAGAACACAGGCCATTTGATAATTTCTCGGGTAACATAGGAACTACGCGATCCACTAAATAAACCGACGTCGCACGTTTGTACGCTTCCTGATCCAAGATACTTCCCGGCTTTACATAGTAAGAAACATCCGCAATGTGCACGCCAATCTCCGTATTCCCATTTTTCAACACTTGGTAACTGATCGCATCATCAAAATCCTTGGCGTCAATCGGGTCAATCGTAAAGGTCAACACCTTGCGCAAATCCTTGCGCTTCTTAATTTCATCCTTCGGAATCATCACAGAAATCGCATCCGCGGCGTCTTCTACGGCCTCTGGAAACTCATATGGTAAGCCATATTCGGCCAAAATTGAGTGCATTTCCGTCTCGTTTTCGCCCGCCTTACCCAATACTTTAACCACACGCCCTTCTGCTTTTTTGCCAGGCGTCGCCCAGCGCAATACCTCTACAATCACTTTATCTAAGTGATTCGCCCCCATCGTTTCGTAGCGATTGACATATATGTCTTCGTAAATTTTCTTAGAATCTGGGATCAAAAACGAATAACCTGGCGTCACTTGAAGGACACCCACCAGTTCTGCAGAACGGCGCTCTAAAATTTCAACGACCTCACCTTCCGGACGATCTTGTTTTTTATTGGATGATTTACGCGCCTGAACACGTACCCGATCACCGTCTTTGGCATCATATAAATCCTGTGTTGATACCCAAATATCCTTCTCCGCATCATCCCGAACAATAAACGCAAAACGCGAATTCACGTGATCTACGCGTCCTTCCACCACAAATGAATCGGTATCCACCCGCACATTTCCATCCGCCTGCTTCAGCAGACGTCCCTCACGCACCAAACGCGCAACGATATCCGAATAAATTTCTTTGGTTTTGCGATCGCGAATTGCAAACGCCTTATGTAATTGATTCACTGAAAACGAACGATCATCGTTCAGTTCCAAATAATCTAAAATCTCTTGTTGAAGATTGTTGATAAACTTCTCTTCCTTTGGGCTAATTCCCATAATTTTTTTCTATTAAAGCGCAAGGTACATAACCTTGACAGCGTTTCAAATCTTAACTCCTTATTTGTATCTTTGCCGGATGAATCGCTCCCGCATCGCGTTATTTTTATTGGTCATCTTCGTACTAACCGGTGGTTATTACGGATACCAATCTCTCCAAACAGGCTCCCAAGAAACAGTTTCTACGCCTAATTTAGTTCCAACGCCCGATTTTGCGGCAGACTCTGCCTATGCATTTATTGCCAAACAAGTCGCTTTTGGGCCACGAGTTCCCAATTCCCCTGCGCAAAAAGCATGTGGCGATTGGCTCGTTGCCAAAATGAAATCCTACGGATTAAGCGTCTCAACCCAAGCATTTACCGCGAATAGGTACGATGGCAAAGCCCTAAACGGGACCAATATTATCGCATCGTTCAACCCAAGTGCAGCCAAGCGCATTTTGATCGCCGCGCACTGGGATTCCCGCAGCATTGCCGATAAAGATTCTGTTCGGAAAGATCAGCCGATCGATGCGGCCAACGATGGGGCATCGGGTGTAGGCGTGATGATCGAATTGGCGCGGGTATTATCTGAAACTACTAATAAGCCTAATGTTGGTGTCGATTTTGTGTTTTTTGACCTAGAAGATCATGGCGAGCCCCACGATTCTCCTGCTGGAAATCCAGCTAGTTGGGCCCTAGGTTCCCAATACTGGGCGGCCAACTTAATGCCTGCGGGTTACCGTCCGTACTATGGAATCTTACTGGATATGGTTGGCGCCAAAGGTGCCAAATTCCCGCATGAAGGCACATCCATGCAATATGCTCCTGGTTTAGTTCGCTCGATTTGGTCGACGGCCGCTGACTTAGGATATAGTGATTTGTTTTTAGACGCGGATGCTTTTGGCATTTCCGACGACCATACCGCGGTGAATGAAGTGGCTAAAATTCAAATGATTGACATCATCGACTTACGTCCGGTGAATGGCGGATTTGACTTTGGTTCTTACCACCATACACATCAAGATAATTTAGCGAACATCGATAAATCCACGTTGAAAGCCGTGGGCCAAACCCTTTTACAAGTTTTATACCGCGAATAATGGAAGAATTGTTGCAAGTACATTTGAATGATACGCACGTGGCGTTGGGCGCGAAAATGGTGCCTTTTGCGGGATATAATATGCCTGTATTGTACACTAACCTCATCGAGGAGCACCATTGTGTACGGAATAACGTGGGGGTTTTTGACGTGAGTCACATGGGGGAATTTTTCCTAAGCGGCGAAAAAGCGCTTGATTTGATTCAATATGTGACTTCAAACGATGCCTCAAAATTAGTGGACGGGAAGGTGCAATATTCATGTTTACCAAACGCAACGGGCGGCATCGTCGATGATTTATTGGTGTATAAAATTCGCGATAACGAATATTTATTGGTCGTGAATGCGTCCAACATTCAGAAGGATTGGAATTGGATTTCCTCCCACAATACCTTCGGGGTGAACATGGTAAATGCCAGCAATGACTACAGTTTGTTTGCGGTTCAAGGACCGAAAGCAGCCAGTGTATTGCAGCGGTTAACGTCCGAGGACTTAGCTTCCATGCCATATTATACCTTCAAAATAGGCCAAATGGCTGGTTTTGACGATGTCATTATCTCCAATACGGGATATACCGGCGCCGGTGGTTTTGAAATATATGTCAAAAACGAAAACGCGTTAGCCATGTGGAATGCGATTTTCGCAGCTGGCGAACCGGAAGGAATTTTGCCTGTGGGCCTAGGTGCCCGCGACACGCTTCGCACGGAAAAAGGCTATTGCTTGTATGGCCACGACATAGACGATACTACTTCGCCGATTGAGGCGGGATTGGGTTGGATTACGTCGTTCAACAAAGATTTTATCATGAAGGATCACCATGCAGCGATTAAAGCGGCAGGCCCTTCGAAGAAATTGGTGGGTTTTGAGATGATTGACCGGGGGATTCCACGCCAACATTACCCCATCGTTAATGCAGCGGGAGATTTGATTGGAGAAGTGACTTCGGGAACGCAATCGCCGACGCTTTCCAAGGGAATCGGGATGGGCTATGTGTCCACGGCACATACGGATGCAGAAATTTTCATCTCGATTCGCGATAAAGCGGTGAAAGCAGCTATCGTGAAAATGCCATTTTTATAATGAAAAAAATAGACGTCTGCTTATCGCCGGATTTGATTCATCTGTATGACCTGAAAGGTCAGGCGGTGGTTGTGGTGGATATTTTTCGGGCAACTTCCTGCATGGTGACGGCATTTGCGCACGGAGCAGCTGAGATTTTACCGGTTGAGGATGTTGATTTATGTGCTTCTTATGGCGCTCAAGGATATTTAACAGCGGCGGAGCGGAATGGCCTGACTCCGGCTGGATTTGATTTTGACAATTCTCCTTTTTCCTACCAGGTGGACCGCATAAAAGGTGCTAAAATCTGTGTTACAACAACCAATGGCACGGTCGCACTACGCAGATCGGTTACAGCTTCGAAAGTTTTTGTGGGGGCATTTTTAAATATTTCCCGCGTGGCGGAGGCCTTGCGGCATTGGGAGGGAGATGCCCTAATTGTATGTGCAGGCTGGAAGGGTAAGCCAAATTTGGAGGACACCTTATTTGCTGGAGCACTTATCGACATGTTACATGGCGAATTCGCGGTGGCGGACGATGCGGCCTTGATGGCCTGGAAACAATATAATGTAGCGTCCAATGATTTGTTGACTGCTGTGAAAAACTCCTCACATGTCAACCGACTTTTGGGCTTAGGAATAGAAAAAGATATTGCCTTTTGTTTGGAAATGGATCGTTATAATGTCCTTCCATACTTGGTTAACGATACCTTGTGCATAGATGAAACTGTATAGTACCCAACACGAAAGTCCGGATGTAAGCTTAGAGGAGGCGATTTTTCGTGGTCTTCCGCCTGATAATGGCTTGTATATGCCGCATGAGATTTTGCCCATGCCAACTGCCTTTTTCGAGACGATTCATACCTTGAGTTTGCCTGAAATTGCGGTTGCGGTGTGTAAACACTTGTTTGGGGATGAATTAACAGATGCTGAAATTGAGGGTATCATTGCTTCGTCGATGACCTTTGAGGCGCCTGTGGTGGATTTGGAGCCAAATGTGGGTGTGTTGGAGTTGTTTCATGGGCCGTCGATGGCCTTTAAGGATTTTGGTGCACGGTTTATGGCGGCGATTATGTCGCATTATTTGTTGAAGTCAGCGCGGGAGATTCGAATTTTGGTGGCAACATCAGGCGATACGGGTGGTGCGGTGGCACAAGGATTTTACAATACGCCGGGGATTTCGGTGACCATTTTATATCCGAGCGGCAAGGTGTCTGATATTCAGGAGAAGCAATTGACGACTTTGGGCGGAAATGTGACAGCTTTGGAGATTGACGGAACGTTTGATGATTGCCAAAGACTCGTAAAACAGGCATTTTTGGATGCCGACCTTCGGGCTGCGTTTGAACTGGCCTCAGCGAATTCGATTAATATTGCGCGTTTGATTCCACAATCCTTTTATTATTTCGCGGCTTACGCGGAGGCACGTCGGCAGGGTATCACCAAACCAATTGTTTTTTGTGTGCCTTCGGGAAATTTTGGAAATATTTCGGCGGGACTGATGGCCTTTCGGATGGGCTTGCCGGCGCATGATTTTATTGCGGCATGTAATGCCAATCACCCGGTTCCAGATTATTTAGAAACAGGTAATTATTCCCCATCTGCATCGGTTGAGACCTTGTCGAATGCGATGGATGTGGGTGCGCCGTCGAACTTTATTCGCATGCAGATTTTGGCGGGTAAGGACTGGAAAACGGTTCGAAATCACATGAAAGGCTATTTTACATCGGACGTGCAGACGAAGACTACGATGCTCGAAGTTTATGAACGAACGGGTTATGTTATGTGTCCGCACACGGCGGTTGGGTACGATGGCCTGTCGCAGTATATGGCAGAATATGGCGATGACGTTTACGGAATTGTCTTAGCTACGGCGCATTATGCCAAATTTTTACCAACGGTCGAGTCGACCCTGGGCGTGTCTGTTGATGTTCCTGAACGCTTATCAGCCTTATTGGATCTAGAAAAAAAATCCATCCCCATGGGGACGGATTTCGAAGGGTTTAAGAAATATTTGTTGGGGTAGTTTTCTTTGCCTAAGCTTAAAGCTTAGGCAAAGTTGGCCCCCACAGCTGTAGTTGCGAAAATTTATCAAGCATTTTTCGAGTCTTTGCCAAAGCTTCAAGCATAGGCAAAGTTTGCCCAACCAAACTTCTTTTACACTAACGCCCGAAACTTCGCTTTATCAATAAACGCTTGAACACCTACGAGCGCCACCAATAGGATCCCGATTCCTGGGCCTTGGTGGATAAACATTTCAAAGAATAATATATTGAGTGAGATAGGTCCTAAGATCAAAAGTGCCTTCGCTCTGTGTGCGGGTAGGATGATCAAAACGCCACCTAGAATTTCAAGGACTTTGATGGTCGTCATATAGCCGGTTGTGCCAAAAAGCTCCATGAATTTCGCTTCATTACCTGTCAAAACGGGCATGGGAGCTAGCGGATAGAAGAAATTAATTCCTCCGAAAAGGAAAAGGAATGCCAAAACGGCTCCAGGTACATGTGTTAATACTTTCATAAGGGGTTGTTTAATTGGTTAACGGTTGCAAGTAAAGATTATCAGTTTACTTATGCAATACATGCTAAAAGAATTCGTTAACCGGTAAACGCTGCCGGGGTTGTAGACCCCGGCAGCGTTAGGCCAAAAAACCTGATAATGGGCCTTCAGCGCCTCAAAAAGGCATTTTATAAGTTTTTAATTCTTGCTTTTCTTGTAATCGTTGCGCGACAAGTACTTCTCGATAAGTACGTATAAAAGAATAAATAGGTAACGCGAACCCATTTCCTTGATTTTTAAATTTGACTCTCCGGCTTTGCGGTTACGCCATGAATTGGGTAATACTGCCCAGGAGTAACCACGTGTGATGGCTTTTAAAGGGAGCTCAATGGTGAGGTTGAAATGCGCGGAAAGAAATGGTTTTAGCCCGTCTATCGTATGTTTTCGATACATTTTGAAGGCGTTTGTGGAGTCGTTGTATTTCACACCTACTAAAATGCGAATCAAGGTATTGGCAAAGCGGTTGATTAAATACTTGTGTTTGGGGTAATCGTAGGTAGCACCGCCTTTGATAAAACGCGAACCAAAAACACAATCCAAATTTTCAGCCACCATCTTGCGGTAAAAAGCAACCAGGTCGGCGGGGTCATCGGATAAGTCCGACATCATCACGGCCACGCAATCTCCTGAAAATCGCTCTAAACCATAGCGTATCGCGTACCCAAATCCATTCGGGCCATGATTCGTATGGACGGCAAGTGTAGGAATGTCCGACTGCAAAGTGGTTAATAAGCCCAAGGTATTATCCTTCGAATTATCATTCACGACGACAATCTCATGGTCGATGGATTCTTCCTTCAATTTGGCATATAGCGTCCGCAGAGTTTCCTCGATCGAACCCTCTTCATTATACGCAGGTAGGACAACGCTTAATTTCATTACGCCAAAATTGGTTTTAATGCCGTCTCATCTGCGATGAACCAGTCGTGTACTTCACCTAAAAGTTGGGGCACGGAAATTTCTGGCTGCCAACCGCTAAATGCGGTGATTTTGGAATTATCTGTGATGTAAATGGGTAAATCGCCGGGACGATTTTCTAGGGAAGAGCCCATTTCGATCGTATTTCCGGTGATTTGGGTACATAAATCGGTCAACTCAGCTAATGAAACCGTATTGGCCAAACCGCCCCCCACATTGAATATTTGGCCTTTTTGAATGTCTAAATTGGCAATCTGCCATTGCAGCAAACGGAACAAATCACGCACATGCAATACATCGCGGGCTTGTTGGCCTAAGCCCCCATACCCAATATATCCCAGATGACCTTTCCAGAAATGTTTGGCCATCCATAGCACAATGACGCCTTGGTCAATTTTGCCCATTTGGTACGGACCACTTAACACGCCGCAACGGTTGATCACTGCCGGAATGCCAAAGTTGTGCGCGAACTCTTGAATGATGTATTCTGAAGATAACTTGGTTGCGCCGTATAGGGAACGCAAACCCACCAACGGGTAATCTTCGGCCACGCCGCGGGAGGAAAGTCCAGCGAGCGACTGTGTATCAGCTAAATTGAAGCGTTTAGGCGAGGCAACTAATTTTGCTTCTGCGAGTGTATCATATGGATACACGCGGGAGGTTGACAAAAAGATGAATGCGGCGCTGTGTTTTTTGGCAAAATAGAGCGTATTAATGGTTCCATTTAAATTGGTATCCATTAAATTTTCCAATTCACCCGGAACGGTACCCGCTAAAACAGATGGTTCTGCGGCGGCATCGATAACGATGTCTACTTTGGGAACTCGGTCAAAATCGTTTCGGTTGCGTACATCGCCGTGTATGAATTCAGCCCCGGCGGCGAGGCCCTTTCGCAAGTTAATCTCTGACCCTCTGCGGGATAAATTATCCAAGCAATACACCTCCGATTGCACGTAATGTTGCTTAAATAAGACGGCCAAATTTGAACCTACGAACCCGCAGCCTCCGGTGATTAATATTTTCATGCCTCCATGTAGCGGTTATAAATGTCTTGGAATACATCTTCCAAGGACTTCGTGATGTCCCAGTTTGGATAGTGCTCCTTCATTTTGCGCAAGTCGCTGTAATAGCAAATATGGTCACCAATGCGGTTTTCTGCCACATATTTGTATTTCATGGGCTTGCCAGAAATCTTTGCGATGAGGTCAAATGCCTCTAAAATCGAAACGGAATTATCTTTTCCGCCGCCAATGTTATAGACCTCCGCTACACGCGGCGCCTGGATAAATTCTTCAATAAATCGAGCCACATCATACGAGTGTATGTTGTCGCGCACCTGCTTGCCTTTGTAGCCAAATACCGAATATTCGCGTTCCTCAATGTTGCATTTGATCAAATAACTCAAGAATCCGTGTAATTCTACGCCGGCATGATTAGGTCCTGTCAAACATCCGCCACGTAAACAAGCGGTAGGCATATTGAAATACCGACCATATTCCTGCACGGAAATATCAGCAGAAACTTTAGATGCGCCGAAGAGTGAATGTTTGGATTGGTCGATGCTAAATGACTCCGCAATTCCATGGGCGTAGGCGGCATCATCATAATCGTACCGCGTCTCTAACTCTTTCATTTTGATGTTGTTAGGTGCGTCACCGTAGACTTTATTGGTCGACAAATGCACAAATGGAACACTGGTGCTGTACCGACGAAGCGACTCGAGCAGGTTGAATGTCCCTACGGCATTGGTATCAAAATCTTCGAAAGGAATCGATGCTGCTCGGTCATGGCTAGGCTGCGCAGCGGTATGTACAATCGCGTCGGGTTGAATTTGTGGAATGATATCCAAAATTGCCTGACGGTCACGAATATCTATGTTGGTATATAATTTGTAAGCGCTGCCATATTTGGCCAAACGGTCTTTATTGGACGAATTATCCCCTTGTAAACCAAAGAATATCGCACGCTGGTTGTTGTCAATGCCATGCACTTCCCACCCTTTTTCCAAGAAATATTCCGCTACTTCGGACCCAATTAGGCCCATAGACCCTGTGACAATTAACTTTTTAGCCATGCGATTACTAACCAATAAGCCACAAAGATACAGATTTTCGTATTTATTCGATGCTTACTGGCCCACGTCTAATAAGCGCAATTGCAATTTGCGCTGTCCCATGAATTCGTTGATATCCAAATGGTAAACGATTTGAATCGCGTGGCCTTGTTGATAGGCATGAACTAAGCCTTCGTAGAAATCTTTACGCATGCCAAAACCCACAGCCTCATAATCACCCACGAAGATTTTTAGATGCTCTTCTTTCATGATGACGGGCGGACGCGTTAGTGTAGCGCTACTCACGAAATTGGGCAACATATTGCCAGGTCCGTATGGGGAGAGGCGAACCAATAAATTGTCGTAAAAGGACAGATTTAAATCTTCCAAGGGGATCTTTAAATCGACGGGCAATTCGGCTTTGATTTCGCCTTCGGGTGTTCCTGCTTGCACGAGAGACTCGAATCGTTCGATGAATGCCTCCAGGTTTTCGGGCAACAAATGTAGTCCTGCGGCATGGGTGTGTCCGCCAAATTGGGTTAATAAATCCACGCATTTTTCTAGCGCCGCATGTATATCAAATCCTTTGACGGAGCGGGCGGAGCCAACGATCTGGCCGTGCGATTCTGTTAAAATTATGGTTGGCCGGAAATAGTGATCCTGAATTTTACTTGCTACAATCCCCACAACGCCTTTGTGCCAGGAAGGGTGAAAGAGGACGGTACTTTTCGCCGACTGAAGAAATGGGTTGTCGGCGAACATGCTCAAGGCATGTTGTGTAATATCTTTTTCCACCGCGCGGCGCTCGATGTTTTGTTGGATGACGGCTTCTGCCATCGCGGCGGCTTCGGTAAGATCTGACGATAGCAGTAATTTCACTGCTCCATGAGCGTGGTCCATCCGACCGGCGGCATTGATGATGGGGGAGATGGAAAAGACGATGTCTGAAATTTGAATCGGTGCTTTTTTGTTTGCTTTTTGGAGTAGGTAGCCTAATCCGGGGCTCGGATTATTCCCTAGTTTTTGTAGGCCAAAGTAGGCCAAAATCCTGTTTTCACCCGTGATTGGAACCATGTCGGCCGCAATGGATGCAGCGAGTAGGTCTAGTCGGTCGAGTAGTGGTTCTAAGTCCAAGTCGTTGGCTTGAATAAAGGCTTGCAGGAGCTTAAATCCGACGCCGCAGCCGGTTAATTCCTTGAAAGGATATGCGCAATCTGCTCGTTTGGGGTCGAGGACCGCATAGGCTTCGGGTAATGTTTCTTCGGGTAAATGGTGGTCACAGACGATGAAATCGATGCCTTGTTCGTTGCACCAGCGGATACGCTCGTGGGCTTTGATGCCGCAGTCGAGGGAGATGATGAGGCTGTAATTATTGTCGGCTGCATACTGAACTCCGGCTTGCGATACGCCATAACCTTCAGCATAGCGATCGGGAATGTAGTAATCTGCCTCTGCGCCTAATTCCTCTGTTAAATAGCCATAGACTAAGGCCACGGAAGTTGTTCCGTCTACATCGTAATCGCCATAAATCAATATCTTTTCGCCATCCTCGAGGGCTCTGCTCAGTCGTTCGACGGCCTTGTCCATGTCTTGCATGGTGAAAGGATCGTGGAGATGTTCGAGGCTGGGAACCATGAAATCTTTGGCTTGAGCGAGGCTTTTGATACCACGGGAGACGAGTAATTTCAGGAAATGCCGATTTTTTGTGACGGGCATTTCGAGGGCTAATTGGTCTACTTCGGGCGCATCAGGTTCCGGGACGAATTTCCAGATTTTTTTGGCTTGGAGCATGTTACTGTGGCGGGCCAAATTCGTTGGCAACGATCTTGTTTAAATGAAGGACTAATTTAGGAAGGTCTTCTTGAATGATTGTAATTATTTGCGGTAAAGATATTTTGTGATATTCATGTGTAATAAAATTACGTAGTCCTTTTACTTCATGCCAAGGATATGGATATCGATTTAAAATCTCGCTGTCAACTTGCATTATTGCTTCACCTATGACAATGAACTTATAATATATGGCATGTTGTGTTAGTAAATTTGATGTAATTGTCTCTTCGTCTTTTTCGTTTATGATGGTTTGAATTTCATTGATGGAATTCAACATGTGGTTCAATCTTTCTAATGAGTTGTTTTTTATTTTTTTCATGGTGGTTAGGGCTTGTAAATCGGTTGAATATTTCGATCAAATCAGGTTCGATATTTAACCGAATCTCAGGTTTTAATGTATTCATAAAGCCAATATCTATTTTCTGCCCAAGCAAAGTGCTGAGTTGCTCTTGTATGCCAAAGAGCGACATAAGTGAAAGGCGATCATCAGCTTCTACAACGACATCAATGTCGCTCATCGCGTGGTGGTCACCTCGCGCAAATGATCCGAATATCCAGGCTTTATGAATGACATCATAATGACTGATCGCTTCTGTTAAATCGGAAATGATCGTTGATCTGTCGACAAGGGGGTCAATGGCCGCTTTCATAAATTAATATTTTAATTAGGCCCAAATGTACTTGCGTCTCAATAGTTAATCAAGTCATATTCTGACTAACACAAAGATTATCAGCTAGTTGTGTCTATTTTTGACAAACTAAATCAAATGGAACCGAAAGAATTGAAGATTTATTTTCTTCACGAAGTGAAGAACAAGTACATTGGCAAAATAGGAACTGCCAAAAGGGATGAATACGAATGCAAGCTTGGTATTGAAATAATCTATAATCGAATTTAAAAAGAAAGTACGCGCACGCGTTAGTGCGCCACATCCTTCACCATCACCACCTTCCAAAACGTTAGAAACAAAATCTTCACATCAAAAAGCAAAGACTGTTGGTGCAAATACTCCACATCATACCCCACCTTAACCTCCATAGGCACCTCGTCCCGACCGTTCACCTGCGCCCAACCAGTCAAACCCGGTAAAAGCACGTGTACACCAGCAGCGGTGCGAGCGTCCAATAAGTCTTGTTGGTTGTGCAGCGCCGGCCTTGGTCCCACTAACGACATATCGCCGATCAGCACGCACCACAATTGGGGTAATTCATCCAAACTACTTTTTCGCAAAAACGAGCCGATGGGCGTCAAAAAAGAAGCGGGATCTTGCAATAAATGAGTAGGTAAAACGGGGGTATCTACGCGCATCGTGCGGAATTTAGGCATAGCAAATACGACATTATTGCGCCCCACGCGGTCCGACCAGTATAAAACGGGGCCTCGCGAGCTGAAGCGCACGGCCAAAGCCACAAAAATCATCGGAATCGCAAAAACAACCAAGGCCACCAAAGTGACCACTACATCTAACATTCGTTTCATAAAGCCTGCTCAAAATCCGCCCAAAGGTCATCCACGTGCTCGAGGCCCACAGATATCCGCAATAAATTTCCTGGAGTTGTGCTGGAAGGTCCCTCAATAGACCGACGATGCTCCACTAAGGATTCCACGCCGCCTAAACTGGTGGCTTGTTGGAACAGTTTCAATTTACCTGCCACCGACCGCGTATGCGCCTCATCTCCTTTAATCTGTATCGAAATCATACCCGAAAATCCACGGGGCATTTGGCGTAATGCTAAGGCATGTTGGGGATGTGATGCCAAACCCGGGTAATGCACGCGTTCAATCGCTGGATGTTTTTCTAAACGCGAAGCCAGTTCTAAAGCCGTAGCCGAATGTTCCCGCATGCGAAGGGGAAGGGTTTTTAGGCCGCGCGCCAACAAATAACAATCCAATGGGTTTTGGGTGGCCCCCATCAAGATTTGAACTCGTTTTAAACGGTCTGACCAGGCATCTTCTGATCGAACTACAATCGCGCCGCCAAGTACATCCGAATGTCCACCAATGTATTTCGTGGTGGCATGCATGACGAAATCAGCGCCTAATGCGATGGGATTTTGTAAGATAGGTGTGGCGATGGTATTGTCCACGGCCACGCGGATGCCGCGGGCCTGTGCCAAAGCGCAAATGCCAGCAATATCGGTGATGCTCAATAAAGGATTCGCAGGTGTTTCAATCCAAATTAATTTGGTATTAGGTAGAATTGCAGCCTCAACAGCCGACAAATCTTCCATATGTTCTTGCGTCATCTGCAATCCCCAGGGTCCCATGATTTCCTCGGCTAATTTAACGGAGGCGTAATAACCCACGGCTGGCATTAAAACGTGGTCTCCAGAAGCGAGGCATGG